>JAABUN010000120.1_pt1 | contig 186172 bp, 177 predicted proteins | sample 5559311 | NCBI WGS metagenome assembly JAABUN01 (sample SAMN10711877, study PRJNA513370) | rock metagenome | isolation source: Antarctica rocks | place: Antarctica: Victoria Land, Siegfried Peak sud | reverse complement strand
GCGCTGCGGCGCGCGCCCACCGGGCGCCACGACGGCAGCCGGGACGGCCGCACGGGTGACCCGCGGCTCGCGGGCCACACGCGCTTCGACCGGGACGGCCACCCGGGGGGCGGCCGCGACCGGGGGGAACTCGGCCGTCCCGCCGCGGGGCGCGACCATCGTCGCCCCCGTCGCGGGCCCGGCCACCCGGGTTGCGCCGGTCGCGTCGTCGCCGTGCCCCTGCGCCCCCGCCAGCAGCGCTTCGCGCATAGCCTCGGCGCCCGGGTGGCGGTCGCGCGGGTCGAGGGCGAGCGCCCGGTCGACCGCTGCCGAGAGCTGCGGGGTCACGCCCTCCACGAGGTCCTCGAGCGCCGGCGGCTGCTCACGCTGCTGCTTGAGCACGAGCTCGCTCAGCGACGCGGCCTCGTAGGGCAGCCGGCCCGCGATGAGCTGGTAGGTGACCACGCCGAGCGCGTAGAGGTCGGCGCGCGGCCCGGCCTCCTCGCCGGCGGCCTGCTCTGGGGCCAGGTAGGCGGCGGTGCCCAAGACCGAGCCGACCTGGGTGATCGCGGAGTCGTCGCTCAGCGCCTTGGCGATGCCGAAGTCGGCGAGCTTGACGACCCCTTCGGCCGACCGCAGCAGGTTCCCCGGCTTGACGTCACGGTGCACGACGCCGTTGCGGTGCGCGTAGTCCAGCCCGCGACACGACTGGCCGACCAGGTCGAGCGCCTCGCCGACCGGCAGGTGGCCGCGCTCGCGCAGGATCTCCGCGCCCGACTGCCCGCGGATGAGCTCCATGACGATGTACTGGCGGCCCGACGCGTCGTCGAGCCCGAAGTCGAAGACCTGGACGACGTTGGGGTGCACGAGCCGCGCGGCCGCCAGCGCTTCGCGACGGAAGCGCGCGACGAACTGCTCGTCGTGGGCGAGGTGCTCGGCCAGGAGCTTGACCGCGACGTCGCGCTCGAGCCGGCGGTCGTAGGCGATCTGGACGGTGGACATGCCGCCGAAGCCGAGGCGGTCGCCCAGCTCGTAGCGGCCAGCCAGCGGAGCGTCGCTCATCACCGACCCTCCGGGGAGATCCCGCCGGTGCCGTCGGGCACGGTCGGGACGGCGGGGGTGGTCGGCGCGGCCGTCGCGGGGGGGACGGTGGGCGCCGTCGGCGCGACGGTCGGCTCGGACACCGTTGGCGCGGGGGTCGTCTGCGTGGGCGGCGCGGTCTGCGTGGTGGTGGGCTCGGGGGCGGTGTCCGTGGTCGCCGTCGACTCGGTGCTCTGCGCCTTCGCGCAGTCGTCGGGTACCGCTCGCGCCAGTGCGTCGACGCCCTCGCCGAGTTTCTCCCGCAGGCGCCGTCGCACGGTCGGCGGCGTCCGCTCGACCTCCAGGCGCAGCCGGACCAGCGCGGCGTCGGCACGCTCGCACTTGCCGTCGACGACGGTGTCGCGCACGTCCTGCAGCCGGTCCTTGAGAGCGTTGGCGCGCGTGATCGCAATGCCCCCCCGCGTACCCCCGCCGCAGGCCAGCAGGCCGGCGGCGCCGAAGCCCAGCAGGGCGGCAAGCAGTGCGATCAGGGGGGGGCGCATGGTCGTCACTGACCGTACTGGAGGCGCTCGGCGAGCGAGTGCGGAAGCCGGGCCGCCCGGATCGCGGCGGCGGCCCCGGTGACGTCGTACTCCGTGCGCCGCCATGTGGCCAGGCCCGTGCCGAGGTCGAGCAGCAGCCACGCAGCACGCGGGTCCCCGTCGCGCGGCTGGCCGACGCTGCCCGGGTTCAGGAGCCACTCCCCGGCCGAGACGTCCCGCGTGTCGCCGTCGCGGCGTGGCTCCCCGGTCGCGGGGGCGCCGTCGGGACGCTCGAAGCTCAGGGCGACGTGGGAGTGGCCGATCAGCCCGACGCGCTGGGGCTGGGCGTCCAGGCACAGCTCGGCCAGCAGGGTCGACATGACGTACTCCCACACGGGATCGCGCGGGCTTCCGTGGTAGAGCCCGACGTCGCGGCGCTCGCCAGAGGCGCGCAGCCCCGAGAGGTGATCGAGGTGCTCGTCGCGCAGGACCTCGCGCGTCCACTGCGCGGCGATCGCGGCCCCGCGAGAGAAGTCGTCGAGGGCGAGGTGCCCCGTGACCGCCAGGTCGTGGTTGCCGACCAGGCACGCCGACGCGTGCTCCGCCGCCAGGGTGACGCAGTCGTTGGGGTCGGCGCCGTAGCCGACGATGTCCCCCAGGCACCAGAGCTCGCGAGCGTCCGTGGTCGCGACGTCGGCCAGCACCGCTTCGAAGGCGTGACGGTTGCCGTGGATGTCGGAGAGGATCGCGACCTGCATTGCGTACAGTCCAGCGGTGCTCGGCGGACGCCTGCGTGGGGCCCTGGCCTTCCTGGCCACCGTGGCGGTGGCGGAGGCGGCGGTGCTGCTTCTGCTCCCCCGCGGAGGGGTCATCGACCCGGCGCCCGTGGACGTGTCATCGTACTTCAGCGCAGCCCAGATCGACCGCGCGCGCGCCTTCCGCGGGCCGCAGCTGGTGATCTTCGCGGCGACGCTGCTGGTGCAGGGAGGGCTGCTGCTGTGGCTGTCGCGACGGCCCGCCGCCGTCCGGAGCCTGGTTGCCCGGGGCCGCGGCGGCCGCCGCCCCGTCCTGGCCTCAGCGCTCGTGGGCGCCGCGCTCTCGATCGCCGTCGCTGCGGCCATCCTGCCCCTCCGCGCCCTGGCCCGGCAGCGATCGCTCGACGTCGGGCTGGCCACGCAGTCGTGGCTCGCGTGGGCGGGCGACGTCCTGAAGGGCTGGGGGATCGCGGCGGTCGCCGGGGCCGTCGTGGCGGCGGTCGGAGTAGCCCTGCTGCGGCGCTCCCCGCGGACGTGGTGGCTGCCCGGGTCGGCGGTCGTCGTCGCGCTCGGGGTCGCGTTGACCCTCGCGGGGCCGGTCGTCCTGGATCCGCTCTTCAACCGCTTCACCCCGGTCCCGGCCGGCCAGCTGCGCGCCGACGTGCTCGATCTCGCGCGGCGCGCGGGTGTGGACGTCGGGGAGGTCTACGTCGTCGACGCGAGCCGGCGCACGACCGCCGTCAACGCGTACGTGACCGGCCTGGGCGCCACGAAGCGGGTGGTCCTCTACGACACGCTGGTCAAGGACTTCACCCGGGCGCAGCGCCGTCTGGTGATCGCGCACGAGCTCGGCCACGTGCACCACCGCGACGTCCCCCGCGGGCTGCTGTGGGTCGCCCTCGTGGCGCCGCTGGCGCTCATCACCGTGGGACTGTTCGGGCGCGCCCTGTCGAGGGGCGACGCCGACGCCGCCGGGCCGTGGCGTCCGGGGCCAGAGGCGGTGCCGGCCCTCGCGCTCGGGCTGGCGGTCGTGACCTTCGCGGTCACGACCGTCTCCAACCAGCTGTCGCGACGCGTCGAGGCGCGCGCGGACAGCTTCGCCCTGCGCCTGACCCGCGAGCCAGAGCCGTTCATCTCCTTCGAACGACGGATTGCGGTGCGCAACGTCTCCGACCCCGACCCGCCCGGCTGGGAGCGCTTCCTGCTGTCCACCCACCCGAGCGCCGTGCAGCGCATCGGGGCGGGGGAGGCCTACCGGCGGGGCGCTACCCGTCGGTCGTCGGGGGCTGCTGCCCCATCCCGCCGCCGAACTCCGGCAGGTTCTTGATGCCCTCGCGCGTCTGCCACTTGGAGAAGTTGTCCTCCATGGCGTCGATGAGCTCGCGCATGAACCGCGGCGAGAGGTTCACGCGGGTGACGACCACGCCGGGGACCTCCTCCTCCTCGACCTCGTGATCGACCCGCGCGAAGGTCATCGTGAACTCGTACTCGGAGTGGCTGACGTTCGCGAAGTTCGCGTAGTGGCCCCCCATCTTCTCGGGATCGAAGTGGATGTTGATGAGGCGCTCGGCGCCCGGATCCTGATCGGCCATGGGCCTAGTATCGCGCACCGTGCGCCTGATCGTCCTGGCCGTCGGACGGCTGCGTGAGCCCTTCGCCGACGATGTCGGGCACTACGCGAAGCTGCTGAGCCGTCACGCCCGGCTGGAGCTGATCGAGGTTCGCGAGGACGAGCAGGTCGCTCGCCGGATCCCGGAGCGCGCGTTCGTGTCGCTGCTGGCCGTCGGGGGCGAGACCTTCGACAGCCTGGGTTTCAGCCGCTTTCTCGAGCAGCGCCGGGCGTCGGGCCGCGACCTCTGCTTCGTCATCGGCGGCGCGTTCGGGCTGGCGCTCGACGGCGTCGACCACCGGTTCTCGCTGGGCGAGCTGACGCTGCCCCACCAGCTCGCGCGGGTCGTGCTCCTCGAGCAGCTCTACCGCGGCCACAAGATCCTGGCGGGCGAGCCCTACCACCACTGAGACCGTGGGTAGGGTGGAACCATGAACCCCATCGACGCGCTCCGCGCCGCGGTCGAGGAGGCCGCCGGGGCCGTCGCGGGCGACGACGCAGCGCCCGGCGGGCCGGACCGCAAGCGGTCACGCCCCACGCTCGAACGCCCGAAGCAAGCCGGCCACGGCGACTACGCGACCAACGCCGCGATGCTGCTGGCGCCGGTGGCCGGCGCGCCGCCCCGGAAGGTCGCCGAGCGCCTCGAGACCGAGCTCCAGGAGCGCCTGGGCGCGTCGCTGGCGCGGGTCGAGATCGCGGGGCCGGGCTTCTTGAACCTCGTGTTGGCCGACGCCTGGTTCACGGATGCGCTGGCCCACATCCTCGACGCAGGTCACGGCTTCGGCGGCGGGGGTGCCTCGGTCATCGAGCGCATCGACGTGGAGTTCGTCAGCGCGAACCCGACCGGGCCCCTGCACGTCGGCCACGCGCGCAACGCGGCCTACGGCGACACGCTGGCCCGCCTGCTGGGCTTCCACGGCCATGACGTCGTCCGCGAGTTCTACGTCAACGACTTCGGCTCGCAGGTGGTCAACCTGGGGCGGTCGATCGTCGCCCGGGCTCGCGGTGAGGAGGTCCCCGAGGACGGCTACCAGGGCGACTACGTCACCGAGCTGGCCGCCGCCATCGATGGCGCTGCCGAGCGCCCGATCGACGAGGTCTCACGGGACGGCGTGGCGCTCATGCTCGACCGTACGCGCGCGTCGCTGGCGGCGTTCGGGGTCGAGATGGACGTCTGGTTCTCCGAGCGCACCCTCCACGAGGGCGAGCTCACCGCGGTGCAGCGCGCCTTCGACGTGCTCGGCGAGCAAGGCCGGACCTACCACCACGAGGGCGCCCTGTGGCTGCGCACGACCGAGTTCGGCGACGACAAGGACCGGGTGCTAGAGCGCTCCTCGGGTGACCACACCTACTTCGCGTCGGACATCGCCTACCACCAGCACAAGCGCGAGCGCGGCTTCCAGCGCCTGCTCGACGTCTGGGGCGCCGACCACCACGGCTACGTCCAGCGCATGAAGGCGGCCTACGCGGCGCTGGGCTCCGACCCCGACGAGCTCGAGCTGCTGATCATGCAGTTCGTCCACCTGGTCAACCGGGGCGAGCGCTCCTCGATGTCCAAGCGCCGCGGCGAGTTCGTGACCTTGGACGACCTGGTCGAGGAGGTGGGCGTCGACGCGGCCCGCTGGTTCCTGCTCGCGCGCTCCCACGACACCACGGTCGAGTTCGACCTCGATCTCGCGCGCGAGCAGACCAGCGAGAACCCCGTCTTCTACGTGCAGTACGCGCACGCCCGGATCGCCTCGGTGCTGCGCAAAGCGGGCGAGAACACGGTCGCGGCGGCGCTGGCCGCTCCGGGCGCCGGTCGCACGCTGGCCCTGCACGAGTCCGAGCGCGCGCTGGTCAAGAAGCTGCTGGCCTGGCCCGAAGAGGTCGCCGAGGCCGCCGCGCGCCGCGCGCCGCACCGGGTCGCCTCCTTCGCGCTCGAGCTCGCCCAGGCGTTCACCGCGTTCTACCGCGACTGCCAGGTCGTCGAGGCCGAGGGGGAGGGCGTCGAGGCGTACCGGCTGGCGCTCTCGGTCGCCGCGCAGCGGACGATCGCCCGGGCGCTGGACCTGCTCGGGGTCTCGGCGCCGGTGTCCATGTAGGCGCCGCCGGGTACAGCCTCGGCATGGAATCCCGAGACCTAGAAGCTCCCGCCGGCCCGGACGACGCGCCGGCCCACTACGCCGAGCGCACCGACGACGACACGAGCCCGCAGACGGGCGACGGCGTCATCCCGCAGAGCCCGCCGCCGCCCGCGGGCGAGACGCAGGACGACGAGAGCGCGTCCTAAGGACGACGGGTCGACGCTCACCGCGGGCTCGGGCTGCGAGGTCAACCCGAACGGGAGCCGGGGCGGCATCCGCTGCAAGCGCTGCGCTTGACGTTCAAGCTGACGGCGGGCAACCGCAGGGCGCTGCGGAGCCTGAAGAAGGTCAAGCTCAAGGCGACGGCGAAGGAGCGCGCCGCGACGCCGCGGGTCGCCACGAAGATCCTGACGCTGCGCTAACGCTCGGCCCAGCGGACCACAGGCCCGAGGCCCAACCCGTTCAGCAGGTCGCGTGCCTCGGACGCGAGGCGGGTCATCTCGTGCCGGTAGACCAGCACCCCGAGGATCATCAGCAGCACCCCGGAGACGACGGTGATGACCGCGTAGTGGTCGCGTAGCCAGCGGAAGGTGCCCGACAGGCGCTCGAAGGCCACGGCAGAGGCCATGAACGGGACCGCGAGGCCCAGCGAGTAGGCGAGCAGCAGGAAGCCGCCGCCGGCCACCCCGTTGCGCTGGGAGGCCGCCGTCAGGATCGAGCCCAGGATCGGGCCCGTGCAAGGGGTCCAGCCCACGGCGAACGCCGCGCCTGCGATCACCGGCCCGCCCGATCCGGCACGCCGGATGAGACCCTCGGGCCGGAACTCGCGATTGAGCAGCCGGACGAAGGGCGTCAGCGCGAAGAACAGCCCCATGAGGAACAGCAGGACGCCGGCGATCTGCTCGATGAGCTGGCGCTGGTCCTTCAGCGGTGCGCTCAGGCCCGTCGCGAAGATCCCCAGCGCGACGAAGATGATCGTGAACGAGAGGCAGAAGATGACGGCCGGGAACAGCACCGCACTGAGGTCGCGTCGCCCGTCGCGCTCCTCGCCCGCCCCGACGATGGCCACGCCCGAAACCGCCGACAGGTAGCCGGGGACGAGCGGGAGGACGCAGGGCGAGACGAACGACAGCAGCCCCGCGGCGAACGCCGCGAAGACCGTCGCATCGACGCCGCCGCCCTGGGCCAGCACGGTCACCGCTCGTAGCGGGCGAGATCCTCGTCGAGGCGGTGCGCGTCGGCCGCTGACAGCGACGGACTCGCGCCGCCCGACGCGCCGCCGGCCCCGAACGCCGCCGCCGGTGCCCGGCGGCGCCAGCGCGGCAGGGTCAGCGCGAGCCCGGCGAGGAGCAGGACCCCGACGGCGAGAGGAACGGCGTAGGCCGCGACGTTGACCCCGCTGGCCTTCGGAGCCGCGAGCACGTTCTCACCGTGTTCGGTCACGAGCCGGTCGAGGATCTGCTGCTTGGTCAGGCCCTGGGCGATCAGCCCCCTGATCTCCCCGCGCTCCTGCTCGGCCTGTGGCGACTCCGCGATGTTCAGCGCGACGTTGCAGGTCACGCACATCACCTCGTCCTCGATGTCGTTGAACGAGGCCTGCGGCGGGCCGGCACCGACGAGCGCCAGGACCAGCAGCGCGGCGGCGGCCGGCGGTCCGATCCGCCGCATCACGAACGAAGCGCGCGGTCGATGGCACCGTCGAGGAAGCGCTTGTTCAGCTGTCCGCGACCAATCGCCGCGATGCGCCCCCTGCGGTCGATGATGAACGTCTCGGGCAGCTTGACCGTCCCGTAGCGCTTGGCGAGCTTGGTCCCGACGTCGCGCGCGTTGGGGTAGGTCAGGCCGAACTCGCGCAGGAAGGAGAGCGAGCGGTCGCTGGCGTCCTGGTAGGTCGCGCCGAGCACCGTGCCGTCCCCGGTGCGCGACAGCCGGGCGTGGGCGGCCTTCAGCAGCGGCGCCTCCGCGCGGCACGGCTCACACCACGAGGCCCAGAAGTTGAGAACAACGACCTTGCCGCGGTACTGCGCCAGCGATCGCTGTCCGGGAGCCCCGAGGGCGGGCATCGCCCGGTCGGGCGCGGGCGGGCGGGCGCCCTGCGACACGGCCTTGTCGAGCGTCGTGTCGTCGCCCTGCTGCACGACGCCGTAGGCCAGCAGCCCGATGAGCGCAGCGGCGAGGACAGCGACGACGAGGATGGGACCCTTGCGCTTCATGCCCCCATGAGGCTAGTCCGCGGGGTAACATGCCCAGCGCACCAGGCGGGATTAGTTCATCGGTAGAACGTGAGCTTCCCAAGCTCGAGAGACGGGTTCGATTCCCGTATCCCGCTTCACGCTCGTCCGGCGATCAGGGCCAGGTCGACGACTGCGCTCTACCAGGACTGCCGCGTCCCGCAGTGCGGGCAGGCGACCGTCGTGCTGACCGCGGCGAGGAAGGCGAAGTTGCAGGCGCAGTGGTAGCGCGCCTGGTCCAGCGGTCCGCCGGCGGCGCGCAGCCGCCTTTCCGCGGCGAGGGGATCCACCGCCGGGTTCTGACGGGGGCTCCGGTGGCCGCGGCGCTTGGGGCGGCGGCTGGTGTCGGGGCGGGTCCGGATCTTCTCGGCGGGCGGTGTCACTCCTCTGTTCTTCGGACGCGACCCCCGGTCGGTTGAGCCAGTCTCACGAAACGTTCATGAGTGGGCGTCCCGGCGGTTGTCCGAATGGGCTCCCGCCCCCGTACCACTTGCGATACTGAGATGGCCGTGGATCCCTCCCGCAAACGCCGCGTTCGCCTCGTCGTCGCGCTGACCGCGGCGGTGCTGCTGGCGGGCGCGCTCGTCTACACGAGCTTCAGCGCTTCCAGTGAGGCGGTAACGCCGACGCAGCTTGCCTCCGTGGGCGCGGTCGGAAAGCCCTATCAGCTCACCGGCAAGGTCGTCGACGGTTCCGTCCAGGACATCCCGGGGGGCAAGGCCTTTCGCGTACGGGACCGCAACGGGTCGCGTTCGGTCCCGGTCCGCTACGTCGGCGCAGTTCCCGATCCCTTCCGGGAGGGGCGCGAGGTCATCGTGACCGTGCGCAAGGAGGGGCAGATGTTCCAGGGCGAGAAGGACTCACTGGTCACCAAGTGCCCCTCCAAGTTCGCGGAGGACAAGGGCCGGAAGGTCTAGTCGCGAGCACGATGGCGATCGTCGGCCGCGCATGCCTGTTCCTCGCCTTCGCCGTCTGCGCGTACGGGATCGGCGCGTCGTTGTACGGCGCGCGCACCGCCAGCCGCGCCTGGATCGACTCGGGCCGCCGCGCGGCCTACGCGCTGGCCGGGCTGGTCGTCGTCGCGTTCCTCGTCCTCGAGGTCGCGTTCCTGCGCTCGGATCTCAGCTTCGCGACCGTCGCCTCGCACTCCTCGACGACGACGCCGACCGGGTACCGCGCCGCTGCGTCGTGGTCCTCGCAGGAGGGCTCGCTGCTGCTCTGGCTGCTGTTGCTCTCGCTGTGGACGAGCCTCGTGCTCCACCTGACGCGGCGCAAGCTGCGCGACGTCGCGCCCTACGCGACAGCCGTGCTGCTCGGCTTCGGCGCCTTCTTCGCCGGGCTGCTCATCTTCGGCGCGAACCCGTTCGCGACCCTGGCGGTCGCGCCGGCCGAGGGCGCGGGGCTGAACCCGCTGCTGCGCCACCCGAGCATGATGATCCACCCGCCGATGCTCTACGCGGGCTACACGCTGTTCGCGGTCCCGTTCGCCTTTGCGATCGGCGCGCTGATCGTGCGCCGCGTCGACGCGGAGTGGATCACGTCGACGCGCCGCTTCGCCCTGGCGGCCTGGTTCTTCCTCGGCATCGGGATCCTGCTCGGCGCCCGCTGGTCCTACGCCGAGCTCGGCTGGGGCGGCTACTGGGCGTGGGATCCGGTGGAGAACGCATCGCTCATGCCGTGGCTGACCGGAACGGCGCTGCTGCACTCGGTGATGATCCAGGAGAAGCGCGGGATGCTGAAGGTCTGGAACGTCTCGCTCGTGCTGGCCACGGGGATCCTCGCGATCCTCGGCACGTTCCTGGTGCGCTCGGGCATCCTCGACTCGATCCATGCGTTCGGCGCGTCGACCGTCGGGGTGCCGTTCCTGGTCCTCATCGGGGTGATGATCGCCGCCTCCGTGGCGCTCGTCGTGACCCGGATGGACATGCTGCGCTCCGAGCACCGGCTGGATTCGCTGCTGTCGCGTGAGGCGATCTTCCTGGGCAACAACATCGTGCTGGTCAGCCTGTGCGTCGTGATCTTCTGGGGGACGTTCTACCCGCTGATCTCCGAGGCCCTGACGGGTGAGAAGCGCGCGATCGGGCCGCCGTGGTTCGACCAGTTCGTCGTGCCGCTCACCCTGGCGCTCGTCCTGCTGTCCGGGATCGGGCCGGTCATCGCGTGGCGCCGCGCTACGGCGGCCAACGCGCGACGCAACTTCGCGGTGCCCCTCGCGGCCGGGCTGCTCGCGCTCGTGATCCTGGTTCCCCTCGGTGTCGGCGGCCGGCCGTGGGCGCTGGGGATGTTCGTCATCGCCGCCTTCGTGCTCGGCACGGTCGGACAGGAGTTCTGGCGCGGCGCAGTGGCGCGCAGGGCGATGTCGGGTGAGGCGCTGCCGGCCGCGCTCGTATCGCTGGTGCGCCGCAACCGCCGGCGCTACGGCGGCTACATCGTCCACCTCGGGATGGCCGCGCTGTTCGTGGGAGTGGCGGCGTCGTCAGCCTTCCAGCACGCGCGTGACGTGCGGCTGGTGCCCGGGCAGTCAGCGCAGATCTCCGGCAACGAGGTTCGTTACGACGCCCCGACGGCGCGCATCGTGACCCGCGACGGGGCTCTGGAGCGGATCGTCTTCGGCGCGCGGCTGTCGGTGTGGCACGACGGCAAGCGCATCGCCGCCCTCGCGCCGGAGCGCGGCTACTACCCCTCGCGCGACGCGGCCGGGCTCGGCGCGATCGGGCGTTTCTTCGAAGGTGAGGCCACCAGCGAGGTGGGGATGGACGCGGGCCTGCGGCGCGACGTCTGGACCGCCGTGTCGCCGGACATCTCAAAGCTCAAGCCGATCATCGACCAGGGTGACCGCGTGTTCGCCGCCTCCGGCGCGAAGCTGGCGCCCGCCGACGAGGCCCAGGCGCTCGGCCTTGCGGTCCGCGGCCTCGTGGATCGCTACAGAGCGTCGCCTCCGCCGGCGACGTTCCGGCTGATCATCTCGCCGATGGTCACGTGGATCTGGCTCGGCGCGCTGCTGGTCTTCGCGGGCGGGCTCGTGCTCCTCTGGCCGGGCGGCCTACGCCAGCCGCGCGCGACCGCGCGCTACGCCGCCCGGCTCTCGCGTGAGTTGGGCCCGCGGCCCAGCCGCGCCTGAACCGGAACGGCCGTGGACCTGCTCGCACCGTTGATCGTCGTGCTGCTGTTGGCGGCCGTCGTGGTGACCGTGAGCGCGCCGCTGCGCGGAGGGGCGGCCGTGGCGGCGACCCACGACAGCCTCGAGCGCGCCGATCTCGAGGCGGCCAAGGAGACGAAGTACGCGGAGATCCGTGACACGGAGATGGACTTCCGTACGGGCAAGCTGTCGCAGGAGGACTGGCGCGGGCAGGACCGCGCGCTGCGCGCCGAGGCGATCGAGCTGCTGCGCCGACTCGACGCGCTGGGCCCGGACGAGGGGTAGAATCGCCCGCATGGAACTGGTTCTCTCGATCCTCCAAGTGATCTTCGCCGTCGCCACGATCTTCCTGGTGCTCATGCATTCGGGGAAGGACGCCGGACTGTCGGGCGCGTTCGGCGTCGGCTCCGGAGCCGGTCCGCTGGGGGGCGGCTCCCTGGTCGAGCGCAACCTGAACCGCTGGACCGTCGGCTTCGCGATCGCGTTCGTCGTGAACACGATCATCCTGCTGAAGACGAGCTAGTCGTAGGTGGCAGGAGGGCGGTTCAGACCACCGTCGATCCGGTGACGCGAAAGCCCTGCGCGCGCAGCGCGGGGCAGACCACGCCGGTGGCGTGCCGGATGCCGTAGAACTCACCTTCGCAGACCAGCCGCGAGCCCTGCGTCAACGCCTCGGTGGCCGCGAGGATCCGCAGCGCCGAGTCGGTGAAGCGCACGTCGCGCAGCGGGCGGGTGACCTTCCCGTCCTCGATGAGGAACGTGCCGTCACGGCTCATCCCGGTCAGGAGCGTCTCCCTCTCGTGGGCGACGTTGACGTACCACAGGCGCGTGACGTAGATCCCGTGCTCGATCGGTGCGCAGAGCTCCGCTTCGTCGGCCGCGCCGCCGCCGATGAGGACGAGGTTCGTCGGCGCCGGCCCCCACCCAGAGCCCCCCGGCTCAGCGGCGTGGCCCGTCGATCGCGCGGCCCCACCCGCCAGGGCGGCCGACCGCGTGTCGTGGCAGATCGCGTGCGCGACCCCGTCCTGAATCAGCGGCAGCGGGTTCTTCGCGACGCCCTCAGCGTCGAAGGCGCGTGGCAGCGTGCGCGCGAACCGGGGGGAGTCCGAGAGGTTGATGTTCGGGGCCGCCACGCGCGTGCCGAGGCGGCCGTTGAGTGCGCTGCGGCCCTCCGCGTAGGCCTCGCCGCCGAAGGCCAGTGCGCCCAGGAACTCGAGCAGCAAGCCGACAGCCTCGGGCGCCAGGACGACGGGGTACTCGCCCGAGGCGAGGGTGACGGGCTCGGCGGCCCGCAGGGCGGCTGCCCCCTCGGCCGCGCGGGCGGCCACCGCGGCAGGATCGACGTCGGCCGCGCGAGCACCCGCGCCCGACGCGAAGCCCGCGCGGCCGTCCGGATCGCGGCAGATGACCTTCATGAACGCGTCGGTGACGGCGTCGTGGACGCGGATGCCGCTCGAGGAGGCGACGGCGGTGCGCACCGCTCCCGCGCTCCAGACGCCGAAGGCTTCGAGGTCGTTTGCCTCGGCGGCCATGAACGCGGCGCTCAGCGCCGCGCCGGCGTCGTGCGGGTCAAGCCGTGCCGTCGCCGGGTCGCAGCCCTGGTGGGCGCGCGGTGCCGGGCCGGGTTCGGGCAGCCCGGGGAACGCACCCGCTGGTCCGCGAGCGGCCGCGACGCCGGCGGCGGCCGCAGCGCGCGCAGCCCCAGTTCGCAGGCCATCGTCGTCGCCCGCCGTCGTCGTCGCCGTACCCACGTGGCCGTCGCGGACGCACGTGAACTGCACGTGCACCGTCTCGACCTCCGTGGCCTGGGTCGGCGCCGAGCGCGCGAAGCGCGATAGCAGCGATCGCTCGTGGGTAACGGCGACCTGCGCGTCGCCGTCGGTGTACGCCAGCGCTCGCTCGGCACGCTCGAGCGGAGTCTCGCCCGGAGCGCTCACGTGACGCCGACCTGCACTCCCCGAAACCGAGCGGGCGCGGCCCCGTGGGAGACCCGCATCATCTGCCCGGGTTCCCCCTTGCCGCAGTTGGTCAGCCCCCACGGCCGCCATTCCGAGGCCGAGCACACGGCGTCCAGCGAGCCCCAGAACGTGGGCGTCACCCCGGCGTAGGAGGGGTTGCGCAGCAGGCGGCCGAGCGTGCCCCCGCGGATCTCGCGCGCGACCTCGGTCCCGAACTGGAAGTGCAGGCGGCGGTCGTCGATGGACCACGACCGGTTGGACTCCATGAGCACGCCGTCGTCGGTGTCGGCGATCAGGTCGGCCAGCGTCCCGGCGGTACCGGGTTCGATCGAGACGTTGGTCATCCGGGTGATGGTCTGGCGCGCGAAGCCGTCGGCGCGGGCGCAGCCTCCCGAGGCGGGCAGGCCAATGGCCGCCGCCGCTGCGCGGTCCGACAGCGCGGCCTGCAGGACCCCGGCGGTGATCAGCGGCGTGCGCGCGGCGGCAACGCCCTCGTCGTCCCACCCGAAGGAGCCCAGGCCGCCGGGCAGCGTGGCGTCGGCGGTGATGTTCAACAGCTCAGAGCCGTAGCGCAGCGAGCCGAGGTCGGCCGGCGCCACCCAGCTCGTCCCCGCGTAGGAGGCCTCACCGAGCAGCATGCGGTCGAGCTCGAGAGCGTGGCCGATCGACTCGTGGATCTGCAGCGCGAGCTGCTCCGGGTGCAGGATCAGCGTGGTGACGGCGGCCGGGCACGGCGGCGCCGTCAGGAGCTCCACCGCTTCGGCGGCGACGCGGGCCGCGTTGCCCGGGAGGTCGAGGGCGAGCACGTGCTCCCATCCGGCCTGAGCGACGTCCCCGCCGTGGCTCGAGGGGTAGGTGCGGGTCTGCGCCTCTGCACCGTTGACGGCGACGGCCATGATCCCGCCACCACACTCGATCGTGTCCTGGGTGCAGCGGGCGCCCTCGGTCGAGACGAAGGCCTTGTGGATGCGGGCGGCGTGCGACTCGGCGCTCGTGCGCACGACGCGCCGGTCGCCGCGCATCGCTTCCTCGGCTGCGAGCAGGTGCGCGAGCTTGTCCTCGAGCGCGAGCCCGAAGGGGTCGATCGCGACGGGATGGCTCCAGCTGCCGATCGCTGGGCCGACGGGCGCCAGCCCCGTCACGGCCCGGGCCGGCTGGGCCTGCGCAAGCGCGATCGCCCGGCCCAGCGCTCGCTGCGCCCCCTGCGGCGTGACGTCCTGGGTTGCGGCGAACCCCCACGCGGCGCCCACGCGCACCCGGATGCCGATGCCCGCACTGTCGTTGAGTCCGGCGTGGTGCACCGCGCCGTTGCGCACCTCCAGGCGCTCGCCGGTGCGGTGCTCGAAGCGCGCCTCGGCGTAGGCGAGGTCGCCGGCCTTGGCCACGACGTCGGTCAACAGGTCGAGCACGGGCCCGAGGCTAACGCCGAGTCCTCGCGGCCCGGCCGGGGGCAGCGGCGCCCGGCGCTCACCAGGCGGCGGCGTAGATGCCTCGCAGCTCGCCCTGGCCGGCGCGCGGTGGGGTCAGGTCGAGCTCGGGTCGCTGCGCCGCCGCGGCGGCGCAGGCGTCGAGGCGTTCCTCGGCGACTCCGAGGTTGCGGATCCGCGCTGCGCCCGCCAGGCTCGCCAGGCGGGCGGCCACGGGCTCGACCGCTTCCCCTACGGCCTCGTCCATCCTCGCAAGCCCGTCGGGAGCGCGCAGCCGCAGCGCCGCGGCCGTGTGCGGCAGCAGGACGGCGTTGGCCTGGCCGTGGCCGGCTCCGCCCACGCGCACGAGCGTCTGGGAGCAGACGTGGCTCAGCCCGTACCACGCGCTGTCGATCGCGTAGCCGCAGAGCAGCGCGGCGAGCGCCAGGTCCTCGCGGGCAGCGGGCGAGGAGCCGTCACCGCCGCCCGCCGGGAACGCCGCGGCGATCAGGCGCGCCGCGCGCTGGGCGGCGAGGGTCGGCACGGGGGAGGCCAGCGTGGTGAGCGGCGCTTCGACCGCGTGGGCGAGCGCGTTGGCCGCGCTGGCCGCCAGTTCTGCGGGCGGCTGGGAGGCCGACAGGGCCGGGTCGTTGACGACGATCGCGGGCCGCACGCCGGGCACCGAGGCGTCGGTGCCCGCCGCGCGGCGGTGTACGGCGGTCATCTCCGCGGCCGACAGGGTGGTCGGGATCGCGGCGGCCCGGGCGCCCTGTGCCGCGGCGATCGCCTTCGCGGTGTCGATGACCCGCCCACCGCCGAGCGCCACGATCAGGGGCGCGTCGACGGCGCGCAGCAACTCCCGCGCGAGCTCGTCCACGAAGCCGGCGGCCACCATGTGCACGCTGGCGGCGCCGGCGACGACCTCCGGCGCCCAGGCCGCCGCCCGCCGCGTGGTCAGCAGCGCGTAACGGCCATCGAGCAGCCCGGGCGCGTCGCCCAGGGCGCCGCGGCCGAAGCGCACGACGCGTTCGCCGTCGCGCCAGGTGAAGCCCTCGCCCATGGGGGTCAGGCGGCGGCCAGCATGAACACGATCGAGACGGAGGTCTCGCCCGTCAGCAGCGCGCAGGTGAGCACGGTGGAGGTGAGAACGGTGGGCGCAGGCGCATGCGGGGACTCCTTGCTGTGACGGCGTCCGCGCAACCTACGCCAGCTGACGGCCGGCGGCCGCACCTCCGAGCTCTGAGGGGGAGCAGTGGGCAGGTGCGGCCGCGGCCGGGGGCGCTGCGCTTCGCTACGCCGCCAGGGCGTGGCGAGCGCGGCTGAGCACACCGGTGCTGCGGGGCCGGGGGGCCGGGGCGCGCATCAGGTCCGCGCGAACGCGGAGCAGATCGATCAGGTTGGCGGTGCGGGTGAACGGATCGGCCACCGCGCGGTCCTCCTCGAGGGAGAGGGCGGCAAGCGGTCGGCCGCCGACCTCGGCCAGGAGAACCTGGCCCGTGAGGACGCGCTGGCCGTCCAGGGTGGCGAGGCGACGGAGGGCGAAGCTGTCCTCGTCGCGGGCCATCCGGATGACGAGCGCGTCGATGTGGATGGGGTTGGTGTGTGCGCTCATGCTCTGCATTGTCGACGCGCGGTCCCATAACCACAAATGACATTTCATCGGGCCTACGATAAGGTGGGCTAATGCTCGACGTCAAGCGCATGCGCGTTCTCCGTGAAGTCGCCGCCCAGGGATCGTTCTCCGGCGCGGCCGAGTCGCTGGCCTACACGCAGTCCGCGGTGTCCCAGCAGATCGCGACGCTCGAACGGGAGACCGGCACGGCGATGGTCGAGCGCAACGCGCGCGGCGTGCGGCTGACCGAAGCCGGCCGCGCGCTGGTCGCTCACACCGATGCCGTGCTCGCGCGGCTGGCCGACGCCGAGGCCGAGCTCGAGGCCATCGCCGGCCTGCGCGGCGGGCGGCTTCGGCTCGCCTCGTTCCCGAGCGCGGGGGCGACGATCATGCCCATGGCCATCGCGCGCTTCCGCAAGCAGCACCCCGGGGTGGAGCTCACGCTCGAGCCGCAGGAGCCGGCGGAGGGCATCGACCGTCTCCGGGCGGGGCAGTGCGACATCGCGCTGACCGTCGAGGACCCGCTGCTGCGCAGCCAGGACGACGGGATCGAGCGTGTCCACCTGCTCGACGACCCGCTGTTCGTCGTGTTGCCGGCCGACCACACGCTCGCGCACACGCCCCGGCTGAAGCTCGCCGACCTGGCCGACGAGGCCTGGATGCTTGGGTCCACGACGCGCTGCCCCGACTCGAAGATCCTCCTGCGCGCGTGCGAGAAGGCGGGCTTCGAGCCGCGGATCGCCTTCCAGTCCGACGACTACCTCGCGATCCAGGGCTTCGTGGCCGCCGGGGTCGGCATCTGCCTGATCCCCGACCTCGCGCTCATCTCCGTCCGCGACGACGTCGTCATCCGCTCGCTGGGACCCAAGCCCCCCGCCCGGCGGATCCTCGCCGCCACGCTACAGGGTGCGTTCCGGGCGCCGGCCACGCAGGCGATGCTCGACGTGCTCGTCTCCGTCGGCGAGGACTTCGAGGCCAACCGGCGCACCCTGGCGCTCGCCTCCTAGGACGCCGTCGGCAGGGCGCGCTTGGGCTGCCAGAAGGCCAGCTCGCCGCCGGCGGGACCTGCTTCCGGCGGCGGTTGCGCTCGTGCCCACCGCACGCATGCTCGACGGCACCGGCCGGGCGATCATCGACGGGGGCGAGGAGCTGACGCAGACCGCGAAGACCCTCGAGGTCGACACGCGCGAGCTCATCGAGGGCGGCAGCCGGCTCACCGACGTGGCGCAGCGCATGGAGGCCGACCTGCGCGTCTTGCGTCCTGCGATGCCCCAGCTGCTCAATGCCTCAGTTCTCGCCGTTCACCGGCGGGCGGCCTCCCGGGGCCGGTGGAACCGCCGCCAGGCGAGGAAGGCGACGAGGGCCAGAGCCGCCACCGCGATGCCGGTCACGCCGACGTACTTGAAGATCCGCTCGGCGGTCGGCCCGAGGTAGTAGGCGAGCAGACCGACCGAGGTGGCCCACGCGACGGCGCCCAGGGCGTTCCAGAACAGGAAGACCGGCCAGTGCATGCGGTTGATGCCGGCCAGCCAGGCCGCGGCGATGCGCAGGCCGGCGACCCAGCGACCGAGGAACACGGCCTTGGCCCCGTGCTTCTCGAAGAACGGCTCACCCTTCTCGAGCAGCTCGCGCCGCCGGTCTTCCAGCAGGCCGGGACGTTCGAGGAGCTTGCGGCCACCCTTGCGACCGATCAGGTAGCCGATGTTGTCGCCGAGGATCCCCGCGGTGGCGGCGATCACGATCACGAGCTCGATGTGGAACTGCCCGTGCCGGGCGAGCACCCCGGCGGTGATCAGCGCGGTCTCGCCGGGCACCGGGATCCCGACGGACTCCGCGCCGACCAGCCCGAAGAGGATCGGATACCCGAGGTGCGCGGGCAGTCGGATGAGCGCGAACAGCGAACCCAGGGCAATCACGTTGCCGACCCTACGGGACGCCGCTGAGACGGAGATGGGCGCGAGCCCCGCATCTCAGTTTCGTCTCATCGGCGCGCCGTAGGTTCCGTTCCATGAGCCAGACCCTCGCCGTTGACGCCGTCGGCGTGACCAAGCGCTACGGCGAGCTCACGGCCGTCGACGCGATCTCCCTGCAGGTGGCCCAGGGCGAGGTCTACGGGGTCCTCGGCCCCAACGGCGCCGGCAAGACCACGTTCCTGCGCATGCTGTTCGGCCTCATCCGCGCCGACGCGGGCACGATCGAGGTCTTCGGCCGCACGTGGGCCGAGCACGGCACCCAGACGCTCGACGGGGTGGCCGGTTTCATCGAGAGCCCGAAGTTCTACCCCTACCTGACGGGGCGCAAGAACCTCGCCGGCCTCGCCCGGTTGGACGGTGGCAGCACGCCCGGCCTCATGGAGGAGGTCCTCGAGATCGTCGACCTGGCCGGCCGTGCCGACGACAAGGTCGGGGGCTACTCCTTCGGGATGCGCCAGCGCCTCGGCGTCGCGGCCAGCCTGCTGCGCGACCCGCAGCTGCTTGTGCTCGACGAGCCCGCCAACGGGCTCGACCCCGCCGGCATGCGCGACATGCGCGCGCTCATCAAGCGCCTCGCGGCGAGCGGCCTGACCGTGCTGCTCAGCTCCCACGACATGATCGAGGTCGAGGAGATCTGCGACAACGTCACGATCATGCGCACGGGCTCGGTCGTCTACCACGGCGAGATCTCCGAGCTGCGCAAGCAGGCCCCGGAGCAGGGGCACCGCCTGCGCACCGACGACGACGACTGTGCCCTCGAGCTCGCGCGATCGCATCCCGCCCTGCAGACGACGGCCGGCCCAGAGGGGGGCCTCGTGCTCGTCGGCCCGCAGCCTGACATCGACGCGTTCCTCAGGACGCTCGTGACGAGCGGTCTTTCGCTGCGGGCGCTCGAGCTCACCGAGGAGCCCCTCGAGTCGCTCTTCTTCATGTTGACCGAGTCAGCACCGGTCAGCGTGCCGGCCGACCTCGACCGCCTCCCGGCCGGAGCCTCCCGATGACCTCGACCTCCACCGCCGACACCGTCGCGACGCGGAACCCGGGTCCCGCCACGACCAAGCGCCGCAAGCCCGGCCTGCTCGACGCCGTCCGCTGGGAGCTGACCAAGCTCGCCGCTCAGGGCCGCGCCCGGTGGACCCTGCTCGTGTGCCTGGTGGCGCCGATCCTCATCGTCTTCATCATCAACGCCCAGCAGCGCCCGCCGAAGGACAACCTCTACGGGCGCTTCATCCACGAGAGCGGCTTCGCGGTGGCGCTGCTCGTCCTCGGCTTCGCCGCGCAGTGGCTGCTGCCGCTGCTGACCGCCCTGGTCGCGGGCGACATCTTCGCCAGCGAGGATCAGCACGGCACGTGGAAGACCGTGCTGACCCGGTCGGTCAGCCGCGGGCAGCTGTTCTGGGCCAAGACCATCACGGCGCTCGGCTTCGCGACCGCCGTCCTGCTGGTCCTGGCGGCGAGCACGATCCTCAGCAGCGTGCTGATCGTCGGCCACCAGGATGTGACCGGGCTCACCGGCCAGGCCATCGCCTCCGGCACCGCGGGACGACTGGTGATCGGCAGCTGGGCGCTCGCGTTCGCGCCGCTGGTCGGGTTCACCTGCCTGGCGATCCTGCTGTCGGTGCGTTCCCGCAACCCCGCGGTCGGCATCGCCGCGCCGGTCGTCATCGGGATGGTCATGCAGCTCGTCGGCAGCCTCGGGGGCATCGCGGCGATCCGGCCCCTGCTCATGACCACCGCGTTCGAGAACTGGCACGGGCTCTTCGCGCAGGAGCGTTTCTACGGGCCGCTCACCACCGGCCTTGTGGTCTGCGCGGTCTGGTCGGCCCTCGCCCTGGCCGCCGCGTTCCTCACGTTGCGTCGTCGCGACATCACCGGAGGCTGAACCCCATGAACGCACGCATCCGCCGCCTCGCTCCGCGGGCTCTCACCGTCATCGTCGCCGGCGCGGCCGCCGCAGGGCTCACCGCCTGCGGTGGCAGCGACATCACCCGTGGCCGCCTCGAGCACTCGATCCCGCAGTCCTTCGCCAACCGCTACGTCGCCCAGGCCAAGCTCCTCGGGCACCCCGGGGTCACGGTCGACTCCCTGCACGCCCGCGCCACCTGCGACAAGGGCGGCCCGAAGGTCGCCGACCACGGGCCCGGGGCCGACTGGAACTGCTACATGAGCTGGAACGACCCGAACACGCCGCTGCCCGACGGCACCGGCCGCTTCGAGCTCAACGTCCACTCGAACGACTGCTACACGGCGGGTGGCCCGACGAAGGTCGTCGGCCTCATCACCATCACCGACACCCGGGGCAACGACGTCCCCAACCCGGTCTTCGAATGGGACACGTGCTTCGATCCCAAGAGCCCGGGCTCGCTCACCAAGCCGGCCGGCGTGCCGTCCCTGCTCACCCTGCCGACCGGGGGGATCAAGTCCGACGCAAGTGGGCGCGTCGACCCGGTGCTGAAGTGCTCCTCCGGCGCCGCGGGCGGGTGCGCGGGGATCCTCACGGCCAAGATCGGACCGCGCGTGGTCGAGTCGGTGCGCTACCAGATCGCCCCGAGTGGCGACAACGACTTCCCGTTCACGCTCTCCGCGGACGAGCGCAAGGCCGGTAGCACGCTCACGCTCACCGCCGCCCCGCTGATCGGCACCGCGCGCCGCCCGTCGACGACCCTGGCGGTGCAGTAGCGAAGGACGGCGCCCGTGCCGGCGTGGCGACCTGCTGTCATGGACGCTGATGCGCATCTTGGTCGTCGAGGATGATGCGCGGCTCTCCGAGCTCGTTGCGCGGGGGCTGCGCGAGGAGGGGCTGCTCGTCGACCTCGCCCACAACGCGCGCCAAGCGCTCGAGGCCACGGGCGAGGTCGAGTACGACGCGCTCGTGCTCGACGTCGGGCTGCCGGACCTCGACGGGTTCCAGCTCTGCGAGCGGCTGCGCGCGCGGGAGGTGTGGTCGCCGGTGCTGATGCTCACTTCCCGCACGTCGGTGGCCGACCGGGTCGCGGGGCTGGACGTGGGGGCCGACGACTACCTCGCCAAGCCGTTCGCCTTCGAGGAGCTCCTCGCGCGCCTCCGTGCCCTCAGCCGCCGGGGGCCCGCGCGACGTGGGGTCGTGCTGAGCGTCGGGACGCTACGCCTGAACGCGACGACGCGCGAGGTGTGGCGCGGCGAGACCGCGATCGAGCTGTCGGCGCGCGAGCTCGCGTTGCTCGAGGCGTTCATGCGCCACCCCGGCCAGGTGCTCTCGCGCGAGTCGCTCCTCGACCAGGCCTGGCCGGCGGGCAGCGAGCAGACCTCGAACGTGGTCGAGGTCTACATCCGCTACCTGCGCGAGAAGCTCGACCGCCCGTTCGGCGTTTCGTCGATCGAGAACGTCCGCGGGCTCGGATATCGGTTGCGCCGGGACGGCGGCACGTGAGCCGCCTGCCGATCCGCGTCCGGCTGACCGCCGTGTTCGTGGCGGTCATGGGCGCGGTGCTGCTGATCATCGGCCTGTTCCTCTACTACCGCACCAGGCACGAGCTCGACACCGCCATCAACCAGGCGCTGCGCGCCCGCCAGGGAGCGTTGCAGGCGTTCACGAGCTCTGCCGCTCGCGACCCGCGGATCATTCCCCCCGGGGAGCGCTTCGCGCAGGTCCTCAGCCTGAACGGCCGTGTCCTGGACAGCCGGCCGCCGTCGTCCGTGCCGCTGCTGAGCGCTGCGGAGACGCGGCGCGCGGCGGCGGGGACCGTGGAGATCGAGCGGCATGAGCGCAGCCGGTACCTCGCGGGCCCGGCGCGGCTCGGGGGGCGCCGGGTCGTTGTCCTGGCGGCGACCTCGCTCGCTGAGCGCGAGCGCGCGCTCGAGGGCCTCGGCGGCGCCCTGCTGATCGGGTTGCCGCTGGCCCTCCTGCTGGCCGCGGGGGTCGGCTACGCGGTGGCGGCCGGCGCGCTGAGCCCGGTCGAGAGCATCCGCCGCCGCGCCGCCGGCATCTCGCGCGCCGGGCCGGCCGCCAGCATCCCGGTTCCCGTGGCCGACGACGAGGTGCGGCGCCTCGTGCTGACCCTCAACGACATGCTGGCCCGCCTGGCGCTGGCGGCCGAGCACGAGCGCAGCTTCGTTGCCAACGCCAGCCATGAGCTGCGCACACCGCTGGCCGCCCTGAACGCCGAGCTCGACCTCGCCCTGCGCCCCGAACGCACCGTCGAGGACCTGCAGCGGGCGATCGTCAACGCGAAGACCGACTGCGACCGGCTGATCCGGCTGGCCGCCGGCCTGCTCGACCTCGAGCGGGCTGATGCCCTGGGCGTCCCCGCACGGGACCGGCTCGACGTGGACGACGTCCTCCGCGACGCGGCCTCCGGGTTCGCGCACAGCGTCGGACCCGAGCGACCGATCGTCGTGGAGCCCAGCGGCCTGACCGTCGTGGGTGACGAGATGGCCGTCGGGCGAGCCGTGCGCAACATGATCGAGAACGCCCTCGTCCACGGCGTCGGCCAGATCGCGGTGGGGGCCGATCTCGTGGCGGAGCAGCAGCAGGTCGAGCTGTGGGTCTGCGACGAGGGGACCCTCGACCCCGAGCTCTCGGAGGGTGAAGCGTTCGCGCGTTTCGCCCGCGGCCCGGGGAGTGCCTCGCGCCCCGGGGCCGGCCTCGGACTCGCGCTCGTCCGCGTGGTGGCGGAGAGCCACGGCGGGTCGGCGACGCTCGCGTCCACCGCGTCCGGCGTACGCGCGGCGCTCGTTCTGCCGTCGCCGTAGGGAGTAGCGCCTGCCTCCGGCGCCAGGGTGGCCCGCCAAAGGCCCGTGCGGCACGCAGAGAGCCCGCGTTCACGGGGCCCTCTGTCCATGCGCATCTAAGACGACCGCGAGGATGGTGGGCTGAAGACGCGCTCGGGTCGCTCGCATTGGCCTGCTCCCTCGGTAGGGTCCGCAGCTCGTGCGCAATCCGTTTGGACGTCGCCCGCCGTCGCCGCCCGCACCGGGCCGCGACGCCATGCCGGACAACGCCGGGCTGGTCGAGCTGGTCGGCCGAATGAAGCTCGACACCCTGATGGGGGACATGCGGGCGATGCACCGGGCGATCATCGCGAGCGAGCTGCTGGTGCCGCTGCTCGAGCCGCCGACGGTCACGCCCGAGGGCACGCGGATGCGCTACATGACCTTCGACAACGAGGTCTTCGGGCCGGCATCGACCCTGGGGCTGTTCACCGACGCTGGCCGCATGCGCGCCTTCTTTGGCCCCGACTCCGCGGTGGGCGCGGGCGTGCACGTCGGCTTTTGGGACGGCAGGACGGCCTGCAAAGCGGCGATGGACGCAGAGCTGCCGCTGCTGGCGATCAACCCGCTCACCGACGCCCACTACGCGATGCCGCCTCACGTCTACCGCGCGCTGGCGTTCGGGTACGTCCCGTCGAGCGTGGCCGACGAGGAGCTGCGCAGCCCCGAGATGGCGCTCGCCCGTCCGATGTCCGGCCCGCCGTCGAAGCAGGAGCTCGACGCGTGGCATGGCGTCCTCTCGGAGCACGGCGCGGACAGCGCCTTCTGGTTCAACGTGCTGCTCGACGACGTGATGGAGCTGCGCTACGGGATCGGCGTCGCGTGCTCGCCGGAGGCCTTCGACGCGATCAGCACCGGCCTGGTCTCGGCGTGGCTCGGGATCTGGCCGGTGAACACGCCGCTGTTCGTCCGCCGGCTCGGCGACGACCCCGAGTCGGCCGCGATCCGCGAGGGCGGGATGCCGATCTTCCCCTGAGATGAGTGATTCCACGAGTACGCACGCGTGGCCACGGGTTGCTGCGGCGCTGGCCGCCGCCCGGCGCCTTGCCAATGGCCCAGCCATTGGCTGCGGAACCGTGCGTCGTCCTGCATCCACAGAAACCCGCGCCCACACGCACGTCGTCGTGGAATCACCCATCTGAGCAGCGCCCTGGGACGGCTCCATCTCACCCTGGATCCACTGATCGATCGTGGATGCGAGCCGTTCACAGACCAAGGCATGCGGGTCCGGAGCGCGCGCCGGTCCGGCCGAGGGTCGCGGAACGGGAAAACCCGCCGTGCCTCGAAGCGATGGGGTCCCCGCACAGCTCCCTGGGCAGCACCGCTTGGCTTCCAGGCAACGGTCGCGTCGGCTACGCGAGATGCTGTCGTTGTGTCTGTTGCTCGGCTCGTCACCTATGCGGCTCTGCGGGAGCTCACGTCCACCCGCTTCTCGGTGGACCTTCGGCACGTTGCCCGTCTGACTGAGGGGCGAGAGGTGCTGCTGTTAGACGACAAAGGCTTCGACGGCGCCCCTTTCGTCCCTGGGCCCTTCTCCTTGTCGCGTGATCAGGTCGAGCTGGATGCCCGAACGTGCGTTGGCCCCGACGAGCCCGACGATGGGCAGACCTGGGAGCAGGCCGAGAGGTGGCACTGGATGTTCATCGCCGAGCAGCTACAGGCGGCCGGCGTGGAGACAAGCGTCGATGAGGTGAGTCACGTCGAGCATGTTGTGGTCCTCGACGAGCGCCTGCTGGCGGTAGTCGTATAGGTCGAGACGTGCAGCGATGAGACTGCCGGCCCCGCTGGCGCCAGACCAATGCGCGCGGTTCTTGGGCCACTCTGGGGCCACTCTCGAGGTCCACTGCCGTCCATCAGCGCCCGTCGGTCTTTCCGTAGCCAGCGGGTCTCACCGGCCTCACCGGTCACCCCGGCGTGGTTGTGGTAAAGGCGGTCGCGGGTTCGAGTCCCGTCGCTCACCCCTCGGCGGAAGCTCTGCTGTGGCAGGGTTTCTGCGTGTGGCGGGTCGATCGTGCGGGGCTCGCGCGGTGCGCCGACGCGGCCCATCTCGCGGTGCTCTCCGAACCGTAGGCTCGTGATGAGCGATCTCGCGGCGGCGCCTCCCGTCGACGGTCGGGACGTGGCACGGTCCGATGCGGGTGGTAGGAGTGACGGGTGTCGCCGGACAAACGCCAGCGGGCCAAGAAAGGCGGTAAGCGCCCGGCGCGCAAGCTCCAGGTCGCCAAGTCGGACGATCCGGGGCCGCCGTATGTCGTCCGATGGCACCCCGAGGCCGCCGCCGAGCGCGACGCATCCTGGCCGCCCGAGGAGAAGGTCGCGATGGAGCATGCCGTGGCGAAGCTGAAGGCTGCCGGACCGCGGCTCACGCATCCGCACTCGAGCGCGGTGCAAGGGACGGCGGGGAAGGGTTGTCGTGAGCTGCGCCCGCGGGCCGGCCGGAGCCGCTGGCGCCCGATCTACCGCCGCGCGACGCCCGATACGTTCGTCATCGTCGCTGTCGCGCCCGAGGCCCAGATCGACCAGCGAGGTTTCGATGCGGCGGTCGCACGCGCGGCCGAGCGCTACGCGCAGATCGACTTCGCTTGAGGTAACTGCCTCGTCAATCGATAACACAAATGCTATCGTCAATGCTCGCATCATGAAGCTCACCGACCTCCAGACCAGTGACGAGCTGCTCGCCGAGCAGTTGCGAGACGATCCCGACTTCCGCGCTGAGTGGGAGCGCACCGCGCTCGCCCGCGCGATCGCCGTCGCAGTCGTGCGGTTCCGCACCGATCGTGGGTTGTCGCAGCGCGACCTTGCATCCGTTCTGGGCATGAGCCAGCCGCAGGTCGCGCGCCTTGAGCGTGGGGACGTGAACCCGAGCATGGACACGCTGGTCCGCGTGGCCGCGGGCCTTGGCATCGAGCTGACGATCAATGTGAGCCCGGCCCATCACAAGCCGCGCCTGGTCACCAAGAGCGCGCTCACCGACAAGATGATCGGCGGGATCCACACCGATCGCGCCGACGTGGTCGTCGCGGCCTCGTAGCTGACGCCGGCGACCGGCGCTCAGGTCAAGAGCCGATCGAGCACGAGATCCAGCGGCTCGGATCAAGCGGGCCGAGCAGGTCGGAGGGCAGGCGCTCGTCGGCGAGCGCGGCCGCCACGCGGTCGGCGACCAACACGCCGAGATCGGTCACGTCGCGCTTTCGCACGTCGGCAACGAAGACGGGGAACAGCGTGCCGGCATGGGTGAGCAGCAGGCATTTGCGTCGCTCGATCCAGAGGAGGTTGGCGTACCAGTCATCCTCGCCAGCCGGCTCGTCGACGAGACGCACGCTAGGTCGCCCGAGCAGATCGAGCAGACGTGCGGTGCAGCGGATCAGCACGTGCCGACGGTAACGGCGCCGCCCGAGGCATCAATGGTCGCGGAACGAGAAACCCCGCCGTAGCGGGGTGTCTCCCCATGCGCCGAAGAAGACTCGAACTTCCACGGGCCGTGAAGCCCACAAGGCCCTCAACCTTGCGCGTCTACCAATTCCGCCACCGGCGCAGGGGGCGTGAGTATAGCCCCGGGTTGCTTCCGTCGGGCGGCCTCGCTATCTTGCGAACACATGTTCGTTTCACCTGTTTCGCACCCCGACCGAGGAGCCTCCGGATGGACCTGACCAAGCGCCAGCAGGAGATCTTCGACTTCATCAAGCGGTACTCCGACACGCACGGCTACCCGCCGACGGTGCGCGACATCGGCAAGGCCGTCGGGCTGGCGTCGTCGTCGACGGTGCACGCGCACCTGGCCAACCTCGAGAAGCTCGGCGCCCTGCGTCGCGACCCGACGAAGCCGCGTGCGATCGAGCTGTTCGACCGTGTGGCGTCGAGTGTCGTGGAGGCGACGCAGCGGGTCGTCAGCCGCGACGGCGGGTTGCCGCTGGTCGGCGTGGTGGCGGCCGGCGCGCCGATCCTTGCCGAGGAGAACATCGAGGACTACGTGTCGGTCCCCCCGGAGGCTGGCGGTGGTCGGGGGCAGTTCATCCTGCGGGTCCGCGGCGACTCGATGATCGACGCCGGCATGCTCGACGGGGACTTCGTGGTCGTCCGCCGGCAGGAGACGGCGACCGACGGCGAGATCGTGGTGGCGCTGGTGGGCGAGGACTCAGCGACGGTCAAGCGCTACTTCCGCGAGGCGGACCACATCCGGTTGCAGCCCGAGAACCCGACGATGGAGCCGATCCGCAGCACCGACGTGACGATCGTCGGCCGCGTGGTCGGGCTGTTCAGGACGCTCGGATGACCCCCGCCACGCTGGAGGCGCCGGCGCTGCTGTTCGACCTCGACACCCCGCGTGCGCCGGCTCAGCCGGTGCGGCCGTCCGGGCCCACGCTCGACGACCTCATGGTGACGGTGCGTGACGGCCTCGTTGCCCATCGCTCGGTGGCGTGCCCGGTGTGCGCCGGCGAGATGGTGCCGCGCTACGGATCCGGCCCGGCCCCGGTGGGTGGGCGCTGCTCGGACTGCGGGTCGACGCTCGGCTGATCGCCCACGGCGGACCGGGCTACGCTGGGCGGTGCAGGCCAGGCAGCCGCGGGGGGAGAGAAAACCCCTCGAGGAAAGTCCGGACACCACAGGGCAGAGTGGTCGGGAACCCGACCCGGGGAAACCCGCGGGACAGTGCAACAGAGAGCAGACCGCCGATGGCGGAGCCCCACGTGAGCTCCGCACAGGTAAGGGTGAAACGGTGCGGTAAGAGCGCACCAGCGTCATGGCGACATGGCGGCTCGGCAAACCCCACTCGGTGCAAGGCCAAGCAGGGCCGTTCGTAGGCTGCCCGCCTAGGTCCAGGTCGGCCGCAGAGATGGATGGTTGCCCAACGACAGAATCCGGCTTATCGGCTTGCTACCGGAAGGGCCCTCCTCGTGGGGGCCCTTCCCATGTCCAGCGGTCCGTGCCGCGCTACGGCCCGACCTCGATGAGCTGCTCCCACGTCCCGCGGTCGAAGAACGGCAGTGGCGGCGGGGAACCCGCGCCCTGGATCGAGAACTTGTACATCTCGCGCTTGTTGCGCCACGCCGCGGGGTTGTCGGTCCCGAACCTCTTGGACAGCACCCCGAACGCCCGCTCTGCGGCTTCACGCAGCCCCTTGCCCGGGGACAGCGTGCGCAGCGCGTAGGACGTCGTGTTCTGCATGTCGAACACGTGGCTCTTGGTCGTCTCGACGCCGAAGGTCTGCGCCGCGGCTCCGAGCGGCGCGGTGGCGATGTCGGAGGCCGCGCGTTTGAACGCCTCCCAGGCCGCCAGGCCCGGGTTGACCGTGCCCTGGTCGTCGGTGCGGTTGTAATCGCCGTCCCAGGCGAGGATCGTGTCCAGGACGACCTTGGCGCCGCCGGTCGAGCCGGCGCGCGCGCGGTTCAGCGCCTGGCGCGCCTTGAGCAACGGCCGCTGCTGGGCCGTGGTGCCGACCCGGCGCAGGGTCGCCTGCGCGCCCTCGTAGCTCGGGTTGCGGTGCAGGCGGATCACCTGTCGCTCGAGGAACGCGTCACGGTGGTAGGGCCCGTTGAGGCGCTCGGTCGCCTCGCCGTCGCCCTGCGTCCAGCCCTGGGACGGCAGGTTGTTCCAGTTGGTCAGCCAGCCCCGCTTGGGGTTGATGATGCCCGGCATCTTCGTCCGGTCCACCAGCCCAGGCCACTCGGCCTCGCCGGTGCCCGGGTAGGGCAGGCGCTCGTCGTACAGCCGCGGCTTGAGCTGCACGAGGCCCGGGTGCCAGTAGCCGATGTTGCCCTGCGAATCGGCGGCCATCAGGTTCTCGTTCCACGTCAGCTTGCGCACCGCGGTTTCGACCTCGTTGATGTTCTTGGCCTCGTTGACGCCCGCCAGGCCGGTGAGCGTCTCGATCTCGCGGTTCCAGATCGCGTAGCGCCGCGCGTAGGCGACACCGCCCGCTCGCTCCTGGACCGGACCGTGCAGCGTGCGGCAGATGCGCTCGGTCGTCGAGCCCGCCTCTGGGATCTTCGGCGCCTTCAGCACGCTGGTCAGCGACGACGGCGGCGAGCGGTAGGAGAAGGTCTCGTCACGGCAGTCCATCTGGCGCTCCTGCCCCTTGAAGACGTACTTCTCAGGCTGCCCGGGGACGAGCTGCTCCGCGTACAGGTCGTCGTCGTCGGAGAGTCCGCTGGTGATGCCCCAGGCGACGTCGGCGTTGCGACCCAGGCCGATCACCGGCACGCCCGGCGCGGTGACCCCGCGGACGTCGAGGCCCGGGCGGTGCACCTCGAGCTCGACGAACAGCTCCGGGACGGAGAAGCCGAGCTGAGGCCCGTTGAACAGCAGGGCGCGCTTGCCCGGCTCCTGCACGGCGAACATGTAGGAGCCGCCGATCTGCCCGAGGCGGCCGGGCTCGATCGCGGACTTGGCCGCCGCGGCGCCCATCATCTGCGGCGTGGTCTTCGGCAGGCCGGCGGCGTAGGCCAGCGATCGGCGGCGCGCGAGCCGTTCGCCGCGGGCCGTCAGCGGCTTGCCCTGGGGGAAGAAGCCCTCGCCCCTCTTGATCGTCGAGATCCGCCCGGCCACGCGCAGCGGCAGCAGCTCGTCGAGCACCCGGGCCCCGCTCGTCTGCACGGCGCGCAGGTTGCGCAGCTCGGCACCGTCGCTGCTGGGCACGGTGCGCCCGAGCAGGATGCCGATGCCGAGTGAGTCGCGGACGGTCCAGTCGGCGGGCGTCGTCCCGACCGCGGCGAACTCGCCGGGCAGGTCGGCGGGGTTCTGGCGGGTGTGGGCGATCCAGGCGTTGATGCCGTCGCGGTAGGCGTCGAAGCGGGCGCGCAGGTCGGGCGGAACCGCGCCGAGGAAGCGGTCGAGCTCCTCGGGCGTGTAGTAGTCGCGACGGGCAATGAGGTCGTCCTTGAGGTAGTCCTTGCCGACGATCTCGGCCAAGCGTCCGCTGGCCGCGCGCTTGAAGAGCTCGAGCTCGAAGAGGCGATCCTGCGCGACCGCGTAGCCCGCGCCGAACCAGGCGTCCCCGTCGTTGGCGGCCGTGACCGACGGCACGCCGAAGCTGTCTCGGACGATCTTCACGCCGGGCCGGGGGGACTCGCCCGCGCCGTTGGGATCCTGGAACGTGAGCGGCTTGCGCTGGAAGTTGATGTAGAGCGGCTGCTGGTCGTAGAGGTGCGGCGAGCCCGTGCCGTCGGCGATGCCGGGAGCCGACACGAAGCCGCTCTGCCCGGGCGGCAGGATGCCCTCGGCGCGCAGGACGCGGGCGCTCGCGGGCGCGGCGGCGACGAGGGTGGCCAGGAACACGAGGGCAACGAGGCGGCGCATGCCGGGCAACGTACCGCGGATCAGGTGGGCGAAGAGGCGGTTCGGCGGCGCTCAGACGCTGCCACCGGCTGAGCCCGGAGCCGCATCGGGCCGGGGTCCGGATCCTGGCGGGCTCACCGTCTTGCGTAGGCGCACGCGCGGTGCGAACATGTGTTCGTCTGTGATCCTCTGCGTCCTGCTTCCCCGTTTCGCCCTGACGGTCGCCTCCGGCGGCAGCGAGGCGCTGGTGACCGGGCCCTCGGCGCTGGCCCCCGAGCCGGGGCGCGAGCAGCTCGTGGGGGAGGTCTCCGCGGGGGCCGAGGCCTTCGGGATCCACCCCGGGATGCGCATGGGCGAGGCGCTGGCGCGCTGCCCCCGCCTGGCGCTGGTGCCGCCGGATCCGGTGGGCGTGGCGGAGGGGTGGGAGGAGGTCGTGACGCGCTTGGAGTCGGTGGGCGCGGAGGTCGAGGCGCCGCGCGCGGGGACAGCGTGCTTTGCGGCCGACGGGCTGCAGCGCCTGCATGGCGGGTCGCTGGACGGCGTCGTCGCGGCGGTGCGTCGGGCGCTGGCGCGTCCGGCCCACATCGGCTCCGGCCCGTCGCGCTTCTGCGCGCTGGCCGGAGCGGCGCGGGCACGGTCGCGCAAGGCGCATGGGGTGCGCGGTGCGCAGGATCTCGCCGGCGCGCCCGTCGCCCTGCTGCGCCACTGCGACGCGACCGCGATGCTGCCCGAGACGCTGGAGCGCCTGGGCATCCTCACCCTCGGTGAGCTGGCGGGGATGTCACGCGCCGCGGTGGCCGATCGCTTCGGCGCCGTCGGGCTGCGGGCCCACGATCTCGCGCGCGGGCGCGACACGCCGCTGCGCCCGCGCACGCCCGGCGAGGGGCTGCAGGAGACACTCGAGCTGCCCGAGTCCTCGTCGGGCGTCCAGCTCGGGCGCGCGCTGGAGCTGCTGATCGAGCGCCTGCTGGCGCGGGGCGAGCGCCGTGGGCGCACGCTGCGCGTCGTCGTGCTGACCGCGCGGTTGGTCGAGGGGGGGACGTGGCGGGAGCGCATGGTCTTTCGCGAGCCGCTGGCCGACAGCGGTCGCATGGGCCTGGCGCTCGGTCAGCGCCTGGCCCTGCTGCCGGCGCCCGCAGAAGCGCTCGGGCTGTCGGTCGAGCGCTTTGGGCCACCGCATGCGCAGGGCGAGGCGCTCTTCGAGGACTCGGCCCAGGCGCGGGCGGCGCGCCTGCGCGAGGCGGTCCGGCAGGTCCGGGCGGCCGGGGGGCCGGAGGCGGCGCTGCGCGTCCTGGAGGTCGATCCCGGGTCGCGGGTGCCGGAGCGGCGGGCGGTGCTGGCGCCGTTCGAGGCGTGATGGTCGCCTTGGAGGCTGTTTCACGGAGTCGCCGGTTGGAGGTGCCCGCCTTTCCGTCAAACAGCCTCTTAGACCGTCGGTGACCCCAGGGCCGCGGCAGCTCCAGGTCCCGGTCGCCGTTGCGGTGCACGCCGACGCTCGGGGGCGCCCGCTGACCGTGGGTGGCCTGCGCATCGACGCGGTGCGCGAGTCGTGGCTGATCGAGGACCGCTGGTGGACCGACCGCCCGATCCGCCGCCGCTACTGGGAGGTCGTCACGGTCGACGGCCGTGACCTCGTGGTGTTCCGCGAGCTGAGCGGGGGGCGCTGGTACTCCCAGCGGTGAGAGTCGTGACGATCACGACGTTGTGCCGTGACGCGCGCACCGCGAGCCTGGGCGCATGCAAATCGGGTGGCGGTGTGAACGCGGCCAGGCCAGCGTCGAGACGACGGTGCTGGTCGCGCTGGTCGCGGTCGTGCTCGGCGTGGGAGCGACGTCGGCGAGCGGGGCCGGACGTGACGTCGCCGGCACCGTCTCGCGCGAGTTCGCGCGCGCGTTGTGCGTCGTGGGCTCGGGCGACTGCGAGCGTGATCGTGAGCCGTGCGTGGTCTCCTCGAAGGCGACCCGCGAGCTGAGCCACCTCAACGCGGTGGTGTTCCGGATCGGGGGCGAGCGGCTGGTGCTGCTGGAGGAGCGCTCGGACGGGACCTTTGCCGTGACGCGCACGCACGAGGTCAACGGCGGGCTGGACGTGGGCGTGGGCGCGGACGCCGAGCTGAAGCTCGGCACCACCTCGTTGTCGCTGGGCGGCACGGCGCGCGCGGCGGTTCTCGCGCACAACGGCAAGGGGACGACGTGGATCGTCGGCTCGCGCAAGGCTGCCGACGCGCTGGTCCGGCGTCTGTCCTCGACGCGTCCGGGTCGGCGCGTCAGGCCGGGGGTGGGACCGACGGCGTCGGCCACGGCGCCCGTTGCGCTGCCTGCGCCCACCGAACGCTACGGGGAGCGGGGGTGGTCGGTGACGCTCGACGGCCACGCGGGGGTCGTGGCCGGGAACGGCGCGCTGCGGCTCAGTGCAAAGGACGTGCGCGGCAGTCGCAGCGATCTCTCGACGGGTCACCGGACGGTCTATCTGACGCGCTCCAACGAGGCGCAGCTGGCCATCGCGGCCGCCTCGCACGGGGCCAAGGGCGCCTTCGGTGGGCCAGAGTTGTCCGGTGCGGCCGGTGGCGGATGGACCTACGCCGTCGAGTTCGATCGTGACGGTCGGCCGCTGGACCTCGCCCTCATCCAGGCGGGCTCGTTCGCCGGGGCGGCCAAGCTGCCACCGCAGGTGCAGCCGGTGGCCGACCTGCTCGACGACGACGGGAGCTCCGAGCGCCTGCACGAGACCGAGCAGCACCTCGACCTCACGGTGGGAGAGAACCTGCGCGCCGCCCAAGGCTTCGTGCGCCAGATCACGAGCCCGTCCGTGCGCTTCGGCAGCCTGGCGAAGGCCTCGGCGGAGCTCGATCGCCGCCTCGAGCTCGACGGCACGACGCAGGCGCGGACCTACGCCGTGGACACGAAGGCCTACGGCGCCGGCGGCCACCTCGCGGCGGCGATCAAGGTCGGCGGCGACATCACCCGCGAGGTCGTCGGCTCGCGCCTGGTGGCGGCGGTGTCGCGCGGGAGGGACGGCGCGTGGACGCGGCGGACGGATTGCGTGGGGGCGGGGTGACGTTCGCCGATGTCATCGCCATCTGCGCAGCCGTTGGTTTGTCCTTTGGAGCGGGGATCGGGGTGCTGGTAAGCGCGAAGAGCGAACGCGAGTTGTTCGAGCACATCGCCCGCGGCGCTGAGCTTGGAGCGATCGTGGGAACCATGACCGGCCTTGCTGTATCCGTCCTCGACGCACTGCTCAACGCGGACTAGCATCTTGCTCATGCGCCGCTGGGTTGCATCACGCAGAGACTTCATTCGGCTCGCCATCGTCATGGGCGGCCTTACCCCGGCGATCATCGTGGTCGGCATCGTCCTCTCGCAGAACGATGCTCCGAACTGGGCCACCTACATCGCCGTCGCCGTCTTCACTTCGATCGCAGTGCTCAGAGTGATGGTTCCCGATGTGGCTCTACCCGCGAGCGCATCTTGGCGACGTGTGTCAGAAGACGCTCGCTCAGGCGAGCAGTCCGATTGACCTGACGCAGAGGTTCATCGCGTTGGCGTGACGGCGTCCGGCCCGGGTGCGAACATGTGTTCGCGTCATGCCACCGCCCTACTTCGAGCTTCACTGCCACTCCGCCTTCTCGTTCCTGGACGGCGCCTCCCAGCCCGAGGAGCTCGTCGCCGCGGCCGTCGAACGGGGCCATGACGCCCTTGCGCTGACCGATCACAACTCGCTGTCGGGCTCCATGGAGTTCGCCCAGGCGGCGAGGTCGCTGGGGTTGCGGGCGATCCACGGGGCGGAGGTCGACCTCGACGACGGGCGCCACCTCACGCTGCTGGTCCGGGACGCGACCGGCTGGCGCAACCTGTGCCGATTGCTCACGCGGGCGCACGCGCACACGCGTGGGGTTGCCGAAGGTGGCCACTTGGCCGCCGTAGGTGGGTTCCGTGGTCGTCTCCCGGGAAGAAGGACCAGCCTCCCGCCGCACACCACCCTCGACGACATCGAGGCGAACGCCGAGGGGCTGGTCTGCCTCAGCGGCTGCTCACGCCAGGGCGTCCGCGACGAGCCGACGATGCGCCGGCTGCTGGGCATCTTCGGGCACGACCGCTTCCGGGTCGAGCTCCAGCGGCCCTTCGCTCGCCACGACCGCACGCTCAACCGGGGCCTGGCGTCGCTGGCGGCGCGGCTGGGGATCCTGTGCGTCGCGACCGGCAACGTCCACGCGCACACCCCGGCGCGCGCGCAACTCCAGGACGTCTTCGTCGCCATCCGCGAGCACGCCACGCTCGACGCCTCCGAGCCCGTGCGCCGGGGCAACCACGCGCACGTCCTGACCTCCCCCGAGGCGATGGCCGCGCGCTTCGCCGCCGACCACCCCGAGGCGGTGCGCGAGACGGTGAGCCTCGCCGACACGCTGCGCTTCGACCTCACCGCCGACCTCGGCTACCGCTACCCCGGCGCCGAAGACGACACCACCGATCGCGTGCTGGCCGAGATCTGCAGCGCGTGCTTCGACCTGCGCTACCCGGCCGGCCACGGGCTGCGCGAGCGTGCGACCGCGCGCCTGCAGGAGGAGCTGAAGCTCATCTCCCAGCTCGGCCTGTCGGGCTTCTTCGTCCTGCATCGCGACCTGCTCGAGCTCGCGCGCGAGGTCGCGGTCGAGGTCCGCGGGCCGTCGCTGGCGCGCTCGCTGCTTCCGCCGGGGCGCGGGCGTGGGTCCTCGGTGTCCTCGATCGTCTGCTACCTCACCGGCCTCTCGCACATCGACCCGCTGAAGAACGAGCTGTTCCTCGGGCGCTTCCTCAACGACGAGATCACGGCGCTGCCGGACATCGACCTCGACTTCCCGCGCGACATCCGCGAGGTCCTCATCCCGCGCGTGCACGAGCGCTACGGCACCGACCGCTCGGCGCTCGTGGCGGCCTTCCCCACCTACCGCGCGCGCGGCGCGATCCGCGAGATCGGCAAGGCGCTCGGGCTGCCGCCGGGGGAGATCGAGAAGGTCGCCAAGGGCTCGGAGGCGTGGAGCGCGCTCACCGTCGGCAAGGACATCGACGTCGCGCTGGGGGAGGACAAGCGCAAGGGCGGGCGCTGGGCCTGGCTGTCGCGGCTGGCAGACGAGGCGCACGGGCTGCCGCGCCACCTCAGCCAGCACTCAGGCGGGATGATCGTCGCGACCCAGCCGCTGGTGGACTGCTGCCCCGTGGTGCCCGCGGCGATGGAGGGCCGCCAGATGGTCATGTGGGACAAGGACTCGTGCTCCGACGCGGGCTTCCTGAAGATCGACCTGCTCGGGCTCGGGATGCTGTCGGCCGTCGAGCGCTCCGTCGAGCTGATCGCCGCGCGCAGGAACGAGTGCATCGACCTGTCGCGGATCCCGTTCGACGACCCGCAGGTCTACGAGACGATCCAGAAGGCCGAGACGACCGGCGTCTTCCAGATCGAGAGCCGCGCGCAGATGGGCTCGCTGCGGCGCACGTTGCCGGCGTCGCTCGACGACCTCACGGTGCAGGTCGCGCTCGTGCGGCCGGGGCCGATCGTCGGCGGGGCGGTCAACCCGTACATCGCGCGCAAGCAGGCGCTGCGCGCTGACCCCGACTTCCAGGTCCCCTACGAGCACCCGTCGCTGGAACCCGTGCTGCGCGACACGCTGGGGACGATCATCTTCCAGGACCAGGTCATCGAGGTCGCCATGGCCTTCGCGGGCTTCTCCCCGGGGGAGGCCGAGGGGCTGCGCCGCGCGATGAGCCGCAAGCGCTCGACCGCGGCGATGGAGGCCTACCACGTGCGTTTCGTGCAGGGCGCGATGGGCCGCTTCGACGACGTCACCGAGGAACAGGCGGAGCGCGTCTTCACGATGATCGTCGGCTTCTCTGGCTTCGGCTTCCCGAAGGCACACGGGGCCGCGTTCGGGCTGCTGGCCTACCAGTCGACCTGGCTGCGCGTGCACTACGGGCCGGAGTTCCTGTGCGCGCTGCTGGACGAGCAGCCGATGGGCTTCTACCCCTCCGACGCGCTGGTCCACGAGGCGCAGCGGCGGGGAATCGAGGTGCTGCCGCCGGAGGTCAACGCGAGCCGACCGCAATGCACCGTGACCCCCGCGGGGGACGTGCGCCTGGGCCTGGACTACGTGATGGGCGTGCGCACCGACGAGATCCGCGCTGTCGTCGCCGCGCGCGACGCCGGTGGGCCCTTCGCCACGCTGGACGATCTCGCCGCGCGCGCCGGCGCGGGCCGCAGCGCGCTGGACCGCCTCGCGTGGGCGGGGGCGTGCGACGCGCTGGCCGGGGGGGATCGGCGGGTGGCGCTGTGGCGCCTGGGCGTGGCGGCGCCGGGCCGCAAGCTGGGCGACGGGATGACGCAGCTGTCGCTGCCGCTCGAGGTCCCCGAGGCGCCGGCCCTGCGCGCGGTGCAGGGCTGGGACGCGATGGTCGCCGACTACGCCACCACCGGCCTGACGACCCAGGCGCACCCGCTCGGGCTGATGCGGACGGGCCTGGCCGCGAGCGGCGCGGTCTCCAGCGCGGACCTCGAGCGGCTGCCGCACGGGACGAAGGTGAAGGTCGGCGGCCTGGTCGTCGCGCGCCAGCGCCCGGGCACCGCCAAGGGCGTGGCCTTCCTGCTGATCGAGGACGAGGTGGGGACGCTGAACCTCGTCGTGTCGCCGTCGGTCTACGAACGCGACCGGATGGCGGTGCGCTCGGAGCCGATCGTGATGGCGCAGGGCAGGCTGGAGCGCCATGCGGCGGCGGGCGGGGCGATCAACGTGGTGGTCAAGCGGCTGACCGCGCTGGAGCCGCCGGCGCAGTCGCACGACCGGCCCGCGGCGGTCGTCCGGGACCCCTCGCCGCTGGCCGAGCGGATGGTGGCCGAGCGCCAGGCCGAGGAGGACGAGCGCCTTGCCGCAGAGGCAGCGGGCATGGACGGGCTGGCCGCCGCGGCCGGGGGCGGCGGGAACTTCCGCGCGGTGGCCCCGCCGGTGCAGAGCTTCGCGCAGGGAAGGAGACGCTGAGAGGGCGGATCGACCCCGAGCCCCGGTATCTTGCGCGGCGTGATCGCCACCATCGCCTTCGTCCTCGGCTTCATCCTCCTGGGCCTGATCGTCCTGCTGATCGCCATGCGCGCGGGCGGGGGGCGGCCCAAGCGCGGCGAGCAGCGCAAGCGCGGCGGGTCGCCCGCCGGCAAGCGCGCGGCGGCCTTCGGTCTAGCGGCTCTGGCGCTCCTGGTGGCGGTCGTGGTGCCGGCCCTCGTCACGGCGGCCAACAGCAACAACAAGGCGCGGCAGGGGGTCGGCGGCGTCGACCTCACCCAAGCCGAGGCCGACGGGCGGTCGATCTTCGCCCGCAACTGCTCCACCTGCCACACCCTGCGCGGCGCCAACGCGGTCGGCAAGGTCGGCCCGAACCTCGACGTGCTGCGCCCGCCCAAGGGCCTGACGATCGACGCCATCGAGAAGGGCCGCGCGCGCGGCCGCGGCCAGATGCCGGCTGAGCTGATCGACGGGCAGGCCGCCCGCAACGTGGCCGACTTCGTCGCCGCGGTCGCCGGGCGCTGACCCAGCAGGCGCCATAACAGCGCGTTCTTGCAGGGAATCGGTCCTTGCTACGATGCCGCCGCACAGACCGCCGAATCCCTCGTCCGGGGCGAAATATCGGGCAGGGAGTGGGGGACCCAGGATGTTGGGGCGAATCACCGCGAGGGTGCGGTGTAGCGCAGCTCTTTCAGCGCGAGCCCGACAGCTAACCCCGCAGGCATGACGAAAGAGAAGACGATCCATGCCTCAGGCCGAAGCCCGCGCGTGGTGGGCCGATGTCCAGCATCTCCGTGAGCCCGTCGAGGGCTGGCAGGAGCCTGCCCGTGCGCTGACGCTCGTCGGGCCGCAGCAACGCGAGCCCACGCCGGGCGTCCGTCCCGCGGAGGAACCCTGCGACGCGATGACGGTGACCTTGGGCGCCGGTCGCCCGCCCGAGCCCGAGCCCTCGGCCGTCGTCGTCCCCGACGCGCCCTATCGCCCGCTGCGCCCCGTCGCGGTCGGCGAGACCGTCGCGGAGCGCCGCCTGCGCGCCGCCCGCCCGCGGCGGACCGTGCAGATCCAGGGGCGCCTGGACGACCCCACCGACGTCGCCTCGATTCCGTCCGCGGCACGTCGACGACCGGGGCGCACCGCCGTGGCCGGCGTCGGCCCGCGCCCGGACCGCATCGCCATGTGGGCGGTCGTGCTCGGCGTCTTCCTGCTCCTGGTCGCGGCGCTGTCCTCGGACTCCGCGCACGCCGCGACGCGGCTGGGGGAGCGCCCGCTGAAGGTGGGCATGGTCGGCCGCGACGTGCGCCACCTGCAGCTGCGCCTCAAGCACGCCGGCTTCCTCGACGCGCCGGCGACCGCCCGCTTCGGAGCGCTCACGCGCCGCGGCGTCAAGCGCTACCAGCGCTCGCGCTGCCTGCCGGCCGATGGCGTTGCCGGGCCGGCGACGATCCGCGCCCTGCGCAGTCGCGCTGCGCGGTGCCGGCGCCCGACCAGGACCGCCGGCCCCGGTGGCAACCGATCCGGGCGCGACCGATACCTGGAGGTCCAGCTCGGGACGCGTACGCTCGCGCGCGGCATGGCCGGCCGCGACGTGCGGACCGTGCAGCGCCTGCTCGACGTCCGCACCACCGGCCGGTTCGGGCCGGTCACCGAGACGGCGGTCCGCGCCTTCCAGCAGGGGGCCGGCATCGGCGTCGACGGCGCCGTCGGGCCCGGCACGCGCGACGCCTTGATCGAGCGGCAGATGCGCCCGCGCACCGCCACCTACTACGGACCGGGGCTCTACGGCAAGCGGACCGCCTGTGGGCAGCGCCTGACCCGCCGTCTGCACGGCGTCGCCCACCGAACCCTCCCGTGCGGAGCCGCGGTCACGCTGTTCCTCGACGGGCGCTTCGTCACCACGCGCGTGGTCGACCGCGGGCCCTTCGTGAAGGGGATCACGTTCGACCTCACGGCCGCTACCGCGCGCCAGCTCGGCACGCCGGGCACCGTACGCCTGCGCGCGGCCTACTGAAAACGCGCGTCACCCGTACCCACGCCGCCCGCACCGGGCCGGTGCCGGGCCAGCGCCTGCCGACCGGCGGGCCAGCGCGCGGCCGCTAGGCTCCCGCCGCATGTCCGCGTCCGCCGAGACCCCGCGCACCGCCGCCGACGTCCAGGCGCTCGTCGACGAGCAGGACATCCGCTTCATCCGCTTCTGGTTCACCGACATCCTGGGCCAGCTCAAGTCCTTCTCGATCGGCCGTGACGAGCTCGCCCACGCCTTCGCGGACGGCATGGGGTTCGACGGTTCCTCCATCACCGGCTTCAACGCCATCGAGGAGTCCGACATGGTGGCCATGCCAGACCCGAGCACCTTCGCGGTGCTGCCGTGGCGCCCGGAGGAACAGGGGGTCGGGCGCATGTTCTGCGACATCCAGACGCCCGAAGGAGCTTCCTACGAGGGCGATCCGCGTCACGTCCTGCGGCGCGCCCTGGAGCGCGCGAACGCCATGGGCTTCGAGACGTTCAACGTGGGGCCCGAGCTCGAGTACTTCCTCTTCAAGGACGCCAAGGGAACCGAGGTCCTCGACGAGGGCGGCTACTTCGACCTCACAACCCTCGACGCAGGGTCCGACGTGCGGCGCGAGACCGTGCTCGCGCTCGAGCAGCTCGGCATCCAGGTCGCCTACTCACACCACGAGTCGGGCCCCAGCCAGCACGAGGTCGACATGCGCCACGCCGACGCCATGAAGATGGCCGACGACTGCATGACCTACCGCATCACGGTCAAGGAGTACGCGCTGAAGTACGGCTGGCACGCGACCTTCATGCCCAAGCCGCTGCACGACGCCAACGGCTCCGGGATGCACACCCACCTGTCGCTCAGCCAGGGTGGCCGCAACGCCTTCTTCGACGCCGACGACCCGTACTTCCTGTCCGACGTCGGCAAGGCGTTCATCGCCGGACAGCTGCGCCATGCGCGCGAGATCTCGTCGATCTTCGCGCAGTGGGTGAACTCCTACAAGCGGCTGGTCCCGGGCTTCGAGGCGCCGGTCTACGTCGCCTGGTCACGGCGCAACCGCTCCGCCCTGGCGCGGGTGCCGCTGCACCGCGGTGGCAAGGAGGAGTCGACGCGCATGGAGCTGCGCTGCCCCGACCCGGCGTGCAACCCGTACCTGACGTTCGCCGCGCTGCTGCAGGCCGGCCTCGAGGGGATCGAGAAGGGCTACGAGCTGCCCGAGCCGATGGAGAAGAACCTCTACCACCTGCCGCCCGACGATCGTCGGCGCCTCGGGATCGAGCAGCTGCCTGAGAACCTCGGCGAGGCGATCGAGCTGACCGCGGAGTCCGAGCTCGTGCTGCGCACGCTCGGCGAGCACATGTTCAATCGCTACGTCGAGATCAAGCGCCAGGAGTGGGACGACTACCGGGTCCAGGTCACCCAATGGGAGCTGGACCGCTACCTGCCGGTGCTGTGAGCAGCGCGCGCAGGTCGTCCGGCTCGGTCACCGGCGCCAGGCAGGCGAAGCGCTCGCAGACGTAGGCGGCCGAGCGGCCGCCTACGGCCTTCCGGCCGGCCAGCAACGCAACGACCGCAGCCGCCCCCGCGGCCGACCCCACAGGATCCGGACCGGCCAGCACAACGTGCGGGTGCAACCCCTCACGGACCACCCTCGCGAGCTCCGCGACGCCCTCCGGTGGCCCGGCCAGCGCCACCTCCTGCACCGCGCCGAGGTGGAAGTCGAGCGCCTGCAGCAGGTGCCCGAAGGCTCCGGCGTGTCGCGGCGCCAGCTCGTGCAGCAAAGCCAGCTGTGAGACCGCGTGCCGCTCGAGCGAACTGTCGCCGGTCAGCGCCGACAGGCGCAGCAGGCCGAGCGCCGCGCTCGACGCGCCCGCCGGAATCGGCGCGTCCTCGAGGTCCTTGCGCCGCGCGACGAGCTGCTCGTGGTCGGACGCGGTCGAGAAGAAGCCGCCCCGGACGGGGTCGCCGAACCGGCGCACGATCTGGTCGGCCATCGCCTGGGCCCCGGCGAACCAGCGCGCCTCGAACGTCGCCTCGTAGAGGTGCAGCAGTGCTTCGAGCAGGAACGCATGGTCCTCGAGGTAGGCGTCGAGCTTCGCCTCCCCACCGGAGGACGTGCGCAGCAGCCGGCCGGCGGGCGTGCGCATCGTCGTCAGGACGAAGTCGGCCGCGACGCGGGCGGCGTCGACGTAGTCGGGGCGGGCAAGCGCCGCGCCCGCCTGCGCCAGCGCGCCGATCATCAGCGCGTTCCACGCCGCCAGGCGCTTGTCGTCGACCCCCGGGGCGACCCGTCGCTCCCGCACCTCCCGTAGCCGCGTCCTGATCCGCTCACGCTGCTCGGTCGGCGGCTCGGGCCCGCGCGACTCGAGCACGTTGGCCCCGGAAATCTCGGGGAAGTTGCCGTGCTCGGTCGCGCCGAACCAGGCGACAGCGGCGTCGGCGTCCTCGCCGAGGGCGTCGCGCAGCTCCGCAACCGTCCAGACGTAGAACTTCCCCTCCACGCCTTCGGAGTCCGCGTCCAGCGCCGCAAGGAAGCCGCCCTCGGGGCCGCGCAGGTCGCGCAGGGCCCAGTCGAGGGTCTCCTCGCAGGTCCTGCGCAGCAGCGGGTCACCGGTGCGCTGGTATCCGCGCAGGAACGCGCCGGCCAGCAGCGCGTTGTCGTAGAGCATCTTCTCGAAGTGGGGGACCGTCCAGGTCTCGTCGGTCGCGTACCGGGCGAAGCCGCCCCCGACCTGGTCGTGGATCCCGCCGCCCGCCATGCAGCGCAGGGTGTAGCCGCTCATCTGCGTCTCACCGCGCGCGAGCAGGAACGCGATCACGGAGGCCGGGGGGAACTTGGGCGCCCCGCCGAAGCCGCCGTTGACGCTGTCGAAGCTCGCCCGCAGCGTGGCAACGGCGTCGTCCAGCCCCGCCGGGTCCATCGCTCTCTGCGACGGCTGCAGCAGGGCGCCGCCCACCAGGCGCTGGGTGAGGCGCCCGCCCTGCTCCCGGATCTCGGCGGCGCGGGTGGCCCAGGCCTCGGCAACGGCCGCGAGCACCTGGGGCCAGCTCGGCATGCCGTGCCGCGGTGCGTCGGGGAAGTACGTGCCGCCGTAGAACGGCACCTGCTCCGGGGTGAGGAAGACGTTCAACGGCCAACCGCCCTGCCCCGTCATCGCCTGGACCGCCTCCATGTAGATCGCGTCGATGTCCGGGCGTTCCTCCCGGTCGATCTTCACGCACACGAAGTGCTCGTTCATCAGCGCCGCGGTCTCCGGATCCTCGAAGGACTCGTGTTCCATGACGTGGCACCAGTGGCAGGCCGAGTAGCCGATGGAGACCAGCAGCGGCCGGTCGTGCTGCTTCGCGCGCGCCAGCGCGTCCGGCCCCCAGGGCAGCCAGTCGACGGGGTTGTCCTGATGCTGCAGGAGGTAGGGGGAGCTCTCCCGGGCCAGCGCGTTGGGCACGGCGCCGTCCTACCGCAGGCGAGGCAGCGCGAGGATCTGCTGCATCGACGGCAGCGCGTCGGCGGCCCGGCCGCCGCCGGCGGCGGCGGTGCTCGCCTTCGCGCTCACCCGCCGCCCGCCGAGGCGCCCGCTGACCTGACCACCCTGCGTGATCGTCACCGACCCGGCGGCGGCCCCGCCGCCGCTGACGCGCAGGTGCGCTGTCCCCTGAAACGGCGCGCTGCCGGACACGCGCACGCCGGGGACGTACTCGTAGCGCACGAGGCGCACCCGGGTGCGCGAGACCTGCGCGAAGCCGCCGCGCAGCCCGCCGACGCTCTTGGGCAGGCGGTTCAGGACGAAGGCGTCGCCGATCGCCTGCCGCGCGGCGTCGCGGACGGTCGCCCGCACGGCCGACAGCGTGCGTCCGCGCGTGCCGCTGACCCCCGGGAGCAGCCGGACGCGAGCGAGCCGCGTGGGCGGCCGCGGGGTCGGCGCGAACGGGTTGGTCGCCGCGGCGCACGCTCCAACCGGCTGCCCGGCGAAGAAGCGCGCGAGCGCGTCCTTGGTGCAGGTCGACAGGTCCGTCGAGCTGACCGAGTGGCCCGTGAACGGGACGCTGACCAGCTGCGCCCGGGGGAAGGCGGCGGCGACAGGGCTCGCTTCCTCGACCGGCGTGCGCAGATCGGCGGCGCCCTCGAGCACCAGCACAGGCACGTCGGGCAGCGCGCCGGGCGGGGGCGGCGCCGGTGACGCGGTGGGCCAGCCGAGGCACAGGGGCGCGTAGCCGACCGCCAGCGCGACGATGCGGCTGAACGGCCCGGTTGACCCGCCGGGCAAGCGTCGCGCCGCGTCGGTGATCTGCCGCGCACGCGTCTGCGCCGTCGCGTTGCGGTCCCAGGGGAACCTGGTCTCCTCGCACAGCGTGGTGAAGAACAGCGCGTCGGAGTCCGCCGAGGCCTGGGCCTGCAGGCGCGGCGCCTCGTTGGCCAGCCCAGCCGAGCGGGCTCCGAGCCGCAGCAGCGGGGTCGCGTCGCCGCGCAACGCCGCCCGCAACGACCCCGGCAGTTCGGCGCGCAGGGTGGGGTTCAGGTCCCCGGCGAGCAGGATGCGCATGATGTCGGACTCGCTCAGCGCCACGGCGCGACGCTTGCCGCGCGGGTCGGTGAAGCGGCCCTTCAAGGTCTTGCGCGAGAGCCGGCGGGCGAGGCTGCGGACGTCCGCAGCAGCGCTCGGGGTGGCCAGACGACAGGCGCCCCCCCGGCACAGGTCGCGCAGCACGCGCGGCACGGCGCGCAGCGAGGAACGCCGGAACGCGTCCTGGCCCGCGGGCGGCACGACCGAGTCAAGGACCAGCGACTCCACGCGCTGCGGGTAGCGCTCGGCGTAGTTCAGCGCGACCTTGGTGCCGTAGGAGACCCCGTAGAGGACCAGACGCTCGTAGCCGCTCTCCCGCCGTAGGTCCTCGATGTCGTCGACGGTCTGCGCGGTGGTGAAGAACGCGCGCGCAGGGCCGATCTGGGTCGCGCAACGCCGGGTCATGGTGACGATGGACGCCCGCTGGCGCAGCGCGGGGCAGGTCAACGGGTTGGACCGGCCGGTGCCGCGCTGGTCGAAGACGAGCAGGTCCCGCGTGGCGATCGCCGGTGCCAGGACGTCGGCAAAGCCCTGCGCGATCGGCAGGGCGGCCTGGCCAGGGCCTCCAGCCAGCGCGACGACGGCGACGCGGCCGGGGTTGTTCTGGGCCCTGACCCGCTGGACCTGCAGCGTGATCCGCCCGGCGCGGACGCCCGAGCGGTCCAGCGGCACGTCGAGGGAGCCACACTCGAACCCGGCGGGCTTGGCGCACGGCGCGTAGGCGACGGCGGCGCCCGCGACCGACGGGGTCAACCCGAGGGCGATCAGCGCCGCGAGGCCGGTGAGAAGAGGACGGCCGCGGCGCACTGCGCGTCACGCTAGCGCACGCCCGGGCCGCCTGAGCCGCCTCGCCGGGGCGGCGGTACCGTGCGCGGATGACCATCGACCGCCGCGCTGTCACCGCCCCCGGCGCGCCCGCCGCCGTCGGCCCGTACCGCCACGGCGTCGTGAGTGCCGGGCTGCTGTTCTGCTCGGGGCAGACCCCGCTGGATCCGGAGACCAACGAGCTCGTCGGCGGGTCGGTCGGCGAGCAGGCGCAGCGCTGCCTGGCCAACCTGGAAGCGGTCTGCGCCGCCGCCGGCGCATCGCTGGCCGACGCGGTGCGCATCGGCGTCTTCATGACCGACCTCGGGCGCTTCGCTGAGCTCAACGAGGTCTACGGCGCGTTCTTCGCCCAGGCCGGGGTCGAGGATCCACCGGCCCGGGTGACCGTCGGCGCGTCGGCGCTGCCGCTTGGCGCCGAGGTCGAGATGGACGCGATCGTCGCGCTGCCGGCTTCCTAGCTTGCCGCGTCCGTTCGCCCAGGTCGACGTCTTCTCGGAGGTCCCGTTCGGGGGCAACCCCGTCGCCGTCGTCCTCGACGCTGCGGGCCTCGACACCGCGGCGATGCAGCGCTTCGCCCATTGGACGAACCTGTCAGAGACGACGTTCGTCCTGCCGCCGACGGCGTCCGCGGCGGACTACCGCGTGCGGATCTTCACCCCTGCCGCCGAACTGCCGTTCGCGGGGCACCCGACGCTCGGCACGTGCCACGCGTGGCTCGAAGCCGGCGGCGTGGCCACCGCTGACGAGGTCGTTCAGGAGTGCGCGGCCGGCCTCGTGCCCGTGCGCCGCACAGCGGACGGGCTGGCCTTCGCGGCGCCGGCGCTGCTGCGGTCCGGGCCCGTCGCGGAAGCGCTGGTCGCCGAGATCGCCCGGGTGCTGTCGATCGAGCGCAGCGCGATCGTCGACGCGCAGTGGGCCGACAACGGGCCCGGCTGGGTCGCCGTCCTGCTCGACAGCGCGCAGGCCGTGCTCGCGCTGACACCCGGACCGACCACGCTGGACCTCGGGGTGGTGGGCCCCTACCCGCCCGGGTCGCCCGAGGCCGTCGAGGTGCGCGCGTTCTTCCCCGCCAACGGAGTCCTCGTCGAGGATCCCGTGACCGGAAGCCTCAACGCCTCGCTCGCGCAGTGGCTCCTGAGAACGGGCCGCGCCCATGCTCCCTACGTCGCGAGGCAGGGGACGGCGCTCGGCCGCGCCGGGCGCGTGTTCGTCACCCAGGACGACCGGGGGGCGGTGTGGGTCGCGGGCGCCACCCGAACTCGGGTCAGCGGCGAGGTGGATCTGTAGCGTGGCGCAAACGCCCGCGACCGTAGGGTGCCGGCGCATGCTCACGGATCGGTTGCCCCGATCCGGGGGCCCCGGGGCAGCGCTCGCCCTCGCCGTCATCGTCGTGTGCAGCTTCCTGCTGCGGCTCGACTTCGGATTGACGCAGCAGGGCATCTACTGGCCGGACGAGATCTTCCAGACGATCGAGCCCGCGCACGACCTCGTGTACGGCCACGGGTTGCTGCCGTGGGAGTTCGCGCAGGGAGCCCGCAACTGGGTCCTGCCCGGCTTGATCGGGGGCGTGCTCGCAGCGGCGCGGCTCGTCGGGATCGACGATCCAGCCGGGTACCTCGGTGTCCTGCGTGGCGTTCTGGCCGCAGTCGGGGCGGCGACCGTGGCGTCCACCTACCTCCTCGCTCGCGTGCACGGTGCGTCGCGCGCGGCCTCGCTGGCGGGCGTCGCCGCGGCCGCGTTCGCCGCCCCGATCGTCTTCTTCGGCCACCGCGCGCTCAGCGAGGTGGCCTCGGCGCTACCGGTCACGCTCGGGCTCGCCCTCGGCCTGTGGGCACTGCGGGCGCCCCCGTCGGACGCACGCCGGCGGCGCGCACTCGTGCTCGGCGCGGCCGCCCTGCTCGGGTTGGCCGTGGTCCTGCGGCTGCAGACCGGCGTCTTCGCCGCGGGCATGACGATCGCGTTGCTCGCGTCGCGCCGCTGGCGCGACGCCGGGCTGCTGGCAGGCGGCGTGGCCGCGTGGCTGCTGGCGCTCGGCGTCCTGGACCAGCTGACCTGGGGCCACCCGCTCTGGTCGATCCGCCAGTACCTCGAGTACAACGTCGTCTCCGACGTGGCCGCCGAGATCTGGGGCCGCCAGCCCGCGTGGTACTACGCCGAGCGCATGCTCGACACGGCGCCGCTGATGACCGTGCTGCTGCTCGCCGGGGCGGTCGCGGCGTGGCGGCGCGCGCCCGCCCTGCTGGCCATCATCGCCGCCTTCCTCCTGGTGCACGTCGTGGCGGCGCACAAGGAGCTGCGCTTCATCCTCCCGGGCCTGCCGGCGGCGTGCGCGCTGGCCGCCATCGGGCTGGACGACCTCGCGCGGCGACTTGACGGGCGGTTGGCCGCCGGCGCCATGGCCGCGTTCGCAGCCGTCGCCGTCCTTTCCGCGCTGGACGTCCCGTCGCTGACCACCGCGCAGCTCAAGGGGGGCAGCGACCGTGAGCCGGGGTCGGCCTGGCGGGACTCCGATGCGGTCAACCGCCTGCTGCTGAGCGCATCCGCGCGCCCCGACCTCTGCGGCCTGAAGATCGAGTCGACCCAGCTGTCCTTCACCGGCGGCTACAGCTACCTGAACCGCCCGGGCCCTCTGTACGGCCCGGAGGGACCTCCCGCTCGGTCGCGCTTCTACAACTACGTCATCGCCTCGGCCCCGACCGTGCGGACCCCGGCGGTCGTCGCGCAGCGCGACGGGCTGGCGCTCATGCGCATCGCGCCGAGCTGCTTGCCCGACCCTGGCTACGTCGAGTCGCTCGGGCCGGCTCCGCCGAGGGACTGAGCAGCATCGTCTGTCAAGATCGGGTGATGCGAGACGACGACACAGAAGAGGTCAAGGAGACCGGTGGCATCGGGGCCGAGGGGGGCGATGGCGGCAGCGCCGATGCACCCCCGCCGGTTCCCGACTCCGATGACGACACGCCCCTGGGTGACACCGACCAGCACTCAGAGGTCCCGCCGCCTCCGATGAAGCACTAGCGCCCGCGCACGCCGCGGGCGGTGCCCTTCAGGTTCTGCGCGGCGCCCGCCGCCGGGATCACGAGGGCGTTGATCGCGGAAGCCCTGGAAGCGCCCCTGCCGTCGCGCCTGACCTCGCGGTAGGTCGTCAGCTCGACGACCCCCGTGCGCTCCGGGATCCCGTCGACGGTCAGGATGTCCGCGGCGTAGCTCACGGTGGGCTTGCCGGCGCCCTTCAGCAGGACCGCCGCGCCGCCCCGCTTGGGGAGCGTGAGCTTCTGGCTGACCTTCTTGCCGCCGGCCGAGACGAAGCGGATGGTGCCGATGGCGCGGGGGGCGACGCCCTGGCGAGCCAGCAGGGCAGCCGGCATCCGGAAGGCGAGCTTGCGGACCGCGGTGCGGCTGTCGACGCGCAGGCGCAGGCCCGTGCCCGCGGTCGTGCGCCAGCGCTGCACGCTGAACAGCGTGCTGCACTTGACCGTCTTCAGCGTCAGCGTGACCGTCGCGGCCTTCGCGGCGCGGGCGGCAGGGAGGATCGTGACGCGCAGCGTGTGCGTGCCGGCCTTGCGCAGCGCGGCCGGGCCGATCGGCTGCAGGAAGGTCCGGCCCTTGGCCGCCGGCAGCGTGCGGCCGTCGAGGGAGTAGGTCACCCTGCGGGCCCTGAGCACCTGCGTCGTGACCTTCAGCGGCGACCTGGGCACCGCGGCGCCGAGACTGTAGGCGCGGACGCGCACATCGCCGATGCCGCGGAGCTTGACGCGCTTGAACACCGAGCCGCCGACCATCTGCTGGCACGAGGTCTCGTTGACCAGCGAGCCGGGGACGTCGCCGAGGTCGCTCGCGGTGGCCACGGGAGCCGGCGCGGGGGTGCTCGACGGCTCGGGCGTGGGCTTGGGGTCAACGACCGGGTCCGGCGTCGGCGCGGGCGCTTCGGCCTTCGGCGCGGGCGCCTCGGGCGGGGCGGGCTTGGCGCGGACCGCTGCCGACGGGCGCGAGGGCTCCGAGGCATCGCCGACGACGTTGCTCGCCGTCGCCATCGAGCGCACGACGTGGCCGGCGTCGGCCGCCACGAGGCGGTAGGTGGTGCCCGTGGCGCCGGGGATGTCGGTGCAGCCCGTGCCGTCGGCGTCGCAGCGCTGCCAGCGGATGCTCGTGGTCAGGGGTGCCGTGCCGTCCCAGTCGCCGGCGCTGGAGGTCAGCTCCTCACCCTCGACGGGCTCGCCGCCGAGGACGGGCGGGACGACGTTGACCGGGGCGCGGCCGGCGACGCCGCCGGTGCGCGCGGAGGTGGCGCTGGTGTTGCCGCCCGCGTTGGTCGCGGTCTCGATGACGCGGATGGTCTTGCCGACGTCGGCACCGGTCAGGCGGTAGGTCGGGTCGGTGGCGCCGGCGATGTCCTGGCAGCCGGAGCCGTCGGCGTCGCAGCGCTGCCAGCGCACGCTCGTGGTCATCGGCTGGGCGCCGGTGAACGTCGCGGGCCCGGCGGTGAGCAGGGCGCCCTCGCGCGGGGTTCCGCTGACGGTCGGGTCCTGCGCGACGGCCGGGGCGGGCGGCAGCACGACGCCGCTGGCCGGGGACGTGGCCGTGTCGGCGCCGGCGGGGTTCGTGCCGGTGACCAGCACACGCAGCGTGGAGCCCGTGTCGGCGGCCGTGGCCGTGTAGACCTTCTGCGTGGCACCGGCGATGTCGGCGCAGCTGGCGCCGTTGGCGTCGCAGCGCTGCCACTGGTAGGTGAAGGCGATCGGCCGGGTGCCGGACCAGTCGCCGTCGCCGGCCGTCAGGTCCGAACCCTGGCGGGGCTCTCCGCTGACGTCGGGCCGCGCGTCGTTGACCGGGGGCAGCGCCTGGACCGGGCCGACCGAGGGCGACGTCATCGTGTCCGAGCCGGCGTCGTTGGTCGCGGTGACCGCGACGCGGATGCTGTGGCCGACGTCGGCGGCCACCAGGTCGTAGGTGTCGCCGGTGGCGCCGGGGATGGCGGCGCAGTTGGTGCCGTCGGCGTCGCAGCGCTGCCAGCGGTAGGAGAGGGTCATGGGGGCCGTGCCCGAGAACGTGCCCGGGTCGGCCGTCAGGGTCTGCCCGTCGCGCGGGATCCCGGTCACGTCGGGAGCAACGTCACCGGCCGGCGGTGCGGCCACGACCAGGGTGGTGGCCGCGCCCGTGATCGTGTCGCTGCCGGCCGCGTTGGTCGCGGTGGAGCGCAGGCGCAGCGTCGAACCGACGTCGTCGCCCGAGACGCTGTGGGTCGCGTTGGTCGCACCGTCGATCGCCTGGCAGTTGTCCCCGTTCGCGTCGCAGCGCAGCCACTGCAGGGTGATCGTCATCGGCTCGGTGCCGGTGAACGTGGCGGGATCGCTGGTCAGCACCTCGCCGTCACGGGGCGTGCCCTGGATGTCGGCGGCCGTCTGGGCCACCGGCGCGCGGGCGGCGATCGTCGTGGTGGGCCCGCTCGTGACGCTCTGGCTGCCGGCCGGGTTGGTCGCGGTGACGACGACGCGCACGGTGCCGTCGACGTCATCGACCGTCGGCTGGTAGGTGGCCCCCGTCTCGTTGGTGATGTCGCTGCACCCGGTGCCGTTGGCGTCGCAGCGCCGCCACTGGTAGGTGTAGGTGAGCGGCTCGGTGCCGTCCCAGGCCCCCGTGTCGACGGTCAGCGTGCCGCCGTCGCGCGGCTCGCCCCCGATCGTGGGCAGGACGCGGTTGTCCGGCGCGAGCTCGCCGATGCGGGAGGTGGGCAGCGAGGTGCTCGTCGCGGTGCCGGCGACGTTGGTCGCGGTGACGGCGGCGCGCAGGGCGTGGCCGACGTCGGCCGGACCCGCGGTGTAGGTCGAGCTCGTGGCGCCGCTGATGTCCGCGCAGTTCGTGCCGTCGACGTGGCAGCGCTGCCACTGCACGGCGTAGCTGATCGGGTCGGTGCCGGTCCACGTGCCCTGGGAGACGGTGAGGTTCGAACCGTCGCGCGGAGTCCCGCTGACGACCGGGCGCACGGAGTTGACCGGCGGCGCGGGGGCGACCGTGCCGGTCGCGGCGCTTGAGATCGAGTCGCTGCCGACGCTGTTGGTGCCGGTGGCGCGCACCTCGAGCGTGGATCCGATGTCGGCCGCCACGAGGTCGTAGGTGCGGCCGGTGGCGCCCGCGATCGAGGAGCAGGTGCCTGCGCCGTCGCAGCGCAGCCACTGCAGCGTGACCGTGATGGGCTGCGTGCCCGTGAAGGACTCGCCCGCGGCGGACAGGCGGCGGCCGTCGACGGGGCTGCCCGTGATGACCGGTGCGTTGGCGGCGACGGGCGGGGCGGCGACCACGACGCTGGTGGGCGTGGACGTGGCGTTGGCCGAGCCGGCGGCGTTGGTCGCCGTCACCACGACCCGGAGGCGGTCGCCGATGTCGTCGGAGATCAGCACGAGCGTCTGGCCGGTGGCGCCGGTCATGTTGGCGCACGGGCTGCCGGACGCGTCACAGCGCTGCCACTGGTAGGCGTAGGTGATCGGTGCGGTCCCGGACCAGACGCCCGGATCGGCGGTCAGGGTCTGCCCGTCGCGGGCCGAGCCGGACTGCGACGGAGCGATGCCGTTGAGCGGCGGGGTCGGGGCGACCACCGAGGACAGGGCGGACGAGGCCGAGGCCGTACCCGCGGCGTTGGTGGCCGTCACCGTGATGCGCAGGCGCTTGCCGACGTCCGCGGCACCGAGGGGTCGGGTGGCGCTCATGGCGCCGGGGATGAAGGCGCAGCCGGAGCCATCGGCGTTGCAGCGCTCCCAGGCGTAGGTGTAGGTGAGCGGGCGCGACCCGGTGACCGTGCCGTTGTCGCCGGTCAGGGTCTGGCCGTCGCGGGCCGTGCCGGACAGGACGGGGACGGCGGTGAAGGCCGGCGGCTGCTGGGTCACCAGCGCCGTCGGGAGGGACGTGGCGGCAGCGTTGCCGGCGGTGTTGCTCGCAGTCACCCGCACGCGGATGCGTGCGTCGACGTCGCCGGTGACGAGGGTGTAGCTGGAGGCCGTGGCACCCGCGATGTCGACGCAGTTCGCCCCCGCGCTGTCGCAGCGGGTCCACTGGTAGGTGTAGGTCAGCGGGGTCGTGCCGGTCCACGTCCCGTTGCTCGAGGTCAGCGTCTGGCCGTCGCGCGGCGTGCCGGAGATCGTCGGGACGGTCACGTTGGCCGGGGGCCGGGTGACGACGACGGTGGACGCAGGTGAGTCCTGGGGCGTGCTGCCGCCGGCGTTGGTCGCGGTGACGCGCACGCGCAGGGTCGAGCCGATGTCCGCGCCGGTCGCGCGGTAGTCGGTCGCCGTGGCGCCGGCGAGGTCGACGCAGCTCGCGCCGGCCGAGTTGCAGCGCCGCCACTGGTAGGTGAAGGTCATCGGCGTGCTGCCGGACCAGGTGTCGGCGCCCGAGGACAGCAGGTCGCCGTCGCGCGGGGTGCCGGAGACGGCCGGGGGGTTGGTGTTGACCGGCGGTGCCACCGTGACGACGGACGTCGGGACGGAGTTGGCGCTGGCGCTGCCGGCGGCGTTGGTCGCGGTGTAGATGACGCGCAGGCGTGAGCCGATGTCGGCGTTGGCGGCGGTGTACGTGCTGTTCGTGGTACCCGTGATGTCGGTGCAGTTGGCGCCGGCGGAGTCACAGCGCTGCCAGCGCTGGGTGTAGGTGATGGGTGCGGTGCCGGTCCAGGTGCCCTGGTCGCCGGTGAGCACGGAGCCGTCGCGCGGCGTGCCGGTGACGGTCGGGACGCTGGTGTTGACGGGCGGCGCTGGGGCGACGACGCTCGTCGGCGCGGCCGAGGCGTTGGCGTTGCCGGCGGAGTTGGTCGCGGTGACGGTGACGGTGATGCGGGCGCCGACGTCGGCGGCCACCAGCGTGTAGGTGCTCGCGGTCGCCGACGCGATGTCGACGCAGTTGGCGCCGGCGCTGTCGCAGCGCCGCCACTGGAAGGTGAAGGTCAGCGGGGCGGTGCCGGTCCAGGTGCCGTTGCTGGAGGTCAGCGTCTGCCCGTGCTGGACGGTGCCGGAGATGAGCGGGGCGGTCACGTTGGCCGGCGGGCGGGCGGCGATCGTGCCCGAGGGCGCGCTCTGCGCCGTCGCGCTGCCGGCGCTGTTGGTCGCCGTGACGGCGACGCGCACGGTGCGCCCGACGTCGCTGCTGGTCAGCGTGTACGTCGAGGCGGTCGCGCTGGAGATGGGTGCGCAGTTGGCGCCGGCCGAGTCGCAGCTCTGCCACGCGTAGGTGTAGGTGAGCGGCGCGGTGCCGGTCCAGGCGCCGTTGGCAGCCGTGAGGGTCTGGCCGTCGCGCTGGGTGCCGGTGAAGGTCGGGGCGGAGACGTTGACCGGAGGCGCGGCCGTGACGACGCTGGTCGGTGCGGAGTTGGCGCTGGAGTTGCCCGCGGCGTTGGTGCCCGTGTAGACCACCCGCAGGCGGGAACCGACGTCGGCGCCGGCGGCGGTGTACGCGCCGCTCGTCGCGCCGGCGATGTCGGTGCAGTTGGTGCCGGCGGAATCGCAGCGCTGCCAGCGCTGGGTGTAGGTGATCGGGTCGGTCCCGGTCCACGTGCCGCGGTCGCCGGTCAGCACCGAGCCGTCGCGCGGCGTGCCGGTGATGGTCGGGACGCTGGTGTTGACCGGCGGTGCCGCGGCGACGGCGGTCGTCGGGGTCGCCGATGCGTTGGCGTTGCCGGCGGAGTTGGTGGCGGTGACCTTCACGGTGATGCGGGCGCCGACGTCAGCGGCGACCAGGGTGTAGGTGTTGGCGGTGGCCCCGGCGATGTCGACGCAGTTGGCACCGGCGCCGTCGCAGCGGCGCCACTGGTAGGTGAAGCTCAGCGGGGCGGTACCGGTCCACGTGCCGTTGCTGGAGGTGAGCGTCTGCCCGTGCTGGACGGTGCCCGAGATGACCGGGGCCGTGACGTTGGCCGGCGGGCGGGCCGCGATGGAGCCCGACGTGACGCTGAACGCAGTCGCGTTGCCGGCGGAGTTGGTCGCCGTGACCGCAACGCGCACCTTGCGCCCGACCTCGGCCGAGGTCAGCGTGTAGGTGGACGCCGTGGCGCCGGAGATGGCGGCGCAGTTCGCGCCGGCCGAGTCGCAGCGCTGCCAGGCGTAGGTGTAGGTGAGCGGCGCCGTGCCGGTCCACGTCCCGTTCTGCGCGGTCAGGGTCTGCCCGTCGGTCTGGGTGCCGGTGAACGTCGGAGCCGATGTGTTGACGGGGGGCGCGGCGGTGACGAGCGCGGTGGGGGAGCTCGGCGCGCTGGCCGAGCCGGCGTCGTTGGTGGCGGTCACCAGGACGCGCACGCGGGAGCCGACGTCGGCCGCGGTGAGCGAGTAGGTCGAGGAGGTCGCTCCGGCGATCGGCGCGCAGAGGGCGCCGGCGCTGTCGCAGCGCTGCCACTCGTAGGCGTAGGTGATCGTGGGCGTGCCGTCCCAGGTACCGGTCGTCGCGGTCAGGAGCTGGCCGTCGCGGGCGATGCCGGACACGATTGGGGGGGCCGTGTTGGTCGCGGGGCCCTCGTCGGAGGCCAGGAGGAAGACCCCCGGCATGTAGACGTCCTGAGTCGAGGTGAAGTCGAGCGTCGCGCTGGAGGCAGTCGCGGGGATCATGCCCGCCGCGGCGTCGTTGAAGTCGGCGTCGTAGCCGAGCTGGTTCTCGTAGTTCGGGTTCTTGGCCGTGAAGCGCGCCCCGTTGACCGTGAACGTCGAGTTGAAGACGTTGTCGGCGGGGTTGAACGCGTCTGACACCGTCTGCCCGTTGATCTTCACCGTCTCGCCCGTGAGGCCGCGGTCGCCCTCGTAGGTGATCATGCCGAACGTCGCGGTTGGGCTGGCGGCGGTCGTGTGGAAGCCGGTCAGCGTGGTCGAGTACGGCGAACCGTTGCCGACCGAGCCGAGCCCGTCGTAGACGTTGAGGCGCCGGATTGCGCGCGTCGGGTCGCGGTAGGCGATGACCATGGACCAGCCCGCGTAGCGGTCGGTGCCGGTGCCGGACTGCACGTTGGCCAGCGTGTAGGTGCCCGAGCCGGTCACCAGCGACGTGACGTCCTCGAAGGCCTGGTAGCGCGTCGGCTGGGAGGTCGACGTGTACACGTCGGCGGCGGCAGCCGTGAGCGTCTGGTAGGCACCGGTGCCGACCTTGAAGCGGACGGTGTCCTTGGCGGCCGCATTCGGGGCGGCAGCGCCGCTGGCACCGGCGGACGTGTCGGCACCCCAGTAGAGCCCGGCGAACAGAACCGTCGAACCGGCCGGGAGGGTCGCCGTGGCGGCGCTGGAGTCGAACGTCGTCCCGTCGCCGTCCACGTCGACGCGGCCCATGACGAAGTCGTTGTTGTCGGCGACCGCGGCGCCGCTCTGCGCGTCACGACACGGCGCCTTCGTCCCCGGGCACGTCATCAGCGTGTTGCCGATCAGGGCCAGGTCCCCCACGCGCCGTCGTCGCGTAGCGCGAGCCGAAGGCCTGGTCCCCCTGCGCAGCCGCGGGGGCGAGGAGCCCGATCAGGGCGAGCGTGAACGAAACGAACGTGGGGAGGGCGCGCCGGGGCATTGCCCGGTGGTCGGCCAAGCGCTGGCCAAGTGGGGGACCCTTCGAGATCCTGGCGCGTTGACGCTCGTCTACCCGCCGAAACCAACGATCGTCGTATCCGCTGGGTGCGATCTTGCGCTCGCGCCGCCGCCGGCCGAAAGCGTGAAGCCGCGAATCCTCAGCGCAGCGCGGCGCGGCGGATCTTGCCGCTCGGGGTCCTCGGCAGCTCGGCGGCGAAGTCGACGACCCGCGGGTACTTGTACGGCGCCGTCTGCGCCTTGACGTGCTCCTGCAGGTCGCGCGCGAGCCCCGCGGAGGGGTCGTGGCCGGGCCGCAGCACCACCACCGCGCGGACCACGGCGCCACGCTCCTCGTCCGGGGCGGCGACCACTGCGGCCTCGGCGACCGCCGGGTGCGCCACCAGGGCGGACTCCACCTCGAAGGGCCCGATCCGGTAGCCCGCCGAGACGATGATGTCGTCGTTGCGACCTTCGAAGAAGAGGAAGCCGTCCCCGTCGGCGCTGACGCGATCCCCCGTCTGCCACACGTCCACGGGCGGAGGCTCCTCCCCGAGGTAGCGGTCGAAGAACGTCGGCACCGTTCGCGGCTCCGCGACCAGCTGGCCCTCCTCGATCCAGAGCCGCACACCGGGCAGCGCGCGGCCCATCGACCCGGGCCGGACCGCTTCCCCCGCGGGCGCGCCCGTGAGCTGCCCGGTCTCGGTCTGCCCGTAGCCGTCGCGGATCTCCAGGCCGGTGGCCTCGCGCCAGAGGGCCAGCACCTCTGGGTTGAGCGCTTCCCCGGCGGCCACCAGGCCGCGCAGCCCCGGCACCGGCACCGGCGCCGCGCGCTTGGCGATGACCCGGTACTCCGTCGGCGCCATGCACAGGACGCTGACGCGCTCGCGTGCGAGCAGCTCGAGGCGCTCGGCCGGGTCGAAGCGCGCGTCGTGCAGCAGCGCGGCCGCCCCCCGCATCCACGGCGCGATGAAGACGTTGCGCGCCGACTTCGACCACCCGGAGGCTGCCGTGCACCAGACGAGATCGCCGGGGCGCGCGTCGAGCCAGTGCTCGGCCTGGACCGCCTGGCCGGTCAGGTAGCGCTGCGCGTGCAGAACGGCCTTCGGTTCACCGGCCGTCCCCGACGTGAAGGTGATCAGGCACGGGTCGGAGGGCCCCAGCTCGACGGGCGCCGGCGCATGCCCGCCGCCGCCCGCGAACAGGTCCTCGTCGGGGACGAAGATCACCGGGCAGGCTGGCGCCGCTGCCCGCAGCTCTGCAGCGTTGCGCTCGTCGGCGACGATCAGCGCCGGCTGGGCGACGGCGAGGCGCAGGGCGAGGTCCTTGGCGCGCAGCTGCTCCGTGCACGGCAAGACGACCGCCCCCAGGCGGAAGCAGGCGACCATCGTCAGCACCCACTCGGGTCGGTTGCCGATCAGCGTCAGGACGACGTCGCCGCGGCCGATGCCCCCCGCCGCCAGCACGCCGGCCAGTGCCCCGCTGCGCTGCGCGACCTCCCCGAAGGTCCATTCGCGGCGGCCCCCGTCGCGCGCGAGCTCGACCAGCGCGCGGCCGCCCGGCGGGGCGGCGTCGACCACATCGCGGGCGAAGTTCACCGGCCGCACCGTATCCTGCGTACACCTTCAAGACACCGTTTCTGACCGCGCCCAGCGAGACCCGGAGCCGCCCCCCATGGCCGTAGACGTCGCCCCTCAGCTCACCGACAAGACCGACGAGCAGAAGGCCATCACCGAGATGGTCCGCCAGTTCGCCGACGAGCAGATCCTCCCCAACGCCGAGCACTTCGACCACGAGGACGAGTTCCCCGAGGCGATCGTCGAGCAGATGAAGGAGCTCGGCCTGTTCGGGATCACGATCCCGGAGGAGTACGGCGGCCTGGGCCTGGATCTGACGACCTACACGATGGTCGTCGAGGAGCTCTCGCGCGGCTGGATCTCGATCAGCGGCATCATCAACACCCACTTCATCGGGACCTACCTGCTGATGAAGTTCGGCACCGACGAGCAGAAGCAGAAGTACCTGCCGCAGATGGCCCTGGGCGACCTGCGCGCGGCGTTCTCGCTGTCGGAGCCCGAGCTCGGCTCCGACGTGCAGGCGATCAAGACCGCCGCCAAGAAGGTCGACGACACGCACTACGAGATCAACGGCCAGAAGATGTGGGTCACCAATGGCCTGCGGTCCGGCCTGGTCTTCACGCTGGTCAAGACCGACCCGGAGGCCGATCCGCGCCACCGCGGCATGACGTGCTTCATCTGCGAGAAGGAGCCGGGCGTCAGCGAGAACACCGGCGATCACGCCGGCTTCAACGTCCCGCCGCAGCTCAAGAAGATGGGCTACAAGGGCGTCGAGTCGACCGAGCTGGTCTTCGACGGGTACCGGTGCCCCGCCGAGAACATCCTCGGCGGCGAGGAGGCCGGTCTCAACAAGGGCTTCGCGCAGATGATGGACGCGCTCGAGGTCGGCCGCGTGAACGTCGCCGCTCGCGGCGTCGGCATCGCCACTCGCGCGCTGGAGCTGGCGCTGCGCTACTCGCAGGAGCGCAAGACGTTCGGCAAGCCGATCGCCGAACACCAGGCGATCCAGTTCAAGCTCGCGGACATGGCCACCCAGGTCGACGCGGCCCGCCTGCTCACGCTGCGCGCGGCGCGCCTGAAGGACTCCGGCGAGCGCTCCGACCTCGAGTCGGGCATGGCGAAGCTCTTCGCCTCGGAGGCGGGCCGCTTCTGCGTCGAGGAGTCCTTCCGCATCCACGGCGGCTACGGCTACTCCAAGGAGTACGAGATCGAGCGGTTGTACCGCGACGCGCCGCTGCTGCTGATCGGCGAGGGCACGTCTGAGATCCAGAAGATGGTGATCGGGAAGAAGCTGCTGAGCAGGCACAAGATCTGAGCCGTAGGCTCTGACCGATGGCCGAGGACGCGAAGACCCTCATCGAGACGGCGGTGACCCGCTTCCTCGAGGAAGTGCCCGCGCTCAAGCCGATGAAGATCATCGTCGGCTTCGACCTGCGCGGGCGGGGCGACACGCAGCAGTACCGGCTCGAGATGCCGGGGGTCAAGGTCACGAAGGACATCGCGGCTGACTCGCGCGTGCGCATCGACATCCCGCGCGCGTTCTTCAACGTCATGGCCAAGGAGGGCAAGGTCGCCGACTGGCGCGAGGCGTTCATGTACGGGCAGGCCAAGGCCACCGGCGTCGAGCAGTACCTGCGGCTGATCCGGCAGGTGGTCGAGAAGCAGGAGGAGCGCGACCAGTTGCGCCGCCCCAAGCACGGCCAGCATTGACCGCGGCGAGCGCGCTCGCCTTCGCGGTGCTTGCCGCCGCCGGTGGCGCGGGAGCGCACCCGACTGCGGCGGCCGCCGTGTCGCGCCCGCCCATCCACTGGGACCCGATCCCCTACGACGCGCGCCGCCGTGCGGACATGCGCGCCTACGCGCGCCGGCACTACGGCATCGACCGCGCGGGCCTGCGCAGCCCGCAGGTCATCGTCGAGCACATGACGGCCAATCACTCCTACCGGGCGACGTTCAACACCTTCGCCCCCAACCGGCCCGACGCCGAACTGCACGAGCTGCCCGGCGTGTGCTCGCACTTCGTCATCGACACCCGGGGCATCGTGCACCAGCTCGTGCCCCTGCGACTGATGTGCCGCCACACGGTCGGCCTCAACGACACGTCGATAGGAGTCGAGCACGTCGGCCTGGACGGGGGCGAGGTGCTGGCCAACGCGCGGATGCTGCGCGCGTCGCTACGCCTGACGCGCTGGCTGCAGTCCCGCTACGACATCGCCACCCGGGACGTCATCGGCCACAACGAGAGCCTGAGCAGCCCACACCATCACGAGCGGGTCGCGCGGCTGCGCACGCAGACCCACGCGGACTGGCCGCGACGCCTCATGCGACGTTTTCGAGCAGGACTGGCGGGATGAGCTCCCCGCGGCGGTCGAGCTCCTCGAGCGCCGCGACCGCGTCGGGCACGAACTGCGCCCCCGCGAGGGCACGGCACTCGTGCAGCGCCTCCCGGCGCTCTTTCGGCTCCGAGTAGGGGCGTGCCGTGACCATCACGTCCCACGCGTCGGCCATCGCGAGCAGCGCGGCGCCCTCGGGGATGTCCTCAGCGAGCAGGCCGTACGGGTAGCCCTTGCCGTCGGGGCGCTCGTGGTGGCAGTCGATCCAGCCGACCTGCTCCTCGGACAGGACGTCGCCGACGATCTGGGCGCCCAGCGCGGCGTGCAGCTTGACGGCCTCGTACTCGGCCCGGTCCAGGGCAGCGGGCTTGAGCAGGATCGCGTCCGGGATGCCGATCTTGCCGACGTCGTGCACCAGCGCGGCCTCGCGCAGCTCGGTGATGCGCACGCTGCTCCAGCCGGCCGCTTCGGCCAGGGCGGCGGCGAGGACGGCGACACGCTCGGAGTGCGCGCGGGTGGACGGATCCTTGGCGTCGACGGCGCGCGCCAGCGCCTGCAGGCCCTGCAGCGCGCGGGAGCGCTCCAGCTCGACGGTGCGCTCGTCGGCGTCCAGCGCGGCGACGACGTCGCGGTCGTAGATGAAGCAGCGGTCGCGACCGTAGCCCTTGCTCCAGTACAGCGCGGAGCCGGCGTGGCGCAGCAGCTCGTCGGCGCCCTCGCCCTCCACGAGGTCGCAGAGGCCGGCCGACACGGTGATCCGCTCACGGTGGTTGAAGCGCGTGGCCGCGACGAGCTGCCGGGTCCGTTCGAGGGCCCGCAGTGCCCGGTGGCGGTCGGCGTGGGGCAGCAGCAACGCGAACTCGTCGGCGCCAAGGCGGGCGATCGTGTCCTCACCGCGCGCGACGCTGCACAGCAGGCGGCCCAGCTCCGCGATGATCGCGTCGCCCTCTTCGTGTCCCACGCGCTCGTTGAGCATGCGGAAGCGGTCCACGTCGATGAGCGCGACGGTCAGGGGCACGCCGTGGCGTCGCGCGCGGCCGACCTCCTCTTCGAGGCGCTTGCGGAAGCCGCGGTGGTCGAGCAGGCCGGTGAGCTCGTCGAACGGGCCGGGGCTGCAGGCGCTGTCACGCTCCTGCGAGCCCTGGACGTGCCCCCGGACGGCCGCGTAGCCGCCGGCGGCGGCGACCGCCAGGGTGGTGGGGGAGAGGAGCTTCTTCAGGGTGTCGGGGAGGTGGGGCATGACACCCTCCACAACGCGGCACTCCCGACCAGGTTGGACGGTTGTTTCGTGAGAGAACGGTAAGAGGTCACGTTTGCTCAGCGGGACAGAAGAACGTCGTTCTCCCGCCGACCACAGCACGTTGCATCTCAACCTTGCAGCGGGGGCAGCGCTGGCCGCGGCCTCGGTCGACGATCACCTCTCCGGTGTGCACGCCGCCCTTGCGGATCGCCCGCCGCGTGCACAACCGCAGGGTCTTGCGCAGGCCATCGAGCTCCGCGTCCGAGAGGTCCCCGGCGGGGCGCAGGGGGGAGAGGCGGGCCTGCCACAGCGTCTCGTCGGCCAGCAGGTTCCCGACGCCGGCGATGACCGACTGGTCCATGAGCCGGGCCTTCAGCGGCGCGGCGCCTCGGCCCACTCGCCGCCGGAACGCGTCGCGACCGATCTCGGCGGCGTCGGGGCCGAGGTCGCAGAGGTCGGGGTTGAGCACGGCGCGGCCCAGGCGGCGCTTGTCGCGCAGGGCGAGCCGGCCGCCGTCCTCGAACTCGAGCGCGAAGCGGTCCCAGCGGTTCGGCGCCTCCGGCACGTCGGCGACCATCCGGCCGGCCATCCCGAGATGCAGCCCCAGGACGGGCCCGTCGCCGCCGTCGGTCTGGAACCACATCGTCTTGCCCCGGCGGTGGGCGGAGGTCAGGGTGCGGCCTCGCAGGGCATCGTCGATCTCACCGGGCGCGTGGGGCCGGCACACGTAGGTGTCGCGGTCGACGGCGGCCGCGATGGCTCGGCCGAGGCCGTGCTCCTCGACGAACACCCGCGCGTGTTCGACCTCGGGCAGCTCGGGCATCGCGCCAGGGTAGGGTCGACGCCGCCCGTTCCCCCGCTGACGACTGGAGCCCTTCCATGGCTGACCTGACCCCCCTCGACGAGAAGCTCGGCGAAGTCCTCGGCCTTGCGCAGGCCGGGCAGCGCACGACGGAGAAGGTCAGCGGCATGGAGGGTGCCGACGACCACGCCGGTGACCTGAAGCGCATGGGCGAGGAGGCAGCGGAGACCGAGCGCCGCACGGATGCGCTCATCGACGGCCTGGAGGGCAAGAAGACCGCCATCCGCGACAAGGGGGCCGAGACGAAGGCCGAAGCCGGGGAGATGATGAAGGCCTACCTGGGCGGCGAGGAGGAGGCGCTGGACGGCTTCGAGTTCCTGAGCATGACCGAGGCCGGGGAGCTGTGTCACTGGGAGATCGTCGAGAAGATGGCCGACACGCTCGGGATCGCCGACGTTCGTGAGCTCGCGACGTGGGCTGTCGGCGTGCATCGCGGGCACGTCGAGCGCGTGCGCGAGGCGTCGCTCGCGCTGGCGGCCGACGAGGCGAAGGGCTGACCGCCGTCAGGCTGGCCTCATGGCGGCGCGGGCACTTGAGGCGATCCGTAGGCTCCGTGCGATGCCGGGGCAGCCGATCCGCCGTCGTGCCGCCGCACCGGCGCTGCTCGCCACCGTTCTCTTGGGGGTCGGAGCCGCCTCGGGTCCGGCGGCGGCCGCAGACCGCACGGTCGCGGTCCGCGGGGAGATCAAGGCGATCGCCCTTGCCGGGCAGGTCTTGTACGTGGCGCGTCAGCCCCCCGGTCGCGGGCTGGCCGTCGAGCGCCTCGTGCCCGGTCGACCACCGCAGACGGTGTTGCGCGTGCGACACCGGCAGGATGACGTGACGTTGGCGGCCTCGGCCGAGGCCGTCGCGATCGGCTTGCACGATGCCCAGCCTGACACCGACACCGAGGGCGTCGAAGCGCTCTTCACCCCTTCCCGCGTCCTGGTCGGGGCGCCCGGCGGGGCGCTACGCGAGGTCACCGCGTGCCGCCGGGGGACCTTGGCCCCGTCGGTGGCCGTCGACGGCACGCGGGTCCTGTGGGTCGACGGCGGCTGCGCCGAGCCCACGTCCCGCCCCCGCGGGCTTGGTCCGGTCGCGGTGGCGACCGGATCGGTCGACCCGGCCGTGGCGGTTGCCCGCGCGCCGCTCGATCGTGGTGCGCTGGCCTTCGGGCTGGCGGCGTCGGGAGCAGGCACCTTCGTGGGCGTCGTGCGCCCGTCGTTCTTCAGCGGCGGGGACGGCGAGGTCCGTCGGGTCGAGGGTGATCGCCTCGGCAGCGCGATCCTCGAGGAGCAGGGTTCGTCCCTACGGGTCGCCGGCGCGCTCGACGGCGGGCGGGCCGTGGTGGTCCGCGACGACATGTCCGAGGACGGCTCGGGCGCCAGCTGTCAGGTCGAGACGCTCGTCCTATCGCCTGACGTACCCGGCCGCGGCGTCCTGCCCGTCGGAGGGTGCGTTGACGGGGACCAGGCACCGGTCGAGGTCGCCGCGGCCGCGGACCGCGTGGCCGCGATCGCCACCGAGCGTCGCCGCCCCGGGTTCCATGGGGACGACGCGGTCGTGAGCCTCCGCGGCGACGGCACCGACCGGCGCGTGCTGGCGCGTGGCGGCCAGCGTGCTCCGATCGGCATCGCCGCTGCGGCGGGGCTCGTGGCCCGGTGGCAGCCGCGCTGCGCCGGCGGGCAGGAGGTCGTCGTCTCCGACGTCGGGCCGGCGACAGCTCCCACTCGTGTCGTGCGCCTCTGCCGGGCAGAGATACTGAGCCGGACCGCGCGGCGCAGCGGCCGGCACATCACCGTGCGCGTCCGTTGCCGGCAGGGGTGTGTCGGCGTCGTCACCGACGTCACACGCTGCGGGCCGGGTCCCCGCCGCCTCCGGCGCTTCGCGTTCGGTCCCGGCACCCATCGGCTGCGTGTCCGCCCCCGGTCGGCCTCTCTGCGTCGTGGGCGGGTCCTGCTGCAGCTGCGCGTCGAGAACGGGCGCTCGCAGCCCCGCGTCGTGACGTTCCCGCGGCGGTGACGCTGCTCGGCTGCCCCATCCGCCCGCGCCGGTAGCGTTCCCGACGTGGCCGCCATCGAGCTCCGCGGCCTGACCAAGCAATTCGGCTCCGTCGAAGCCGTCCGTGACCTGTCGTTCGACGCGGAGGCCGGGCGGGTCACGGGCTTCCTCGGGCCCAACGGGGCGGGCAAGAGCACCTCACTGCGCATGCTGCTCGGACTGGCCCGTCCCACGGCGGGCACAGCGACCTTCGGCGGCCGGCGCTTCGAGGACCTCGAGCGCCCGAGCTCCGCGGTCGGCGCGACGCTCGAGGACACCTCGGTGCACCCCGGGCGCAGCGGCCGCGACCACCTGCGCGTGCTGGCCGCCGCGGGCGGCCATCCGCAGGCTCGCGTGGACGAGCTGCTCGGTTCCGTTGGTCTCTCCGAGGCAGGCGGGCGCCGCGTGAAGGGCTACTCGATGGGCATGCGCCAGCGTCTCGCCATCGCCGCGGCGCTGCTCGGGGACCCCGAGGTGCTGATCCTCGACGAGCCGACCAACGGCCTGGACCCGCCGGGCATCCGCTGGCTGCGTGATCTTCTGCGCTCGGAGGCCGGTCGCGGAAAGGCCGTTCTCATCTCGAGCCACCTGCTCGCCGAGGTCGCCCAGAGCGTCGACGAGGTCGTGATCATCGCCCGCGGCGAGCTGCGGGCGCAGGGTCCGCTCGAGCAGGTTCTGGGTCGCGGTGGGGGCGAGACGCAGGTCTACGTGCGTTCCACCGCGACCGACCGGCTCGCAGAGGCCCTCGGGCGCCAGGACATGAACGTGGAGCACGCGGGCGCCGACGCGCTGCTGATCAGCGGCGGGTCCTCGGAGCAGGTCGCGGCGATCGCCAGCGAGGCACAGGCGCCGTTGCTGGAGCTGACCACCCGCGGCCGTTCGCTGGAGGACGCGTTCCTGGAGCTGACGGGGGACCGCCCATGACCGCGCTGCTGAACGCCGAGCTGCTCAAGCTGCGCACCACGCGGACGTTCCTCGCGCTGGCGGGGGCTGCGGTTGCGGTCTCCCTGCTGATCGCCGTCCTCGTGGCGTCGTTCGGCAAGAACCTCAACCAGCAGGACGCCCGCGACATCCTGAGCTTCGACTTCACCGGGCTGTTCATCCTCGTCCTCGGCGCGATCGGCATGACCGGCGAATGGCGGCACCGGACCATCACCAGCGCCTTCCTCGCCGCTCCGGACCGGATGCGTTTCCTGGTGTCCAAGCTGCTCGCCTATGCCGCGGCGGGAGCGGTCCTGTCACTGCTGGTGACGGTCGCGGTGGCGCTGGTCTCAAGCCTCATCCTCTCCTCGCGGGGCCTGGAGACGATCGCGCTGTCGGACTTCTTCGACGTCCTGTGGCGCAACCTCGTGCTGGCGGCGTTGTTCGGCGCGCTCGGGGTGGCTGTGGGCTCGGTCCTGCGGCTCCAGGTGCTGGCCATCGTGGGCCTGCTGATCCTCTCGTTCGTGATCGAGCCGACGCTGGGCGCGTTCAAGCCCGGGGTCGAGCGCTTCGGCCCGCTCGTGGGAGCCCCGGGGGCGATCTTCCCGAGCACGTTCGTCGGGGACGCGGACGCCGTGCTCTCCCCGGTCGTGGGGATCCTGGTGGAGCTCGGCTGGATCGCTGCGCTGGCGGGCCTCGGTGCGCTGCTGCTCAGCAAGCGCGACCTGATCTGAGGGCGGGCCGAGCGTCAACGGCCGAGGTCGATGACGATCGGGTCGGTCGAGGCCCGCCGATGCGATTCGGCGCAGCTGTCCTACGTACGTGCGAGCCTGGCGCCGCCGTCGTAGAGCTTCAGCACCTGGACCGAGCCCTCGGGCGAGGCGGCCAGGCAGAGCCCGCACAGCACGCACTCGTCGATGTTCTCCTCGACGATCTCGAGCCCGCCGTCGGTGGCCGCGTAGATGTCGACGGGGCAGGCATCCTCCAGCCGCTGGGCCAGCTCGGCGTCGCCGGCAACCGAGTCATCGACCTCGATGCCGATGAAGGTGGCGTCCTTCCTCATGCCGGGCTCCTCTCCGCGAGCTTGGATTGCATGATCTCGGGGATCTGCGAGATCTCCTCGGCGACGGTGATGCCGGCCTCGGCGAGGCGGGCGATCTTCTCCGTCGCCGTGTCCTCCTTGCCCTCGACGATCGTGCCCGCGTGCCCGAAGCTCATGCCCGGCATCTCGTCCATGAAGCGCCCGGCCATGAACGCGACGATCGGGAGGCGCGAGTCGTTGTCGGTCACCCACTTCGCGAGCTCGGCCTCCATGCGCCCGCCGGGCTCGGTGTAGATCACGATCCCCTGCGTCTCAGGGTCGGCCTCGAAGAAGGGCATCAGCTCCGCGTAGCTCGACCCGATGATCGCGTCCCCGCCGATCGACACCGCCGTCGACTGCCCGAGGCCCGCGGCGCTCAGGGTGGACGACATCTCGGTGGTCATGCCGCCCGAGCGCGAGATCACGCCGATCGGGCCGGGGGTGTAGGACTTCGCGGCGTCCTTGGCGGGGCCGCCGATGCCGCCCATCTTGATGACGTCGGGAACGATGATCCCGAGGCAGTTGGGCCCGATGATGCGCGCGCCGCGCAAGGTGGCCAGCTCGACCATCTCGGCGACGTCCCGGCGCGGGATGCGCTCCGTGACGATGACGATGAGCTTGACGTCGTTCTCGATCGCCTCGAAGACGGCGTCCTTGGTGAAGGCGGGGGGGACGGTGACGACAGAACCGTCGATGGCAGAGCCGTGGTGGGCCACCGCCTGCGCCACGGTGTCGAAGACCGGCACACCATGGACGTCGCGGCCGAGCCGGCCCGGCGTGACGCCGCCGACGACCTTCGCGCCGGTGCCGTAGTCGAGGCACTCGCGCGTGAGGTTGACCGCCTCTCGTCCCGTGATGCCCTGGACGATGAACGTCGTGTCGCCGTTGACGAGGATGCTCACCGCGACCGCCTGCCTTCCGAGTTGTGGTGGTCGCCGGTGGAGCAGTGACGCGCTGTCATGCGGTCGCGCCTCCCTGGATCTTCTCGACCGCGCGTCGCGCCGCCTCGTGCAGCGACACCGACCGGTCCGCGTACTCGACGCCGTACTTGTCGAGGATCTTGAAGCCCTCGTCCTCCCACGCGCCCGGGATGCGGAAGATCGCGATCTTCTCGGCCGGGTCCATGCCGAGGTCGAGGCAGGCCTTGATGACGCCGCGGGCGACGATGTCCACCCGGGTGTTGGAGACGATCGACATCATCACCGCGATCTTGTCCACGCCGGGCTTGGTGAGCACGAGCTTGGCCAGGCCGCAGGTCTTCGACACCGACGGATTGCCGCCGATCTCGCAGTAGTTGGCCGGCTTGCCGCCGGACTTGCGGACCGCGTCGAAGAGCGTCAGCGACCCCCCGCCGGCGCCGATGACCAGGCCGAGGTCCCCGTCGAACTCGGTGACGTTGCCGGCCACGCCGCGGTGGTCCTGCGCGTCGACGGCCTCACCCGCGAGCTCGAACTCCGTGGGCTCGCGCGCCTCGCGCGTCTCGTCGTCGCCGACGCCGAGGTCGGCGAGCAGCGTCTTCTGCCGCGGCCGGGCCTCGTTCTCCATGTCCATGTGCGCGTCCAGCGCGACGAACGAGCCGTCGTGCATCTCGGCGAGCGGGTTGACCTCGGCGAGCGTCATGTCATTGTCGACGAAGAGCTGCGCAAGGCGCTTGACGATCGGCACGAGCTTGTTGAGCTGGCGCCCGGTCACGCCGACCGAGGCGATGACCTCCTTGGCCTGGAAGTCGCTCAGCGGCAGGATGTTGGAGAAGTGCGCGCGACCGACGTGGTCGGGGTGGCTCTCGGCCACCTCCTCGATGTCGATGCCGCCCATGTCGGAGAACAACATCACCGGTTGCTTGCGGATGCCGTCCCACACGACGCCGGCGTAGTACTCCTGCTTGACGTCGGCCTTGGGGTCGACGAGGACGCCGCGCGGCATGTGCCCGTTGATCTCCAGGGCGAGCACCGTCTCGGCGGCGGTCGCGGCCTCGTCGGGCGTGTCGGCGAAGAGGATCCCGCCCGCCTTCATGCGGCCGCCGGTCAGAACCTGGGACTTGATCACCACCGGTCCGTCGATCCGCGCGGCGATCTCGCGCGCCTCGGCGGCGTCGGTGGTGAAGCCGTAGTCGGTGACCGGGATGCCGGCGCGCTTGACGACCTCGCGGGCCTCGAATTCGAAGAGTCTCATGCGGCGGGGCAGCTTATTGACGTGGGCCCCGCGACGGGTTGCTGGCACAGCACCATGTCCTAGATGCTATATTGCGCAAGATGCATGATCCGGCCACCCTCGTTCGCTCAACGCGGCTGCGGGAGGGCATGACGCAGGCGGAGTTGGCCCGCCGTGCGGGGGTCACGCAGCCCGTCGTCTCGCGCGCGGAAACTCCAGGAGCGAACCCCCGCTACGCAACGCTCGAACGGCTGGTTCGCGCGGCCGGCGCGCAACTCGAGCTCTCGGCCGCGCCGGTCGAGATCCCCGACGTCGACGAGTCGCAGATCCTCGAGCTCCTGCGGCTGACGCCGGGGGAACGGCTGCGCCGTCACGACGCCGCCCGGCGTGGCATGGGGGGGCTGCTGTCCAGTGTCCGCGTTCTCGACTGACTTCGACTATCGCCGCGGGCTGCGGACGCTGCTCGACCACGGCGTCGACTTCGTGGTCATCGGCGGCGTCGCCGCCGTGGCGCACGGATCGCCGCGGCTCACCAACGACCTCGACGTCTGCTTCGCCGTCGACCCGTCGAACCTGGAGGCCCTGGGGGAGGCGCTCGTCGCGCTGAACGCGCGGCTGCGCGGGGTGGACGACGACGTGCCCTTCGTCCCCGACGCAGCAACCCTGCGCCGGATCGACGTGCTGACGCTCGACACCGATGCGGGGGCCTTCGACGTCCTCGCGCGGCCGGCCGGCATGAGCACCTACGCAGCGCTGCGCAAGGCGGCCGTGCGCGTCGATTTCGGCGGGGTGGTCGCCCGCATCGCCTCGATCCCCGATCTCATCGCGATGAAGCGCGCCGCCGGCCGGCCGAAGGACCTCGCGGACATCGCCGAGCTCGAGGCGATCCTGCGGCTGGGCGGCGAGGTTGGGGCGTGACCTGCCCTCGGCGTCAGTCGTCGTCCAGGACCCGTGCCATCACTGCGGCGAACCGGCGGAAGGCGGGCAGATGGTCGAGCGTCGCGAAGACCTTGCGATCATCGACGTCGAGCTAGAAGTGCACGAGCAGGTTGCGCTGGCGTAGGGCTTCTGCGAGCTCGCTTGCGAGCCCTGCGTCGAGCAAGCCGGCTCGGGCCAACCCGTGCGGGAGCGCGGCGTAACCGTCCGGCGGTCGCTCGCCACGCGCCGCGAGCGCCTCGGCGCACAAGTCGGCTACGACTTGCTCTGCTTCCTGGAGATCGCGTTCGGTGGCCCGGCGGCGTTCGCGACTGGCCGCGTAGGCATCCCATCCTGCCGCGCGCCCGCTCAGGGTCGACCAAAGCGATCCTCATCGATCCGCTGGCGCAGCGCACGCCAATACAGGGCGCGCAGCGGCTTGGTGGCGGTGCAGGCGCTCGAGGCCGTGCGTGTCCCAGTACTGGTGCAGGGCTTGCAACTCACGGCGCAGTCGCTCGTCGTGATCGAAGCGCGGCGTACTGCAGAGCTGGGCCTGCTCGAGCCAAGGGCACGAGATCTACCTCCTGAGTCCCGAGGGCTTGGCACGCGGCCTCGCGAAGGTGTCCGAGCAGGGCCAGGTCGCCATCGCGGTCGCGGGTCCAGATCGCCACGTCGACGTCACTCATCGCTCCGGCGGTCCCTCGTGCCCAGGAGCCGATGAGATAGGCCGCGACGACTGGCTCACGGTCGAGGGCGGCGCCGAGTCGACGACACGCCTCGTCGTCGACAGCGGGGACGACGGATCGCTCGTCGAGCTTGGCCACCGGTCAGATGATGACGCGGTGCGCGGTCGGCGCACGCCTGCTCAGGACCGACACGCGTGCGGACTCGTGGAACTCCTCATCTAGTGCGCTGAGCGCGACGGACCGGAGCGCTGCGCGGCCTTGGTGGCGTACATCTCTGCGTCCGCTCGGCGCAGCACGTCTGCCGGGCCCTCACCGTCGCGCACGAGCACAGAGCCGACGCTGAGGCGCGTGGCATGGGGCCCGAGTGCGGTGACGTTGTCCTCGACCGCCTCCGCGACGCGGTCCGCAAGTCCCAGGAAGTGCGTCATCGACGTGACCCTGGGGCACACCAGGGCGAACTCGTCCCCGGCGAACCGTGCGACGGTGTCGGTGTCGCGTACGGCGCCGCGCAGGTGCTCGGCGATCTCGCACAGGAGGCGATCGCCCGCCTCGTGCCCGAGGGTGTCGTTGACGCCCTTGAAGTCGTCCACGTCGCAGAAGAGGACCCCGACGTCGCAACCGGTGCGCCCGCGGTCGGCGATGGCCATCTCGAGACGGTCCATGAGCAGCGTTCGGTTGGCAAGACCGGTCAGCGGATCGGTCAGCGTCTGAGCGCGCAGATCGGCGTTGCGGCGGCGCAGTTCCAGTTGCCCGCCGACCTGCCGGGCGACGGCTGCCAGCGTGTCGCGTTCCTGCTCGGTGAACGCACGCGGCTCTCTTCCGAAGGCGCAGACCACCCCCACACGCTCTCCGCGGGCCATGATCGAAGCGCCCGCGTAGAAGCCGACCTGCGGACCACCGGTCACCAACGGGTGCTCGCGCCAGGCCGCGTCAGCACCGGTGTCGGGCACGATCAGGACGCCATTGTCGGTGCTGATCGTCGCGGCACAGAACGAGACGTCGTTCGAGACGCTGCCGCCGCGCGCCTCGGGCATTCCGGTTATGGCCTTGGTGAAGTGCCGTTCATCGTCGACGAAGTTGACCGCGGCCACGGCGCTGCGGCAGGCCGCCGCTGCGATTGCGGCGAGGTCGTCGTACTCCGGCTCCGGCGGAGTGTCGAGGATCGCAAGCCCGCGAAGTTCGGCCAGACGGTGCGCGTCGGTGAGGAGATCCGAGGTGATCACACATCACCCATCGGCAATGCGGCTGCGCGCCGTGAATCCCCGCCGGCCCGTTCGGACGCCGGCGGTCTCCCAGCGGTCGCGGCCCTGGAGAAGTGACGAACGACCCCTACAGCCGCCGCGAGCTCAGCGTCGACGTCACCCGCGCGTTCGCGCGAACGACCTCGATGCGGATGCGCACCCCGGCGCCCCGGGCGATCCCGCCCGCCGGCAGCTTCACGCGGTAGGTCCGGCCGCCGGCGGTCCCCAGGCCCGTGAAGCGCTTGACCACGCGGTTGCCGCGCAGGGCGACGATCGAGACGGAGTCGGCCCCACGGGTCAACCGGTACGCGACGCCGAGCCCCCTGGCACCGAACACCGGCCGTGTGAGCTTGAACGAGCGCAGCGCGCCGCAGCTGTCGCGCGCGTAGAACGCCGGCGCGTTGGCGAACCGGCCGCCCTGGCGACGCAGGGTGACGCGCCGGACGTCCTTGATCCCGCCCGGCAGCGCCATCGTGAAACGGACGAAGTAGTAGCCGTCGCGCAGGCCGGGGCGTCCCTTCCAGGTGAACGATCCGGTCCTGCTCGAGAAGCGGGCCACGCGGCGCTCGCCGACCACCCGCCGGCCCGCGGACTGCTGGAAGACGTCGACGTTGAAGCGGCGCGCCTGACGGCGCTTGACGATGAAGCGCAACCCGGCGGCCGGCCGGCCCTCCTCGTCGTCGGGGATGACGCTTGCGCGCTCGAACCCGGCGTCCGTGGCACAGGCGCCGCCGGCGCCCGCCCCGCCGCCGCCCGCCGCGCCGGTGCCCGCTCCGCCGGCAGTCTGGCCCGGCTGGCGCCCCTCCGTCCCGGGCACGGCGCCGGGCTCGGGCGTCACCTTGCCCTGCTCGTCGGGCACGTAGAGGCTGCCCTTGTAGCGCAGCACGTCGATGCCGCGCTCGTAGTCCGACGCGTACAGGATGTTCGAGTTCGGCGCCCAGTCCGGCGACGACGTCGAGCCGCCGAGCGGGATGAAGTAGCCCTGCTCCTTGATCTTGCCGTCGGGCATGATCTGCAGGAATCGCGTCCCGTTCTCGTACTCCGCCAACGCGACCAGGCCGCCGTTGCGGAACGTCGGGTGTTCCTCGAACCAGTGCACGGAGCACCCGAGGACCTGCGCGGGTGGGTTGGAGTCCAAGTAGGAGCCGTTGGTCGGCCGGACCTCGTCGATCTCGGAGTACTTGCCGTCCTGCTTGACGTGCGAGGCGTCGAAGGTCATGAACGCCCCGTTGGTCGCACCGCACTGCGGCTCGAAGTTCGTCTCGCCACCCAGCAGGATGAACTTGTCCTGGCCCATGCGCGGCCAGCGCGCCGAGTGGATGAAGCGCTTGGCCTCCTGCGGCGTCGTGCCGGTGTACAGGACCTTCGGGACGGTGATCGAGCCACCGTCCTCGGGCAGGACGGAGAGCACGGCCGACGGGTTGCAGGCCGTGATGATGATCCCGGGCCGCAGCTCGTTGACGTTGTGGCAGCTGGAGGTGAACTTCCCGGCCTGCGCCTGGACGGCGTCTGTCCACTTCTCCTTGAGCTTGACCGCGCGGCCGCCGGGGTCCAGCGCCGTGCGGGCGTCGGTGATCGACCCGCGGGAGCCGTAGAAGTAGGTGCAGTCAAGGATGCAGGTCGAGGTGTGGTCGCCTGCGCCCGGCACGGACGGCAGCTCCTTGATGCCGGTGGGGTCGCGAACGTCGTACAGGCGCAGGCAGCCCCCCAGCAGCGGAAGGCCGGCCGGCGGTGCGGTCAGGCACTCGCGTCCGGTGTTCGCCTCAGCGCTCGAGATCCCGAGCAGCTTGCCGTTGGTCGGAACCTCCTCGTTCTCGAACTGGACGTTGAGGGTGACGGCGCCGAACAGCTTTGGCTTCTCCGGCTTGGTGATGTCGAAGATCTCGAGGTCCTTGGAGCTCGTGACGAACAGGCGGTTGCCCACGACGCGGGCGCCCGCGGTCAGACCCGTGGCGGGCCGGAAGGTGTCGACGAGCTCGACGTTGTCGGACGCGAGGAAGTCGGGGCCCGTCGCCTGCGCGGACGCGGCGGCGGGGAGGACGAGGCAGGTGAGGACGGCGAGGAGCCCGGGGCGGAGGAAGTGCATGGTCACCCAAACGTAGGGAACGCGCGAACCTTGCGCGCCGGTCAGGCGGTGTGCGACGCCTACGCCGCTCCGGCCCCCGCCATCCCGTAGACCTCGGCCATCTCCGGGTCCTTCTCCGCCAGCATCTCCGCGAGGTTGACCATGACCTTGCACTGCTTCCAGGTCGCGTCGTCCTGCATCTTGCCGTCGATCATGTGGACGCCGCGGCCGTCCGGGATCGCCTCGATCACCTTGCGCGCGAAGGCGACCTCCTCGGGGTCGGGCGAGAAGACCTTCTTGGCGATGTCGATCTGCACCGGGTGCAACGACCACGCACCGACGCAGCCGAGCAGGAACGCGGCACGGAACTGCGTCTCGCACGCAAGCGTGTCCTTGATGTCGCCGAAGGGCCCGTAGAACGGGAGGATCCCGTTGCCCGTGCACGCGTCGACCATGCGGGCGATCGAGTAGTGCCACGGGTCCTGCTGGGCGCTGGCACGCGGGGCGTCCGGGTCGTCCGGGTCCGGGTCCTCGATGGTCCGGTAGCCCGGGTGCCCGCCACCCACGCGCGTCGTCTTCATGCGGCGCGACGCGGCCAGGTCGGCGGGGCCGAAGCTCATGCCCTGCATGCGCGGGGAGGCCGCGGCGATCTCCTCGAGGTTGGTCACGCCCTGGGCGGTCTCGAGGATCGCGTGGATGAGGATCGGCCGGTCGAGGCCGGCGCGCGCCTCGAGCTGGGCCAGCAGGCGGTCGACGTAGTGGATGTCCCACGGCCCCTCGACCTTCGGGACCATGATCACCGACAGCTTGTGGCCGATCTCGGTGACGACCTGCGTGAGGTCGTCGAGCACCCAGGGGGACTCCAGCGCGTTGACGCGAGTCCACAGCGTCGTCTGCCCGAGGTCCATCTCGCGGCCGACGCGGATGAGCCCCTCGCGGGCGGCCTCCTTGCGGTCCACGGGGACGGCGTCCTCGAGGTTGCCGAGCAGGATGTCGGTCTTCGTCGCGATGTCGGCCGCCTTGGAGACCATCTTCTCGTTGGAGAAGTCCAGGAAGTGGATCATCCGCGAGGGCGTGAACGGCACCTCGACGACGGGATCGGGTGCCCCGATCGCCAGGGGCTTGAAGAAGTCACGGGGATTGCGCACGGACCGACCCTATCTCTCCGGGTCGGCTGCGTAGCGCACGATCGAGGCGTCGATGAGCCACTCGACCGGGGCCTTGTCGTCGGTGTAGACGTCGCCGCCGGTCGGCGCGGGAGCGAGCTCGGCGGCGGCCCGCTGGCCCAACGGCGCCAGCGGGCCGCGCAGGTGCCCGGCCAGCGCCGCGCGCATCCGCGCCGCCGACAGCGGCGCCCGCGAGGCGACCAGCAGCGTGTTCTGCGCCTCGATGGGGAAGCGCATGACGTTCGGCAGCTGCGTGCGCATCGTCGCCGCGACGACCTTCTCCAGCGCGTCGTCGCGACCGCCCGCGTGGCCGACGTTGACCACCACGACGCCGCCGGGGGTCAGCCGCGACGCCGCGAGCGCGAAGAACTCACGCGTCATCAGGTAGAACGGGATGTAGGGCTGGCGGTAGGCGTCCACCCCGATGACGTCGTAGCGCTCGCGGGTGCGCCGCAGGAACGGCCGTGCGTCCTGCGTGACGACGTTGAGCCTGGGGTTCTCGGTCAGCCCGAAGTACCGCCGGCCGGCGTCGGAGACCTTGCCGTCGATCTCCACCCCGTCGATGACCGTCCCGGGGAAGAAGCGCCCGTAGGCCCGGGAGATCGTGCCGCCCGCGTTGCCCAGCATCGCCATGCGGCGCGGCGGGCGGCTCAGCCCCGCGAAGGGCATGACGAGGTAGCCGTCCCAGTAGCCGCCCGTCAGGGTCGTCGACGGGCGGTAGACCGAGTGCTCGGCCTGGCCCTCGTTGAGCTCGAGCGTGCGCCGGTCCCCCGCCTGCACGACGCGCACGTACTGGTACTGGGACTCGGTCTCCGCCAGCACGGTTGTCCCCGCTTCGGCGGGCCGGGTGGCGCCGGGCGGGACGAGCAGCAGCGCGGCCAGCCCGACCGGCACGAGCAGGGCGCGCCGCGGGACGTGCGTGACGGCCGCCACGAGCGCCAGGCCGGCGGCCAGCGCGATGAACGTCCGCTGGGTTCCGACCCCCGGCACCAACACGAGCGCGGCGAGGAAGACGCCCGTGAGGCTGCCCAGGGTCGAGATCGCGTAGAGACGCCCGGAGACCGCGCCCGTCTCGGCGACGTCGTGGACCGCGAGGCGCACAGCCCAGGGGGCGACGGTCCCGAGCAGCAGCAGGGGGAGGGCGATGAGGACCAGCACACCCCCGAGCGAGCCGAGGAACGCACCGGCGTTCAACGTGTCGAAGGCGCCGACGACGACGGCGAAGAACGGGCCGGCGGCCAGCGGCACCGCCGCCAGCGCGATGCAGGCGCCCAGGACGACGACGCGCAGCGCGCGCTGGGTCGGGTGACGATCGGCGACGCGGCCGCCGAACCAGTAGCCGATCGAGAGGGCCACGAGGACGACCGCGATCGTGTTGGCCCAGATGACGGTCGAGGCGCCGAAGTACGGCGCCAGCAGCCGCGCCGCGGCGATCTCCGTCCCCAGGCTCGTGGCCCCGCCGGCGAAGACCAGGAAGAGCAGCGCGAGCGAGCGCCGCGGGGGGTGGGCCACGGGCGACACGCTAGAACCTATGGCCGAAAACCACCCCTGGAGCCCCATGCCCTTCGAGACCGATCAGGCCAAGCGTGAAGCCAGCGGCGGCCACCCCTACGGCCGCTACCTCGAGGAGTTCGAGGTCGGCGACGTCTATCAGCACTGGCCTGCGAAGACGGTGACCGAGTCCGACGACCACCTCTTCTGCCTCATCACGATGAACCACCACCCGCTGCACCTCAACGACGTGTACGCGGCGGCGTCCCAGCAGGGTCGCAACGTCGTGGTCGGGCCGCTGGTCTACTCGCTGGCGCTGGGCATGAGCGTCTCCGACGTGAGCGGCAAGGCGATCGCCAACCTCGCGACCGAGGAGCTGTCGCACCCGGCGCCCGTCTTCCACGGCGACACGCTGTACGTGGAGTCCGAGGTCCTCGAGAAGCGCGAGTCCAAGAGCAAGCTCGACCGCGGCACGGTCAAGGTCCACACGCGCGTCTTCAACCAGGACGGCACCATGGTCGCGGAGTTCAAGCGGTTGGTTCTCATTCCCCGCCGGGAGCACGGAACCCCCGAGTAGGCGCCGTTGCGGCACAATCCGTACCCCCCTTCGCCCCCTGTCCCCGAACCCAGGAGCTGAAACAGAGCGTGAGTTCCACCACTGTCCCGACGGAGCATCAGAAACTGCTGGCCTGGGTCGACGAGGTCGCAGAGCTCACCCAGCCCGACGCTGTGCACTGGTGCACGGGCACCGCGGAGGAGTACGACGCGCTGTGCCGCACCCTGGTCGACGCTGGGACCTTCGAGAGGCTCTCCGACGCCAAGCGCCCCAACTCCTACCTCGCGCTGTCGGATCCGGGTGACGTCGCGCGCGTCGAGGACCGCACCTTCATCTGCTCCGACGACGAGGCCGACGCCGGCCCGACCAACAACTGGACCGACCCCGCCGAGATGCGCGAGACGCTCACCGGCCTGTTCACCGGCTGCATGCGCGGCCGCACCATGTACGTCGTCCCGTTCTCGATGGGTCCGCTGGGGTCGCCGATCGCCCACATCGGCGTGCAGCTCACGGACTCCGCCTACGTGGCGGTCTCCATGCGGATCATGACCCGCATGGGCCAGGGCGCCCTCGACGTCCTCGGCGAGGGCGGCGAGTTCGTCCCCTGCCTGCACACCGTCGGCATGCCGCTCGACGATCCGTCCCAGGACGTGCCGTGGCCGTGCAACAACGACACGAAGTACATCGTTCACTTCCCCGAGACGCGCGAGATCTGGTCCTACGGCTCGGGTTACGGCGGCAACGCGCTGCTGGGCAAGAAGGCCTTCGCCCTGCGCATCGCCTCGGTCATGGCGCGCGACGAGGGCTGGATGGCCGAGCACATGCTGATCCTCAAGCTGACCTCCCCGGAGGGGAAGGTGAAGTTCATCGGCGGCGCGTTCCCGTCGGCCTGCGGCAAGACCAACCTCGCGATGCTCATCCCGTCGCTCGAGGGCTGGAGGGTGGAGACGGTCGGCGACGACATCGCCTGGATGAAGTTCGGCGCCGACGGGCGGCTGTACGCCGTCAACCCCGAGGCCGGCTTCTTCGGCGTCGCGCCCGGCACCGGCGAGGCGACCAACCCGAACGCCATGGCGACGGTTGCGGCGAACTCGGTGTTCACCAACTGCGCGAAGACCGACGACGGCGACGTCTGGTGGGAGGGCATGACGCCCGAGACGCCCGCGCACCTGATCGACTGGCACGGCAACGACTGGACGCCCGAGTCCGACGGGCCGTCGTCGCACCCCAACGCGCGCTTCTCGACCCCAGCGGCCCAGTGCCCGGTCATCGCGCCCGAGTGGGAGGACCCGGCGGGCGTCCCGATCGACGCGTTCCTGTTCGGCGGGCGGCGCGCGTCCGTCGTGCCGCTCGTGCGCGAGGCCTTCGACTGGCAGCACGCGGTCTTCCTCGGCGCCACGATGTCCTCCGAGCAGACGGCGGCGGCGGCCGGCGAGGTCGGAGCCCTGCGCTTCGACCCGTTCGCGATGCTGCCGTTCTGCGGCTACAACATGGCCGACTACTTCGGGCACTGGCTCGACATCGGGCAGCGCGACGGGGCCAAGCTTCCGCGCGTCTTCTACGTCAACTGGTTCCGCAAGGACGCCGACGGGCGCTTCCTGTGGCCCGGCTTCGGCGAGAACAGCCGCGTCCTCGAGTGGGTCTTCCGCCGCTGCGACAACGACGCCGAGGCGGCCGAGACGGCGATCGGCTACGTGCCGGCGCCCGACGCCATCAACGTCGAGGGTCTCGACATCACGCCGGACACGATGGCCGAGCTGCTGACCGTTGACGAGGCCGGGGTGCGCTTGGAGCTGGCGCAGACCCAGGACCACCTCGCGCAGTTCGGCGACTCGCTGCCGGACGAGGTCCAGCAGCAGCTGGACCAGCTCAAGCAGCGCCTGGGCTAGCCAGCCGGCGCGACAGAGCTACTCGTGGACCTCGCCCGCCGCGGCCGGCGGGCGGGACTCCTCGGCCAGCGAGGTGATGGTGAGGGTGCCGCGCGCGGCCTCCTCCATCACGTCGGTGGCCTCCTCAGAGGAGCGCGCGTAGAGCTCGACCAGCAGGTGCACGGTGATCTGGTTGTCGGAGTCGTGCTTGTGGAAGCGGACGTGAGTGAAGAACTCGCGCGTGCCGTGATCACCGAAGGCCGCGAAGGACAGGGCGTCGCCAGCCTCGGGGCCCGAGCAGGTCTCGACATCGTCGGCGTCGACGGCCACGGTGACCGACGCGACCCACGGGGAACCGGTGATCATCCGCTCCCAGCGGTCCTCGACCGGCTCGACGCGGCCGCCGGAGAACCCGAGGTGCGGCTGGTCGTGCATGCATTCGAGGCACTGCACCACGGCCTCCTGGAGCTCGTCGACGACGTCGGCGCGCTCGCCCGTCTCGGGATCGATGCGGTGGATCCCCTCGTAGTGGACCTGGACCTCGAGGTCCTGGGACCAGCAGCGGTAGCAGCGCAGCCAGGGGCGCGTGTCGACGGAGCCTTCGATGGGTCTGATTCTATGCCTGACCGTGCCTGGGGTCCTCGACGTGGTCGGCGCAGTGCTGGCGGGCGGCCTGGGGCGCCGGGCCGGGGGGGACAAGGCGATGCTCCCGATCGGCGGGCGGCCCATGGTGAGATACGGGTTGGCGGCTCTGCGGGAGGCGTTGGGCAGCGAGCCGGTGGTGGTCGCCAAGCGCGGGACGGCGCTTCCGGACGGTGTCGCGGTCTGGGTCGAGCCAGACGAGCCGCGGCACCCCCTGACGGGCATCGTGCACGCGCTGGAGCGAGCCGGGGGGCGGGACGTCATGGTGCTGGCAGTGGACCTGCCGCTGGTGAGCGCAGGGGTGATCGCAGAGCTGCTGCACGCGGCGCGGGCGCCCGGCTGCGCGGTGGCCGTCGCGCGCGAGCCCGACGGGCGGGTTCAGCCGCTGTGTGCGGTCTACGCCGCTTCGGGGCTCGTTCGCCTGCGGGCCGCTTTGGTCGCGGGCGGCAGGATGAGCAGCGTCATCGAGGGGATGGGTGCTGTCGCGGTAGACGCTCCTATGGGGGTGTTGTTCAACGTCAACACGCTCGCCGATGCCAGTCGGGCCGAGGTTCTGCTGCGCGGCCCGAGGTAGGCGTCGTTCGATACCCAGGATGGGCCCGGCGCACGGCGCGTAGACGAAGCCCAGGGCGGCCCCGACGCCGAGGCCCGACCAGAACCCGTCGCCCTTGGTGCGCGGGCCCAGCCGTGAGAGTCGTGCCAGCGGCGCCTCCACCCGTGCGGCGATGGCCGGCACGATGAGCGCAAGGCCGAAGGCGAGCAGGACGAAGACCGCCAGCCACCGGGTCGCCCCCGAGCCGAGCCCGACGCCGTTGACCACCGACGCCAGCCCGACGATCGTCACGGTGAACGTGAGCGAATGTCCGAGCACGATCCCCAGCGGGCGCCGCCGCCCCCCGGTCGCCCCGGCGCCGAGCAGCGCGGGGAGCACGGGCAGGACGCACGGGCTCAGGGCGGTGAGCGCCCCGGACAGCAGCGCGAAGAGGATCAGCAGCGTCATGCACGGGATGCTTCGTCAGCGGGCGGTCCTCCGGATGCCTTGCGCGTTACGCCGAGGTCAGCTCGGCCAGCACCCGCGGCAGCGCATCCCGCCGGCACGAGGCGGAGATGCGGCGCCGCGGCGCGGGGTACGGTCAGCGCATGATCGTGTCGCTGTGGCCGCTGTCGCGCGCGAACGTCCGCGCGGTCTGCGACCTCCGTGTCACCGAGGATCAACGCGATCTCGTCGGGCCGGCTGCATACACCGTCGCCGAGGGCCACTACGAGCCGGACGCGGTACTGCGGGCGATCTATCTCGATGACGAGCCGGTCGGGGTCCTGCTCGCCGAGGTCGAGAGTGGGATCCCATACCTCGTCCGTTTCTTGATCGACGCAGCCCACCAGCGGTGTGGGGTGGGGCGCCGTGCCGTCGAGCTGCTGGCGGAGGATCTGCGCAGCGACGGGTGGGCGTTGTTGGAGACCAGCTTCGTGCCGGTCGACAACGGCGTCGAAGGCTTCTGGCGCCGCTGCGGCTTTCGGGAAACGGGACGGGTACACCATGGCGAGCCTGTGTTCGTGCGCGTGCTGTAGCAGCGGGCGCCTCCTGTTCCCTGCGGGCTCAGGGGGACTTGATCTCCCCTCGATCTGCCAATGGCAACGATCCCTGGGAGGGGACCTCAGCCCCCGATGGCGCTCATCGACCGCGCCGGCTGGACGAACCCCGGATCGTTGACGCGGTGCTTGAGCTCCTTGCGCCACACGGCGTCGCGGATGATCTGCTCGAGGTCGTGGTCGGTTGCGCCGGCGCGCAGCGGCCCGCGCAGGTCGGTCTCCCCGAGGGAGAACAGGCACGTCCGCAGCTTCCCGTCGGCCGTGAGGCGGATGCGGTCGCAGTCACCGCAGAACGGATCGGACACGGGATCGATGAAGCCGACGCGCCCATGGCCGTCGGCGAAGCGGTAGACCCGGGCGGTGGCGCCGGGCTCGCGCGGCTCTGGCTCCAGGGGGTGCACCGCGTGGATCGCCGCGCGGATCTCGGCGCCGGTCAGCACGTCGCCGGGCTCCCACGCCCGGTCGCCGTCCAGCGGCATGAACTCGATGAAGCGCACCTCGAAGGGGTGCTCGCGGGCGAAGGCGGCGAACGGCAGCACCTCGTCCTCGGTGAAGCCGCGCACCGCGACGGCGTTGACCTTGATCGGGTGGGCCTCCGGGAACGCGGCCAGCGCGTGCAGCCCGGCGAGCACGCGGGGGAGCGCATCGCGACGGGTCATCGCGAAGAAGCGGTCGCGCTGCAGCGAGTCGATCGACACGTTGAAGCGATCGACGCCCGCGGCGACCAGCGCGGCCGCGTCGCGTTCGAGCAGGAAGCCGTTGGTCGTCAGGCTCAGTTCGCGCACGCCGTCGACGCGCCGCAGCATGCCGGCCAGCCGCGGGAAGTCGCGGCGCACGAGCGGCTCGCCGCCGGTGAGGCGGACGTCACCGACGCCCATGGACGCGAGGACGCCGACCACGCGCTCGAGCTCCTCGAAGCTCAGGACCGCGTCGCGCTCCAGCCACGCCAGGCCCTCGGCCGGCATGCAGTACTGGCAGCGGAAGTTGCAGCGGTCGGTGACCGACACGCGAACGTCGCGGATGGTCCGCCCGTGCCCGTCGCGCAGCGGTTCGCGAGCCATGTCCTGAGGCTACCCTCCCGGCGTGCCCGCTCCACCCAAGCCCGCCGCCGCCGCGGCGTCGTCCGCCGGCCGGGCGCTCGCCACAGCCGGCGTGGCGGGAGCCCTCGTCCTCTCCGGATGCGGCGGCCCCTCCGACGACCAGCAGGTGCGCGACGCGGTCGAGGGCTTCGGCCAGGCCTCCGCGCTCAAGGACTACCAGCGCATCTGCGACACCCTGATCTCGCGCAAGCTCTCCGAGCAGGTCGAGCGCGTCGGGCTGCCGTGCGAGGTGGCGTTCCGGCGCGGGCTCGAGCCGGTGCAGGGCCTGCGGCTGAAGGTCCGCGAGATCAAGGTCCAGGGCGACGGCAGGGCGCGGGTGCGGGTGCTGACGTCGGCCAAGGGTCAGCCGGCGTCCAACGACGTGATCGAGCTCGTCAAGGAGGAGGACGAGTGGCGCATCGGGTCGCTGGCCCGACCCGAAGAGCGCTGAGCCTCAGCCCACCGGCGCCTCGACGGTCACCGCGAGGATCGCGATGTCGTCGTCGTGGTCGTGGTCGTGCATGCACTCCAGGACGTGGTCGCAGAGGGCGTCCACGTCGACGGGCCCGTTCGCCGTTGCCTCGATCAGACGCTGCAGGCCCTCGTCGATCGGCAGGCGCCGCTGCTCGATCAGCCCGTCGGTGTAGAACAGCAGCGTCGACCCGGACGGCACCGCCTCGACCGCCTCGACCCGCCGGCCCGCGGGTGGTGCGCCGACCAGCACCGAACGCCCGCCCTCCAGCGCGCGCACCGTGCCGTCGACGCTGCGCAGGAGCGGGGGGAGGTGCCCGGCGTTGGCGTAGCGCAGCGCCGGCGTCCCCAGCGGCGCCTGCGGCAGCTCGATGGCGGGCGGGGGGTCGGTGAGCCGCCGCCCCGGGCGGCGCAGTTCCACGAACTCCAGCCGCGCGTAGACCGCAGTCGCGAGCTGGGCCATCTCGAGCCCCTGGACCAGCTCGTCGAGGCTGTCGAGGACCTCGGCGGGCGACGTCCCCGTCCAGGCGTAGCTGCGCAGGACGCTGCGCAGCTGGCCCATCGCCGCGGCCGCGGCGAGGTCGTGCCCCATGACGTCCCCGATGGCCCTGCCGACGGCACCGTCGGGCAGGGCGAAGACGTCGTACCAGTCGCCGCCGATCTGGCTCGTCTGCGTTCCGGGCAGGTAGCGCGTTGCCGTCCGGACCCCGTCGACCGGCAGCACCACGGGCAGCAAGCTGCGCTGGAGGGCTCCGGCGACCTCGTGCTCGCGGGTGTACAGGCGCGCGTTGTCGAACGTGAGCGCGGCGCGACGGCCCAGGTCGGCGGCGATCCCGAGGTCGGCCTTGTCGTAGGGCGGCTCGCCGGGGCGTCGCACGAGCGTCATCGTCCCGAGGATCGAGGACCGCGCGGCGAGCGGGACGACGATGACCGAGCCGACGCCCAGGGCCCGCGAGATCTCGTACAGCTCCTGGGTCGCGTTGGCCGCACGCAGCTGATCGTCGGAGACCGCGCTCATCAGGATCGGACCGGCCCCGGCGAGGACCTGCCCCGCCGGGGACTGCGGCGGCAGATCGGAGGCCTGCAGACCCTCCAGGCGTTGGAGCAGCGGCGCCATCTCGGCGTCGCGATGGCGGCCGGCCCGCCGCACCGAGCCGTCGTCCTCCCCGAGGTTGACCAGGCACCAGTCAGCCAGGTCGGGCACGAGCAGGTCGCTGAGGCGTTCGAGGGACTCGTCCACGTCGAGCGTGGAGGCCAGAAGCGACGTCGCCTCGGCCAGAACCTCGAGACGGTGGCGCGACTGCTCCTGGTCGCGAGCGGCGGCGCGCTCGGTGGCGAGGTGCTGCGCGCGGCTGCGCTCGGCCAGCACGCGGTCGGTGACGTCGGATTGCAGCCCGACGCAGTGGGTCAGGACGCCTGCGGTGTCGAAGACCGGCGTGATCACCAGCTCGTTCCAGAACGCCGATCCGTCGGCGCGGTGGTTGAGCAGCGTCACCTCGACGGGCCGCTGCGCGCGCAGGGCCTCGGCGATCGTTCGCACCGCGTCCGGGTCGGTGTCGGGGCCCTGCAGGAAGCGGCAGTTGCGCCCGACGACCTGCTCGCGGGTGTAGCCCGTTGTCTGCTCGAAGGCGGGGTTGACCCAGACCAGCGGGTGGTCGGGTACGCGCGCGTCGGAGACGGTGAACGCTCGGCCCGCGGCTGTCAGCACACGGTCGCGGACGTCCGGCGGCAACCCGGACAACCCCGTCGCGTGCGTTGCCGCGCCTGTCGCCTCGTTGGGTCCCACGTTCGGCGACCCTACCCGCGGGGGGTTCGCCGCCGCCGCCGTGGACCCCTCTCAGCGTGCGGCACCGGCGCGCAGCGTGGCCGCGAAGTCGGTGCGGGGCATGGGCCCGACGCACGGCGACGTCGCCCCCGCGTCGGTGTAGCGACGCAGCCCTGCCCGCACCGCGTTCGCGTCGCCGACCGCCGTGAGCACGTCGAGGAACCCGTCAGAGATCGCGGAGCCCATCGCCTGCGCATCACCCGAGGGCGCAGCGTCGTCGAAGGCAGCGATGTCCGCGGCGAACCCCGAGCGCTCGAGCATGGCGCGGTAGAACGGCAGCCCGAAGTACGGGATGAGGTCCTTGCGCATCGCGGTGTACGGAGCGTCACTGCCGGCGCTGTCATCGACGACCGCACACGGCACGGCGGGGACGATGTCGAAGCCGTCGAGCGCCTTGCCCGCGCGCCTGCGGCCCTCCGCCACCTCCGGGACGACGACGTCGCGGATGTAGTGCGGATTGCACAGCCAGAGCAGGACACCGTCGGCGACCTCGCCCGCAAGCCGCAGCATCGCCGGGCTCAGCGCGGCGACGTAGATCGGCTGCTCGGGTTGCACCAGGGTCGGCGCGAGGCGGAAACCGGTGCTCCACCGCTCCCCGGCCGGGGGGTCCTCGCCCCGCAGGATCGCCCGTAGGATCGCGACGTACTCCCGCATCTCGGCCACGGGCCGGTCGATGCTCTGGCCGTGCCAGCCCTCCACGATCGCTCGGTGGGACACGCCCAACCCCAGGATCAGGCGCCCGCCGCTGACGTCGGCGATCGTGGCTGCGGTCTGCGCCATCGTCGCCGGCGTCCTCGTGTAGATCGGGACAACGCCGGTCCCGACGCGGATCCGCTGCGTCGCCGCGGCGTAGGCGGTCAGCACCGTCAGCGACTCGCGTCCGTTGAGGTGGGTCACGTAGACGCTGTCGTACCCGAGCTCCTCGGCCAGCCGTACGCGTTCGACAGCCTCCTCGAACGACCGTCCCGTCGAGATGAAGCACCCGAGGCCCACGCGCGCGGGACCCTACCGGCGCCTGACGACCACGAACGTCGTCGCGCCCACGAAGGCGAGCTGCCCGAAGGTGAGCGCGGTGCCGGTGTTCGGCGCTCCGAGCAGCAGCGCCGCCACCGTCCCGAGCGCCATGGCGGCGATCATGATCGCGAGGTCTGCGATCACGACGCGGCCCCTGCCCGGCGCTCCAGCGCGGTGACCAGCGCGGCGACGTCGAGCCCGTCGTTCTGCTCGGCCAGGAGCGCACGAGCGGCGCGGCGCCCCCCGAGCGCGCGCACCCCGTGCTCACCGTGCTCGACGGCGAAGTCGGCCAGGGCGCTCGCATGGCGGGCCGCCCGGCGCCGTGCGGGGACGTCGAGGGCGGCGCGGTGCGCGTTCAGCGACGCGATGAGGTCATCGATTCCCTGTGGGGGCGGGACGCTGGACACCGACACGACCGCGGTCGCGGCGTTGCCGGTCGATCGCAGCGCCGCCTTGAGGTCGCCCGCCGCGCGCTGCGCGACGAGGCCCAGATCTGCCTTGGTGACCACCAGGACGTCGGGGATCTCCATGATCCCGGACTTCAGGAACTGCAGCGCGTCGCCGGACCCGGGCTGGACGATGACCGCGACCGAATCGGCGACCTCGGCGACGTCGGTCTCCGATTGGCCCACCCCGACGGTCTCGACGACCACCACGTCGAAGGCGGCGGCCAGCGCCTGCGCGGCCGTGCGCGTGGCCGGCGCGACGCCGCCCAGGCGGTCGCCGGCGGCCGTCGAGCGGATGAACACCGACGGGTCCTGCGGGTCGTGCGCGATCCGCGCGCGGTCTCCCAGCAACGATCCTCCTGACCGCTTCGAGCTCGGGTCGACCGCGAGGACGGCGACGCTGCGACCCGCGGCCCGCCACGCCCCGACGAGCGCAGAGAGCAGCGTCGACTTGCCCGCGCCCGGCGGGCCGGTCACGCCGATGACGTGCGCGCGCGCCTCGCCGCCGAGGCGGGCGGGCGCGACCTCGCGCAGGAGCTCGGCGATCTCGGGTCGCCGGCCGGGCGCCCGGTTCTCGACCAGGTTGAGGACCGCGGGCGCGGCACGCAGGTCGCCGTCGCGCAGGCGCGCACCGAGGGTTGCTGCTGCGGAGCTCACGGCCGATGCCGCCGCGGAGATCAGACCGCCGCCGCGGCGGTGTCGCCTACGCCGTTGCGCTGGGCGACGAGCGTCACGATGTCGCGCATGATCGTCGTGAGGTCGAAGTCCTTGGGCGTGTACACGGCGGCAACCCCCGCGGCCTCCAGCGGGCCGACGTCCCCCTCGGGGATGATGCCGCCGACCACGACGGGGACGTCGACGCCGCGCTCGCGCAGTGCGTTCACCACCGAGGGGATGAGCTCGCGGTGCGAGCCGCTGAGGATCGAGAGGCCCACGACGTGCACCCCCTCGTCCAGCGCAGACTTGGCGATCTGCTCGGGGGTGAGGCGGATGCCCTCGTAGACCACGTCCATGCCGATGTCGCGCGCCCGCACCGCGATCTGCTCGGCGCCGTTGGAGTGCCCGTCGAGCCCCGGCTTGCCGACGAGGATCTTGATGCGTCGGCCCATGGCCTCGCTGACGCGCTCGACCTCCTCGCGGAGCTCCTCGACCACGTCAGAGCCGGCGCCCGGGCCGACGGCGCTGGCCTCCCCGACGCCCGTCGGGGCCCGGTACTCGCCGAAGGCGTCGCGCAGTGCCTGGGACCACTCACCGGTCGTGGCCCCGGAGCGCGCGGCGGCGATCGTCGCGGGCATGATGTTCTCGTCCGTCGCCGCGACCCGGCGCAGCTCGACCAGAGCGGTATCGACCGCTGCCGCGTCGCGCGCCTCGCGCCAGTCGCGCAGGGCCGCCTGCTGCTCGGCCTCGACCTTCGGGTCCACCACGAGGATCGACCCGCCGGCGGCGTCGCCGCCGGTCAGAGGCGAGGGCTCGGTGTCGGCGTAGCGGTTGATCCCGACGACGACCTGCTCGCCCGACTCGATGCGCTGGATGCGCTCTCGGTGGGAGTCGACCAGCGCGGCCTTCATGTAGTCCACGCCCGCGACCGCGCCGCCGTGCTCGGCCACGACGGCCATCTCCGCGCGCGCACCGCTGAGCAGCTCGTCGACCAGGCCGTCCATGACCTTCGAGCCCTCGAACAGGTCGGGGTACTCGAGCAGGTCGGTCTCGAAGGCGAGCACCTGCTGGATGCGCAGCGACCACTGCTGGTCCCACGGGCGGGGCAGGCCGAGCGCCTCGTTCCACGCGGGCAGCTGGATCGCGCGGGCGCGGGCGTTGCGCCCGAGCGTCACCGCCAGCGCCTCGAGCACGATGCGCTGCACGTTGTTCTCCGGCTGCGGCTCGGTGAGCCCGAGCGAGTTGACCTGCACCCCGTAGCGGAAGCGCAGCTGCTTCTCGTCGGTGACGCCGTAGCGCTCGCGGCCGAGCTCCTGCCACAGCACCGACATGGCGCGCAGCTTCGCGTGCTCCTCGACGAAGCGCACACCGGCGTTGACGAAGAACGAGATCCGCGAGAAGACCTTGCCCATGAGCTCCGGCTCGACCCGGTCGCGCACGGCGTCCAGGACGGCGGTCGCGTTGGCCATCGCGTAGGCGATCTCCTGCACCGGCGTGGCCCCCGCCTCCTGCAGGTGGTAAGAGCAGATGTTGATCGGGTTCCACTTCGGCACGTGCTCGACCGTGTAGGCGACCATGTCGGCGATCAGCCGCATCGACGGGCCGGGGGGGAACGCGTAGGTCCCTCGCGCGAGGAACTCCTTGATGATGTCGTTCTGCGTCGTGCCCTGGAGCACGGTCTCCTCGACCCCGGACTCCTGCGCGGCGACGATGTAGAGCGCCAGCAGCCAGGCCGCGGTCGCGTTGATCGTCATCGACGTGTTCATCTCGCCGAGCGGGATGCCGTCCATGAGCGTCTGCATGTCACCGCGGTGGGCGACGGGCACGCCGACCTTGCCGACCTCGCCGCGCGCGAGCTCGTGGTCTGGGTCATAGCCCGTCTGCGTCGGCAGGTCGAAGGCCACCGACAGCCCCGTCTGGCCCTTGGCGAGGTTGCCTCGGTACAGCGCGTTGGATGCCGCCGCGGTCGAATGGCCCGCGTAGGTGCGCATCATCCACGGCTTGTCGCGCTGGGGGAGACGGTGGTCGCTCATGGTCGGACCGATTGTAAGCTCCGGCCGGTGCTGCGCAGCGATCGCCTCGTGCCTCCGCGGCGGCTGGACCCCGGGGCGCGGACGGACTTCACCGCGACGGGGGAGGAGCTGGCTCGCCTGCTGAGCGAGCTCGCGGCGCTGCGCGACGACGAGCGCGTCCTGGAGGTCGGCTGCGGGGCCGGGGCCCTGGCGCGGGCCCTGCTGAAACGGCAGAGCCCGCGGGCCACGTACGACGGCCTCGACGTCGACCACGAGGCGATCGGCTGGTGCCGCCGCCGCTACCGGCGCCAGCGGGGCTTCACCTTCCGCGTCGCCGACGTCGCCGACCCGCGCCGCAACCCGGCCGGGGCGCATCGGGCGGACGAGTACCGCTTTCCCTACGCGGACGCCAGCTTCGACGTCGTCGTGGCGCACTCCGGCCCGACCCACCTGCTGCCCGAAGCCTGCGCGCAGCTGCTGCGCGAGTCCGCGCGCGTGCTCGCCCCGGGCGGCCGGCTCATGGCGTCCTTCTTCCTGCTCAACGACACGTCGCGCGCGTGCATGCAGCAGGGGCGGGCGGGGATGACGTTCATCGACGCCGGTGAGCCCGTCGCGCTGCTCGACGAGGACCATCCGGACGATGCGGTCGCCTACGACGACGCGTGGGTCTTCGAGACCCTGCGTGCCGCCGGGCTGGTTCTCGTCGGCCTCCATCCCGGCTCGTGGTGCGGGCGCGAGGAGTTCACCGCCTTCCAGGACGTGATCGTCGCGGCCCGCGATGCCTGACGACGACCTGGAGGCGATCGACGTCCGCTTCCAGGGCGTGCCCGGCGCGGTCTGCTGCCACCGCATCGGCGACGTGATCGTCGACCCCGGACCGGCCTCGAGCGTCAAGGCACTGCTCGTCGCTCTCGGCGACCGGGTCCCGCGCGCGATCCTGCTGACCCACATCCACCTGGACCACGCCGGCGCCACCGGCCTGCTCGTCCGCCGCTGGCCGGAGGTCGAGGTCTGGGTGCACGAGCGTGGAGCGCGCCACCTCGTCGACCCGTCGCGGCTGGTCGCATCGGCGAGCCGCGTCTACGGCGACGCCATGCAGCGACTCTGGGGAGAGATCCTGCCGGTGCCGGCGCAGCGGCTTCGCGTCCTGGCGGGTGCAGAGCGCGAGGGCGGTTTCCGGGTTGCCTACACGCCCGGGCACGCGGTCCATCACGTGAGCTACCTCCACGAGGACTCCGGCGTCGCGTTCACCGGCGACGTCGCCGGTGTTCGCGTGGGCGACGGGCCGGTGTTCCCTCCCACCCCGCCGCCGGACATCGACCTCGAGGCCTGGCGCTCCTCGATCGGCGTGCTGGAATCGTGGGCACCACGGGCGCTCGCGCTGACGCATTTCGGCGTGCATCACGACGTCGCCGCGCACGTTGCCGCGCTGCGCGAGAGCCTCGAGGCGTGGGGCGACCTTGCGCGGCGCGTCGACGCGCCGACCTACGAGCGCGCGGTCACGGCCGCCTTCGCGCGCTCGGACGAGTCCACCCGCGCGAGCTACGCCACGGCCATGCCCCCGAGCACCCTCTACGCGGGCCTCGATCGCTACTGGGCGCGCGTCACGGAGTAGCCTTCCGGGCCATGACCCAGACCATCGAGCGACCACGCACGCAGGGGCCCGGAAGCGGCCTCGGTGACGCCTCCCGGGTGATCGTCCGCAACGACGACCACAACACCTTCGACCACGTCGCGTCCTGCCTGGCGCGCCACATCCCCGGGGTCGACCTGGACCGGGGCTACGCGATCGCGGACACGATCCACCGCGGCGGGCTGGCCATCGTCTGGACCGGTCACCGCGAGGCGGCCGAGCTGTACTGGGAGCAGCTCGCCGACGAGGGCCTGACGATGGCCCCGCTCGAGTAGGACCACCCGTTGCCGCAGCTGCTCCTCGGGCCGCTCTTGCGGCACGCGGGAAAGACCGACGCCACGGTATGGGTGCAGACCGCGGAGGCGTGTGAGGTCCGGGTCGCCGACGCGACCGCGCGCACCTTCGAGGTCGGCGGGCATCACTTCGCGCTGGTCGTGATCGACGGCCTCGAGCCGGGGGAGATGCGCCCGTACGAAGTGCACCTCGACGGCGAGCAGGCCTGGCCGCCGCCCGGCGAGTGGCCGTACCCGCCGAGTCTCATCCGCACGGCGGCCGACGACCGCGACCTCGGGGTCGCCTTCGGCTCCTGCCGGGTCGCCGTTCCCCACGAGGAGCCCTACACGCTCAGCGCCGACGAGGACGAGCGCGGGCGCGAGCACGATGCGCTGTACGCCCTGAGCCGGCGGATGGCGCACGAGGAGCCGGAGTGCTGGCCGAGCCTTCTCGTCCTCCTCGGCGATCAGGTCTACGCCGACGAGGTCGACCCCACCACCCGCGAGTTCATCAGGTCGCGGCGCGACACCGCCGTGCCGCCGGGCGAGCAGCTGGCCGACCTCGACGAGTACTGCCACGCCTACCGGGTCGCGTGGGGGGATCCGGCCGTGCGCTGGTTGCTGTCGACCGTGCCCAGCGCGATGATCTTCGATGACCACGACGTCCACGACGACTGGAACACGTCGACCGACTGGGTCACCCGCAAGCGCGGCCAGGGCTGGTGGGACGAGCGCATCATCGGCGCCTTCGCCTCCTACTGGCTCTACCAGCACATCGGCAATCTGTCCCCGGACGCCCTCGCCGAGGACCCGCTGTTCTGCGCGGTCCGCGACGCGGAGGGCGACGTCGCGCCCGTCCTGCGGCGCTTTGCCTTCGATGCCGATCGCGACGTGGAGGGGACGCGCTGGAGCTACTCCCGCGACCTCGGCCGGACGCGGCTGATCGTGGTCGACTCGCGCGCGGGGCGGGTGCTCACGCCCGGCCACCGGACGATGACCGACAGCGACGAGTGGCGCTTCGTCGAGGAGGCCAGCGCGGGCGACTTCGACCACGTCCTCATCGCGACGTCACTGCCCGTCTTCCTCGGGCAGGGGATGCACCACCTGGAGGCGTTCAACGAGGCGATCAGCGACGGCGCGTGGGGCGGTTGGATCGCGCGCAACGTCGGCGAGCGCATGCGCCAGGGACTCGACCTCGAGCACTGGGCGGCCTTTGGCACGTCGTTCTCGATGGTCGAGACGCTGCTCGAGGCCGTCGCGGCGGGGCGCGACGGCAGCCCGCCCGCGTCCGTGGTCGTCCTGTCGGGCGACGTCCACCACGCCTACCTGTCGCGCGTCCGCTTCCCGGGTGCGTCGACGGGCTCCGCGCCCGTCTATCAGGCGGTGTGCTCGCCGCTGCGCAACCCGCTGAGCGCGCGCGAGCAGCGGGCGATCAGGGCGGCGATGAGCCGCTCTGCGGCAGCGCTCGGGCGCGTGCTGGCGCGAGCCGCAGGCGTCAGCCCGCCACGCTCGCGCTGGGGGCTGGTCGGCGGCGGCCCGTGGTTCGACAACCAGGTCGCGCGCATCGACATCGACGGGCGCAGCGCGCGGATGCGCATCGAGAAGGCGGTCGGGCGCCCCGGGGGCCCGGAGCTCGAGTGCGTCTTCGACCACGCGCTCACCTGACGCTCACGTAGGATGCTCGCGACGGTGTCCGCCGTCACGCCAGCGATGAACGGTCCCACCGAGGTGCACACGAGCATGGACGCCGCTCGCGCGAGTCGCGAGCACGACCTGCTGCGCCGAATTCACGAGCACGGCGACGCCGCCGCGCGCGACCGGCTCGCCGAGGAGATGCTCCCGCTCGCCCGCTCGCTGGCGGCTCGCTACGCCAACCGCGGCGAGTCGCTGGACGACCTCGTGCAGGTCGCGTGCATCGGGATCATGAAGGCGATCGACGGCTTCGACCTCACGCGCGAAGTGCGCTTCTCCTCCTACGCGACGCCGACGGTCCTCGGCGAGATCAAGCGCCACTTCCGCGACAAGACGTGGGCCGTCCGCGTGCCGCGCGGATTGCAGGAGCTGCAGATCCGCGTGGCCAAGGCGCGTGACACGCTCACCCACGAGCTGGGGCGCTCGCCGACGGTGCAGGAGATCGCGACCGCGCTCCAGGAGCCCTTCGAGGAGGTGCTCGCGACGATCCAGAGCGCCGGGGCGCGGCGCACGCGCTCGCTCGAGGAGCCGCTGGGCGAGGACGGAACGCTGGCCGACTCGATCGGCGGTGCCGACCCCGAACTGGGCCGCGCCGAGATGCGCGTCCTGCTCGACGACGCGCTGGTGACGCTGTCGGCCCGTGATCGCGAGGTGCTGCGCCTGCGCTTCGAGAGCGACCTCACCCAGTCGGAGATCTCACAGCAGGTCGGCGTCTCGCAGATGCAGATCTCGCGCATCATCCGCCAGTCGCTGTCGCGGCTGCGCATGGACATCGAGCGGGCTCCGCAGCGCCTGGGCTGACGAGCGTCGGGCGCACATCGTTAGCTGCGCTTGACCTGCGCTTGAGGCCCGGTTGGGGAAGGAGGTTCATGCTGCCCGCACGATGCTCAACCAACCCGCCACTGCCCACGTCGTGCCCGTCGCCACCGCCGCCGACGACCTGCGGCCGTTCCTGGACGCGATCGGCCGGGTGCCGCTGCTGAGCGCCGTCGAGGAGATCGAGCTCGCGCGGCGCATCGAGCGGGGGGACTTCGCGGCCAAGGAGCGCATGATCGAGGCGAACCTGCGGCTCGTCGTGCACAACGCCAAGCGCTACCGCCGCCACGAGGACGCGGGCGCGCTGACCTTCGCCGACCTGATCCAGGAAGGGACGATCGGGCTCGTCCGCGCCGTCGAGAAGTTCGACCACCGCCGCGGCTTCAAGTTCTCGACCTACGCCACGATCTGGATCCGGCAGGCGATGCAGCGGGCGATCGCCGACAAGGCGCGGACAATTCGCCTGCCCGTCCACGTCGCCGACGGGGTCCGCAAGCTGCGCCGCACCGAGCAGGAGCTCGGGAGCATGCTGGGGCGCGATCCGGAGCCGGCCGAGCTCGCGGCGGCCGCCGAGCTCCCCGAGGCCGAGGTCCGCGAGCTGCGGCGGGTAGCCCAGCCGCCCGTCTCGCTGGAGACGCCCGTGGGGGAGGACTCCACGCTCGGCCACCTGCTGCCCGACCCGGGCCGCCCGCCCGAGGAGGACGTCCTGGAGACCGTGACCCTCGAGCAGGTCCGCGACGCGCTGAGCCAGCTCTCCCCGCTGCAGCGTCAGGTGCTGACCGCGCTCTTCGGGCTCGAGGCGACGGTGCCGCTGACCCCCTTGGCCACGGCGCGCAGCCTTGGCCTCACCCGGGAGCGGGTGCTGCGCCTCGAGCAGGAGGCCCTGGCCGTCCTGCGGCGGATCCCCGAGGGCGAGCGGCTGCGCGACGCCGCGTAGCGCTGCTGCTCAGCCGGCTCAGCCGGCGCGCAGCAGCGGCGTCACGGCCGCGGCGGGCATGGGCCGGGCGAGGTGGAAACCCTGCGCCCACGGGCAGCGGCGGCGCTGCAGGAAGTCGAGCTGGGCCTGCTCCTCGACGCCCTCCGCCACGGCCTGCAGATCCAGGGCGCGGGCCAGGCTCAGGATGGCCATGACGATCTCCGACGCGCGACGGTCGTCCGGGACGCCGCGCAGGAACGCGCGGTCGATCTTCAGGGCGTCGGCCGGAAGGTCGCGCAGCCGCGCCAGCGAGGAGAATTCGGCGCCGAAGTCATCGATCGCCAGGCGCATGCCGGTGGCGGTGAGGCGGTCCAGGAGCGGGCGCGTGCGATCGGGGTCGGCCATGGCCGCGGATTCGGTGATCTCGACCACCAGACGCTTCGGATCGACGCCGCCGGCCTCAACGGCGGCGATCAGGCCATCGCCGAAGCCGGTGGCCTGCAATTGCCGCGGGGACACGTTGAAGGCGATCTGTGGGTGCAGTCCCTCTGCCGCCCAGGCGGCCGACTGCGCAAGCACGGCGTTGATGACCCACTCTCCGATGGGAACGATGAGCCCGCTGTCCTCCGCGGCCGGGATGAAGTCCCCCGGTGGGATCATGCCGGCCTGCGGATCGTTCCAGCGCAGGAGCGCCTCGACGCCCTGCGTGCGCCCCGTCGCCACGTCGAAGACCGGCTGGTAGTGCAGAACGAACTCGTCGGCCGCCAGCGCTCGGCGCATCCGCGCGTTGAGCGTCAGGCGCCCCACGCGCCGATCCTTCTGGGCGTCGTAGAACGCGTGACCCCCGCGGGCCGTGCGCTTGGCGTAGCGGACGGCGGTGTCGGCGTGCTGCAGCAGCTCCGCCGACGTCTCGCCGTCACGCGGGAACACCGCGACGCCGATGGTTCCCGCCATCTCGAACTCCGTGTCGGCGATCGCGAAGGGCTGCTCCAGGCAGCCGAGGACCTCGCGCGCGGCCGCTGTGGCATCGACCTCGACGTCGGCGCCGAGCCCCGGGACGACGATGAGGAACTCGTCGGCCGTGGGCCGCGCGAAGGAAGGGTCCCAGCGGGCTCTCAGCCTGGCCGCCACCTCGCGCAGGAGCTCGTCGCCCCCGCTGAGGCCGATCGTGTCGTTGACCACCTTGAAGCGGTCGAGGTCGAGGTGCAGCACGGCCAGCGCCGTCCCAGCCATGCGGGCTTCGTGCAGAGCCGTCGTCAGGTGCTGCTCGAGCACCGCCCGCTTCGGGGCCCCCGTGAGCTCGTCGTGGAAGGCGAGGAACTCCAGGCGATCCTTGTCGCGACGGTGGTCGGTGATGTCGGTGGACACGCCGATGACGCCGCTGACGGTCCCGTCCGGCCCCAGGACGGGGCTGTAGTGCGTGTGGAACCACAGCTCCCCGATCCTCGTCTCCGCCGCGAAGCGCTCGCCGGCCAGTGCTCTGCGGCATTGCTCCAGGGCTTCGGCGTTGCCTGCGTAGACCTCCTGGAAGCGGCGGCCGACCAGGGCGTGCGGCTGGAGCCCGAGACGACGCAGGCGATGGCCCTCCGAGAGCGTGAACACCCCGTCGGCGTCGAGCATCCCGATGATGACGTCCGCGCCGCTGACGACGGTCTGCAGCCGTTCCTCGGCTTCACGCTGGACGCGCTCGGAGTCGCGCGACTCGGTGACGTCGGTGAACGACCACAGCAGCCCGCCGGCGGCCAGCGTGTCGTCGCCGAGCGGCATGTAGTTGATGCAGACCCAGCGCTGGGCCCCGTCCGGACGCTCGATCCGTAGCAGCACGTCACGGTTGGGCCGGCGGTCGCGCAGCGCTGCCGCGGCCGGGCTGTTGCCAGCGTCAACGGCCGTGCCGTCGGCGAAGAAGCATGGCTGGAACGGTGGTCGCCGACCCAGAAGCGCACCGACGTCGAAGCCCATGATGCGCTCCGCGCTGGGGTTGCACACCACGACCCGCCCCGACTCGTCAAGCACCACGACGCCCTCCTCGAGGACGTCGACGATGCGCCGGCTCACGTCCTGCGTGCGACGCAGGACCGCCTCGGCCTCATGGCGCTCGGTCAGGTCGCGGGCGTAGATGCTGAACAGCTGGTCGGTGTCGATGACCGTGCGCGTGATGGAGACCTCAACGGGCAGCAGGGACCCGTCGGCGCGCATCGCGATCCGTTCACCGCCGCGCCTGATGACCGACGACCCGTTGGTCTGCGCGGCCCGCGCGATCGCCCGGCAGAACCGCTTGCGCCCAGGCTCGGGCACGACGAGTCCGGCCAGCTCCTGCCCGCGCGCCTGCTCGAGGGTGTAGCCGAAGGTGCGTTGCGCCGCCGGGTTGAAGTCGACGACCCGCCCCTTCTCGTCCATGGTGATGATGCAGTCCAGGGCCGAGTCGAGGATCGCCGCAGCGCGCCGCTGGGCCCCGTGGGCCTCGGCGCTCGCGGCGCGCAGCTCGATCTCGGCGGTCGCCGTCGCGGCGAGGTCGCGCAGCGCCCTGAGGTCGTCGTCGCTGAACGGGCGCGCCACCTCGTCGAGCACGCACAGCGAGCCGAGCACGTTGCCGTCCTGGGTCGTGAGCGGGACACCGGCGTAGGCCACGAGGTTCAGCTGGAGCATGGCGTCCGCCTCGGCCGTCAGGCAGGTTTCCCGCACGTCCTGGATGACGACCGAGTCGCCGCTGCAGACCACGAACTTGCAGACTGTGGCCGTCAGCGGCATGGAGGTCCCGGCGGGGACGCTGTCGGGCAAGCCGTGGACGCCGGCCAGCGTCTGATGGGTGTCGCCGACGACCGAGAAGAGGCCGACGGGCGCGCCGGTGAGCTCCGTGGCCAGGCGGCAGAGGCGGTTCATGGACTCGCTGCCGCCCGCGTCCTGGAGACCGCTGCGCCGCAGGGCGTCGAGCCGCTTCGGGTCGGTGACACCGGGGAGGCCGCAATGGTGAGCGAGGGCGGCCATGTCCCAGGAGTTTCGGTACTTCGCGGGTTTTTACAAACCCCTCGCCGGCATCTGGTCAGGGAGCGAACCCAGGGGTCAGCCGACGAGATCGCCGCCGATACCCGGATCCGCGCGCGCCGTGTGGCCTTCCTCCTGATCGATCAACGAACCGCTGGCGACGAGGTCGGTGAAGCCGGGGACGATCGGGACCTGCCACCAGCTCTGGGTCCGCGCGCGCCAGACGGTGAACTCCGGCCCCTGCCAGTACCGGTCGAAGTCGAGCTTGCGCTCGAACTCGGCGGTCTGCAGGAACTTGTAGCGGTCGTCTGAGTAGCGGTAGACGTGGTAGCTCTTCGCGCCGTAGCGCAGGGCGACCGGCGCGATCTCGGCCAGCGCCTCCTCGAGTTGGTCGCCGCGGAAGAGCGTCGAGTACCACGGGATGTGCGCGACGCCGGCAGCGGCCACCGCGCTACGCCCCGACTTCCGCGCGGATCGCCTCGGGGCCCTCGGCCGTGCGGCCCTGGCCCTCCTCGGTGGCGCCGACGAGAATCGCGATCTTGCCCTGGTGCCCGTTCTCGTACATGAGCTGGTGGGCGTTGGCGACGTCGTCGAAGGGCATCGTCTTCCACAGGACGGGCCGGATCTTGGACTCCTCGATCAGCGCGTTGGCGAGGGTGCACTGCCACGCGTTGGCGAAGTGCGAGCCGATGATCGACTTCTGGCGCATCCACAGGTAGCGCACGTCGAAGTCGAGGTTGTAGCCCGAGGTGGCGCCGCAGATGACGACCTTGCCGAACGGCTTGACGGCGAAGACCGAGGTCGGGAACGTCGCCATGCCGACGTGCTCGAAGACGATGTCGGGCGCGTCGCCGAGGATCGCCTTGACCGCCTTGGAGAAGCGCCGGGACTCGGCGAAGCGCTCCTTCTCCTCCTCCGGCGTCTCCTTGCCCGTGCGCATCATGCCCTTGAACTCGTTGCGGTCGATGAAGCCCTTGGCGCCGAGCTGCTGCACGAGCGCACCCTTCTCGGGCGAGCTGACGACGCCGACGCAGTCCGCGCCGGCGAGCTTGCAGAGCTGGGTGGCGAAGACGCCGAGGCCGCCCGCCGCGCCCCAGATGAGGACCTTGTGGCCCGGCTGGAGGTTGGCCCGGTCCATGAGCATGCGGTAGGCGGTGAAGTAGGTCAGCCCGTAGGAGGCCGCCTCCTCCCAGGCGAGGTGCTTGGGCTTGGGCAGCAGCTGCTGGGCCTGGACCTTCGTGAACTGGGCGAAGGAGCCCCAGCTCGTCTCGTAGCCCCAGATCTTCTGCGACGGCGCCGCGAGCGGGTCGAGGCCGTGGACTTCCGGGTCCTCGTAGGAGGCCTGGTTGCAGTGGATGACGACCTCGTCGCCCGCCTTCCAGCGGGTCACGCCCTCCCCGACCTTCCAGACGATGCCCGAGGCATCGGAGCCGCCGATGTGGTGGTCCTCCTCGGGGTGGGAACGGAAGACGGAGACGGGCTTGCCGAGGGCGGCCCAGACGTTGTTGAAGTTCACGCCGGCAGCCATCACGCGGACGACGACCTCGAAGGCGCCGGGCTGCGGCGTCTCGATCTCCTCGACCTGGAAGGCGTCGGTCGGCTCGCCCTCGCGCTCCTTGCGGATGACCCAGGCAGCCATCGTGGGCGGCAGCTCGCCGGGCTCGGTGTCGACGTGGGCGATGGAGGAAAGGTCGGTGGCCATGCGGCCGCAGGTTACACTTCGCCGGTGCAGTCGGATGGCTCCAAGCGGCGGCTCGGCGTGCCGCTGGCGCGTCATCCGGCGCCCTCGCCCTCGGCCTCAGCGGGTGCCCAGGACGGGCATCCGGACGGCGCTGGCGAGCCGCAGTCCGTCGTCGACTGCGGCGTCTACGAGCAGGGCTCCCGTGTCGGTGGGCCCGTTGCGCTGGACGAGGCGCTGGCTAGCGCGAAGGACGCCAGGGACGGCTTCGCCTGGATCGGCCTACGGGACCCAGGGCCGGGGATGGTCGAGCAGGTCGGCGCCTTCTTCGACCTGCCCCCGCTGGCCGTCGAGGACGCCGTCCACGCCCACCAGCGACCCAAGCTCGAGGTCTTCGGGGACACGCTGTTCCTCGTGCTCAAGACCGCGCAGTACGTCGATCACTCCGAGAACGTCGTCATCGGCGAGATCATGGTCTTCGCCGGCCCGGCGTTCGTGGTGACCGTGCGGCACGGCAAGGGAAGCCCTCTGCACGGCGTGCGCGACGAGCTCGAGGCGCACCCGGAGCTGCTCAAGGTCGGGCCGAGCGCGGTGCTCTACGCGATCGTCGACCGCGTCGTCGACGATTACGGCGAGGTGCTCGAGGGCCTCGCGCTCGACGTGGACGAGGTCGAGGCCGACGTGTTCTCCTCCGGCGGACGCACCAACGCGACCGAGCGGATCTACCGGCTCAAGCGCGAGGTGCTCGAGTTCCGTCGTGCCATCTCGCCGCTGACCCCGCCGGTCGAGCGCCTGGCCAGCAAGCGGGGCGAGCTCGTGGACCCACGCACCCAGGAGTACTTCGCCGATGCGCTGGACCACCTCCTGCGCGACACCGAGCGCGTCCAGGCCCTCGACGAGCTCCTGACGGGCGTGCTGCAGGCCAACCTCGCCCAGGTCACCGTCCGTGACAACCAGGACGTGCGGAGGATCTCCGCCTGGGTCGCGATCGTCGCCGTCCCGACGATGGTGTTCGGCATCTACGGCATGAACTTCGACACCATGCCCGAGCTGGGGTGGGAGCTCGGCTACCCGCTGATCATGACGGTGGTGCTGGTCCTGTGCACGGCGCTGTACCTGCGCTTCCGCCGCGCGGGCTGGCTGTAAGAGGCTCGTCAGGGCGCGTCCAGCAGCGCGATGATGCCGATCGCCGCGACGCTGAAGAAGATGAGCGTGCCGACGTAGGCGACGCTCGCCCCGGTGGCGGTGATGACGATCACGCCGGCGGCGAAGACCACGACGAACGCGACGGCCAGCGTCCGCAGCGACAGCGTGGGCACCGCTCAGCCGATCTCTGATCTCGCGCAGGTCAGTACGCGTGAAGCCGCGGTGACCAGCGCGAGCCCGCCGGTTACCCTTGCCACGCGTCAGGGCTGCAGGAGTTGGTTCTGCGCGCTGTTGCGCTCTTTGCCCACCACGACCTTCGCGGCGCGGATGGCGTCGCCGTCGACGTGCACGCGGTAGGTCCCCGGCTTGATGTCGGCCTTCAGGGTGGCGGTGTCGTTGGGGTTGATCGGCCCGGTCTCCTGCCGCAGGCCGGCGCTATCGGCCTCGTCGGATTCGAGGGTGATCTGCTGCGAGGCGCGGCTCTGGTTGGTGACGATCAGGTTGATCGGCCCCGCCCCGAAGTTCTTCGGGGACACCGAGACGGCGTCGCCGGAGATCGACGCGGCGATGACGATCGGCGACGGCGGGCGCGGGTCGTTGGCGTAGTTGTCGGATGTACCGCAGCCTGCAACCACGAACGCTCCGAGGAGCGCCGTCGCGACCAGCCCTGCCGTGCTGTACTTGCGTCGAATCTTCCCCTCCATCCCCGTGACCCCACCGTCCGGCACCGCCGGACGGGCGGAACCCTAGCCGAACGGGCGGCATGCAACCAACTGGTGAAAGCCGTGCCGTCGCAAGACGTCGTGCACGACGTCGGCGCCGCCCCGTAGAACGCCGGGCGCGCATGCCGGCGACCGCGACCCTTGCCACCACGGAGTTCCTCGTCGTCGACACCGAGACCAACGGGCTGTCCGGCGACGCCTGCGAGTTGACGGAGATCGGTGCCGTCCTGGTCGGTGGCGGGGAGCTCCACGACCGCTGGGAGAGCCTGATCGGCGTGCGCGCGCCGCTGTCGCGGGGGATCCAGCGCTTCACGGGGATCACGCAGGCGATGGTCGACGAGGCGCCCGCTGCCGGCCTGGTGCTCGCGGAGCTGGCCGAGCTCGCCCGCGGTCGCGTCCTGGTCGCCCACAACGCCGGCTTCGACCGGCGGGTACTGCGCCAGGCCTGTGAGCGCGAGGGGATCGTCTGGCCTGACCCGCCCTCGCTGTGCACGGTCGCCCTCGCGCGCCGGCTGCACCCGCTCGGGCGGCAGCGCCGGCTGGCGCCGCTGGCCGAGTCGCTCGGGATCGAGGTCGGCGTGACCCACCGAGCGCTGGCCGACGCGGAGACCTGCGCGCGGGTGTTCTGCGCGCTGTTCCCGAAGCTGTGCGCCAACGCGGCGACGGTGGCCGACGCTCGCGCGCTGTTGGGTCCGGCGCGTCGGCGCACCCCGCGCGCCGGGGCCACCGACGGCGCGCCGCGCGCGGCGCGCGGCGGCTGCGTGCGCGTGCGGCGCCCGGACTTCTCCGGCCTGACCGACGACCCGGGCGTGTACGTGTTCGGCCTACGGGCAGATGGGCCGCTGCTGTCGCCGTGCCTGGGCGACCTGGACCCGAACCTCTACCGCCGCCGGCTCGATGAAGCCCTGGCGCTGTTCACCGGGGAGGGGGACGGGGGGACGGCGCTGCTGGCCCACGTGGACGCGGAGATGCGCGCGGCGGCGCGCGCCCAGCGCTACGAGCGCGCCGCGTGGCTGCGCCGCCGCCACGGGCGCCTGCGCGTGGTCCTCGATCGCCTCGGCGGCGCGCTGGCCGCGACCCACGCGCGCCCGCGCCTCGTGCTGGCCGAGCACCCGCAGGGCGGCGGCCGCTTCGACGCGTTCTGGCTGGTCGCGGGCCGCGTGGCCGACTGGGGGCCATTGGGGAGCGCCGAGGACGCCGTGGCCCGCACCCGCGCGGCGCTGCGCGCAGGCGACGGCCGCGAGCGCGTCGGCTGGCTGGCCCCCGACGAGGTCGACGAAGTGCGCATCGCGACGACCCACCTGGCCTCCAGGGAGCTGCCGACGCTGACGTTGCGGGCGGGCGCCGGCGGCGAGGGGCAGGTCGCCGAGTTCGTCGAGCGAGTCACTGCGGCAGTTCGAGCACCTGCGCGGTGACCCCACCCGAGCCCACGACCACCGGGGACCCGACGTCCACCTCGCGCCGCACGAGTGCCAGACCGAGCCACCCGGCGCCCGGCACCTCGGCCACCGACCCCAGCCGGCCGACGACCTTCTCACCCAGCAGGACCTCCTCGCCAGACACCGCCGGCCCCTCCAGCGCCAGCTGCCGCAGATGCCGGTTCGGCTTGCCGCGATAGAACAGCCGCGCCACCGTCTCCTGCCCGACGTAGCACCCTTTCGTGAAGCTCACCGCGCGCTCGTTGAGTCCGGCCTCCTGGGGGATGACGGTGTCGTCGAGGTCGATCCCGTAGCGCGGCCGCCCGCGCTGGACGCGCAGCGCCTCGGCGGCTTCGCCAACCACCGGTACGGCCCCGGCCGACGCCAACGCGGCGCTCACGCCGTCAACCTCCTCGGCCTCGCAGACGACGTCGACGCCGACGTCGGTTGCCACGACCAGCACCTGCGCGCCCCCGATGTCGCAGCGCCGGTTGGCGTGCTCGTGCTCCGGCAACCCGGCGGCGCGCGCGCCCGCGACCGCGCGTGCCTCGGGACCTACGAGCGACAGCAGCCCCTGCTGCACGGTGCGCTTGTGCAGCTCCACCGCGAAGCCGATCTTGAAGCGCCGGATGAGGTCGAAGAGCCCCTGCAGCGCCACGCGTTCGCAGAGCAGCAGGAGCTCGTCATCATCGACCATGAGGATGCGCAGATCGCCGAGCATCTTCCCCTTCGGCGTGAGGAACGCGGCGTAGCAGCCGGCGCCCGGCACGAGGGCCTCGGTGTCGTTGGTGACCTGCCCGGCGAGGAAGCTGCGGGCGTCAACGCCGATGAGCGCGAGCTTGCCCGCCTCGGAGCGATCGACCAGGCCGCAGCCGTGCTGCAGCACCGCGAAGCCGGCGCGCAGGTCGTCGGTGGCGAGCATGGTCCTCAGGGTAGGGTTCGCCTCCCGTGGCCCTGGCCGACACCTTTACCGAGATCGTCTCCGCGCTGCCCGACGACTGGACCGACCTCGAGTTCGACCTGCGCGTCTTCGACGAGGATCGCTACATCGACGCGGCGACCTACGTCGTGCAGGTCAACGGCCAGCCCTACTCCCATCACGACTGGCACTGGCGCATCCTGGTCGCTCACCGTTTCGGCCACGCGGCGGCGGCGCCGGTGGTCCACGGCACGCTCAAGCTGCTCGACGACGCCGGCATGGACGGTGAGATCGCGGTGCGCGAGGTGCGCACGGGCCGTGTCGAGGTCACGCAGATGTGGGGGCGCCCCGACTCGGTGCGGCGCGAGTTCCGCAAGAACCGGGCGCAGTGATGGCGCGCGTCACCGCCCTCATCCCGGATCTGCTGTTCGGCTCGAAGGTCGTCGCGATGCTCGAGCAGGAGGGCCACGAGGTCGATCTGGTCGACAACGGCTCGATGGTGTGGGACGAGATCGCGGGCACCGACGTGCTGATCGCCGACCTGACGACCGACGAGCTCGATCCGGTCGTGCTCATCGAGTCGCTGCAGGTCGGCGGCGAGATGGTCACGACCAAGACGCTCGGCTTCTACAGCCACGTCGAGGCCGACGTGAAGCGCCACGCTGAGGAGGCGGGGTTCGACCTCGTCGTGCCTCGCTCGCGGATGGCGCGCGAGGGCGCGGCCGTGGTGGCAAAGCTCGTCGCCGGCGACGCCTGAGCGCGACGCGGCCCGCTCAGCGCAGGCCCGCGAAGGCCTGGGCCGGATCGACCGGCCGCTTCGTGATCCCCACCTTCGCCTCCCAGCGACCCCACGCCGTCAGGCGGGCGCGGTCCAGGACGCCGAATCCGCGCGGGCCCGAGGTCAGCGCCGGGGCTACGACCTCGAAGGCCCTCTGCGTCTGCGCGCGGTTGAGGCCCTTGGTCGCGTCGACCAGTGCGCCGACGCCGAACTCCGGGTCGGTGAGCGCCTCCTGGTAGCCGCGCCGGAGCGCCGCGACGGTGGCGCGGACGACCGCCGGATCGTCACGCAACGTCGTGCGCGCCGTGGCGAGGACCAGCTCGGGGTAGGGCGGCGCACCGAAGTCGTCGACCCGGAAGATCCGCGTTCCCGGCCGCTTGGCCTTCAGCGTCTCGCCCTCGACGTTCCAGAACGCGGTTGCGCCGGCGACCCGGCGTGACAGCAGCGCGCCCACCGCGTTGAACCCGATGGTCACGCGCTTGACCTTGCGCGGCTGACCGCCGGCTCCCGCGACGACGGCGTCGAGGACCGCGTCGTCGGACGGAAGCCCGGTCACACCCACGCGCCGGCCCTCCAGGTCGCGCGGCGACCGGACGCCGGGGGCGGCGATCACCGCCGCCAGCGGCCGCTGGACGATCGCCAGGACGCCCACGAGGTCGCTCCCGCGCTCGCGCGCGAGCGCGAGGTCGTGGATGTCGAGGATGGCGAAGCGGACCCGGCCCGAGCTCAGCAGCTTCACCGCGTCGGTGCTCGACGACGGCTCGCGCACGGTCAGGTCGACCCCCTCGGCGCCGTCGAAGTCACGCGCCAGCGTGGCGTAGATGCCGGCGTGGACCGCGTTCGGGGTGAAGTCGAGCAGCAGCGTCGCGGCTTGCTCGGGGCGGTCGCTACCGCGCCCGCCACCGATCCCGGCGCAGCCGGCGACGGCGACCCCGGACAGCGTGACGAGCGCCAGGGCGAGCGCCGCGGCGCTGGACCAGCGCCGGTGTCGGGGACGCCCTGCCATCTGCGCCCCAGCATATGATCGCCGCCATGGCCTCCAGCATCTCCCGCTCCCGCCGCCGATCCGTGGACGTCGAGCAGCAGGCGCCCACCGCGTACGCCGCAGAGTTCATCGGCACGTTCCTGCTCGTCGCGTTCATCGGGCTCGTCCTGTCCGTGCAGTCGCCGGGCGGCCTCGGCTACCGCGAGTTCGCGGTCGTCGGCCTGCTGCACGCGTTCGTCCTGACCATGCTGATCGCGACCCTCGGCGGTGCCTCCGGCGCGCACTTCAACCCCGCGGTCACGATCACGCTGGCCGCGCTGCGCAAGATCTCGCCGGTCGACGCCGCCGTCTACATCGCGGTGCAGCTCGCCGGTGCGGTCGCGGCCGCGCTGGTCGTCAAGGCGATGCTCGTCGACCCGGCCGACGCGGTGAACTACGGCGCCACCGGCGTCAACGACAAGTTCGTGTCCGGCAACGGGGGCGCCTTCGTGGCCGAGCTCCTGGGCACCTTCGTCCTGATGTGGGCGATCATGGGCATGGCGGTCAACCCGCGCGGCGACCGCAACTGGGCGCCCTACGTCATCGGCGCGACGCTGGGCTTCGCCGTGATGGCCCTGGGCCCCATCACCGGCGCCGGGCTGAACCCGGCGCGCGCGTTCGGTCCCGCCCTGGTCGGCAACGAGTTCGGCGGCGCGGGCACCTTCCTCTTCGTCTACGTCCTCGGGCCGATCGTGGGAGCGCTCCTGGCGGGCGTTGCGTACTCGGCGATCGTGCTGCGGCCGCAGGGCTTCGGCGAGGGCGTGCGGCCGATCGACAAGCTGGACTGAGAGGCTCTCCGGACGCTTCCGGCCCCCGCGTAGACTGCCCCGATGCGGCGCCGCGTCACCTTCTCGCGCAACCTGACGCTGTCGCTCTCGCGGACCTGCCGGTGCTTCTGCAAGTACTGCTCGTTCGCCACGCGGCAAGCACACCTGTACGAGCCGGACGAGGTGCTCGCGATCCTCGACGGGGCCGCGCGGCGCAACGTCAAGGAGCTGCTCGTGCTCACCGGGGAACGCCCGGAGGTCAACGCCGAGGTCCGCGCGCGGTTGGACGCGCTCGGCCACGAGGACTTCACCGCGTACGTGGTGTGGACGTGCGAACGGGCGCTGGAGCGCGGCCTGCTCCCGCACACCAACCTGGGCGTCCTGTCACGGGAGGACCTGGGTCGCCTACGTGAGGTGACCGCTTCGCAGGGGCTGATGCTCGAGTCGATCAACCCCTCGCTCGTCGCCCATCAGGGGTCTCCCACCAAGCACCCCGTCCGCCGGCTGGAGACGATCGGCTGGGCCGGGGAGCTGAAGATCCCGTTCACCAGCGGCATCCTCGTGGGGATCGGCGAGTCCGAGGCCGAGCGAATCCAATCTCTCGAAGCTCTGGCGGCGGTTCACGCTGAGCACGGGCACCTGCAGGAGGTCATCCTGCAGAACTTCGTCCCGCACGAGCGCTACTACGGCCGCGAGCCGGCCGACATCGCCGACGTCGCCGCCGCGGAGTACTGGCGGACGGGCATCGGCCACCAGCCCGCAGACCGCTTGCCCCCGCCGTGGGCGACCCCCGTGAGCATCGACGACATGAAGCGCCTGGTGGCGCAGACGCGCCGGCTGATGCCCGACGTCGGCATCCAGATCCCGCCGAACCTCGCCGACTGGTGGCCCGAGCTCGTGCGCGCGGGCGCGACCGACCTCGGTGGTCTCAGCGCCAACGGCGACCACATCTCGCCCGAGCACCCGTTCCCCTCGCCGCACCAGGTGCGCAAGCGCCTGGCCCCCGAGGGCTTCGCGCTCACCGAGCGCCTCTGCGTGTACCCGCAGTACATCAACCGCGACTGGGTCGCCCAGGGCGTGATGGACGTCATCCGCCAGCGCTTCTGGAGCTTCATCCCGCGCGGTGGGTCCGGCCGGAGCGAGCCGCCGCGCCCGCTGCGCCCCGACCTGGTCGCCGGCGCGATCGCCCGTGGCCGGGACGGGTCCGCCCTGACCCCTGACGAGCTCACCGCGCTCTTCGCCGAGACCCGCCCCGAGGCGATCGAGGACCTGCGCGCCGCTGCCGACGAGCTGCGCGCCGAGGTGGCGGGGGAGACGGTCACCTACGTCGTCAACCGCAACATCAACGTCTCCAACGTCTGCATCGTCGGGTGCGCGTTCTGCGGCTTCGGGCAGGGCAAGCGGTCGCCTGACGCCTACGAGCATGAGCGCGACGAGTTCGAGGCGCGCGTGCGCGACGCCGTTGACTTCGGGGCGACCGAGATCTGCATGCAGTCCGGGATCCACCCCGACTGGGGGCTGGACGACTACCTGCATTGGCTGCGGGTGATCAAGGAGACGGCGCCGCAGCTGCACGTCCACGCCTACTCGCCGATGGAGATCGCCCATATGTGCGACATCTCCGGCCTGGCGCCGCTCGAGGTCTTCGGGCGGTTGCGCGAGGCGGGGCTGGACTCGACGCCGGGCACCGCTGCCGAGGTCCTGCACGACGGGGTCCGTGAGCGGATCTCCCCGAACAAGCTGCCGGTCGCGCGCTGGGTCGAGATCATCGAGGCGTCGCACCTCGCAGGCCTGCGCTCGACGTCGACGGTCATGTTCGGCCACGTCGAGGAGCCATGGGAGCTGGCCGAGCACATGCGCGTGATCCGCGAGCTGCAGGAGCGCACGGGCGGGATCACCGAGTTCGTCCCGCTCTCGTTCATCCCGTTCCACACGCTGCTGGGTCGCACGCACGGCGTGCAGGAGATCTCCCGCGAGGAGAACCTGAAGCACACCGCGGTCTTCCGCCTCGCCCTGGGCCGGGGGATCCCGAACGTGCAGGCCAGCTGGGTGAAGATGGGCCTCGACACGGCGACCGAAGCGCTGCGCTGGGGCGTCAACGACCTGGGAGGGACCCTCATGGAGGAGTCGATCAGCCGGATGGCGGGCAGCTATCACGGCGTGCGCCTCGAGCCGCAGGACCTCGTCGCCGCCGCGCACCGCGCCGGGCGGCCCGCAGCGGAGCGCACGACGCTCTACGAGCTCGTCCGCCATCACCCCGTCGACACCCAGGAGGTCGCAGCGTGAGCGCCGACGCCGAGATGATCACCGCCGAGGGCCTCACCGCGCTGCGCGAGGAGCTCGCCCAGCTCGAGGGCCCAGGCCGGCGCGAGATCGCTGAGCGCATCGGCGCGGCCGCCGACCTCGGCGACCTCAAGGAGAACGCCGATTACCACATCGCCAAGGAGGACCAGGCGCACCTGGAGACCAAGATCGCCCGCCTGACCCAGCGCCTGCGCCGCGCGCAGGTGGCCGAGGTGCCGACGGGCGGCGACGAGGTTGTCTTCGGCGCGACCGTCACGGTGCTCGACGTGCAGAGCGAGAAGCCGGCGACCTACACGATCGTGGGCCCGACCGAGGCGGATCTGCGAGCGGGCAAGCTGTCCTCGGAGTCGCCGATGGCCAAGGCGCTGATGGGCAAGAAGGTCGGCGACACGGTCGGGCTCGTCACGCCGCGCGGGACGCGCGACGTGCGGGTCGACAAGCTGGGGGCGTAGTCCGCCCCAGCGTCGCCGGGCAGCTCAGGCGAACAGGTCTTCGTCCAGCGGGCGGATGATCGCCGCGGCGCCCGGGCCGTCCTCTGTGTTGATGCGGTGGCCGAGGCCGCGCACGACCACGACGGGTTCCCGCGAGTCCTTCGCGCGCACCAGGTCCGCCGCCGCCGCGATCTCGTCGGCGATCGCGATCCACGTCGCGCGCAGGTCACGGCCCACGCTGTCGGTGCGCCCGCGCCAGTCGTCGAGCGGGGCCAACCCCGCGAGGCCGATGGCGATGTCGGCCTGGCCGTAACGCCACGCGCGGCCGAAGGAGTCCGTGACGACGACTGCGGGGCGGCCGGGGAGGACAGCGCGCAGGGCACGCGCGGAGGCATCCGGGTCGGCGGGCAGCAGGATCAGCTCGTCCTCCCGTGCGGCGTTGGAGGCGTCCACCCCCGCGTTGGCGCATACGAAGCCGTGATGGGTCCTTGTGATCAGCACACCGCGCGCAGCGCGGACGACCTCGGCGCTCTCGTCCAGGACGACCTGCACCGGGCGCGGGTCGTCCTTGCCCAGCAGGGCAGCGAGCTCCACTGCACGCGACGTGACCGTCACGTCGCCCAACGCGACCACGCGGCCCTCTGCCTTCGACACGACCTTGTGCGCCACGACGACCACGTCATGCGCCGACAGCGACGGGACACGCGCTGCGATCAGCCCGGCGAGGTCGTCGCCGACCCGCACCTCGGGCAGGCCCGCGACAGCCGTGATCTGCAGCACGCTCACCGCCGGGCGAGGCGGTTCAGCATCCCGCGTGTGTGCGCTGCTCCGCCGGTCCCGGCGTCGAGCACGTCACGCAGTGCGTCGAGGTCCGCGCCCGTGTCGATGTCGAGCATGAGCGACTGCGCTTCGACGATCCGGGGTTCGAGGCCGGCGGCGCGCGCGGCCGCCTCGTGGCGCTCGCGGCTGCCGGGGCCGAAGCTCGGCGCCATTGCGCCGGGCGGGGAGAGCACGAGCGCGTTGGTGCCCGTGCCGTGCCGGTCGGGGACCACGACGACCCCGGGGCTCGCCGCGGCCGCCAGCAGGGCGTCGACCTCCGCGGGCCGCAGCGCCGGGCAGTCACCCGGGACGAGCAGGACACGGTCGGCGCCGCGCTCCACCGCGTCGGCGATGCCCACCAGCGCCGCCTCGGAGTGCCCGTGGTCGTCGCGTTCCTCGATGACGTCGGCGCCGTAGCCGCGGCCGAGCGCCTCGGCGGCGGGCTCGGCGGTGACGACCACGACGCGGTCCACCTGCTCCGAGCGCCGCAGAGCGACGAGCACGTCGGTGACCATCGCCTCGGTCAGCGCGCGGCGGGTTCCGGCCGACAGGTCGTCGTCCAGGCGCTGCTTGGCCGCGCGAAAGCGCTTGACGGGGACGATGGCGAAGGTGGTCATGGGTGGTCCGGCAGGGTCGCGGCGAACGCGAGGGTCTCGGTGGCGACGCGGCGCCGGGCCTCGGCGTCGCTCATCATCGTGTCCGTCGTGACAACCGGCAAACCACCGGCGGACGCCTCGTCGGTGACCATGCCGTCGAGCACCTCACCGTAGAGGGAGGCCACCCCGGCCGCACTGAGCTGCGTGCTGCTCCAGGCCAGGAACACCTCCGTCGGCCCCTTGACGCTGCGGCCCGCCACGAGCGGGCTGACCGCGACGACGGGCGCGGCGGTCGCGACCAGTGCCTCGCGCAGGCCTCGCACCCGCAGTATCGGCCCGACGCTGATGACGGGGTTCGACGGCCCGACGATCACGGCGCGGGCGCTCGCGATCGCCTCGAGCACCTCCCCGGTTGCCGCGGCCGCCTCGATCCCGCGTAGGTCCACCCCGTCGACGGCGGGAGGGTCCGGCGACGCCCCGCCGCAGCGGATCATGAACTCCTGGAACGCGTGCCAGGCCCCGTCGCTGCGCACCCACGTCTCGACGGGCTGATCGCACATGGGCAGCACCTCGGCCTGGACGCCGAAGGCGCGCGCGAGGTCGCGCTGGACGAGGGTCAGCCGCTGCCCCGCGTCGAGGCGCCGGCGACGCTCCAGGCAGACGGCGAGGTCGCGGTCGCCCAGGTTGAACCAGACCTCGACCCCGAGCTCGCGCAGCCCCTCCATGACGTGGAACGTGTCGTCGCGCAGGCCCCAGCCGCGCTCGTCGATCAGGTCGGCCAGCCAGAACATGCACAGGTCCGCGTCGGGGGAGACGTGGCCCTCGTGGGCACGGACGTCGTCGCCCGTGTTGGCGATCACGACGAGCTGCTCGGCGCCCACGACGTCGAGCATGCCGCGCGCCAGCTTCGCCCCGCCCGTCCCGCCGGCGAGCACGACGACGGGGCCGTCACCGCTCACAGGCCGGTGATCTTGATGCCGGCGTGAGTCTTGTACCGCGCGTTGATCCCGATCAGCAGCGCGGTGAGCGACTCGGTGGTCCGCGCGTTCTCCAGGCGCCCGCAGTCGACGCAGCGCAGCCCGTCGATGCGGTCGATGAGCTCCATCACCGGGCTCTTGTCGGCCTTGCGATCGCCGCAGACCAGCACGTCCTCGTCGAGCCCGTGTGCGAGGTCGCCCAGCGAGGCCGCGCTGATCGTGTGCAGCGCGCTGACCACCCGCACGCCGTCGGGGACCATCTCCTGGGCCTGCTGCGCGGCCGAGCCCTGCCAGACGCCCAGCATCCGCGTCGCCTTCCCGGACACGGCAGCGGCGAGCGGGACCGTGGCGTCGACGACGGTCTGCCCCTCGCGCAGGTGCTCCTCGAGGTTGGTCAGCGTCTCGGACTGGTTGCGGAACGGGACCGACAGGATCACGATCTGCGCCTTCGTCGCTGCCTCGGCGTTGTCGTGACCGTCGAAGCTGCCGGCCGGAAGGGCGGCCCGCAGCCGCTCGGCGGTCTCGGCCGCACGGCCGGCGTCGCGCGAGCCGGCCACGACGGGCACCCCCGCCGCCGCGAGGCGCAGGGCGAGCCCGTGGCCGAGCGCGCCGCTGGCGCCGATGATGGAGACGGGGTCCGGCAAGGGCGCAGAGGTTACCTTGGGCCGTTCATGGCCTCCGAGGCGCGACCACCGCAGCGCATCCGCATCCGCGAGGTCGGCCCGCGCGACGGATTTCAGAACGAGCCGGAGACCATCGCGACGGCCGACAAGGTCCGGCTCATCGACATGCTCGCCCGCACGGGGCTGCAGCGCCTGGAGGTCACGAGCTTCGTCCGCGCCGACGTGATCCCGCAGCTGTCCGACGCGGCCGAGGTCCTCACCGCCATCGACCCCCCGCCGGGCGTCGCGCTGAGCGTCCTGATCCCCAACGAGCGCGGGCTGGATCTCGCGCTCGAGCACGCGGCCGCCGGCCGCTTCGGCGAGGCCAGCCTGTTCCTGTCGGCCACCGAGAGCCACAACCGCGCCAACGTCAACCGCTCGGTCGAGGAGTCCCTGAGCGGCCTGGAGCGGGTCATCGCCCGCGGTCGCGAGGCCGGGCTGCGCTGCGAGGGCGTCATCTCGGTCGCGTTCGGCTGTCCCTACGAGGGCCGCGTCGACCCCGAACGGGTCTTCGCCATCGCCCGGCGCCTGCGCGACGCCGGCGCCCAGGAGATCGCCTTCGGGGACACGACGGGGATGGCCAACCCGCGCCAGGTGCGGGCGTTCTTCCCCGCCGCCCGGGCGGACCTGGGCGACGACGTCGAGCTGACCGCGCACTTCCACAACACCCGCGGCCAGGGGCTGGCCAACGCGCTGGCCGCCCTGGAGGCCGGCGTCGACAGCTTCGAGTCGAGCTTCGGCGAGCTCGGCGGCTGCCCGGTCCCGCCGGGGGCGACCGGCAACATCGCGACGGAGGACCTCGTCTCGATGCTGCACGAGATGGGCTGTGAGACGGGGATCGACCTGCCGGCGCTGGTCGCCTGCGCCGCCGCCGCGCGTGAGGTCCTCGGCCGCCCTCTGGGCAGCCACACGCTCGTGGCCGGCCCGGTCGACTGGCACACCGCGTGAGCCTGGACGGGCTGCCGGGCGCTCGCATCCGCGAGGACGTCGATCACCTCGCGGCCATGACGCGCGACTCGGCCGGCCCGGGGGAACGCGCGTCGGCTGCCTGGCTGGCGCAGCGCCTGGAGGAGCTCGGCGCCTGTGACGTAGGCGTCGAGCCCTACCGCTATCAGGGCACCTACGCGTGGGCCCACGCCCTGCACGTGGCCGCGGGGCTCGCCGGCCCGCCGGTCCTCGCGCTGGCGGCCGCGCTCTCGCTCGAGCTCGACGTCTCCGGGCGCAACCAGTGGCTGCGCCGCCTGCTGCCCACGGGCGAGGGCGCGAACGTCGTGGCGCGAGTCCCGGCTCGCGGCTCGGCGCGCAGCACGCTCGTCCTCGTCGCCCACCACGACGCCGCGCGCACCGGAACCGTCTGGCGCCGCGCGCTCATGGAGGCCGGGGCGCAGCGGCGCCTGCGCCGCCGGACGATCGACCCCTTCGTCGCACCGACGGCGTTGGCGCTCCTGCTGGCCGCGCTGCCGCTGCCACGCGCCGCCAGACGTACCGGTCGGGCGCTGCTGGCGCTCGCGCTGGCGGCGCTCGCTGACATCGGTACCTCGCAGACGGTGCCCGGCGCATCCGACAACGCGAGCGGGGTCGCCGCCGTCTTGGAGCTCGCGCGCCGCTTTGTGACCGAGCCGCTCGAGGGCGTCGAGGTCCTGGTCGTGCTGCCGGGCAGCGAGGAGGCCGGCATGGGGGGGATGCGCGCGTTCCTGGACACCCACCGCCTCGACCCCGCGAACAGCTTCGTGCTCGGGCTCGACACCGTGGGCGCCGGCACCCCGATCGTCCTGACCTCCGAGGGAGGGATCGCCCCGCACCGCTACCGCGAGCAGGACGTGCAACGCGTGCAGGACGCCGCCCGCGCGGCCGGACTGCCGCTGCCCGAGCGCTGGCGCATCGGGGCGTGGACCGACCCGATCCTGGCGGTCTTCGCCGGGCTGCCCGCCGCGTCGGTGCTGTCCATCGGCCCCAAGGGGATCTACCCCAACTACCACCGTCCGTCCGACCTCCCCGAGCACGTCGACTGGGCCTCGGTGGACGCGTGCGTCGCGGTGGCGGCCGCCACCGCCGCGGGGCTCAGCGCCCGCTGAACTCCGGCGCCCGCTTCTCGGCGAACGCGCGTGTGGCCTCGCCGAAGTCCTCGGTCTGAGCGCAGATCCCCTGCGCCATGACCTCTTGCTCGAGGGTGGACGCCAACGCGGGCTTGGCGGCGGCGTCGAGCACGCGCTTGGCCAGGCCGACGGCGACGGGGGCGCAGCCGAGCAGCTCGGTGACCAGCGCGTCGGTCGCGGCATCCAGCCCGTCGGCGGGCGCGACGCGGTTGACCAGACCGATGCGCTCCGCCTCGGTCCCGTCGATGAGCTTGGAGGCCATGACGAGCTCCTTCGCGCGACCCAGGCCAACAACGGCGGGCAGGCGCGAGGACCCGCCGACGTCGGGGATCAGGCCGACCCGCGTCTCGGGCATCCCGATGATCGCATCGGTGGCCATGACCCGCAGGTCACACGCGAGCACGAGCTCCATCGCGCCGCCGATGCACGCACCGTGGATCTGCGCGACCGTCGGCTTGAGCATCTCCTCCAGCAGGTTCCACGTGTCGAGGATCGGCCGGCGGAACGTACGGATCGAGCCGGGGTCGGCGGCCAGCGCGCCCAGGCCGGCGAAGTCCATGCCGGAGGAGAACATCGCGCCCTCGCCGCGCAGGACCACGCACTTCACGGCGTCGTCGGCGGCGGCCGCCTCCAGCGCCTCCCGGAGCCCGAGGATCAGCTCGTCGTTGAGGGCGTTGCGCTTCTCCGGGCGGTTCAGGACGACGTGGCGCACCGCGCCGCGGTCCTCGGTGACGACGATGCTCATGACCGGCTCCTGCGTTCGGGGTCGGGCCGGAGGCTAAACGACCGTCCAGGTCTAAACCATTTCGAGCGGTGTGCCGAACTGTCTGTGATGGCCTTGACCGAGAGCGCCCTGGATCCGGCCGCCCTAGACGGCGCGTTCGACCGCCTGCGCACGCACTTTCAGCCGATCGTCGCGCTGGACGACCGGCGCATCGTCGGGTACGAAGCTCTCACGCGCGGTCCGCAGGACACGCCGCTCGAGCGGCCGGACCTCCTCTTCGACGCCGTGCGCCGCGTCGGCCGGGTGGCCGAGCTCGACTGGGCCTGTCAGGCCGCTGCCCTGCGCACGGTGCTGAACTCCGACCTTCGGGCTCCGCAGCGCCTGTTCATCAACATCGAGCCGGAGTCGGGCGGCCGGTCCCCCGTCGCGCTGCGCGCCCTCTACGGGGAGGCACTCAAGCGCCTGGACATCGTGCTCGAGGTCACCGAGCGGGCGCTGACCACGCGCCCGTCAGAGTTGCTGCAGCTCGTGTGCGAGCACCGGGAGCTCGGCTGCCGCATCGCGCTCGACGACGTGGGCGCCGATCCCCGGTCGCTGGCGATGATGGCCTTCCTCGCCCCGGACGTCATCAAGCTGGACCTGCGCCTGGTCCAAAGCAACCCGAGCGTGGAGATCGCCGCGATCGTCGCCGCGGTCAACGCCCAGGCCGAGCAGACGGGCGCACAGGTGCTCGTCGAGGGCATCGAAACCGAGGAGCACCACGCGATGGCCGTCGCCATGGGCGCGTCGTTCGGCCAGGGTTGGCTGTTCGGCCGCCCGGCGCCCCTGGACGGGCCCGAGGGAGCTCCCGCCGCCGAGCTGCCGTCCTTCGCGGGCCGCGTCGCGGCACGGATGAGCCCGTTCGAGCTCGTCCGCGAGCGGCGCCCCACGCAGATCTCCACCAAGCCGCTGCTGTTCGCCATGAGCAAGCACCTGGAGAACCAGGCCGCTGCGCTCGGCGACACGGCGGTGCTGCTGGCCACGTTCGAGGACAACGCCTACTTCACCCCGGCGACCCGCTCGCGATACGCGCGGATGGCGGGTGGGCTCGCCTTCTGTGGCGCCCTTGCCCGCGGGCTCAGCGCCGAGCCCGCCGCCGGGGTGCGGGGCAGGCCACTGACCGCGGGCGACCCGCTCGCGCGCGAGTGGGACGTGGCGGTCGTCTCGCCCCACTTCGCCGGTGCGCTGATCGCGCGCGACCTCGGCGACACCGGCCCCGACGCGGAGCGCCGTTTCGAGTACGTCGTGACCTACGACCGCGAGCTCGTCGTGGCCGCCGCCAGCGCCCTGATGGCGCGCATGACCACCTGATCGCTAGCGTCCCCACCCGTTCGACCGGGTTCACAGCGAAGGGAAGACATGGCGGAGATCAAGAAGGTGGGCGTCTGCGGCGCCGGGCTCATGGGCCACGGCATCGCACAGGTCAGCGCGACGGCGGGCTACGACGTCGTGCTGCGCGAGGTCGACGAGGGCACGCTCGCCAAGGGGATCGGCCGCATCGAGAAGCAGCTCGCCAGAGCGGTCGAGAAGGGGAAGTCGAGCCAGGAGGATGCCGACGCGGTCCGTGGGCGCATCCAGGGCACGACCGACTACTCAGACCTCGCGGACTGCGACCTCGTCATCGAGGCGATCACCGAGAACCTCGAGAAGAAGCTCGAGATGTGGCGCGAGGTCGACGCGATCGTCAAGCCCGAGGCGGTCTTCGCCACCAACACCTCGTCGCTGGCCGTCATCGACCAAGCGGCCGCCACCACGCGCCCCGAGCGCTTCATCGGCCTGCACTACTTCAACCCCGCGCAGGTCATGAAGCTCGTCGAGGTCGTCCGCGCGGTCACCACGTCCGACGAGGCCTTCGAGGTGGGTGTCGCCTTCGCCGCGCAGCAGGGCAAGCTCGGCATCCCGACCAAGGACAAGGCCGGCTTCATCGTCAACCGCCTGCTCGTGCCGTACATGCTCGACGCGATTCGCGCCTACGAGGAGGGCGTCGGCTCGGTCCAGGAGATCGACGACGCGATGAAGGCGGGCGCCGGGCACCCGATGGGGCCGCTGACCCTCGCCGACTTCGTCGGCCTGGACACCATGGGCTCGATCTGCGACGTCATGTTCGACGAGTTCCGCGAGCGCCGGTTCGCCCAGCCCCCGACGCTGCGCAAGATGCTGTCGGCGGGCTGGTACGGCAAGAAGTCCGGCAAGGGCTTCTACGACTACTCCGGCGACGCACCGGTGCCCAACCCGGGGATCTAGCCCGTGGCCGACCTGGCCGAGGCGCTCGCGCGGGCCCGCGCGGGCGGCCCGCAGCGCCACCGCGAGAAAGCCGCGGAGCAGGGCAAGCTGCCGGTGCGCGAGCGGATCGCGCTGCTGCTGGACGAGGGCTCCTTCGTCGAGGACGCGCTGTTGGCCAACTGGGACGGCGACGGCCTCGGCGCCGACGGCGTCGTGACGGGCATGGGCACCGTCGAAGGCCGGCCCGTCGCGGTGATGGCCAACGACCCCACGGTCAAGGCCGGCTCGTGGGGCCCCAAGACGGTCGAGAAGATCATCCGCGTGCAGGAACGCGCGCTGAGCGTTCGCGTCCCGATGGTCTACCTCGTCGACTCGGCGGGCGCCCGGATCACCGAGCAGGTGCAGATGTTCCCCGGCCGCCGCGGCGCGGGGAAGATCTTCCACACCGAGGTCAAGCTGAGCGGGGTCGTGCCGCAGGTCTGCGTGCTGTTCGGCCCCAGCGCCGCGGGCGGCGCCTACATCCCGGCCTTCTGCGACATCACGATCATGCGCGACGGCAACGCGTCGATGTACCTCGGCTCGCCACGGATGGCCGAGATGGTCATCGGCGAGAAGGTCACGCTGGAGGAGATGGGCGGCGCGCGGATGCACACGTCGGTCTCCGGCGTCGGACACGCACTGGTCAAGACCGACGAGGAGGGCATCGCGCTCGCGCGCCGCTACCTCGGCTTCTTCCCGACGCACTGGGAGCTGCCCCCGCCCGTCGTCGAGCCCGCGGCCCCCGCCGCCGCCGAGGTGTCCATCCGCGACCTCATCCCCGCCGACGAGAACAAGCCCTTCGACATGAAGCAGCTCATCGAGGGCGTGATCGACGACGGTTCGTTCCTCGAGATCCACGCCCGCTGGGCCAAGGAGCTCGTCGTCGGCTACGCCCGGCTCGACGGCCGGGTGGTGGGCATCGTGGCCAACCAGCCCAAGCAGAAAGGCGGCGTGCTGTTCACGAACTCCGCCGACAAGGCCGCCCGCTTCATCTCGACCTGCAACGCCTTCAACGTGCCGTTGCTGTTCCTCGCCGACGTGCCCGGTTTCATGATCGGCACCGCGGTCGAGCGTGAGGGGATCATCCGCCACGGGGCAAAGATGATCAGCGCGATGAGCGAGGCGACGGTGCCCAAGCTCAGCGTGATCATCCGCAAGGCCTACGGGGCGGGGCTCTACGCGATGGCGGGCCCGGCGTTCGACCCGGACGCGTGCATCGCCCTGCCGGGCGCGTCGATCGCGGTGATGGGGCCGAGCGCTGCGGTCAACGCCGTGTTCTTCAATCAGCTCGCCGCGATCGAGGACCCATCGCAACGTGAAGCCAAGGTGCAGGAGCTGCGCCTCGAGTACGCCGCGGGCGTGGACATCCTGCACCTCGCCTCGGAGATGGTCATCGACGCGATCGTCGAGCCGGAGGACCTGCGCGAGGACCTCGTGCGTCGCTTCGCCCTGGCGGCCGGGCGCACGCGCGAGTGGCCGGCCAAGCGCAACGCGGTGACGCCGGTCTGACATGACCGAGATCGCCTGGGAGCCGACGCCGGAGTACGTCGAGCGCGCGAACGTGACCCGCCTCATGCGTGCTCACGGGATCGCGTCGCTCGAAGAGCTGCGCGCGCGCTCGGTCGCGGACATCGCCTGGTACTGGGACGCGGCCGTGAAGGATCTCGGCATCCCGTTCTCGACGCCGTATGAGCAGGTGCTCGACGACAGCCGCGGGATCGAGTGGACGCGCTGGTTCGTGGGTGGGCGCGTCAACATCACCAGCGCCTGCGTCGATCGCTGGCTCGACGACCCGGCCACCGCTGAGCGCACCGCGCTGATCGGCGAGGCGGAGGACGGCGAGGTCCGCCGCCTGACCTACGCGGAGCTGGCGCGCGAGGTCGACACGCTGGCCAACGCGCTGCGCGCGCAGCGCGTTGGCCCCGGGGACGCCGTCGGCGTCTTCATGCCGATGGTCGTCGAGGCGGTCGTGGCCGCGTACGCCATCGCGAAGGTCGGCGCGGTCTACCTGCCGATCTTCTCCGGTTTCGCACCCAGCGCGATCGCGTCGCGGCTGCAGGACGCCGAGGCGAAGCTGGTGATCACGGCCGACGGCACCTGGCGCCGCGGCCAGCACGGTGCGATGAAGCCCGTGTGCGACCAGGCGGTGGCGCTGTGCCCGACCGTGCGCACCGTGGTCGTGTTGGACCGGCTTGGGCTCGACGTGGCGATGCACGCCGGCCGCGACGTCGCCTGGGGCACCTTCGTCGACGGCCACGAAAGCCCGTGCGTCGCCCACGAGACGAGCGCCGAGGACGTGTTCATGCTCGCCTACACCAGCGGGACGACCGGCAAGCCCAAGGGCGCCGTCCACGTCCACGGCGGGTTCCTCGTGAAGATCGCCAGCGAGTGCGCCTACCAGACCGACATCCACGCGGGCGAGGTCTGGTACTGGGTCACCGACATGGGCTGGATCATGGGCCCGCTGTCGATGGTCGGCGCGCACGCCAACGGGGCGATGATGGTCCTTTACGAGGGGGCACCGGACTTCCCGGAGCCCGACCGAGTGTGGGCGAGCGTGGCACGGCACGGGGTCACGATGCTGGGGATCTCGCCGACCCTGATCCGCGCGCTGCGGACCAAGGGGGAAACGTGGGTCCGCAAGCACGACCTGTCGAGCCTGCGCATCCTGGGCTCGACGGGGGAGCCGTGGAACCCCGAGCCCTACCGCTGGCTCAGCGAGGAGGTCGGCGGCGGGCGCGTGCCGATCATCAACCTGAGCGGCGGCACCGAGGTGGGCGCCTGCTTCCTCACGCCGTTCCCGGTCGAGCCGATCAAGGTCTGCTCGCTCGGCGGCATCTCGCTGGGGATGGACATGGACGTCTTCGACGCCGAGGGCGGATCGCTGCGTGGCGAGGTCGGCGAGCTCGTCTGCAAGCAGCCGTGGCCGGCGATGACGCGCGGCGTGTGGGGGGACGACGCGCGCTTCCTGAGCTCGTACTGGGCGATGTACCCAGGGGTCTGGCGCCACGGCGACTGGGCGCGGATCGACCAGGACGGGCAGTGGTTCCTGCTCGGGCGCTCCGACGAGGCCATCAACGTCGCCGGGAAGCGGCTGGGCCCCGCGGAGGTCGAGTCGATCCTCGTCTCGCACGGCGCCGTCGCGGAGGCCGCGACGATCGGGGTTCCCGATGACACCAAGGGCGAGGCGGTGTGGTGCTTCTGGGTGCCGCGCGATCCCGGCGCAGCCGACGTGTCCGACGAGCTCGGCGCGCTGGTGGCCACCGAGCTCGGGCGCCCCTTCAAGCCTTCACGGGTCGTGCGGGTTCCCGCGCTGCCCAAGACGCGCAGCGCCAAGATCCTGCGCCGGGCGGTGCGCGCCGTGGCCGTGGGGGAGGACCCCGGAGACCTCTCGAGCGCGGAGAACCCGCAGGCGCTCGACGCGATCCGCGCCGCCTTGAGCTGAGCGGCGCAGGGCTGAGAGCGCCTGGGGGGAGGGTACCCTCTGCCCGTGTCGTCGCGCCCCCGCAAGCTCCGCTCGGCCGTCCGGGTCCTGTCCGGGCTGCTGTTCGTCGTCGGGCTGCTGATGGTGGCCCACACCGTCGTCACGCTCGTGTGGCAGGAACCCTTCACGCGCGGGACGGCGAAGGCGGCGCAGAAGCGGGCGCGACTGCGCCTCGACGACCCCACGCTGGAGCGGCTGCGGCCCGCCGAGCTGGTGCGCGTGTCACGCGTCACCGGCGATCGCAATCAGATCGCCTACCTGGCCAACCGCCTCGAGCGCCGAACGCTGGCCGGGGACGCGCTTGGCTCCATCCGCATCCCGAGGATCGACGCGTCCTTCGCATTCATGCGCGGAACGGGCACCGAGGCGCTCAAACGGGGGCCGGGGCACTACGCGGGCACTGTCCTTCCCGGCCAGCCGGGCACGGTCGGGATCGCCGGGCACCGCACGACCTACCTGGCGCCGTTTCGCAAGCTCAACGAGCTGAAGCGGGGGGACACCGTCGAGCTGCGCATGCCCTACGGCACGTTCACCTACGCGGTCGAGGGCACCGTCATCGTCGACCCCGAGAAGACCGAGGTGCTGCGCACCGTCAAGCACGACCGGGTCGTCCTCACGGCCTGCCACCCGCTGTCGAGCTCGGCGCAGCGCATCGTCGTCAGCGCGCGGCTCGTGCGGTCGAAGACCAAGGCGGCACGCCTGCAGGTCCTGGGGGATGGCTCGGTGCTCGCCGCCCTGCCGGGGCTGGCCGAGATGCCGCAGCGCCTGCCGGTGCGCCTCGCCCCCCTGACCACCAACCCGCACTTCGGGGGCAGCGTGTAGCTCAGGACCGCGCGAGGTCTTCGTCCAGGCGGCGGATGAGGGCGACGGTGAACGCGACGGTCGCTGCGAGGGCGTCCGGATCGATCGCGTCGGCCGTGTCCTCCTGCGCACCGGCGCGCGGCGCGACGCCGCGCGCGTCGATGGCTCCGACGGCGATCGCGGGCCAGCGCAGCGCGCGAGCCGCTCGGGCACCGGACGTCCCGCGCGACTCGTGGGAGCGCGCCTCGAGCTCCGGATGAGCCGCGGCCACCTCCGCGGCCAGAGCCCGCAGCCGCGGGTGGTAGCGCAGCGCGAGGACCAACCCCTCGCGCGTCCACCAGGCGGGCGTGCCGGCGCCGCATGGGTGCAGATGCACGACGGCGACCTGCTCGGCGCGCAGCCCGCCGCGGCGCAGCGCACGGACCTCGCGGCGCATCCCTGCGGCCAGCGCGCCGCCGCAGCCCGCGAGGACCACTTCGACGCGCAGGGCCCGCGGAGGATCGCGGTCGAGCTCCTGGGCCACGGCGAGGACCGCCGCCGCGGCGCTGGCGTCGGCGTTCGCACCGGGGCCGGCCGTCTGCAGCGCGGCGTCGAGGAAGTGCCCGAACAGCACGATGAGCACCGCGGTGGGCACCAGTGCCAGCACGCCGGCGCCGGTGCCGTCGGCGCCGGCGATGCGGGCCGCGGCCACCACGATCACAACGACGAGGGCGATCAGGGTCCAGCCGGACGGGCCGGGCAGCATCCCCCCGAGCACGCGGCGCACCCGCGCCTGGGCAACGGCGAAACCCCCGCGTTCGCCGGCGCCGAGCCGCGGAACGTCGACCGCGGCGGTGAGCAGGAGCGTGACGCGGGGCGCGGGCGTCGGACGCGCAGGTGCAGGCGCGGGCGGATCCGGCTCGGTGCCTCGCGCGGCCGCGGCTGCCTGCGCGCGCGCAGCGGCCTTCGCGCGCCGCGGCCGCGTGGCGGCTGAGGTGCCGGGGAGGAGCGCTGCGGCCGGACCCGGCCCCGCGAGGTCGGCCGCACCACGCTCCGCGCCGGAGCTTCCCTGGCCGACCGCGGCGGCGGGGCTCGCGCCTTTCGTCTGGTCCGTCGCAGAGGCCGCAGCACGCCGCCGGCGTGCCCGCGAGCCGCCGCTCGCGGCTCCGCGCTGCGCCGTCGGCGTCGGGGCCACGACCATCTGCGACGCGCGTTCCGGGGTCAGCCGGCGCAGCAGGGGCAGGCGCCCGGAGAGATCCCCGGCGAACAGGACGATCGCGACGCCGAGGACGATCGTGCCCGTCACCGGATGGTCGACGGCCACCACGCTCCCGGCCACGCCGGCTGCGCACAGCACGGCGTGCACGAGCGCCCAGGCGGGTCGCGTCCAGAACGTCTCCGTGCGCGGCTCGCGCCCCTGGTCGCGCAGGCGCCGCGCGAGCAGGCGCGCCGCCCGGCGCTCGGCGTCGGTCCCCGCGGCGCGGCCCTCGATCGCGGCAAGTTCGCGCACGAGCGCCACGGGGTCCATGTCGCGCGCAGGTTAGTCTGCGCCCGGAGATGGTTGATCCCACGAGTACGCACGCGCGGTCACGAGTTCCTGCGGCGCCTGACGCCACCCGCGCCCTTGCCAGTGGCCCCGCCATTGGCTGCGGACCCGTGCGGCGCCCGGCATCCACACGAACTCGCGCCCACACGCACGTCGTCGCGGAATCAACCATCTAAGCCGTGGACGCGACCGACCTGACCTACGCCGGCGCCGCCGAGCAGGCGCGCATGATCGCCGACGGCGACGTGACGGCGCGCGAGGTGGTCGAGGCGACGCTCCAGCGCATCGAGCGCGTCAACCCCGCCCTCAATGCCTACCGCGTCGCGTTCGGCGAGCGCGCGCTCGCCGAGGCCGACCAGGCCGACGCGCGGGTACGCGGGGGCGACCGCCGCCCGCTGCTCGGGGTTCCCGTCGCGGTCAAGGACGACGTCGACGTCGCCGGCGAGGTCACCGCTTGGGGCACCGCGGCGCACGGCCCCGCCCCGGCGCGCGACGCCGAGGTGGTTGCGCGCCTGCGCGCAGCAGGTGCCGTCATCGTCGGCAAGACGCACGTCCCCGAGATGACGATCTGGCCGTTCACCGAGACCCTGACCTTCGGAGCCACGCGCAATCCGTGGGACCTCGATCGCACGCCGGGGGGCTCGAGCGGAGGGACGGGTGCCGCGGTCGCCGCCGGGCTCGCCGGGATCGGCCTCGGCTCCGACGGCGCAGGATCGATCCGCATCCCGTCGGCCTTCTGCGGGCTCTTCGGCATCAAGCCGCAGCGCGACCGCGTGCCGCTGAGCCCGCACGACGACGCCTGGCACGGCCTGTCGGTCAACGGCCCGCTGGCCCGCAGCGTGTCCGACGCCGCGCTGTTCCTCGACGCGACCGCGGACGACCCGCCCGCCGCCGGCTTCCTCGGTGCCGCGCGGACGCCCCCGGGTCGGCTGCGTATCGCGATGTCCACGAAGTTCCCGCCGGGCGTCATCGCGAAGCTGTCGGACTCGTCCCGGCGAGCCTTCGACGACGCCGCGGAGCTGCTGCGGTCGCTCGGCCACGAGGTGGTCCAGCACGACCCGGACTATCCGCGTGACGCGGCGCTGAACCTGACCGGCCGGTACCTGCGTGGGATCCACGACGACGTCGCCGAGGCGATGCCGCACCCCGAGCGGCTCGAGCCGCGCACCCGCGGGATGGTCCGCCTAGGCCGCTTCTGGCCGGCGTCGCGGATCGCGAAGCTGCGCGGCGGCGAAGCCGCGATGGCAGACCGCATCAACAGCCTGTTCGCCGACCACGACGTGCTGCTGACCCCCGGGCCGACGCACGCACCGTGGCGGATCGGCACCTTCCACGGGCGCGGGGCGCTGCGGACGCTCAACGCCGTGGCGTCGCGCGTGCCCTACTACGGCCTCTTCAACGCGACGGGCCAGCCGGCGGCGTCTGTACCGATGGGCTTCGACGGCGACGGGCTGCCGACGGCGGTCCAGCTGGTCGGGCGTCCGCGCGACGAGGCGACGCTCCTTTCACTCGCGGGCCAGATGGAGGCGGAGCGGCCGTGGGCCGCGCGCCGGCCGGCGCTGGCCGCCGACGGCGCCGCGTGACCGAGGAGGTCTCCGACGGCGACCTGCTTGCCGTGGCGGTCGAGGCCGCCGAGGCGGCGGCGCCGCTTCTGCTCGAGCGCTTCGCGGCGGGCACCCGCCGTGACGTCCGCGCGAAGTCCTCCCCCACCGACCTCGTCTCCGAGGCCGACGTCCTCGCCGAGGAGGCCATACGCGCGGTGCTGGCGGCGCGACGCCCGGACGACGCGCTCATGGGGGAGGAGGGGGACGACGTCCCCGGCACCAGCGGCCTGCGCTGGATCATCGACCCGCTCGACGGAACCACGAACTACCTCTTCGGCATTCCGCAGTGGTGCATCAGCGTCGCGTGCGAGGGCCGCGCCGGAGTCGTCTACGACCCGCTGCGGGGCGAGCTGTTCAAGGCGACGCGTGAGACAGCGACGCTGGACGGAACGGTGCTGACGGGCTCGACCAGCGAGGACCTCGCTACGGCCCTGGTGGCGACGGGCTTCGGCTATGAGTCCGCGGTCCGGGCGCTGCAGGCGCCGATCGTGAGCCGCATCCTCCCTCGGGTGCGCGACATCCGCCGCGGGGGCAGCGCGGCGCTCGACATGTCGTGGTGCGCCGCCGGCCGCCTGGACGCCTACTTCGAGTTCGGCGTCATGCCGTGGGACTCGGCCGCGGGCGAGCTGTTGTGCGCGGCCGCGGGCCTGACGGTCCCGCCGCTGCCTGCGCGCAACGGGCTCCCGGCGGGCATCCTGGTCGCAGCTCCGGGGCTGACCCCGGAGCTGCTGGCGCTCATCGACGGCTGAGCGCCGCGCACCGGTCAGCTCGGCGGCGGCGCCTGGTGGTAGACCCGTTCGGGTCGGATGCGCAGCGTCGTGCGCTCCTCCCCAGGCTTGTGCATCGGGTACTCGTCGAGCCCGAGGTACTTCTTGGCCAGGGCGTCGATGTGCTCGTTGGCCCCCTCACGCGTCTCCTCGACGACGGTGCCCGTCAAGGACATGAACTCGTACGGGTTGTCCTTGTTGGGCACCGTGATCGTGATGCGCGGATCGCGCTGGAGGTTGTTGTGCCAGCCGCGGCCTTCGGCCGTGTTCAGCAGCACGTCGTCGCCGTCCGCGTCGACCCACACGACGACGACCTGCGGCGTCCCGTCCTTGCGAATCGTTGCCACGCTGGCGAAGTTCGGGTTGGCCAAGAGCTCCTTCACGGGTGCTTCGAGACTCGGCGCCATCTGCTCTCCTCGGATCGTTCGCTGTGACTCTTGGTGCGAACGCTACCTCAGCGCTTGGGGCCGATGAACTCGTCGAGCCGCGCGACCGAGGCGCGCTTGGCCACGGACACGGTCCACTGGTTCATCCACCGCCACTCGACGCCGATCCGGTCGCACGATGTGGCCGTCGCCGAGATAGGCGCCCAGGAGGTAGGCGTAGTCGCTGCCGAAGGCGGAGAAGTCGTGACCGCCGTCCGCGCAGCGCAGGCAAGCGCCGCGCGGCTTTCGCTCCCGCGGCTGCGCACGCCGGTCGTGGCGCCAGTCGAGCACGGTGCGGCGAGGGATGCCGGTGACGCGCGAGATCTCGCAGTCGTTGTTGCCGGCCGCAACCAGTTCGAGGACTCTCGTCCGCTCCGCCGCAGTCCGCACGGCCTAACGATCTCATGGCGATCGGACCGAGTGCCCGGGGCGGGATTCGAACCCGCACGCCCAGAGGGCAGAGCCTTTTGAGGGCCCCGAGTCTGCCGTTCCTCCACCCGGGCTACCGGGTGGACTCTAGCCGCGTCGGGAGACGCTCAGTGCGCGTCAGACGAGCCGTCGGGTCGGCGCTCGACCTCGACGTTCCACGCCTGCCCGAAGGCCTGCATCGCAGAGGCGATGAGCAGCACCTGGACCGGCACGATGATGAGGGTCACGACCCCGAGGATGTCCTCGTTGAGGGTCGGGTTGGTGAACCCGGCCTTGTCGCGGCTGAACCACTCGGGCGCGGCGACGGCGGCGAAGATGAGCAGGATCATCGCGAGCGCAGCGATCACCGGCAGCACGCCCCGCTGCCAGCGCAGCACGAAGAACGCGAGCACCAGGTACAGCAGGATGTAGGCGACCTGCAGCAGCTTCGCGCCCTGCAGCACATCCCATCCGCCGATGGTCACGATCGCGACCAGGACGACCGACACGATGAGCAGCAGCGTGACGATGAGCTTCGAGGCCTTGGGGCCCGCGCCCTGTCGGTTCGGGTACTCAACGACGATGCCCTGACGTTCGCGCCGTTCGGCGAGTGCTGCTGCAGCGGCTCCCATGGACGCGGAACATACAATCCTCGGCGGCTCCATGCAGCACTTCCGCGCGCGGGCGTGGTGGAATCGGTAGACACGTCGGCCTTAGGAGCCGGTGGCGCAAGCCGTGGGGGTTCAAGTCCCTCCGCCCGCATCGCGGCTCTCCGGCGCCGCCGAGGGAAGGTCTGGGGTGCCTCACCAGATGCGCACGGGACTCGTCCCCGGCTCCGGCGGAGTCGCCGGAGCCTCGTGGCTGATCGGGGCGCGCGACGCCGTCGCGTCAGCGACCGGGTGGGACCAGGCGGTCACGTTGGCTGCGCACGAGCTGAGCACCGTCCGCGCAGCTACCATCTGCGCCCGTTCCAGGGGGACTGGTGTAACGGAAACATAGCGGTCTCCAAAACCGTTGCTCGGGGTTCGATTCCCCGGTCCCCCGCGTGCTGTAGGTCCGTTCAAAGCGCCGCAAAGCTCACAACGTCGCATTCGCTTTCTGCCGGACTTCGTGCATGGACCGCCGGACCGGCGGATATACTCCCGCCGCTTCTAGTCGCCGGAGTGCACCCGGAAAAGGATCATCGGAGGAACCATGCGTCAGTCTCTCACCCGCAGGACGCTGTCTGCCATCGCGCTTGTCGCGTCCATCGCTGTCGCGAGCCTGACCCTGTCGGTCGCGGCGTTCGCTCAGGACACCACGACGACCGACCCCGTCAACCCGTACACGAGCACGACCCCCACCGTCGAGCCGACCGTGGACACGCTGCCCGAGACCACGGAGACCACCCCGCCTCCGCCGCCGACGTCGACTGCAGAGCCGGCGCCGACGTCCACCAGTGATACGGCGCCTGCCCCCCCGACCGCGACCGCTGCGCCCGCGCCGACGGCCACGACGGCCGCCAAGCCGAACACCCCGCCCAAGCGTCTGGCGTTCACGGGGTACGACCCGCTGATCATCGGCTTCGTCGGCCTTGCGCTGATGCTCGGCGCCGTCGCGCTGCAGCGCCGCCGCGGCACCCGGTAGCACCGCGCCGCCACCGGCGACGCTTCGTTGACCTGAGAGCCATCGTCCGCGCTGCGGGCGGTGGCTCTCGTCGTTTGGGTCCGCGACCTACACTCCCGGCCCGTGTCGGCGTCAGCGATCTTCCGGCCGGACGCGCTCGACGGACAGGCCGCGATCGTGACGGGAGGGGGGACGAACCTGGGTCGAGAGGCGGCACGGGAGCTCGTCGCGTGCGGCGCGTCGGTCGTGATCGCCGGACGCCGCGAGGAGGTCCTGCGCGCAGCGGCACAGGACATCGGCGCGGGATGCACGTGGGTCAACGGCGACATTCGCGACCCGGACCACGCCGCGCGCATCGTCCAGGTGGCCCGGGAACGCCACGGCCGGCTCGACCTGCTGGTCAACAACGCGGGAGGGCAGTACTTCGTACCAGCCGAGGACATCGGGGCGAAGGGCTGGCAGGCGGTGCAGCGGCTGAACGTGTCCGGGACGCTGACGATGACCCAAGCCGCAGTCGACGGGGCGATGCGGGCGGCGGGGGGCGGGACGGTGATCAACGTGACGGTGTCGCCGCACCACGGCATGCCGGCGATGGCGCACACGGGCGCGGCACGGGCGGCGGTGGAAGGGCTGACGCGCGAGCTGGCGGCGCGGTGGGCTGCTGAAGGCGTTGCGGTCGTCGCGGCTGCGATCGGCCGCTTCGATACCGAGTCGTTGCGAAAGTACCCGGAGAGCGTGACGCGCGGAGCTGCGCGCTCGGTGCCGGTGCAGCGCCTGGGCTCCATGCAGGAGTTCGCGTGGCTGATCGCCTTGCTGGCGACGCCGGTGGGTCGTGCGCTCAGCGGGTCGGTCGCAACGCTGGACGGAGGGGTGGACAACTGGCAGGGCCCCTGGCCGCCTGCGGGTCTCGCCGACGACGGCGGCACCGTCCCGACCGAAGAGCGCCGCGGAGCCTCGACCTCGTAGCGTTCGGCCTGCAACGGAGAACGCGCGTTGGTGTTGCCCGCATGGGCCTCGACGACGGTTGGCGCCAGTACACTGCGCTCGCGCTTCGCGGGCGAGGTGTTACCGGTTGCACGGGACCCTTCCAAGGTCTAAGAACGAGTTCGAGTCTCGTCGCCCGCTCTGCAGCATCCGCAGGGCCACGGGGAGTGGCGCAGTCTGGTAGCGCACCCGGCTGGGGGCCGGGCGGTCGCAGGTTCAAATCCTGTCTCCCCGATGAGCGAAAGCCCCGTGCTGACGGGGCTTTCGTCGTTGTCGGGGCCTCGGCCGGAGGTCGGCGGGGAACAAACGGAGAACAATTCCTCTCTCGGGCTATTCGGAGCGGCGAGTCCGATCGGGCGCCAGCAGCGGCCCCACGGAGGCGGCTGCGTTGGTGGAGGACGAAGTGCCGGAGCGACTTTCGTTGTGCGCAGCCAGCGAGTAGGTTCGTCGCTTGTCCGCTGGCCAGCAGAGCGACTCTCGCGAGCAGCGGGCGGCCGAGCCGCTGATCCTGCGGCGGGTCGCCGAGCATCTTGATCGGCCGCTGACGCCACAGACCGTCAAGCTTGCGAGCGGCGCGAAAGTCCAGGTCGACGGCGTCGCGGGGGACATGTCGGCGTTCGTTGAAATCTTCGCCCGCCACGGCGCGCTGAAAGGCGGCCAGCAGAAGAAGGTTTCTCACGACGCGCTGAAGAACGACCGGCTCGGGCTCGGCGTACGCACTAGCGGCTCAGGCACCTACTACTTCACCCGCGATCCCAACGGCACCCCGATCGGCGAACGCCTCCCCGACGGCACCACCGACTACTACACCCTTGACCACCTCGGCTCGGTCACCGCACTGACCAGCCCCACCGGTACCGTCCACAACACCTACACCTACGACCCCTACGGCCGCCAAGAAGCCACCACCGGCACCATCTCAAACTACCTCCGCTACACCGCCGCCCTCGACATCTCAGACACCGGAAACCTTTACCACCTCGGCGCCCGCTACTACGACCCCAACCAAGGCCGCTTCACCCAAATCGACCCACTCGAACAAGTCGCCAACCTAGGCGAAGCAAACCGCTACCTGTATGTTGGTGCGAACCCCATCAACGCCACTGACCCGAGCGGCCTGTGTTTCGTATTGCACTGCAGCACGTACCACTCGATTTCTAACTTCGGGCATCGCCTGCAAACCAGCACGCGTCTCGCGACTGGCTGCATTGCTGGCGCGGAACTCGGTGGTGCGATAGGGACGGCCGCGCTATCGCCGGAGATCGGGGCCCCCATCGGATGCGCCACCGGCCTCGCAGCCGCGGCATTTGGCGGGAATTTGGGGCGTCCGGAATTGTCGCAACCGTACCCGTCCAGATAGTGGTGCATCGCAAACGCATCGACGGAATCGCGTTTTTTGGCTTCGGTGGCTTAGTGCTGACAACAGCGGCCGGCTACGAACTGTTTCGAGGCAGCGTGGTCGTCGGAATTGTCTGGTCAGTCGCAGCAGTCGGGGCCTGGTACTGCGTGAGCGCCGAAATCCGCGGCGCGCCGGTGCCTAGCCTCAACGAGGATTACGCACTCTGGTGGCGAGTGAATTTTGCACTGTTCGTAGGCATCAGTATTGTCGGTCTAATAGGCGTGCCCGGGAACGTCCTGACGGTTATGTGGATGGGCTTGGCGATATCGGCGTCGATCAGCCGACGCCAAGTCAGAGATCGGCGCGACCCACCCGCACCCGCTACGACGCCTCGTACCGAGGAGCGTCCGACGGAGTGATTTGTGTGCAGCGTCGCAGCCGTCAGGGCTCAGAACAGGCTGGAGCTACACGCCAGACGGGTCCGGGCCCTGCTGGAGGTCGACGAAGTCGACGACGCAGACAACGCAGCTCACGAGGCGGCCGGCCCGTTCGGCGACGACACTGAGCCGGACCGGGTTTGACGGAGACCTCAAGGCTGGGATTCTGTCCTGGCAGAAGGTGAGGCTCCAAGACCTATGGGACGACCGAAGAAGTACCCCGACGAGCTGGTGGAGCGCGGCGTGCGGCTGGCGCTTGAGAGCGAGCGGCCGATCGCGCATATCGCCGCCGACCTCGGCATGCATCCCGAGTCGCTGAGGAAGAAGGTGCGCCAAGCCCAGGCGGACTCCGGGGAGCGGCCGGATCTGCCGTCGACGTTTGAGCGTGAGGAGATGCGGCGCCTCAAGCGCGAGAACTTCGAGCTGCGGCGGGCCAACGAGATCCTGAAGTCCGCCTCGGTGTTTTTCGCGAAGGAGCTCGACGCAGACCGAACGAAGTGAGCCGCTACATCGATGAGCATCGTGGCCGCTTCGGCGTCGAGCCGATCTGCCGGACCCTGGACGTGTCGGCGTCCGCGTTCTACCACCGCGCCGGCGCCGAGCCCTGCGCCCGGGCCGTTGAGGACGAGCGGCCGCTGGCCCGGATCCGGGAGGTGCACAAGGCTAACTACGAGGCCTACGGCTACCGCCGCACCTGGAAGGCGCTGCTCAGAGCGGGCGAGCGCGTGCCGCGCTGCCAGGTCCAGCGGCTGATGGCCGAGCATGAGATCCGCGGCGCCAAGCGCCGCGGCAGGCCGTGGAGAACCACGATCGCCGACCCGGACGCTCACCGCCGCCCGGACTTGGTGCAGCGCGACTTCACCGCCGGCGGGCCCGACGAGTTGTGGGTCGCGGACTTCACCTACCTGCGCTGTTGGCAGGGCCTGGTGTTCTTCGCGTTCGTCATCGACGCCTACAGCCGCCGGATCGTCGGCTGGCAATTCGCGAGCCACATGCGCACCGACCTCGTCCTCGACGCGCTGCGAATGGCCCTGGCCCAGCGCCGGTCGGGCGCTGATGTCGAGCTCGTGCATCACTCCGACAGGGGCAGCCAATACACCAGCGGCCTCTACGGCCAGGTCCTCGACGACCACGGTGTCCTGGCCTCCGTCGGATCGGTCGGCGACGCCTACGACAACGCGCTGGCGGAAAGCTTCGTCGACAGCTTCAAGACGGAGCTGATCGCCGACCGCGTCTGGCGCACCCGCTCCCAGCTCGAGCTCGCGATCGTCGAGTGGGTCGCCTGGTTCAACACCGACAGGTTGCACGGCTCCCTCGGCGACATCCCGCCAGCGGAGTTCGAGACCATGCGTCAAGTCGGTAGGTTCGATCTCTCCCTCCAATGAAAAGAGGGAACCAACTAATCCGGTCTCCGCGAGACCCAGCCCGGCTCACACAGAGTCTTAACGGCTGAGCTGGGAGCCGGAGGTTTCGACGCGATTCGCACACCCGCGGATGATGAGACCTACCGCGGGTTGAGCTGGACCCGGGTTTGACGGAGAGGTTGATCTACCCCCGGAAAGATGGAGTCGCGGGTCTGGAGTTCAGGCGGCGTGGTTGGTCTTGATGTAGTTGGTGATCTACCCCGGGAAACGTGGAGTCGCGAGTCTGGAATTAGGCGGCGTTGGTGGGCTTTGTTGCGCTGGCCCCTTCGCGCACTGCTCCCACAGACTTGCCTACAGAGCTCTGGCGCCAACCCAGGGCGCCAACCCAGGAGTCTAAATCGAGGGATCGAGATGTCACAGGTCGGACCAGCGAAGTGACGGCCGTTGATTCCGCGACATCAGCGTGTTCTGCGTTCCGGCGGATGTCACCCCGGTCGGCCTTGCCAGTAGGGCCGCAAGATCATCAGGGTTGGTAGTTGCGCTCCGTCGATCGCGAGCGCGCGGTCTGGCTGAAGCTGTTGCAGCGCGGCGGCGGTGGCTTTGCTGCGCGGGAAGGTTTTGACCTCGGACCGCGGCGATCTCTGCGTGCTCGCCTTGAGGTCGGCGGAGTCGCTCGTTTCGTCGCCGAGGAGGGTGGTGATGTAGCGGCGGGTGGCTTCGTCGGTGACGGGTCCCATGAAGAGTTTGGTGGTGGAATTAGCGAGGATGGAGTCGGCTGCGTGGTGGTAGCGCTCGCGGATCTGGGCGACTGATTGCCAGATGGTGGCGATGCGGATGCCGTAGCCGGCGGCTTGAGAGAGGTGGCCGGGAAGGTCGCGAAGCGGCGCAATGTTGGCGGCTTCGTCGATTAGGACCCGCAGGGCGGGATCAAGGGGACCGTGGGTGTTGGCGTGTGCGGCGGCGTGGTGCAGGACGGAGGACAGGAGCGAGACGACGAGCGGTGTAAGGAGTCGTTGGTGGCGTTCGGAGGCAACGATGTACAGCGTGTTGGGCGCGCCGTCGAGGAGTGCGTCGGGGGTAAGTTCGGGGTGGGCGCTGGCGGTGACTTCGGGGTAGCGGTAGGCGGCGAGGAGGGAGCCGGCGGACATGTAGGTGGTGCCGCGGTTGCGATCGTCGAGCGCCGTGACCGCGCCGAGCTGTCGGGCGGCGTCGTCAGCGTCGTGAGCTTCGAGGATGCGCAGAGCGGTCGCGGTTTCTTGCCCGTCAAGCCAGTTGAGGACGGTGTCGATGCGTCGTTGGTCGAGGGCGGCGGCGTGCAGGAGGGGGGCGAGGAGCTTGGCTGCTTCGCCGCGCCAGTACCGAGCGACTTCCGAGTCCCCGTCGGTGACGGCGTCGGAGAGCCACTGAGCACCTTGGAGGGCGCCGGTCCACGTCCGGCAGCCGTCGAGGGGGGTCCATCCGGCGCTGCTGGGGCCGAAGGGATCCCAGACGTGAACGCGCCCGAGGGTTGACCGGTGGGCACGGGTGGCGTGGAGGATGTCGGTCTTGGTGCTGGTGACGATGGCGGGGCCGTGGTGTTCGAGCAGCCAGGGGATGACGCAGCGGGTGGTCTTGCCGGAGCGGGTGGGGGCGATGACGGCGACGTGCGCTTCGGGGTGGGAGGCGAGCAGGCGTCGATCGACGCGGCCGAGCGTGAAGCGGCCGGGTTGGGGGCGGGGGACGATGAGCGGGGTGAGGTCGCGGGGCCGTGCCCAGGAGCGTGGCTTGCGTCCGCGGGGGTCGTAGGGTCGGCGGCCGAGGCGGTTGGTCGCTGCGAGCGGCTCGAGGCGCCGGAGCGCGGCGGTGACGGCAGCTGCGGTGAGCGCGACGGGCCGGAGGGTCGCGGCCCACCATCCGGTCGCCGTCGGCATCTGCGCCGCGACCTGGGCGGGGAATGCGGACGCGGGGTCGGCCCACGCGCCTCTGGTGATGATCCGTGCGGTTCCCACGGCCAGCTGAGGCAGCGACGCGATCGGCGCGTGGCCTGAGTACAGCCACACGGTGACCGCGGGGATCAGCGCGGCGGTGGCCGCGAACGTGACCGCCCCGAACAGCAGCCATGCGACAGGGAGGTCGCCGGGCCTGTCAGCCTGCTCGGTGTTCGTCACCGGACCGCGGATGGGGTACGGGGTGTTGCGTGGGGGGCGGCGTCGACGCGGGCGCCTAAAAAGGTCGCGACAAGCAGCACGGTCAGCATGCAGGTCGCCAATCGTGGAAGGCGGGCAAGCAGGAGGACGATGGTCAACAGCAAGATGGGGAGGGTCGCGCGCGGATGCGCAGCAAGACTCACCGCGGCCGCCGGAAAGAGGGCGAGACCGATCAAGTTCTGGCCGGTGAGCTTGGGCCGAGTTGAGCTCCGGAGCTTCATCGTGCCGCGCTGTCGGTGAGGACTTGGACCCACCGGGCCGGTGGCCGGAGGGAGGGGGCGGGGGAGTGGTTCCAGGAGAGGTGGAGGTGGTCGCCGCGGCCGTGGCCGGGGTCGCCGTCGTAGCCGACCCATCGCCACGGCGCCCGGGGGTGGCCCTGTTGGGGTTCGGCGAAGTGGGCGAGCTGGTCGATGTCGTCCCAGCTGCCGCCGGGTCCGGGGACGATGTCTAGGGCTAGGCCGAGGGGGTGTTCACCACCGGGGTCGTGGCCGGCGGGTGCGTAACCGTCGGTGATGGCGATGTGGAACCGGTCGGTCAGGAAGGCGATGTCGGGCAGCAGGCGTTGGTCGATGCTCTCTCCGGGGAACCCGGGGATCGGGACGATCTGGCCGCCGCTGAAGATCCGATCGGTGCCGCCGAGGGTGGCGGTCTCCGCGTCGGGCCCGCAGACCGCCGCGGCCGGCAGGGCGACGTTTTCGTTGGGCTGGTTGGCGTATGTCGCTGCCTGCTTGAGGATCTTGTTGACGTACCAGTTGGCGTGGTTGTAGGCGAAGATCGCGCGTTGCCAGTCCTCTGGCGCTCTGCTGGCGTGGAGGAGGTTGGCGGTGGCGTAGATGGCGTCGGCGGCGGTGTTGGGGTCGCGTTGGCCGTCGCCGTCGGCGTCGACGCCGTAGGTTCGCCAGGTGGAGGGCAGGAACTGGGTCCAGCCGATCGCGCCGGCGGTGGAGGGTCCGAGGTTGCGCCCGAAGTCCGACTCGACCTTCGTCACCGCCGCCAGCACCGAAGGGCGCTGGGTTCCGAGGCGGTAGCGCGCGGCGGCACGGTAAAACAAGCTGATCACTCTCGGGCGCGCGTATCCAAAGGCCCGGCTGGTCATCGCCTTCGCTGACCAGGGAGCCGCCCGCTACGCCACGCAGGGCACGTGGGTCTCCGAGGCACTTGCCGCGTGGAACGTCGAAGTCGTGGTCGTGGAGATTGACCCCATGGTCAGCGATGGGATTCGCACCGCCCAGGCCCGCCAGCAGATGGTCAACCCGGCAGCGCCTCCGCCGGACGACGCTGACCTGGAGTGACCGTCCGGGCGCGCTGCCCGGGGCGTCCTCCCGGTCGGCGCGACGGTGACGTGCAGAACGACCAGCAGTCGGGCGCGGGCGTCAGTAGCCGATGAGGAGCAACCCGTCCAGCGGCAGCTCAAGCCGGTCGCTCGCGTATATCGCGTCGATGCGGTCTCGGGAGATGTCGTAGCTCCTCATGGCTTGCCCGCCGCCGCGGTAGGACAGCATCACCGCAAGGATCAAGTACCGGACTTCCACCATGAGGCTTGCCCGCACGATGTCGCGGTAGTCCGCGTTGCTCGCCGCGCCCCGGCCGGCCTCGACCTCGAGCACGGCTCCCTCCTCGGGATGGAAGCCGTCAACGTCGTACTGGACGATCACCGAACCCTGTTCTCCGAACAGAACCGGGCGGGTGATCTTCCCTGCTTTAGATTTGCTGGCCTCGACCAAGAACCCCTGGGTGACCAGCGCTGGCCGGATGGCAGCTAGCGCCGCGTCACTGCTGATGCCGGTCTGACTACGCGAGTCAATGACGTCCGCCACGCCGGCAAACGCCTCAACAACACCCGATACACAGGAGGGCGCCGGGGCGCGGGACGGGTAGAACTTCCAGCTCGGATAGACACTTGTCGCGACCAAGGAGATGTGAGCTCAGCAGATCGAACCTGAGCTCGCAAACGCTGGGCGCCCAGCGCCTGACCGCGTTCCCGCCCTGACGGACCGTTAGCTTTCTCCTATGGCTGCCTCGTCAACGTTGTCCGCAGCGTGGCTGCGAGCGCTCGAACTGGAATTCGCGGACTCCTTAAGCCCCGACGACGTCACGCAGATCTTCAAGCCGCACTTGGACGAAGGCATCGCGCTTTTGCGGTCGGCTGACAGCCCCTCACGCTGGGATCGCCGCATGGCCGTCGAAAGCCTCATGGCTCTCACCGATCGGGACTCTCCCACCATTCGGGATGTCCTGGTCGCTGCCGTGCGCCGCGCGGTCCGCACTGCCAGTTTCGACCTTGGAGGCGCTGTCGAACAGTCTTCCATTGAGCGGCGAGCGGTCTTAGGCGTTCTCGCGCTCGAGGACCGCTTGGCTGCCGTCGGGAACGTTGGCGAGCCGCCCGATCCGGTCCCGATCTAGCTCGCGCGCACCGAGCCCTAGACAATTCAGAGCGTGACGTTCCCGGCGCAGGCTACGCCGGCACCCTCAACCTCACGTGACCTAAGGTCCTCGTCTCAGCGCCTCGAAGTGATCGAGTTCGCTCGATACATGGTGTGGCACGGGGGAGCCTACCCCTACAGAGGCAACGTGCCGCCGCTCCGGCGACCACTCGGAGCGAGCCGATTTGCCTTAGGTGTCCAGCGACTCGTTCCATTCTGCGCCCAGCACCCATGACAAGGCAGACATGCGTCCGCTAAGGAGACCCCATTCAAAGTCGTCCCAACCCAGGTTGTCTGGTCCGTACTTTTCCTCGATCTGAGCCGCTGCCTCCGACGCTCTCTCGAACACGGCCCGGTTGGCCTCGCTTAGGGCATCCTCCCCGCTCTCCAACCTAGACCGCCAGTTCTGGTGCCGGTTCCACCAGACCTTGTCCCAAAGCTCCTTGTACGCGTCGAGGATTAGCTTGTCATTCCGACGCAGCAATAGGGGCCAAGACTCGCCCGGATCGTCTTCATCCGGGATCCATTCGACCTTGTCCCCATCTTCGGTGTAGCCGACCCGATGGCCGTTTGGACCAACTTCGTCTGGGTCGGCCGGATCGGTGGTCTGCGCTTCGGTGCGCTGGGGCGTATTGGCGCCGGCGTGAAGGCGTGCGAAATCCCGGTTCAACTCTTCGACCTGAGCCATGAGGTCTGGGTCGAAGCGCGCGATCTCTATCCCTGCCTCTCGGAGTCGAAGCTCGCCACGTCCGCGGATCGCGTCATTCGGATCCAGAACGCCAATGACTACCTTCGCGATCCGCCTCTCGATGATCCGCTCCGCGCAGGCAACCTTCGGCCGGTTTCGAGTGGTACACGGCTCCAGCGTCGTGTAGAGAGTGGCCCCGGCAAGAATCTCGTCTGGGAGCTTCTTCTCAAGAAGCGTGAACTCGGCGTGCTCGCCAGGGGAAAGCTCACCGCGGAACGCCTCACCGACCTTCACGCCGTGTCGAGCTACGACCGCTCCAACCTTCGGCGATACCTTGCCTGGCTCGCTCTCGCTTAGCCGCGCCTGTGCGATTGCTCGCTCCATCAGCATTCGCCCGTCGGTCTCTGCGGTCGGTTGCGGGATCTCGAGGCTCTTGATGCTCGCTGACACCCATGCGGCCAGCTGATCCAGGAAAAGCTTCACTCGAGCGTTTCGCTCAAGGAATGCGCGCGGACCGATGGCCGGAGCGTCGTCAACCCAGGGTGGGACGCCTGCGTCGAAATCATCGGCGGGCCGGCCCGCACGCACGTGAGCATCCCGAGCCTCCGTGCGCAAGCGGGTGTAAGCCGCGACGAGATCGTCGACCGCGTACATGCTGCGCTTTCCGCCGACAGCCTTTATGCGCTCCTCCAGCTGTTGAAGAACTCGCAAACCGTCGTCAGCCACGCGCTGATCTTGCCACGCGCCCGGCGACCGCGCGCAAGCGTGGCCCGGTCAGTCCGACTGAATCTGTCCGACAGTGGATCTTGGCGACCGGTGACCTCAGTCAATCCCAACCTGTGGCACACCGCCACTGAGCAAGACGCACAGACTGGCATTCACCCGGGGGGTGAAAGCGCTCTCGCGCTACTTACCTATGTGTTGTCCATCGGACGTCTTCTCGCTGGCGATGATCGCGAGCGCTACTACCTCGAGCAGGTCGGCCAGGGCCGCGACGACTACTACGCCGGCGAGGGCGACGGCGGCGGCGAGTGGGCGGGCACTGGCGCCCAGTCCCTCGGCGCCAGCGGCGAGGTCACACCGGATGGCCTGTCCGCCCTGTTGCGCGGCACCGATCCTGCCGGCGGTGGCGAGCTGCGCAGGTCGACGCGTCAGGGTGGCGTCTCCGGCTTCGACCTGACGTTCCGCCCGCCGAAGTCGGTCAGCCTGCTCTGGGGGCTGGCCGAGCCGGAGATCTCGAGCGTGGTCCGTGAGGCGCATGACGCCGCGGTCACCCAGGCACTTGGCTACCTCGAGCGCGATGCGTGCCGCGGCCGCCGCGGTGCCGGTGGCGTGCGTCAGGTGGTGGGGGAGGGCTTCGTCGCTGCCGCCTTTCGCCACAGCACGTCGCGGGCCGGGGATCCGTTGCTGCACACCCACGTCGTCGTGGGGAATCTCACGCACGGCGACGACGGCAAGTGGGGCGCCCTCGACAGTCGCATGATCTTCAAGCATGCGAAGACCGCGGGCTTCCTGTATCAGGCGGCATTGCGTGCCGAGATGACCCGACGACTCGGGGTCGAGTGGGGTCCGGTTCGCAGCGGTTGCGCGGACTTGGCGGGTGTACGTCGCGGGGTGATCGAGCACTTCTCCCAGCGGCGCACGGAGGTGCTTGAGCACCTCCGTGCGCACGGGGCGCACTCAGCCAAGGCCGCACAGGTCGCGGTTCTGGAGACCCGCCGGGCCAAGCAACAGGAGGTGCCGGTAGAGCGGCTGCGGGACGAGTGGCGTGCGCGAGCGGCGGAGCACGGTCTCGACGGCCAAGAAGTAGCAGCCTTGCTGGACCGTGGGCTTGAGGAGCTGCCGGCCCGCCGGGTGGCGCCTGATGAGTTGACGGTACAGGCGAGCACGTTCTCGCGGCGTGATGTGCTGCAGGCCGTCGCCGCGGCTCAGCTCGACGGCGCAGACGTGACGCAGGTCGAGCGACTGGCCGACGAGCTGCTCGCGCGTCCCGACATTGTCGTCCTGGAGCCGACCGGTAACGGACCCCCGGATCCCCGCTTCACGACGACCGGCATGCTCGCCGTCGAGCGCGGTCTGCTCGCGCAGGCTGAGCAGCGCCGCGCGCAGGGTGCCGGTCTGGCCGACCTCGACGCGGTCGAGGCTGTGCTTGCAGCGCGCGGCGAGTTGTCAGATGAGCAGGCGAATGCGGTGCGGGGCCTGACCTTGTCGGGTGACGGTGTGCAGGTCCTGCGCGCGCCCGCCGGGACGGGCAAGACCTATGCCCTTGATGCGGCTCGTGATGCGTGGACGCGATCGAACATCACCGCGGTCGGTTGTGCCCTGTCAGCTCGCGCGGCCCGCGAGCTCGAGGATCAGGCTGGGGTCGATGCGACGACGATCGCCCGGCTGCTGGGCGACCTCGAGCGGGGCTATGTGCTGGCGCCGGGATCGGTGCTGGTCGTCGATGAGGCCGGCATGGTGGGGTCGCGCACGCTCGCGACGCTCTCCTACCACGCGGCCTACGCCCGGGCAAAGCTTGTCCTGGTCGGCGATGATCGTCAGCTCCCCGAGATCGACGCGGGCGGCGCCTTCCGCGCCCTCGCCAACGGGCCCGGCATCGTCGAGCTGAGCGAGGTCAGACGCCAGCGCCACGGGTGGGACCGCGCCGCCCTGGACGCGCTGCGCCAAGGCGACGTTGAGCGCTGGGCCCACGACTACCGCGATCACGGCCGGATCGTCGCTCGCGCGACCGCCGACTCCGTGCGCAGCGAGCTGGTCCGCGAGTGGTGGCAAGCTGCCCGCGAGCCAGGCACCGATGCGGTGATGATCGCCCACCGCCGCGCCGACGTGGCCGACCTCAACCAGCGCGCCCGCGCTTTGCTGCGGGCAGACGGCTCACTCGGCGACACCGAGATCGCCGCAGGTCAGCGGAGCTTCGCCGCCGGCGACCGGGTCGTCGCGACGCACAACGACCGTAGGCGCGGTGTTGTCAACGGCGATCGCGGGGATGTCGTGGCGGTCGACCCTGAGCACCAGGCCGTCACCGTCCGCCTGCGACGCGGAGAGGAGGTCGAGCTGGACAGCGGCTTCTTGGTCGAGGGGCATCTGGACCATGGCTACGCCGTGACCGCTCACAAGGCCCAAGGCGCGACGGTCGACCGCGCCTTCGTTCTGGGCTCTGATGAGCTGTATCGGGAGTGGGGCTACACCGCTCTCTCGCGCCACCGTGAGGAATCACGCTTCTACATCGTCTCGCCGGCCTCAACCGAACGTCACCTCCCCGAGCTCGAATCAGAACCCGACCCGGTCGCCGAGCAGCTCGTGTCAATGCTCGGCGACAGCCACGCCAAGCGCCTCGCCCTTGACCAGCTGCCCCTGGAGGCCGAGCGCAACGAGGTCGACCCGCTGCTGCGCTTCCGCGGGCTGACCATGACCGAAAGGCGTCTGGGCGCGGAGGCCGATCGCACCGAGCGCGAGCGCCAACGCGTGCAAGCGCGCCTAACGCAGCTTCGCGAAGATCGCGCGGCCCTCGGGTTCTTTGCCCGCCGCGACCGCGAGCAGATCGACCACATCATCTCGAGCTGCGAAAACGCCTGCGACACCTGGAACGACCGCGCCGAACAGCACAACGCGCAGCACACCGACGCTCAAGACCGCCTGTCCTCTTGGATCGCCGACGAGGGACCCCGGGCCATCGACATCATCGATCAACGCGCCCACCACGCCAAAGTCGAGCACGCAACACGGCTTGACGAGCTGCGCGACCTACTTGCCGGCCACGGCAACCGGCCCGAGGACCTGGCCTCGCGGGACGACTGGGCCAAGACGACCCTTGACGACTCCCGACCGGCACCCGAGCCTCCCGCCCGCCACGTCGACCTCGGACACGACCTCGACATCGACTTCGACCTATAGCCCGCGACGCCCGGGCGGCCTCGCCCTGCACGCGGAGGGTCGGGTACCTCCGCCGGCCGGCCGCGTCAAGGACGCTCGCCGAGGCGAGCGGGCCTACGGCCCGGCCCTGACGGGCTGCCCTTGACCCGCCCGGCCGGCTCCGGTCCAGGGCAATCAAGGTGGCCCGGCCGGGCCACCCTGTGGGAAAGACGACTCGCACGTTCGGTGAGGGGAGGATCGTTGCGCACTTGCCGTGGCGTCCAATCGGTCCGTACCCTGTGTCTATGGCACCGAAGACCCGCCAAGCACAGCCTGACGCAAACCCCGCTGCCAGGCTGGCCGAGCCGGACCCCAAAACGGCGGCCGTCGAAGACCCGCCCAGCTCGGGCACGCGGGAGGCGATCAAAGCGATCGTCGAGCGTTACCGCGAGACCTTTGAGCGCCTCGGTCGTTGAACGTCGACCGTGGCCGGGGAGTGGCGGCCGAGCGTCGATGACTTCGTGACCGCCGCAGCGGTCATCCTCGACGCCGACGAGGCAGCGATCCGGCGCCTTCCCGGTCTGAAGCTCGCCGAATCGGCCCTTGCCGCGCCCTTCGCCGGCTTCGGCGGCAGCGACGCTTACCCAACGCTGCTTGAACGCGCGGCGGTTCTCATCGACCACCTTGCCCGGAACCACCCACTGCCCGACGGCAACAAGCGCGTAGCCCTTGCCTTGACCGTCCTGTTCCTCGAGCGCAACGGCCGGCGCTGGGGCGAGCCCGACCATGACCTCGACGTTGCCACCGTCGAACGCATCGCAAGCGGCGGAGCAACCAGCGAAGCCACAATCGCTTGGCTCCAGGACCGCACGAGCCAGAATTGACCCGGGGGGTCTCAGTGCACTCGCGCGACATAGGGGTGTGGACGTAGACCAGACCGCGGACCGCCTACTGACCGCTGACGAAGTCGCCGCGCTGCTGCGGGTCACCAAGGCCTGGGTGTACGCGGAAACGCGACGCAACGCCCTGCCACACGTGCGCCTCGGCCGTTACGTCCGCTACCGGGAGGTCGCCATCCACAGCTGGGTCGAAGCGATGGAGCGTGGTCAGATTTCTCGCCGGCCGCGCTAGAACCTCCGGCGCGCCCGTCCGCGCGAGAGCTCACACTGTCGCCATGGCGAAGCGCACCCACGGCACGGGCCACCTCTACGAAAAACACGGCTCCTACTACGGCCGCTGGCGCACAAGCGATAGCCGCCTGCTCAACCGCAAGGTCGGTCGCATCCGAGCCGTCGGCGAGCGCGACGGGCTAACCCGTACACAGGCCGAGCGGGAGTTCCGGCGCCTGCAGGACCAGGAGGAGCGCCGGCCCGCCCCCCGCCACGACCACCCCCGCCACACCGTCGGCGAGGCCGCCGACTCCTTGCGGCGTCAGCTCGCCCTCCAGGGCTCCCGCCGGTCCTACCTCGAGGGCTGCGAGTCGATGCAGCGCGTCCACATCGCCCCTCGGCTCGCCGACCGACCTCTCGACAAGGTGACGACAGCGCATGTCGAAGCCGTCACCGCAACGATGCTCGGTGCAGGCCTCGCCCCCAAGAGCGTGCGCAATGTTCTCACCTTCCTCTTCGCGATCTTCGAGCACGCCATCGAGCTTGACTGGACGCGGGAGAACCCCGTCCGTCGCGCGGCTCGCCCGAAGCGTCGACGGGCGACGGACGCCAACCCGGACCTGCAGTTCCTCACCGTCGATGAGCTTGAAGCCGTCCTGCGAGCCATTCCCGACGAGGTTGTCCATCGCGACCCGGCACCGACCCGGAAGGGGCGTCGGGGCCCAGCGCCGCCGCCACCACCTGATGTCCTCGGCCCGGTCCTGCGGCCGCTCATCCTCGCCGCGGCGATGTCCGGCTTGCGCCAGTCCGAACTGCTGGGACTGCGCTGGCGCGACGTCGACTGGACTGCGCAACGTCTGCGCGTCCGCAACACCTTTGTTCGCGGCGAACACTCCGGCCACGGCAAGTCCGACCTCTCGACCTCACGCTCCGTGCCCATGGCTAGCCGCCTCGCCGGGGACCTCGATCGCTGGTCACAGCGCACCGCCTACCGCGGCGACGACGAGCTTGTCTTCGCTCATCCGCTGACCGGTAATCCGCTCGACCGCAGCAAGGTCACCCGCCGCTTCAAGGAGGCCTGCACAGCCGCTGGCGTTCGTCCCATCCGCTTCCACGACCTGCGGCACACGTTCGGCACACGACTCGTCGCTTCGGGTACCTCGCTGCGTTCAGTTCAAGAGTGGCTTGGTCACGCAGACGCGAAGACAACGCAGATCTACACGCACTACGCGCCGAACGAGCACGAGGTGCAGCTGGTCGATGCGGCGTTTGCCTCCGACCCGACGAGCGGCCGGCTTGGGGAGGAACGATCGGCGTCGTAATTCGGCCCGTCCACGCTGCATCCGGTGGATACCCGTCTGCCGTCGATTGCCAGCCCGCGAGCCCAGAGTTGCGACCCCGGACAGTAGGGCTGGAGATCGTGAAGATGAAGGCGTCGGCTGCCGTGATCTTCGCGAGCGCAGCTGCCGCGATCTCGGCGTGTGGAACAGGGCAACCCAGGGGGGAAGTAGCGACCAGCCAGGCTGCCCGTCCGCCGAATGCGAATCAGACGCGGCCCGCGGAGGGTCACGTCTCAAGAAAACGGCGTCCTGCACCAGTCCCCAAACGCATTCAGCTGGCTAGGCCGCCGATAGTGGTGGCTTTCCTAGGGGCCGGGGGTTCTCAGCCTGTGTACACCGTGTACGTGCGGCTGAGAGGTGGCTTTCGTCCTACGCGCAAGCGGCGCCTACTCATAAGGCTCGAAGGGTTGTCGAATTTCGATACCTCCGGCCTCGGCGTCGATGCTCAGGAAGGTGCTCGGTGCTACGCCAAGGGAATCGACAACTTCGAAGAGTTCCCATCGGCTCTCCGCCATCCACGGCTTGGCCACCTCCTGAGAGTGAGCATTGGTGCTACGCCCGCTTTGTCGGGCAAGTCGCCGCAGCGGCGGGTGCCGCTGCAACTCGCTAGACCGAACGAGTATGCCCCTCCTGCGACTAGCGAGGTTTGGTTCAAGCTGCTGGGGTGTTAGCGAAGGGTCGCTCCGACAGCGAGTTCGCTTCCAATTTGACGCTCCGTGTTGTCGGCTTCCTACAGCCGTAAACTTTCGAACGGCGGGCCGAGGACCGCACGCTCCCTGTCCGGCGTCACACCGAGCGGCGGCAGATCTGTTCGCAGCGGCGGACACCTGTCGATCGACACGAGCCACTGCCAGGTGTCGCGGATCGTCTCGCTGGAGGGCCGGCAACGCAGGCCGGCTGCGTGCGCGCGGTCCACGCCGACGGCGTGCAGCCCACGGTACTCGTGGTCGGGCGGCAGCCAGATCGGCAGCTCTGTCCACGGCTCGATGCCTGCGGCCTCGATGGCGTCAGGATCCACCCAGACGAGCGACGCATCGCCTCCGGTGACCGCCCGGCACGCTTCGAGCAGGCTCTGCGTCGTGGCGTGACCGGGGCGCGCGACGACGTTGAACGCGCCCGAGCGATGGTCGCGGCCGGAGTCCAGCAGCCATCGGGCGAGATCGCGGACGTCGATGAACTGCAGCGGGCGCTTTGGTGGACCCGGCGCCAGCACATCCCCGCCGCGCTCGAGGCGCAGCAGCCACCACGGCAGGCGCCCGACGTCCTCCCAGGGGCCGAGGATCAGCCCTGACCGCGCGAAGAGCGCCCGATCTCCGAAGCGGTCCTTGATCGCGATCTCGGCACCGCGCTTACGTTGGGCGTACTCGCCACTCTCTGCGTCAGGCGACGCATCCACGGTCGCGTCCGACTCGTCGCCATCCACCGGCGGGGGCGGCGTATACACCGACGTGCTCGACACATATACGTAGTGCCCGACGCGGTCGGCCAGCAGTGCCGCGCTGTCGCGCGCTGCTCGCGGGGCGCCCGCCCACGTGTCAACGGCGAGATCCCACCGGGAGCCGGCGAGCTTCGCGACGTCGCGCGGCTCGAGCCGGTCGCCGAGCACACGGGTGACGTCCGGGCGCGCATCACCGGTCTCACCCCGGTTGAACGTCGTGACCTCCCACCCGCGTACCAGTGCGTCCTCGACGACGGCGCGCCCCACGAACGACGAACCCCCAAGGATCAGAAGCTTCAACACGCGGGTGGTGTACACCATTTACTCGCACGCTGCCCTGCGTAACCCTTGCCTGATGGGACCCGTTGACGAGCCGTGGGGTTCTTGGGTATGACCGGTCTGGCCGCGCTCCTCGCCTCCGCGCTGGTCGTTCTCGCCCTCACCCCAGCGGTTCGCGGGCTGACCACGGCCGTCCTGACGCGCACCCGAACGAGAGCGCGGTTAGCTCGTGGGGAGGCGTGACGGCAGTGAGCGTCCTGGTCAACCGCGGACGGGCGTACCGCCTTGCGGTGATTCGCGGTCGGCGTCGGACGCTTCTGCTGGTGCCGAGCTCCCCGGTTCCCGGCCTGCATTGGCGGGCCGAGGGGTGAGCTCGCGTCCGTGGCATCCTGCGCAGATGGGTGCGCGCGGATGGTGGCTCGTACCTCTCGCGCTGACGACTGTCGCCGTCGTAGGTGCCATCGCCGCCGCGCTCCTGCTCTCGCAACCGGCCGCGGCGATCGACGCACCCATCTGGGCGCCGACGCAGCAGCTCAACCGCGGCTTCATCGTCGACGGAAGCGAGCTCGCGCCGGAGTCGTCTGATCCCCGCGCCGGCATCGACGCCCAAGGGGCGGCTTTGGTCGTCTGGGCGGTGCCACGCAAGCCGGGCCAGTTCGGCACGGACGTGTACGGCGCCACCGCGCCTGCGGGGCAACCCTTCAGGGCGGCACGACTGGTGCTGGCGAACGCCGATGCCCCGGAGCTCGCCGTACTGCCCGACGGACGCGCGCTGCTGACCGCGACGCGCAACGACAACGGCCCCGAGGTCCTGGTGGTGGGCAGGGTGGACGGGGAGTTCGGGGCCGTGCGGGAGATCGGCGGGCCGCGGCAGCGGGTCAGCGCGCTGGCGGCCACTCCGCAGGGAGCCGTTGCCCTGGTCGTCGATCCCACCGCCCCGGTGCCGCGCACGCGCGTGCTTGAGATCGGGGCGCAAGGCGTCGTCGGCGCTCGGCGTGACGTCGGGCTCGGCGAGTTCGCCCAGCGCAATCAGGTGGCCCGTGGCGCCGACGGCACCCTGGCCATCGCCGGCGACTCGCAGGTCGTGATCCGCTCCCCGGCCGGGCGGTGGCGCCGTGTCAAGACGCGGCTCGGGACAAGCGCAGACGACCCGCAAGCCGGCGTCTCTCCTGATGGTCGGGTTAGTGTCGCGGCCATCCGGTCACGAGAGTTCGGCGAGGCGGCCGTCTACGGAGGCATCGTCGTTGCCGAGTTGCAGGCGGGCGCAAACCGCTTTGGCCCGCTTCGCCGCGCACCCGTGCGTCCGGCTCGACGGCCGAGCGCCTTCGGGCCCGTCGTCGCCTACGACGCGAGCGGCCACCGAGTGGTCGCCTGGATCGAGGACACCCACCCCGACGCCGGGGAGGAGCAGGAGAGCGCGTTCGGGCGGGCGATCGCCTGGACGGCGGCAGGGCACCGCGTCACACTCGACACCAAAGCCGCCGACGTCCGACTGCTCGGCGCGGCGAATGGCGTTCTCAGCGCGTCCGACGGCGGCCCGTGGCGGACGCATCTGCTCACGGCGCGCCACGCGACTCGGCTTGACGGCCCCAGGGGCAGCGCGGAACCCGCGACCTTCGGCACCGAACGCGGGCTTGCCACGTCGCGCGCACGCACGATCCTGGCCTGGCGCGGCCGACCTGACGGCGGCATCCGGGTCGCGCGTCTCGCAGCCACTCCCTAGTCGCCCGCACGAACGGTCGAACAGACGTTCGGGGAACAAAACGGGGAACAAACTGAGCGCAAATCAGCGATTCTGAGCCGCACGCAAACGGCTCTTTAATGCGCTAAAGCGCACCACCGTACCCCGCCCTTTCTGGCTGGGGGCCGGGCGGTCGCAGGTTCAAATCCTGTCTCCCCGACTGAGGCGCAAGAAGGCGAAGGAGTGCGAAGGCCCCGTTCTACCGGGGCTTTCTGCCGGTCTGGAGCTGCGAAGACCGCGAACGGATTTGCAGGGACTTTGCCCCGCAACCGCTCGCCTGGGTTGCTCCTCGGTAGCAACTGGCCTACCGACTCGGTAGCAGCGAGACGGGCGCGCGTTCCTAAGCGAAAAGCCAGCGCTGGCGCGATGCCGGGCGCACTCTCGCTGAATGAGCTTGTGCGTCTGCAACTTCGCTGGGCGGTGGTCGGGTGTCTGCGTCACTGCCTGCATCGCGTGAGCTGGACGCGGACGCTTTGCGTCCGCCTTCACTCGTTGAGGAGGGCGCAGCCCTCTATAAGCCAAAGAAATCAGGAGCTGACGAGGGTTGGCTGCGAAAGACCGTCGAGGGTGGGCGCAGGTCGCGGTGTCCTCGGGCCAAAGGTCAATGGCTCGTCAGCACGGGCACGGGCCGTGCTTTCGAGATGTCGTGCGGTGCGTGGTCGTGCGGCCACTGCTCGCACAAGAAGAAGGCGGCGGCTCAGTACCTCATCGCGTGGGGCTATGAGCGCGCGCTCGGACGAGGGGAGAGCGTCCGCTTCATCACCTTGACCACGACCACGCAGATGGACCGCCGCGACCTGTACCTGGCCTTCAACAAGCTCTGCGTGAAGCTGCGACGCACGGGCGAGCTGTCGGAGTACTTAGCGGTCTTGGAGACAACGGCAGGCAAGAACGGCACCCGCCCGTTGCTGCACCTGCACCTGCTGGCGACCGGACGCTATATCCGGCAGGCACGGCTCTCTCGGCTGTGGGCTTGGGCGACCGAAGACCGTGCGCGCATCACCGACATTCGGGCCGTGCGTGGAGTAGGTGAGCAAAGCTCGGCGGGCTACCTTGTCAAGCAGCTCGCAAGCTACTGCGTGAAGGCGCACACCGACCAGTTGTCGGCTCACGGCGGCAGTCGGCTGCGTCCCGTTCGATGTAGTCGGGGGTGGGCACCGGGTGGCTTTACGGCTGCTGAGAGGGCGGTTGCGCGGCTTGTTGCTGAGGAGCACGGAACGGGCGAGCCAGACCCCGGCCCGTGGTTGTTCGTAGTCCGCCGCTTCGACGGGTCCATCTGGGTACGACCTAAACCCGCTGAGCACGCGCAGCCGACGACTGACGACGCCGGAGCGGAGCCGTCCAACGGCGGAGCGACGAAGGAGGAGGAAGAAGGTGAAGCAGCGCAGGCGGGGGAGTCGGCGCTCGCCTTGTAATGCCGACCTTCCACGGCAAATACGAGCCACCCGCACCGGTCGCACGGCATCGGGGCCTGTGGTTGGCACTGCTCGCTGCGAGCTTGCCGGTTACGGACCAACCGCGCTACGCCCGTGGTCTAGTGGGTCTGTACGCCCGATTTCTTGACGAAAGGACTGTCCCGACCTACGAAGAGTTTTACGAGGTGGTGTCGGGCCTTCTCGCTCTACTTCGGGACACAGCCTTCGAGGAGGAGGGGTGTGTGTCGGAGGACAGTCGCTACCTGGAGGCGGCTCGGTACTTGCAACTGGCGGAGCAGCTCGCGCGGAGGGAGCTGAGCAGTGAGGACGACCCTTAGCGGGACTTCTTGCTACGCCTGCCGCGCTGCATCGCCTGGCCGCCGTCGAGAAGCTTGCTGAACCCTCGGGTTTGGCCCTCGCGCTGGGTCGCTGGCTTCGCCCTGAGTTCGAGGTCGTACCCGAGCGCGTCGAGCAAGGTTGCGAGCTGACGAACTGTCGGGGACCGAGCCTCGCCTTCCCATCGGGCAATGCTCGTTTGCGTCGTCCCCGCAAGGTCCGCGAGTTCTTGCTGCGTGACCTTCTTTCGCCGTCTGGCATCGCGGAGGACTTCTCCGGCTGTTTGGGGCATCAGGCCAGGAGTATGTCCGAGCGGACATAAGGCCATCGCCTTGGCTCCTCCCTGAACCCGCTATGCTCATAAGCATATGTCCGTATGGACATAAAACGACTCTTAGCGCAGTTCCCGTTTTGCCTGCAAAAGCTCCTACTTTTGAGGTCATGGGCATTGTCATTCCGTTTCCTCAACAGGCCGCCTGGGAGCCGTGGCTCAGCAAGCGTCAGCTTGCTCAGCACTTCGGCTACTCAACCCGGTGGGTCGAGTTGAAGATGCGCGAAGGCATGCCGTCCTATATCCACGGCAGTCAGCGGCGCTATCGCCTCTCCGAGACGGAAGCTTGGCTGGCAGAAAGAAGCACAGCGTGATCAAGAAAAGAGGAAGCAGCTACGGAGTCCGCATTTACCTTGCGGGAAAGCAGGTGTGGGTCGGCTCCTTCGACAAGTACGGAGATGCTAAGAAGGCCGAGCGTGAGGCTTACGACAAGCTGCGCCCGGCACAAGATGAAACCGTGGCACAGTTCACGGCTCGCTGGCTGCGGGATTTCAAGCGGCCACGGGCTTCCACCAACCGCCACAACGCCTACATGGTGCAGCCTCTAGCCGTGGAGCTTGGCGGGACGAAGATGGGCGACATAAGCCGTCGCCGCGCTCGGGAGTGGGCGCTGGGTCACCCCTCGTCGGTGCCTGCGGTTCGGGCGATGTTCAACGATGCGCTGGATGAAGAGGTTGTGGTCGTAAATCCATTTGCCAACCTTCGCCTGAGCCAGAAGCGCGGACGAAAAGACCTGAACGCTCTGAGCGTTGAAGAGCTGCATGAGCTGGCCGACACGGCTCTTCGGGCGCTCAGTCCGGAGAGCGGACCGATCGTCCGTACGACTATTCTCTTCGCCGCCTATGTAGGGCTTCGCCCTGCGGAGATGTTCCGGCTCAAGCGGACAGACCTGGAGGGTGACGAGGTTGTTATCCGGCGGTCATTGGGGAGCACTGGCGAAGTCACCTTGCCGAAGAACGGCAAGACCCGGCGAGTCATCGTGCCGCCTGAGGCTCGGCAAGCGCTGCGCGAGATGCCGACGACGGCGGGCAGCCCGTATGTCTTCAACACGCCGAGAGGCCGCCCGTTTTCTAAGACCTCGCACTACTACTACTGGCGGGCTGTAAAAGTCGCCTGGGACCGTCCTCAGATGGACTTCTATGAGCTGCGCCATTTCTGCGCCACCTACCTCTTGGGGCGCGGCACGAGCCACGCCGATGTCGCCGTTCAGCTCGGTCACACCGACGGCGGGGCACTTGTCATGAGCACCTATGGGCACCCGTCCGAGGAAGCCGCGAGGGACCGGCTGCGCAAGGTCTTCGCAACGAACTCGGCCAGTCGGCTCCGAGCGGTGTAGCTGCCCTTCTCTGTGGTCGGCCCCGCCGACCACCCGCACTCTTCGGCCTTGGCCGACCTGCGCGTGTCGGTTAGCGCGATACTGCGAGCAGTGAAGCGGACGCTACTCGCAGCCCTCTTTGTCGCGGCGTTCATCGAAGTCTCGGGCGAAGACATCGAGTCATCCGCCCTACAGACCACCGTCTATATCGGGTGGTTCGTGTCTCTCCTCGCGCTGGGCTACCTGTTCGGACTGCGGGCCGCTGCTGCTTTCGCAGTGTCTTACATAGCCGTGGCCGCTGTGCATCAGGCTTGGTTCTACGAACAGCCCGAGGAGTGCGACCCTTTCTGCGGCTCGCCCGCCGATGGTGTCGTGCTCGTCATGCCCGTTCTACTCGTGGTGATCGCCATAGGAGCGGGTGTTACAAGCCTTGTGCGGCGGCTGGCACGGCGACGCAAGGCATCGGCGTTATGACGGACGAACGCGGTAGAAGGTCGGTAGCAAGGTTGCAGCTAAGTGGCGCTGCCAGTGACCGTTCGCGGCCCTTTGTACCTGTCTCCCCGATAAGCGGAAGGCAGCGTGACCAGCGCACGAGCCCGTGGATCGCGTTGTGGCGCCCGGGCTCTGATAGCGCCAGCTGGTGGTCTTCATCGTCGAAGCCGTAGCGGCCGTCCTTGAGCCGGTTGGGCCACGGGGATCAGCGAGTGCCTGCGGGCGCCCGTGCACCTCTCCTGGGAGCCGTAGCCGTCCAGGACGTTCCAGTCGCCGACGGAGAAGCTCCGCAGGGCGCCGCCGAGCTCGACCACCGTTGCCCCTCGGTCGCCGTGGCGCAAGCTCGATCTGCTCACCCGAAGGAGCGACCGGATCTGGGTCATCGGAGCGCATGTCCTCACAGTCTCAGGCGTGAGGGCAGAGCGGTGGGCCTGGCGTCCGTGCCGTGACGCTTGCCGAGCTGCGAGGGTACGAGCCGGCAGGAGCGACCCATGCAGCCGACAACGACTTCTCTCCCGAGCGGCTGAGCCCGTGCGGCGCTACGACGACGACGAGGCCTTCGAGCAGTGGGTGAACGAGGCGCTGGAGCGAGCTGATCCGTTCATGGCGTGGCTCGGGGTGCTCTTCGCCCTCCTCGTCGGCTATGAGCTCGCCGTCGATCTGGGTCGAACCGCCGAACGGGTCCTCACCGTCGCAGGGTGGGTGGTCTGGGCCGCCTTCGGCCTCGAGCTCGCCGGCCAGCTCTACGTCGCGCCGAACCGTATGCGCTTCCTGCGCCGACACCCGTTCCAGGTCGCCGGCCTACTCATCCCTGCCCTGCGCGTCCTGCGCTTCTTGCGGCTCCTGCGCCTGGGCCGGGCCCTTCCCGCAGCGCGCGTGGTGACGTCCTCCTACCGCGCGGCGGGTACGGCGCGCAAGCTGGTCCGCGCCCGACTCGCTTATCTCGGAGCGGTGAGCGTTGTGGTCGCGATAGCGATCGCCGAGCTCGCCTATCTCTTCGAGCGTGATGCCACCCGTCCGGCGTTCGGCTCGTTCGGCGACGCGGTGCTGTGGGCCTTCAGCGTCGTGCTCGCCATGCAGGGCGACCCGAGGCCGACCTCCACCGGCGCCTACCTCGCCATGCTCGCCGGGTTTGGCTTCGGGCTGGTCGTCGTGGGCTCCGTCGCCGGCACGCTGGGCGCGTTTTTCCTCGAGGACCGACGCGAGCGCGAGGGCTGACATCGGCCACCATGCACGGGCGGGTGCGTGCGCCCCACGTCATTCAGGACCATAGGGAGCGCCAGGCCGCCCTCGCCTCCGGGATGGCCATCGGCAGCGCGGCCCAGGTCGCGACGCTCGCGGCCAGGCAGTACGCGCAGAGCGACCGATGCTTGGTCGCCTGCTCAAGCGTCAGCCAGACCGCTCCGGCGGCGTCCCCGGCCAGCTTGGCCGTCGCAAGCAGCGGAATGACCGGATGCTGGCCGGCACGGTCACTCCCGCCCATGGCGACGAGCGCGAGCGTCCCTCCGTAGCTTGCGATGGCGAGGGCGCCGTCCGGCGTCTTGAGAAAACTCCATGACCACGTCCGGATCGAGCACCTGCTCTTCGACGGTGCGCCCGTGCTCTTGGAGGGCGCGCTCTGGCCGGACCTGGCGAAGCCCGGGAACGGCCTAGAGCTCGACCGGAACGCCGCGCCGCCGTGCGCGCGTGAAGGAACGACGCCCGCGTCCCCAGGTCCGTGCGGGACGCGGTGCGCGGCCCGGGTGCAGCGAACGGTCAGTGTCCTCTCCCTTCGTGGGGATCCTTCGTCGGGTGCGCCGGGCGCCGGGATGCCAGACGCTGGACCGCGACCCGTTGCAGCGCGGTTCCGGTGAAGTAGACGACCGTGGCGGCCAGGCCGACCGCAGCCCAGGCGAGCGGCCCGACCAGAACGCGCACGATCGCCCACACGAGGCACAGCGCGCCACCGGCCGACAAGACGTGCGCGTTGCCCCAGATCGACGGGGGCCGGTCGTCAGGCGCGGCTCCGACGCGGAGACGGGACCTCGTCAACGTCTCGATGGCGACGAAGCCGGCGACGGCTCCGAGCATGAGGAGGAGCGCTTCACCGAGGTTCGGGCTGCCCAGCTGCCCGGTCGCCATCGCGGTCGAGCCGCCCAGGCTGATCGTGTACCCGTACGGGCCGGCGGCCGAGACGACCGTGGACGCGAGCTGCGCGCCGACGCCCTCGTAGCCGGACGCCGCTCGGTGCGCGACCCCAGGCTCCGCGTCGTCCGGGCTCATCAGCCGCCGCCGGTGATGACGAGTTGAGGAAGCACGGCCTCGCCCTCGAGCGGCCCCGGGATCACGCTGCCTGCCTTACCCCGTCGAGCCGGCGGTCACCCAGCTCCGTCCGCCCGCGATGCCCGACGCGCTCGCAGAACCTCGCGGCCCGCTGATCCGCCCCGTGCCCAGCCTCGCCGAGCTCGCCGAGCATGCGGAGGTGTTCGGCCGCGTCCGGGCGGCGCTCGGGACGCCGATCGTCAACTCGATCTGGCGTCAGGCGGCGGCGGACGGGCGGCTCGAGGACATGTGGGACCACCTGGAGCCGCAGGTCACGGCGAGCCGCCCGCGCGCCGCCCAGCTTCTGCGTACGGCGAGAGCCAGCGCTCGCGGGCTCCCGTGGGACGCAGCCGCCGATTGCGTCGCGTTGCGCAACGCGGAAATCGAGGACGCCGCTCCGGGGGTCGTCGTCGTCCTGGATGCCTACGCGGTGACGCTGGCGCGCGTGTTGACGCTCGTGGCCGGTTGCCGTCGCGTGTCCTGAGCGTGACGGCAACCATGGCAAGCGGCCTGCGATTGGTAGCCTCCGGGGCGGTGTGCCGGGAAGACGGGTCGGCGACGCTTTGTCGATCCGGTTTCCTTTGAGGAGCATCCTGGTGATCTGCCCGTCGTTGTCTGCTGCCGTGCTCTCGCTGTCGCCGGGATGGGGCCTCGGTGATCTGTACCCCGTAGGGCTGCTGGCCTTCGGCGTGCTGATCCTGCTCGGTGTGCTGGCGATCTCCCATCAGGGGGAGCGGGCGTTCTCGGCCTCGATCGTCTACGTCGGCGCCGGAGCGCTGGCTGCCGCGGGGTTGTCGCTGCTGGGCGTGGCACCGCTGGATCCGGAGGGCGATCACGTGCTGCTCGAGCGGCTGGCCGAGCTCGCGCTCGTGGTGGCGGTGTTCTCGGCCGGGCTGACGATCGAGCGGACCGTCGAGCGGCGCTCGTGGATCTCGATCGCGACGCTACTCGTCGTCGTCATGCCGCTGACGATCGCCGCGATCGCGGCGTTCGGCATGGGGGCGATGGGATTGTCGTTCGGCGCGGCGCTGCTGCTCGGAGCGATCCTCGCGCCCACCGATCCGGTGCTCGCCGGCGACGTCGGGCTCTCCCACGTCGGCGGTGAGATCTACGGCGAGCCGCGGCTCACGCTGCACACCGAGGCCGGCTTCAACGACGGGCTCGCCTCGCCGTTCGTCGTCCTCGGGCTCTACGCGGCCGGACGTGGCGGGACCGGCTGGCTGGGCGAGTGGGCCCTGGCCGACCTGCTCTACGCCGCCGGCGGCGCACTCGCCTTCGGCGCGGCGGCCGGTGTGGGTGCGGCGTGGGTGATCACCCGCGGTCGCTCCCGCGGACTGCTCGCCCCCCGGCTGGACGGGTTCGCGGCAATCGGCCTCGTCCTGGCCATCTACGGGATCACCGAGGCGCTCGGCGCCTACGGGCTGCTGGCGGTCTTCGCAGCCGGCTTCACCTTTCGCCGCTACGAGTTCGACCACGAGGTCCACGTCGGGCTGCACCACGGCGCGGAGACCGCGGGCACCGTCTTCGAGCTACTCGTGCTGGCACTGCTCGGCTCCATGCTGACCCTCTCCGGCATCGGAGACCCGGGTCTTGCGGGCTGGCTGCTCGCACCGCTGCTCATCATCGTCATACGCCCGGCGCTCGTGCTGGCGACATCCGGCACGCGGTTGATGGACCTCCGCGCCCGACTGTTCCTCGGCTTCTTCGGCGTGCGCGGCGTGGCGGCGCTGTTCTACGCCGCCGTGGTCGTCGAATCCCACGTCCTGCGCCCAGCAGAGCAGCACATCGTGGTGTGGACGACGATCGTTGTCGTCATCGTCTCCATCGTGACCCACGGTGTCAGCGCGACACCACTGACCCGGAAGCTCCTGGCCGGCCAGGACGACCGCCTGGCTGCCTGAAGGCGCAGTTCGTAGCACTGGCGCGCCGAGGCCGCCCGGGGGGCCGACGAGGAAGGGCGGCGGCCGGCATCGGCCGGACCTACGAATCGCTACCGCCGCAGCGCCGCAGCCTCCAGCGCCGGGTTCGTCCAGCCGTCGTCGGCGGGGTTCACGTTGGTGCCGGGCGCGACGATCGCGTCGATGCGGTCCAGCAGGTCGGAGTCCAGCGTCGCGTCGGCCGCGCCAAGCTGCGACTCGAGCTGCTCCATCGTGCGCGGGCCGATGATCGCCGCCGTCACCGCCGGGTGGTTGATCACGAACGCGAGCGCCAGCTCGATCAGCGTCATGCCCGCCTCGTCGGCCAGCGCCCCGAGCGCGTCGGCGGCGTCGAGCTTGACCTGGTTGGCCGGAAGCGACAGGTCCCAGCGCTCGGGCTGCATCGCGGAGCGGCGCGAGGTCAGGTCCTCGGTGCCCTTGCGCCACTTGCCCGAGAGCCAGCCGCCTCCCAGCGGGCTCCAGGCGATGACGGCCATGCCGTGCGCGCGGCACGTCGGCAGCACGTCGGCCTCGATCCCGCGCGTGAGCATCGAGTACGGAGGCTGCTCGCAGACGAAGCGCTGCAGCCGCCGGTCGCGCGCGACCCACTGCGCCTCGACGATCTGCGCCGCGGGGTAGGTCGACGAGCCGATCATCCGGATCTTGCCCTGCGCGATGAGGTCGGTGAGCGCGCCGAGCGTCTCGTCGTGGTCGGTCCAGTGGTCCCAGCGGTGCACCTGGTAGAGGTCGATCCAGTCGGTCCCGAGGCGCTTGAGCGAAGCCTCGACCGCGCGGATGATCCAGCGCCGCGAGTTGCCCGCCTCGTTGGGGTCCTCGCCCATCGTGCCGTGGAACTTCGTGGCGAGCACGACGTTGGCGCGCCGCCCGCCCGCGAGCGCCTTGCCGACGATCTCCTCCGACTCCCCGCGCGCGTACACGTCAGCGGTGTCGATGAAGTTGATGCCAGCGTCCAGCGCTCGGTGGATGATCCGCTTGGATGCGTCGTGGTCGGTCTCCCCCCACGCCCCGAACATCATCGCGCCGAGGCAGAGGGGACTGACGTGCACGCCGGTGCGTGCGAGGGTGCGTGGCTCCATGCCGCCGACGCTAGTGGTCACCGACAACGCCGGTTGCGCGCCCGCACCCGCGGGTAGCGACCGACGATGAAAGCGATCCCGCACGGCGAGCACCTGACCCAGCTGGTCAACCTGAAGATCTCCAACGCGTACCTCGTGCGCGAGGAGGACGGGCTGACGCTGATCGACACGTCGCTGCAGGGCGCCGCGGGTGCGATCCAGGCCGCGGCAGCGACCCTGGGGCAGCCCATCAAGCGCATCGTCCTCAGCCACGCGCACTCAGACCACTACGGGTCGCTCGACGCGCTGCACAAGGCCCTGCCGGACGCCGAGGTGCTCATCAGCGAGCGCGACGCGAAGCTCCTCAACGGCGATCGCAGCCACCAGCCGGGTGAGCCGGAGGGCCGCCTGTTCCCCGGCGTCTTCCTCCCGCCGGCGAAGACCCGGCCGACACGGACGATCGCCGAGGGCGACCACGTCGGGTCGCTCGAGGTGGTCGCAGCGCCGGGGCACACGCCGGGTCAGCTCGCGTTCCTCGACACCCGAGACCGGTCGCTGATCTGCGGCGACGCCTACCTCGCGCTCGGCGGACTGTTCGTGACCACCCAGCCCGTGCTGCGGTTCCCGGTGCCCGCGCTGCTCGGGACCTGGCACAAGCCGACGGCCTACGCGACGGCGGTGAAGCTGCGTGCGCTGGACCCGGCACGCCTGGCGACGGGGCACGGACCGGTGCTCGACGCTCCGGCCGCCGAGATGGACCGCGCCATCGCCGCCGCGCCGCAGCAGTAGCGGCGGTGCGCTGCGTGACGTCGCTCACGAAACATAACCGGGGGCGCGGGTAGTTACCTCGGAGTACGGCGTGCGCCTCCCGCGCGCGCCCACCCAAGAGGAGACACCCAACGTGACGAACCCAGACAGACCAGAGGAGACCGCCGGCGGCGTCCTCGGCAAGGTCTTCGGCAAGGTCAAGGAAGCGACCGGCTCAGCGACCGGCAACGACGACCTCGCCCGTGAGGGCCGCCTGCAGCAGGCCCAGGCCGACGCCGAGATCGACGCGCGCCGCGAGGCCGAGGAGGCCCAGCAGCGCAAGGCCGAGGCCGACCTCGCCGCCGAGCGCGACTCGATCAAGACCGAGCGCGAGCAGCTGCAGACCGAGCTCTCCACCAAGGAGCGCGAGGAGCAGATCGAGCGCGACCGCAACAAGGCTGAGCAGTCCGCCGACGCGCGTGCCCGCCAGGAAGAGACGGCCGCCGAGGCCGAGAAGCGCGCCCGCGAGACCGCTGCGCGCACGCAGGAGCAGCAGGCCGAGAAGCAGCGCACGGCCGAGAAGCAGGAGGCCGACCGCATCGAGGCAGAAGCGCGCCGGGCAGAGGCCCGCGCGGACAAGCTGGACCCCGAGGAGAACTAAATGGATCTCAAGTCCGTCCCCAGAACCGCAGTGACCACCTACATCAAGGTGGTTCGCTGGCCGGTCGACCGCGTGCTCGGCCGTGACGCCAAGATCACCGTGGACCGCGCCGAGGCCAGCGCCCGCGACGTCGCCGGCACCGTGCTCGGCGACGATCAGCTCAAGCAGGACGCCGAGAAGCGCCGCACCGTTGCCGACGAGCGCGAGAAGGCCGCCAAGCTGCGTGCGAAGGCACAGCGCCAGAAGCAGCAGGCGACCCGCAAGGCCAACGAGCGCAAGGCCCAGGCCGAGCAGGAGCGCACCCAGGCCGTCAAGGACGCCAAGGCCAAGCAGGACAAGGCCAAGCAGGAGCGCGACGCAGCAGCCCGCCGGGCCGCCGACGCGGAGCGCAAGCGCAAGCAGGCGACCGAGAAGGCCGCCGCCGAGAAGCAGGAGGCCATCGACGACAAGGCCAAGCGCGCACGCCTCGAGCAGCTCGACCGCGAGGTCGGCGTCGCCGAGGAGAAGGAGGAGGCCCTGGTCGCCTCCGATGAGGCCGCGCGCCTGCGCGAGGCCGCCGGGCAGGCCAAGGCCGCCCGCAAGGGCAGCTGAGCAGTCGCTCACGCGCTGCCCCGCGGAGTCCCCGCGGGGCAGCCGTTCGCTGCCTGCGGGCCGTGGTCTACCTTGGGCGCAATGAACCGCCCGCCTCGCCGTTCGGTTGCGTCCGCGTGCGCGTCCATCGTCCTGGCGTCCGCATGCTTCGCGGTGGCGGCGTCGGGCGCGGCTGCCGCTGGGCCCGCTGCGCCCCCAGACGTGCTCCTGCGCGCCGACGACGCGGTGGCGCGCTCGTGCTCGCAGCGGCTGCTCAGCGTGGGGGACGGTGTCGCCCATCACGAGCTGACCGCCCCCGCTCGCGAAGCTCTGACCGTCCGCTTGGACGGCAGCGGCGGCGACTGGGACCTGGCCGTCTTCGACCGCGACAGCGGCCGTCAGCTCGGTGCGAGCTCGCACTTCGGTGCCGTCGAGCGCGTCACCGTCCTGCTGGACGCCGGGCAGGCGGTGGTCCTCCAGGCCTGCCACCGGAGTGGATCGGCGCAGACGGCACCGCTCTCGCTCGACGTCTTCCCCCTTGCCGCGACCGCGGCTGCGGGGGATCGCATCAGCCTCGTCCGGGTCGCGGTGGATGGCGCCGCCGACGTCCAGCGGCTCAACGACCTTGGCCTCGACGTCACCCACAACGGCAGTGACGGGGGCGTCGACGTGGCGATCTACTCAGACGCGCAGCGTCGGGCGCTCGCGGGCACGGGCCTGCCGACGCGCGAGGCGATCGCCGACCTGCCCGCCGCCGACCGCCGCGCCCGGACGGGGGAGGCGGCCACGAGCCGTGCCGCGACCGGCGGGCGGGTCGCGCTGCCGTCCGGCCGCACGACCTACCGCACGCCCGCTGAGTACGCGCAGGACCTGAAGAACCTCGCGCTCGCCTACCCGGACCACGTGAGGAAGGTGACGCTGTCTCCCACGTCGCTCGAAGGCCGCCCTATCGAGGGCGTGGAGATCGCCTCCGACGTCAACGCGACGGGCGACGGTCGCCCCACCTTCATGCTCGCCGGCCTCACGCACGCGCGCGAGTGGCCGAGCGGCGAGGTCTCGATCGAGTTCGCGATCGACATGGCCAGGACGTTCGCGGCGGGCACCGACCCGCGCGTCACCAGGCTCCTGCGTTCGACCAGGATCCTCGTCATGCCGCTGCTGAACCCGGACGGGTTCGAGGTCTCGCGCAACGCCGTTGACGCGATGTCGGGTGGCGATGACAGCCCCAGTGGCACGACGGCCGGCGAGGCGCTCACCGACGCCAACGCCTACAAGCGCAAGAACTGCCGCCCGCCGACGGCGTCCGACGCGCGGCCGTGCGCCGCGCGGACGGGCTTCGGGGTCGACCTCAACCGCGCCTACGGCGCCTTCTGGGGCGGGCCCGGATCGTCGAACACGATGACCGGGCAGGACTACCGCGGGACCGCGCCCTTCTCAGAGCCCGAGGCGCAGGCCATCCGCGCCCTCGGTGCCGGCCGCCAGATCCAGACCTTCGTCACCAACCACACGTTCACCGACGTGGGGCGCTTCCTGCGGCAGCCCGGGTTCGCCATCCCGAACGATCCCGTTCCCGACACCACCGAGGACGAGGCCCACATGAAGAAGCTCGGGGACGCCATGGCCGGCGCCACCGGCTACGTGTCCGAGCTCGGCTACGCGACCCTGGGGAACATCACGGGCCCCTCCGACGACTTCCTCTACTACTCCCAGGGGACCTTCGGCTACACGCCCGAGCTGCGCGGCAACAACTTCCACACGGCCTACGCCGACGCGGTCACCGGCGAGTACGCGGGCGAGGGCGCCAACGAGGGTCGCGGCCTGCGGGAGGCCTTCATGCTCGCCGGCGAGCAGGCCGCCGACGTGACCGACCACGCGGTGCTGCGCGGTCGCGCGCCGGCAGGACGCGTCCTGCGGATCAAGAAGACGACGCAGCTGCAGACCTCGGCCGACAGCAACGGCGACGGCGCCAAGGACACCGAGCCGATGCTCTTCGACGAGACGTTGCAGGCGACGCTGACCGTCGGCCCGGCCGGCACGTTCGACTGGCACGTCAACCCGTCGACGCGCCCGCTGCTCAACGGAGCGCGCGAGAGCTACACGCTGACGTGCGAGGGCGGTCCGCAGACCGTCAGCCGCACCGTGGTCGTCGGTCGCGGTCAGCTCGCCGTCACCGACCCGTGCGAGCCCACCCCCGCCTGCACCGTCAGCGGTGTTGCCAACCCTGCTGCCGAGCAGGTCGCGACCCCCGCCTCGTCCGCGCCGGCGGGCGGGCCGCCCTGTGCGGCGGCGGGCGCCGGCACTGGGCAGGCGACCCTGAGCCGGGTGAGGATCTCCATCCTGCGCCCGCCGTTCTCCGCGCGGCGCACCACGCGGCGGCGGCCGGTCAGCGTCCTTCTGCGCGTCCGGGGCGGCGCCGCGCGCAAGGTGCGCGTGCGCATTGCCGACGGGCGCAACCACACGATCCTCTCGGGCACGCGCGCGACGCTGACCCACAGCGGGCGGGTCAGGCTGAAGCTCCGCCGCCGGGTGCGCGCCGGACGCCTGCGCGTCAGCGTCACCGCCAGGGACGCGGCGGGCCGTTCGGTGCGGGCCAGCAAGGTGGTCCGCGCGCGTCGCTGAGCACCCCCGGTGGCGGCGTTACGCTCCGCCGTTGTGCTGACGAGACTCAGCAACCTGCCGCGCCGCGCGCAGGTGCTCCTGTTCCTCGTCCTGAGCCTCGGTCCCCTGGGCGGGCTCGCGTTCGTCGCCATCACCGCTTCGACGAACGCCCTGACCCGCGAGGTCCGCCGCAACCTCCAGGCCACCGCGACGATCACGGCTGACAACGTCGCGAAGGAGATGCAGGGCCTCAGCGACGTGACCGCGTCGTTCGCCAGCCGTCCCTTCCTGGTCTCCGCCCTGGCCCATGGCCGCCGCTCGCGCTACCGCCGCAGCGTCATCCGCTTCAACCTGCAGCAACTGCTCGATCTGCGGCCTGGGATCGGTACCGCGTTCGTCGCCGACCCGGCCGGGGATCTGATCGACATCGTCCCCGAGAGTCCCGAGATCGTGGGCAAGAGCTTCGCGTTCCGTGACTGGTACAAGGGGGTTCAGCGAACCAGGCGGCCGTACGTGTCGGAGGTCTATCGCACCGCCGCTGTTGGTCACCCGCAGATCGTGGGCGTTGCGGTGCCGATCCGGGACGGCGCCCGGGCCGGCGCGCGACAGCTGGGGATCCTCGTGGTCGGCTACCGCGTCGATGCCATCGGTCGCCTCGCGCAGCGGTCGGGCGACCCGCAGGCCCTGGACCTGACGGTCACCGATCAACGCGGGGTCCGACTGGGGAACGGTGGCCGCGGGCGCGCTGCGCCCGGAGGGCCCGACGTGCGCAGCGGCGATCCCCGTGTCCGCGCGGCGCTTGCGGGACGGTCGGGCGTCACCGAGACGAGCGTGGGCGGTCAGGCGATCCTTGCTGCACACGCGCCGGTGAAGGGGCTGGGGTGGGCGGTCGTCACCGAGGTGCTCTCCTCCTCGGCGCTGGCGGACGTCGACCGGCTGCGGACCTTCGTGATCGTGGTCAGCGCTCTCTTCGCCCTGATACTTCTGTTCGGCGTCGCGTTGTTGAACCTCGCCTTGCGCGAGCGCCAGCGTGCCGTCGGCCAGGCCCAGGCGGCCTCGCAGGCGAAGTCCGACTTCCTGGCCAACATGAGCCACGAGATCAGAACTCCGATGAACGGCGTCATCGGCATGACCGACCTCCTGATGTCGACCAAGCTCGACCGCGAGCAGCGCGAATACGCGGCGATCGCCCGCCGCTCCGGGGAAGCGCTGCTCGGCGTCGTCGACGACATCCTCGACTTCTCCAAGATTGAGGCGGGCAAGCTCGAGCTGGAGATCGAGCCGTTCGACCTCCACGAATCCGTCGCCGACGTCTGCGACCTCATGGCGGCGCGGGCGGGGGACAAGGGCGTCGAGCTCGCCCTGGCGATCGATGACCAGGTGCCCCGGCGGGTCCGGAGCGACCGGGGCCGGCTCAGCCAGGTGCTGACCAACCTGTTGAGCAACGCGGTCAAGTTCACCGCCGAAGGGGAGGTCGTGGTGCGCGTGTCGCGCCCCGGGGAGCCCGGGCACCAACCGCTCGTGCGCTTCGCGGTGAGCGACACCGGCATCGGGCTCAACGACGCCCAGCGCGCGCGGATCTTCGAGTCCTTCACCCAGGCCGACACGTCCACCACCCGCCGCTTCGGAGGAACCGGGCTCGGCCTCACGATCTCACGCGACATCGTCGAGCGGTTGGACGGTGAGATAGGCGTCGACAGCACGCCGGGGAGGGGCAGCACGTTCTGGTTCACGGTGCCCCTGGAGCCGGCCGGCGCGCAGCCCCCAATCGGGGACGGCGGCGCGCTGCGCGGGATGCGCGTGCTGATCGTCGACGACAACGCCACCAACCGCGACATCCACGCGCGGCAGGTCGAAGGGTGGGGTATGACCAGCGAGCTGGCGCAGGACGGGGACGCGGGCTTTGCGCTGGCGACGCGCCGGTCACGCGAGGGCGCGCCCTTCGATCTCGCGATCCTTGACATGCACATGCCCGAGATGGATGGGATCGAGCTCGCGCGCCGGCTGCAAGGGGACCCCGATCTCCGCGCGATCCGGCTGATCATGCTGACCTCCGGCCAGCTCGGCCCGGTGGCCGCGGACGCCGGGATCCGGCGCCGCCTGCGCAAGCCCGTGCGGCAGTCCAAGCTGTTCGACTCGATCGTCGAGGTGGTCAGCGGCGAGCGGGACGCCACGGATCCGGCGCAGGCAGAACCTGTCGAGGCCCTGGCCCAGCTGCAGTCCCCCGATGCGCCGAAGATCCTCGTCGTGGAGGACAACGAGGTCAACCAGTCCGTCGCCCTGGCGATGCTGAGCCGGCGCGGGTACGCGGTGGAGATCGCCGCCAACGGCCAGGAAGCGCTTGATGCGCTGGGCCAGGACGACTACGACATCGTGCTCATGGACTGCCAGATGCCGGTGATGGACGGCTACGCGGCGACGCGGGAGCTGCGCCGCCGCGAGGGCTCGGCCCAGCACACCCCCGTCATCGCCATGACCGCGAACGTCCTGGCCGGCGAGCGGGAGAAGACGCTGGCCGCCGGCATGGACGACTACCTCTCAAAGCCGTTGCGCTCCGAGATCCTCGAGCAGGTCCTGGGCGCCCACCTGCGCGAACGACCGGCGGCCCACGACGACGAAGCCGGCCTGGTCGACACGACTCGCCTGGCGGATCTGGCGGCCGGCTTCAAGGGCGACGGCGGCGCTGCCGTCGTGCGCTCCGTCGTCGAGCTGTACACGGCACAGGCTCCGGAGCGTGTCGCGGCGGTCCAGGCCGGTGTGCGTGACGACGACGCCGAAGCGTTGCGCGCGGCTGCGCACGCTCTGCGCGGCAGCAGCGCGAGCCTGGGCGCCACTGCCGTCGAAGCGCTCTGCGCGCAGTTGGAGGCGCTGGCCGCCGGGGGAGACCTGACGGGCGCAGGCGGCCTGGCCGAGGAACTGGCCGCAACGATCTCCCCGACCCTGTCGGCCTTGAGCGCTGCGCTGCCGACGCCCTGACCCGGGGCGCCTACTTTTTGAGCGCGCTGCGGACGGCGAACATCAGCTCTTCGCGCGAGGCGCCCTTGACGAGGAACCCGGCGGCGCCCGCCCGGCGCATGTCGAGCGACGCCCAGTCGTCGTCGGATGCGGTCAGACCGATGACCTGCGTCTCAGGCGCCCGGGCTCGAATTTCCGACGTGGCCTGGGTGCCGCCGCCGGCGGGCATCATCCAGTCGAGGATCGCGAGGTCCGGCTTCAGCTCGAGCACGAGCGCCACGGCCTGGGCGGCGTCGGTCGCCTGACCGACGAGCTCGAAGCCGGGCTCGTCGGCGAGGATCGCCGCCAGGAGCGCTCGGTCGATGTCGTTGTCGTCGGCGATGAGCACCGTCGTGACGCCGGAGGCCGGGGGGGAGGCGGGGGGCGGGGCAGGGGCGGGAACCGGCTGCGCGGCAGCGGCATCGGCCGCCGGGCTCGCCGTCGCGCCGGGATCGTCGGGTGCGGCCAGCGAGGTGCCACATCCACGGCAGAAGCGATCACCCTCGAAGGCGCGTGTGCCGCACTGGGGACAGAAGTTCGTGACCATCGGCGGGCGATTGTGCCAGTAACCGCGGAAAATGGAGTGCCGCAGCGCCAGGGCAGCAGGCGGTAGGTTCGCCCGATGTCCTCTCCGCGTTGCCGCCTCGCTGTCTGCCTCACCTCCCTCGTCGCGGTCCTGCTCAGCGCAACCGCCGCCACCGCCGCCGGCCCATCTGCGGAGATCCGGCGCACCGCGCACGGCATCCCGCACATCAAGGCGACCAGCTACGAGGGGATCGGCTTCGGCTACGGCTACGCCTTCGCGCAGGACAACCTGTGTGTCATGGCCGACACCTACGCGACGGTCAACGCGCAGCGCTCGCGGTTCTTCGGTCCGGACAACAAGATCCAGAACCGGGGCAACGGGTCGGAGGCGGTCAACCTCAACTCCGACTTCTTCTACCAGCGCATCATCGACTCGAAGGTCATCGACGGGCTGCTGGCCCAGAACGCGCCCGTCGGCCCGCTGCCCGAGCTGCGCGAGACGGTCAAGGGCTATGTGCTCGGCTACAACGAGTACCTCGCGAGCATCGGGGGGGCCGCCGGCGTCAAGGACCCGGCGTGCAAGGGCAAGGAGTGGGTGCACCCGATCACGGCCGACGACGTGTGGCGGCGCTTCTACCAGCTGGCGCTGCTGGCCTCCTCGGGGGTGGCGATCGACGGCATCGGGGCCGCGCAGCCGCCGACGCCCGCCTCGCCGGCGCCGCTCGGTACCGCGCCGCGCCTGGATCTGCTGCCCGAGCTCGAGGCCCGTCTGCACAACGGCGACCTCGGGTCCAACGCCGTGGCGCTGGGCAAGGAGGCGACCGACAACGGCCGCGGCATGGTCCTGGGCAACCCGCACTTCCCGTGGGACGGGCCCGAGCGCTTCTACGAGTCGCAGCTCACGATCCCCGGCAAGCTCGACGTGACCGGTGCGTCGCTGTACGGCGTGCCGGCGATCCTCATCGGGCACACCCAGAACCTCGCGTGGAGCCACACCGTCTCGACCGCGTTCCGCTTCGCGCCGGTCGAGCTGAAGCTCGTCCCCGGGTCGCCGACGACCTACCTGGTCGACGGCAAGCCGACCGAGATGAAGCGCGAGAACGTCACCGTGATGGCGCGCACTGCGGCGGGAACGCTCGAGCCGCGCACGCGCACGCTCTACTCGAGCAAGCACGGCCCGATCTTCAACGCGATCCTCGGGCTGCCGCTGTTCCCGTGGACGCCGAACACCGCCTACGCGATGGCCGACACCAACGCGACGAACTTCCGTCTGCTCAACCACTTCGCGGCCAAGAACCGGGCGCAGAGCGTCGAGGAGCTCGACGCGATCGAGCGCCGCTACCAGGGGATCCCGTGGGTCAACACGATCGCGGCGGACTCCAAGGGCAAGGCCTACTACGCCGACATCGGGACCGTGCCCAACGTCGACAACGAGAAGGCGGCGCGCTGCGTCAACGGGCCTCTGGGCATCGCGATCAGCCAGGCGCTGCCGGGGCTGCCGGTGCTCGATGGCTCGCAGTCCTCGTGCGACCTGGGCAGCGACCCGGGTGCGGTGGTGCCCAGGATCCTGCCGGCGTCGAAGATGCCTTTCCTCGTCCGCGACGACTACGTCACCAACGGCAACGACTCCTTCTGGCTGTCCAACCCGAAGCAGCCGCTCGAAGGCTTCCCCGACATCATCGGCACGGAGCGCACCGTCCGGTCGCTGCGCACGCGGCTCGGGCTGCGCATCGTCGCCGACCGGCTCGCGGGCAAGGACGGGCAACCCGGGAACCGCTTCTCGCTGCAGGGGTTGCAGGACGCCGCCTTCAACAACCGCAACTACTCCGGGGAGCTGTTCCGCGATGAGCTCGTCGCGTACTGCAAGGCCAACCCGACGATCAACGGCGTGGACGTGCGCGAGGCCTGTCCGGTGCTCGAGCGCTGGGACCTTCACGACGACCTCGACTCCAAGGGCGCTGTGCTGTGGCGGCGCTTCGCCACGCGCGTGCTGGCCAAGCCCGCGCCCGCCGGTCCGTCGCCCTCGATCTACGACGTCGAGTTCGACCCCAAGGACCCGGTGAACACGCCGCGCGGGCTGAACACCGACAACCCGCTGGTGGGCCAGGCGCTCGCCGACGCGGTCTCAGACCTGCGTTCGTCGAGGATCGCGCTCGACTCGCCGCTCCGCGGGCTTCAGTACGAGAAGCGGGGGGAGGAGGCGATCCCAGTCCACGGCGGGCCGGGCCCGAACGGCGTGTTCAACGTGATCACCGCCCCGTTCGTCCCCGGGCAGGGCTTCCCGAACGTCGTGCACGGATCGAGCTTCGTCATGGCCGCGCAGTTCACCGACGGCTGCCCGGAGTCACGGTCGATCCTCACCTACTCCCTCTCGAGCGATCCGACGTCGCCGTTCTTCGCCGACCAGAACCGGCTGTTCGCGAAGAAGGAATGGGTCGACATGCGCTTCTGCGAGTCGGAGATCCTCGCCGACCCCGCGCTGCAGATCACTCGGCTGGGTGGTGGCGGTGCCTCCAAGACGTCCTGCGGGAGCCGCCGGACGCTCACGTCGAAGCTACGGGTGCGGCGAGGTGAACGCCTGCGGTCGGTGCGGGTCACCGTCGACGGCAAGCGCGCGAAGGCCAAGGCGGTGCGCCGCCGCGGACGGGTCGTGCGCGTGTCGCTGACCGGGCTGAAGAAGGGCACGCACCGCGTGCGCATCACGGCTCGGACCACCCGGGGGCGGACGGTGGTCGTCAAGCGCGCCGTGCGCACCTGCGTGACGCGTAAGAAGCGCTGAGGGCGGGGAGGGGTTCCGGACCGTCCCCTCTCTCAGGAGCTCCGCATGATCCTCCGTCTTGATCGCGTCGCGATCGCCCTTCCCCCTCCGTCAGACCCCGATCCGGACGGCGCGGCTGCCGTCCAGGAGCTGATGGGCGGCCGCTTCGGCGAGATGTCGACGTTGATGAACTACACGTTCCAGTCGTTCAACTTCCGCGGCAAGCAGCAGGCGCGGCCGTTCTACGACCTGGTCGCCAACATCGCCGCCGAGGAGTTCGGCCACATCGAGCTCGTCGCCATGACCATCAACACGATGCTCACCGGGGTCAGCGATCCGAAGGGTGGCTTCCCGCCGGAGGCGGTCGCCGCGGGCTACAAGGCCGCGCGCAACACGCAGCAGTACATCGCCGGCGGCGGGTCGGCGCAGCCCCAGGACTCGATGGGCAACGCGTGGACCGGGGACAACGTCTTCGCCACCGGCGACCTCGTGCAGGACCTGACCTTCAACTTCTTCCTGGAGAGCGGCGCGCGACGCGAGAAGCTGCGCGTCTACGAGATGGTCGACCACCCGGCCGCGCGCGCGCTGACCGGTTACCTGCTGGTCCGCGGCGGCGTCCACCAGGTCGCCTACGCCCGCGCGCTGGAGAACCTCACCGGCGCGGACCTCACGAAGATGTTCCCGACGCCGAACATCCCCACCGACAAGATCCCCGAGTGCCAGCCGCACATCGAGCGCGGCGACGACACGCGGATCTACCGGATGTCGCCGTCGGACTACCACGAGCTGTCGGCGGTCTTCAACGGCAAGCACCCCGAGAACGGCAAGCCGCTCGAGGTCGTCGACGGGCCGCCCGAGGGCGTGCCGCCCAACGACCTGCCGCCTGACCCCAACGCGTTCGTCCCCGGCTACGCACCCGAGGAGATCGCGGAGATCGCGGAGAAGCTGCGCGTTGCTGCGGGGCTCGGCAAGGACCCGACCGGCGAGGTGGCCAACCCGTAGGCGCGCGATCCCGGACTACGCGGCGCCGACGAGCACCTCGGCGCCGCGTTGCGGGGTGAGGGTGATCGACCGGCGGCGGATCTTCTCGGCCGCCGGTCGTGACGGGCGCATGACGGCGCCGGCCATCACGGCGCGCAGTACCGCCTTCATCTCGAAGATCGCGAAGGACGCCCCGAGACAACGGCGCACGCCGCCGCCGAAGGGGATCCAGGTGTACGTGCCCGGGGGCTTCTCGAGGAAGCGCTCCGGCCGGAAGGCGAGCGGGTCTGGGTAGATGTCGGCGCGGCGGTGCATGAGGTAGATGCACGGTGCCGCGCGAACGCCGGCGGGGAGCATCCGCCCGCCGATCTCCATCGGCTCCTTGAGCATGCGCACGACCAGCGGGAGCACGGGGCGAAGGCGCAGGGTCTCCTTGATCGTCGCGTCGAGCAGGTCCTCGCCGCCGGCGGCAACCTCCTCGTGCAGCCGGGCGAAGAGATCAGGGTGGCGCAGCAGGCGTTCGATCGCCCACGACAGCGAGGTGGCGGTTGTCTCGTGGCCGGCGACGAGGAGGGTCATCAGCTCGTCCCGCAGCTCGACGTCGCTCATGGCGCTGCCGTCCTCGTGCCGGGCCTGGAGCAGCAGGGAGAGGATGTCGTCGCGGCTCTCGAGGTCCGGGTCGGCGCGGTGGGCGGCGATCTCCTTGAAGACGAGCTCGTCGACCGCGGCGAAGGTCCGCTTCAGCCCGGGGATCCTCATGGCGCGATCAGGCCCGAGCAGCGCCATGGCGGCGAGCACGCGCGGGTCGGCCGTGCGGTCCATGACCGCCGAGAGCTGCTCGCGTAGTTCCTGCAGCCGCGCGCTCTCGCGCACACCGAACACGGCGCGCAGGATGATCTCGAGCGTGATGGACTGCATGCGCGGGTGCAGCGTGAGCGGGTCCGGTCCAGCGGGCCAGCTCGCGACGTCGGCGGCGGCGATGTCGGTCATCAGCTCGCCGTAGCGCTGCATCCGTTCCCCGTGGAAGGGTGGGAGCATGAGCTTGCGCTGACCCATGTGCGCGCGCTCGTCGAGCAGCAGCACGGAGTTCGGGCCGACGATCGGCCGCAGGATCGCGTTGGCCTCACCGGCGTGCAGCACGTTGGGGTCACCGGTGAAGACCTGCCTGACGGCGTCGGGGTGAGCGAGCATGACCCACGTTCCCTCGTTGGCGATCCGGATGGAGAACATGTCGCCGTACGTGCGTTGGCAGCGCTCGAGCCACGGGCCCGGGCGCGTGATCCACCCGAGCGTCTGCAGGGGGCGCGGGTAGTGGGGGCCGGGGGGCGCGGTCGGCTGCATCCCCGCCACGCTAACGGGGTAGGTCTGCGCTTGCCAGACACCCAACCGCAGGAGGCACCCATGGACGAGAAGCTCGAGGACCTCAAGGGCAACGTGAAGGAGACCGCAGGCGACGCCACCGGCGACAAGGACCTCGCCAACGAGGGCAAGGTCGACCAGGCGTCGGCCTCGGTGAAGGACAAGATCGGCGACGCCGCCGACACGGTCAAGGACAAGATCTAGCAGGCGGCTGAGCGCAGACTTGACACCCTGTCAAGTCTGCGCTTCAATGCCGACGATGGAAGCGACGATCACCGACACCCAGAAGTTCATCTGCGAGCCGTGCGGGATGATCTACGACCCCGTGGAGGGTGACCCCGACGGCGGTATCCCGCCCGGCACGCCCTTCGCCGAGATCCCGCGGACGTGGACCTGTCCGGTGTGCGGAGCGCGCAAGCGGGACTTCGTGCCGCTCGACGAGGCGTAGGGCACGGGTCGCGGGGCATGACAGCTAGACTGCGGCGCGCGCGGATGTGGCGGAATTAGGTAGACGCGCGGCGTTCAGGTCGCCGTGGGGGCAACCCCGTGGAGGTTCGATTCCTCTCATCCGCATGGCCGGGGCTCTCGCTTTGGCGGCGTCGCGCGGCAGCCACGGTCAGGCCGCGCAGGCCACGGCGACTGCAAGGGCCACGCAGATCTGCTCCATCCGGTCGACGCTCAGGCTGCCCAGGCGTTCGACCAGCACACCCACGGACACGCTCTCAACCGAGTCCAGGTTGACCGCCGACCGAAGTGGGACCGGGTCGACCCCGGGCTCGAGGAGAACCTCGCTCGGCAGGCCGCGCAGCGTGGTCGTACAAGGCGCGACGAGTGTGCGCCCCAACCTCGGGATGGCGGCGTCCCGGGAGAGCACGACGACGGGCCGACGACCGATCTCGGGTACCTCGCACCACCAGAGCTCGCCGCGTGCGGGGAGCTGCATCACGCCCCAGCCGCACCGCGTCGGAACGACGCGAGATCCCCCCACTCATCCGGTGCTTCCAGCGGGCGCTCGTCGTACGCCGAGTAGGCGGCATCGATCTCCACGCCCCGGTGCTTCGCGAGAAGCGCGGCAAGCGCCTCGTCGAGGAGCGCCGCGTCGGTGAGGCCGGCCCGCACATCCCGCGCGCCTGACAGCAGGTGGGCGTCGACGGTCGTGCTCACTCGTGCTCGCGCCATGCCCCAAGTATGCCACCGACGTGGCATGCAGCGCGGACCGAGGTCACGGGCCCCCCGCGCCTCCGACGCCCGCTCGCGAGCGGGCGTCGGGCTACAATGCCGCGGCCTCACTTGCCGCTATCGTCCAGGGGACTAGGACGCCGCCCTCTCACGGCGGAAACCCGGGTTCGAATCCCGGTAGCGGTACTCGAAAACCCCGCTAGTACCGGAGTTTTTCCGTTTCTCTGGTCCGCGCGAACGTTGGCGCGGCCCTCGTCGAGTCGCTTGGGAGGGGCCGACGTCTTGAGGCGGGATCTGGCGGCGCACAAGCTGCGCACCGCCGAGAGCGTGCCCGACACCGCCGTTGTCTTGGGAGGTCATTTAGAGTGCCGAACGCGCCCTCCCCGGCCCGAGCACGAGCATGCCCTCCGATCATCCAGAGCCTCCGACACCGTCCTACGGGCAGACCGGCGTCCTGTTGGCAATTTCCAACACCATGGTCCGCCTCCACAAAGAGCAGTTCGGGCGCGGCCCGGCGACCGCTTACACCCGTTGGGCCGGTGACGATGTCCTGGTGACTGTCCTCGAGAAGACACTGACGCTCGCCGAACTGAACATGGTCAAGATGGGCGAGCATCAGCGGCTGCGCGACACGCGCATGTTCTTCCAGCAAGCCACGGTTCGCGAGTTCTGCGAGCCCGTCGAGCAGATCACCGGTCGGAAGATCCGGTCATTCATGAGCGCGATAGACACCGAGGCCGACGGTCTCGTGACCGAGATATTCGTCCTTCACCCCGCCGGTTACGAGGGGTCGTCGAGGCTCGAGCGCGCAAAACCGTAAGAAGCAGACCGGCAAGCACAGCATGGCCTCGGTTGGGAAAACGACGTCGGGGTAGAGCCAGAATCGGCCTTCGCCCTGTCGCACAGGGCCGCCCAGCCGACTGCCGTTCTCTGAGGACCCGAGTTGCCCAGCTGCGGCAACGAGCCTGGGACTCAGCTCCATCCAGGACGACTTCCCTTCAAGGAGGGCTCATGAGCGCAACAACCCCCGGGCCGACTGGCCCGACCAGCCGCGAGACGCGCGGCTCCACATCACTCGATCACGACCGCACCCGCCGCGTCTCCACTGAGACCAAGGCTGCACCGAAGACCACTGAGTTCTTCGCCTTCCTCGCTGCGGTTGCGGGTGTGCTGATCGCGGCGGCGTTGGTCGACGAGAGGAACGCCGGCGGGTTTGGTGCGGCGCAGGCCTGGCTGTACGTCACGATTCTGACGCTCGGCTACATGCTGAGCCGCGGCCTCGCGAAGTCCGGCAGCCGCGAGCCGTACGACGACAACCGCTGAACACGGCGGCAGATCCTCCCCGGAACTCACGAACGTCCTGCGGGCGCGTCGGCGACAGCAGAGGGGACGGTTGAATCAACCGCTCGGCGGGACGCTCGAGCAGCGTCCCGCCGTTGCGCTCTTGTAGTGAGCTAGCGGTAGCGACAGCGCGCCCTTGTGCGCACACGTCTACGCGAGCGTCGCGGCGATGTCGTCCAGCGCCTGCTGCTCCTCGTCGCTGACCGGCTTACCGCCGATGCCGGCGAATCCGCCCTCGCTGTGGGCTTCGGCGACCGCCTTGGTCAGCGTGAGGACGAACGCCTTGTAGGCCTCGACGTCCTCGCCGGAACCCTTCTCTCCCAGGATGCGCACCGCTTCGCGCAACTGCGTCGTGCTCGTGGCCGCGAGGTCCTGCCCGCCGGCCTTCATCCGGTTGGGGTCCATCGCCGGCGGTGAGGCGACGAGCTCGTCGAGGAGGGCGTTGTCGCCATGCTGCTGGCGCGCGTGCGCGTAGACCTTGCCCATCGCGAGACTCTCCCGCACGGTCCCGCCGCGACCGGCGGTCACCACGCGCAGCCCCGCCAGGACGGGCGCCTCGACGATCGTGGACCATTCCTCTGCGTTCAAATCGGCCTTCTGGGTCATGTGGCTTCTCCTCGGTGGCGGCCGGGTAGGGCCGGACGATGTTCTTCTTCTCGAACCGGCTGGGCTGTCTGCCCTCGCTCCTGCTGTCCGTGGTCCTTACCCTGCTGCTGCTCGTCGTGACCGGGGTGCTGCGCTAGCGCAGCGCGAGGAGGCCGGCGCGTGCCCCCGGGCCACCTCGGACGAACGTCCAGTTCGCCATCCCCGCAAGTTCGGTGCTCGTCCGTCGTTGTGATCCGCGAGGCCGACCGCACGGCCGCTGTTTTCCCAGGGGTATGCGCACGGGCCGGGGCTTGGGAGAGTCGCCGGCCCGTTGGCGTGCGTTCTCGACCTCTGGCCGCCATGCGCCGATGGTCAGGCATGGAGGAGCAACGCACAGCGACCAAACCGCGACCGCAGCGTCGGGCCGCCGGTACGCTGGGTGGGTTAACCGACCGCAGCCGGAGGCGCCGTGTCCCGCCCCACAAGCCGTGCCCTGACCGTCCTTGCCGCCCTGCTCGTGGGCGGCGCGCTCACCGCCCCGATCGCCGCCGCGCGCGACGGGTTCGTCACCTCGTTCGACGGCACGAAGATCGTCTACTCCTTCTTCCCCGCCCACGGCCTGGGGGCGGGGGCGCAGGCGCCGACGGTGATGAACGGCCCGGGGTACTCGATGAGCCGCGCCGACGAGAGCGACACGACGGTCGCCGCGGTCCTGGACGCCGGATACAACGTCTTGACGTTCGACCCGCGCGGGTTCGGCGATTCGGGCGGCAACGTCGAGATCGACGGCCAGGACTCGAGGCGCGCGACGCCCAGGCGCTGATGGACTTCATCGCCAAGCAGCCGGAGGCGCAGCTCGACCGGGCGGGCGACCCGCGCCTGGGGATGATCGGCGCGAGCTACGGCGGCGGCATTCAGAACAACACCGCGGTCATCGACGGGCGCGTCGACGTCATCACTCCGCAGATCGCGTGGCACTCGCTGGTCACGAGCCTCGACAAGAACGACACCGCCAAGGGCGGCTGGGGCTCGCTGCTCTTCGGCGTGGGCATCAACGGGTCGACGACCCCCGGGATCACGGGTGGGCTCAGCGGGCAGCCCGCCGGCTTTCAGTTCGGGCGCATGCAGGATCCGCGCACACAGCAGGCGCTCATCGACGGTGCGAGCACCGGATCGTTCACCGATGCCGACAAGGCGTTCTTCGCCTCGCGCGGCCCAGGGAGCACGATCAGCCGCGTGAAGATCCCCACGCTGATCTCGCAGGGGACCAACGACACGCTGTTCACGCTGCACGAGGCGAGCGAGAACTTCGCCGCCCAGAAGGCGGCGGGGGCACCCGTGTCGATGATCTGGTTCTGCGGCGGGCTGACCGACCCGTCCGCCGCCCATGGTGTCTGCAACACGAGCCTGGGCCCCGATCCGGCGATCGTCCTACACGCGTCGCTGACCTGGCTGGACCGCTATCTGCGGGGCAACACCGCGGCCGACGTCGGCCCGCGCTTTCGCTGGGTATCGGACACCGGTGTGTTGCATTCCGCGCCCGACTACCCGGTCGCGGCGGGCAAGCCGCTGACCGGCTCCGGCGCGGGGGCGCTCCCGTTGGCCGCCGGCGACACGTCCGGTGCCCTCATCGAGGCGACGCCGGCCGCCACCGCGGTCAACGTGCCGCTGGACAAGCCCGCGCCCGGGACGAGCCTGCTCGGCGAGCCGACGCTGACCATGACCTACACCGGCACGGCAGCGTCGAGCAACGGGCGCGTGTACGCGCAGATCGTCGACGACGCGAGCCGCAACGTCCTGGGCAACCAGGTGACCCCCGTGCCGGTGACGCTCGACGGCAAGGAGCACACGCTGTCGATCCCGCTGGAGGCCGTGGCGATCGACGCGGTCCAGGGCTCGTCCTACACGCTGCAGATCGCCGCGGGCTCGAACGTGTACTTCGCCGCGCGCCAGGCCGGGTTCGTGAACCTGACCAAGGTCGGGGTGAGCATCCCGACCGTGGCTGCGGGGGCGTCCTCGGTGCTGTCGGCCGCGCCGGCGGGTGGGCAGGCGGCCGTCTGCACGGGGCGACGCATCGCCTTCGCCCTGCATCCGGTACGCGGCGCGCGGGTGGTCGGCGTGCGCCTCTACGTCGACGGTCGGTTGCGGATCGCGCGCAAGGGGGCCCGGCTGACCCGGGTCACGCTCCCTGCGTTCACCGACGCCCGCAGGCACGCGGTGCGGATCGACACGTCGACGCGGCAGGGGTCCGGCCGGCGCAGCGTGCGCACCGTGCGGCGCTGCACGAGCTCCCGGCCGCGCACGCGCGACCTGCGCCGCCGGCGCTAGTCGGCGCGGCCCTGGCCCGGCTGCCAGAGCGGTTCGGCGCCCCCCCGGTTCGCGGCGCGACTGAGGATGAACAGCAGGTCGGAGAGACGGTTGAGGTAGCGCAGGACCTCTGGGTTGGCGTCCTGCACCGCCAGCGCGCGCCGCTCCGCGCGGCGGCAGACCGTGCGGCAGACGTGCAGCTGCGCCGCAGCTGGGGTTCCGCCCGGCAGGACGAAGCTGCGCAGCGGCTCGAGGCCGGCGTTGACGTCGTCGCAGAGCCCTTCGAGCCAGGCGACCTGCTCGGGGAGCACGCGTAGGCGCTCGCGCTGCCCGCCCTCGGGCACGCTGAGGTCGGCGCCGACGTCGAAGAGGTCGTTCTGGACGCGGCGCAGCCACGCGGCGTGCGCGTCGTCGAGCCCGGTTGCGTTGAGCGCGACGCCCAGCTGGGCGTTGAGCTCGTCGACGTCGCCGTAGGCGTCGATGCGCGGATGGTCCTTGCGCACCCGGCTCATGTCGCCGAGGTGGGTTTCCCCGTCGTCACCGAGGCGCGTGTAGATCCGCGTGAGGTTGACCGTCATAGGCGGTACAGTACGCCTCGTTCAAGGTCGGTGTTCAAGGGAAGTCGGTGTGAATCCACACCAGCAGGTTCTGTGGTTCGGGCGCGACGGCGCCGGGCCTGGTGGGTTTCTTCCCTGCGAACGTGACGGTCTCGGCCCCCTGATGATCCGCGCGGCCGTCCTGGGCCTCGTGTGCGCTGGCGCGCTGGCGGCCGGCGGGTGTGGTCTGGGGGCGGGGGGACAGGCGACGGGCACGAAGCTGACCGTCACCGAGGACTTCGGCGCGCGTTCTCGCACCGAGCAGCCGGCGCCGCAAACCCGCGACGGCGACACCGTGATGCGCCTGCTGCAGCGCAATGCCAAGGTCACGACGCGTGACGGCGGCGGGTTCGTGCAGTCGATCGACGGCGCCGCGTCGGGGCGCCGGGCGGGCCGGCCCTACGACTGGTTCTTCTACGTCAACGGTGTCGAGTCGGAGAAGGGCGCCGCCTCGGTGGAGGTGCGCGAGGGCGACCGGATCTGGTGGGATCGCCACGACAGGGGGTTGGCGATGCGCGTCCCCGCCGTCGTCGGTTCGTTCCCCGAGCCGTTCCTTCATGGGCGCGACGGTAAGCGCCTGCCCGTGCGGGTCGAGTGCATCGAGCCCCGGGGCGAGGCGTGCCGGACCGCGCGCGACCGGTTGACCAAGCTGGGGATCGTCGCGGCGGGCGGCGGGCTGCAGACCTCGCAGACGAAGAACACCCTGCGCGTGCTCGTCGGCCGCTACGCGCAGCTGCGCGTCGACGACGCGGCCGGCAAGCTCGAGCGCGGCCCGCGGGCCAGCGGCGTCTACGCCCGCCCCGCGCCCGACGGTCGCTCTGTCGCGGTGCTCGATCCGACCGGTCGCGTCACCCGCACGCTGGGCCCCGGCACCGGGCTCGTCGGCGCGACGCGGGTGCGCGACGGGCAGCCTGTCTGGCTGATCACGGGTACCGACGACCGTGGGGTGCTCGACGCCGCCCGCGCGCTCGAGGAGGGCGTGCTGACCGACAAGTTCGCCCTGGCCATCAGCGACGGTCGTGCTGTGGCGTTGCCCGAGATCGGCGCCCGGCGATGATCGTCGCGCACCGCCGCCGCGCAAGCCCGCTGCACGCCGCCCGCGCCGCAGCCGGCAGCGTGTGCGATGCCGGCATCCTGAGCGCGTTGCTCATCGGATAGATTGCCCGCCTTGCGAATCGGCGTCCCCCAAGAGACGGTGCCCGGCGAGCGGCGCGTGGCACTCGTCCCCGAGGTCGTACGCAAGCTGACGGGCAAGGGCCACGAGGTGGTGATCGAGGCTGGGGCAGGCCAGGCCGCGATGATCCCCGACGACCTGTTCACCGCCGCGGGCGCGCAGCTGGGCGACCCGTGGGGCGCCGACGTGGTGGTCAAGGTCGCGCCGCCCTCCGAGGAGGAGGTCGGCCGCATCGGATCCGGGTCGGTCCTGGTCGGCTTCCTTGCACCATTGACCAGCCCCCAGACCACGAAAGCGCTCGCTTCCGCCGGCGCCACGGCCTTTGCCATGGAAGCCATCCCGCGCATCTCCCGCGCCCAGTCCATGGACGCGCTGAGCTCCCAGTCCAACGTCGGCGGCTACCGCGCGGCGCTGCTCGGCGCGGAGCACATGGGCCGCTTCTACCCGATGCTGATGACCGCGGCGGGCACGATCCCACCCGCGAAGGTCCTCGTGCTCGGCGTGGGCGTCGCGGGGCTGCAGGCCCTGGCCACCGCCCGGCGTCTCGGCGCCCAGACCACCGGCTACGACGTGCGACCCGAGGTCGCGGAGCAGGTCCAGTCGCTCGGTGCGCAATGGCTCGACCTCGGCGTCGAGGCCAGCGGCGAGGGCGGCTACGCCCGCGAGCTGACCGAGGAGGAGAAGGCCACGCAGCAGCAGGCGCTGACCGACGCCATCAAGGGTTTCGACGTCGTCATCACCACCGCGCTGATCCCGGGGCGCCCGGCGCCGCGGCTGGTCACCGCCGAGGCGGTGCAGGGGATGAAGCCCGGCAGCGTCATCGTCGACCTCGCGGGCGAGGCGGGCGGCAACTGCGAGCTCACGCACCCGGGTGAGGTCGCCGTCGAGCACGACGTGACGATCGTCTCCCCGCTGAACCTCCCGGCCTCCATGCCTGAGCACGCCTCGCAGCTCTACGCGCGCAACGTCCAGGCGCTGATCGAGCTGTTCCTCGACGATGACGGCAAGCTCGCGCCGGACTTCGAGGACGAGATCATCGCCGGCGCCTGCGTCGTGAAGGCCGGGGACATCGTCCACGAGGGCGCCCGCAAGGCCGTCGAAGTAGAAGGGGCCCCCGCCTAGCCATGCTGATCACCAACCTGTCGATCCTCGTCCTCGCCGGCTTCGTCGGCTACGCGGTCATCTCCAAGGTGCCCAACACGCTGCACACGCCGCTGATGTCGGGGACCAACGCGATCCACGGGATCGTCATCCTCGGCGGGATCATCCTGCTGGCCGAGGGCGTCGGCGGCGGCGTGCTGAACAAGCTGCTCCTGGTCATCGCCGTGGTCTTCGGGACGATCAACGTCGTCGGCGGCTTCCTCGTGACCGACCGCATGCTCGAGATGTTCAAGCAGAAGCCCAAGGAGCTCATCGAGGCCGACGCGCCGGCCGAAGGGGGCAAGGCCTGATGGTGCTCGCGTCGGTCATCACCGACGAGGCGTTCCGCAACGTCCTCTACATCATCTCCTTCGGCCTGTTCATCTACGGGCTCAGCGGGCTGACGGGGCCGAAGACCGCGGTGCGCGGCAACCGCATCGCCGCGGTCGGCATGGCCGTCGCGATCGTCGCGACGCTGCTGGTCCCCGACCTCAACAACATCGGGCTGATCATCCTCGGCGTCGTCATCGGCACGATCCTCGGCGTCCCCGCGGCGCGCCAGGTGAAGATGACCCAGATGCCGCAGATGGTGGCGCTGTTCAACGGCGTCGGCGGCGGGGCGGTCGCGCTGATCGCCTGGGTCGAGTTCCGCACCTCCGACGGCTTCGCCGACGTCGCCACCTACGTCGCGATCTTCTCGGTCTTCGCGGCGATCGTCGGCAGCGTCTCCTTCTGGGGCTCGAACATCGCCTTCGCCAAGCTGCAGGAGCTCATCGACGGCAAGCCGGTGTCGATCGGGAAGCTGCAGACGCCGCTGAACGCCCTGCTCGGGCTGATCGCCGTGGGCTGCGGAGTGGCGATCGTGGCCGGGGCCAACCACGAGGTCCTGATGATCGTGCTGCTGCTGACCGCGGCGGTGCTGGGCAACCTGCTCGTGCTGCCGATCGGCGGCGCGGACATGCCCGTGGTGATCTCGCTGCTCAACGCGTTCACCGGCCTGAGCGCGGCGGCCACCGGCGTCGCGCTGAACAACACGTCGCTGATCGTCGCGGGCATGATCGTCGGGGCGTCCGGCACGCTGCTGACCCAGCAGATGGCCACCGCGATGAACCGGTCGATCACCAGCGTGATCGCGGGCGGCTTCGGCGGGACCGTCGAGGCTGCGGCCGGCTCCACGACCGCGTCGGGCGGCACCGTGCGCTCCACCAGCGCGTCGGACGTCGCGATCCAGATGGCCTACGCGCGCCAGGTCGTCGTCGTTCCCGGCTACGGCATGGCCGTCTCCCAGGCCCAGCACGCGGTGCGCGAGCTGGCCAAGCTGCTCGAGGCCAAGGGGGTCGCGGTCAAGTACGCGATCCATCCCGTCGCGGGGCGCATGCCGGGGCACATGAACGTCCTGCTGGCCGAGGCCGACGTGCCCTACGAGCAGCTCAAGGAGATGGACGACATCAACCCGGAGTTCGGACGCACGGACGTCTCCATCGTCATCGGCGCCAACGACGTGACCAACCCCGACGCGCGCAACAAGGCGGACTCGCCGATCTACGGGATGCCGATCCTCAACGTCGACGAGTCGCAGTCGGTCATCGTCCTGAAGCGGTCGATGTCCAGCGGTTATGCGGGAATCGACAACCCGCTGTTCGTCAACCCGAAGACGTCGATGCTGTTCGGCGACGCCAAGGCGTCGGTGGGGGAGATCGCCGAGGAGCTCAAGGCCCTGTAGCCCGCTGGGGTTGCGGCTGGCGTGGGGGCGCCGGCCGCGGTAGCGTTCGCAGTCCATGAGCGCTTGGTCTCCGGCCGCTGCTGCCGTGCTCGCCTTCTCGGTCTGGCGGGCGTTCGCCGGCGCGCCTCCGGCGCGATCGCGGCCGCGCATGAGCCTGCTCCTGGCTCCTGCTGCGGTGGCTGCCTACGCGGGTTCGCTGCTGGCGCTGATGGCCGGCGAGGACGCGCTGGCGCTGTTCGGGCTCATCATCGGCGTCGAGTCGGCGTGCCTGACCGCGTGGCTGGCGCGCGCCGGCGGCGAGGGCCCGGCGGAGGGCGACGACGGAGGGGGCGGGGGCGGAGGCCCGGGCGTCGGCCCCGACGATCCCGCGCCTTCGGGCGGGGGCGGCCACGTCGTCGACTGGGGCTCGTTCGATCGCGAGCGCGCCGGCTGGGAGCGGCCCGTCGGGGTCAGCTGAGCGCAGGCGCGCCGCGTCAGTGCGCCGGCGCGAGCGCCGGGTCGTCCGCATGCTCCTTGAAGAAGCGCACGACCGGGCCGACGTAGTCGGGAAATCGCGGGGCCGTCAGGCCGTGGCGGGCCAGCAGCGCGGTGGCCTGTGTGGTGTCGAAGCGCACCGGATGGTTCAGGTAGACGATCGACTCCGGCGGGGCGCCGGACAGCGCCTTGCGGATGGGCGCCACGCGCAGCGAGCGCTCCACCATCGCGGGCGGGATCTTCAAGCCCATCTTCACGCCGCCGTACTCGTCGGCCAGCAGGCGCACCAACGCGGTCGAGGTCAACGGGTCCGGATCGGTGAGGTGAAGCGTCGCTCCTGAGGCCTCGGGGTCGCGCGCGCCCGCGGCGATCGCCTCGACGACGAAGTCCACCGGCACGACGTTGAACAGCGAGGCGCCGTTGCCGACCTGCGGGACGCGCTGGTGCAACCGCTTGTACAGCGACATCATGCGCAGCGAGTAGTAGGGGCCGTCGAACTTCTGCGTCTCGCCGGTGCGCGAGTCGCCGACCACGATCGCCGGCCGGTAGATCGTCGTGGGGACCTCGTCCATCGACCCGCGGACCGCCACCTCGGCGGCGAACTTCGTCGACTCGTAGTGGTTCTTGTGCTCCTGCCCCTCGGCGAGGTCGGCCTCCATGACACGGCCAGAGCGCCAACCGGCGACGTACGCGGTCGACACGTAGTTGTGGCGCTCGAGGCCGGGAGCCGCCCGGCAGAAGGCGATGACGTGCTGCGTGCCGGCGACGTTGACGCGCTCGGCCACCGCCGCGGGCACCGCGAGGTCGTAGACCGCCGCGAGGTGGTGCACGGCGGTCGTCCTCGCAGCGAGCCGGTCGTAGGCGGCTCGGTCGAGCCCGAGCTTCGGGTCGGTGATGTCGCCGGGCAGGATCTCGATCCGCTTGGGATCGATCTTCGCGGCGCTGGCCCGCGCGCGATCGACCATGTGCGGTTCGACGAGGGCCACGACGGTCGCGTCCGGGTCGTCTTCGAGCAGGCGGCCAATCAGCCGCCCCCCGATGAAGCCCGGGAAGCCGGTGATGAGGATCGCACGGTCTGTCATGGCGGGCGCGGACTCTAGCTGCGGTCCCCGGGGGCCCGGCTCGTCGCAGCCGCCGGCGTCGGGCGGGCCTGCGACACTGAGCGGCACCGTGATCGCCCGTGCCAACGCCCTCTCCGCGCTGCAGTCAGACGCGTTCGACGTCGTCGTCGTCGGCGGCGGGATCACCGGTGCCGGCGTCGCGCTGGACGCGGCCACGCGCGGCTACTCGGTCGCGCTGGTGGAGAAGGCCGACTTCGCCTCGGGGACCTCGAGCCGGTCGTCCAAGCTCGTGCACGGCGGGCTGCGCTACCTGCAGAACTTCGACCTCGGGCTGGTGCGCGAGGCGCTGCTTGAGCGCCAGCTCAACGTGAAGCTGGCGCCGCATCTGGTCAAGCCGCTCCCCCTTATCGTCCCGGCGTTCGAGGGCGCTCGCCCCGACCGCATGACGGGGGTCGGGCTGAACCTCTACGACGTGATGGCCGTCGACCGGCTGCGCAGCCGTCGGGGGCGCCTGCGGGCCCGTGGCCAAGCGCCCGCGGGCGACGGCGCGCTGAGCCCCGAGGGCGCGGCCGCCGCGGCCACGTACACGGCGACCGACACCGACGGGGACGGCCTGGCCGACTGGGCCCCAGACCGCCACCGCACGATCACCGGCGAGGAGGTCGCCGAGCTGCTGCCCGCGCTGGCCCACCGCGACCCCACCTCCGGCTACCTGTTCTACGACTGCCAGACCGACGACGTGCGCCTCGTGCTCACCGTGCTCGGTGAGGCCGAGCGCTTCGGGGCGGTCATCGCCAACCGCGTCGAGGTCACCGAGCTCGTCGAGGAGGGCGGGGGGCTCAGCGGCGTCAGCGTGCGCGATACGACGACGGGGGAGGCGTTCGTCATCCGCGCGCCGAACGTGATCAACGCCACCGGCGTCTGGGCCGACCGGCTGCGCCCCGAGGAGCTGCACGACGAGGCCGAGGTGCCGGTGATCCGCCCGAGCCGGGGCACGCACATCCTGATCGACCACGAGACGCTCCCCCTGAAGGCGGGCGCCATCCTTCCCGCCGGCGGCGGACGGTCGATCTTCGCCCTGCCGTGGCTGGGGGCCACGCTGATCGGCACGACCGACAACGACTACGAGGGCGACCTCGACCACATCCGGCCCGCGGACGAGGACATCGCCTACCTGCTCGAGGCGACCAACGCGTTCTTCGCGGTCGACCTCGGGCCGCAGGACATCGCCGGCGCCTACGCGGGCGTCCGTCCGCTGATCTCGACCGGCGACCCGAAGAAGTCGGTCGACATCTCGCGCAAGGCGGAGCTGTATGAGACCTCGAGCGGGATGATCACCATCACGGGAGGCAAGCTGACGACCTGGCGGCGCATGGCCAAGATGGCGATCGACCGGCTCGTGGAGCGCGAGGCGCGCGACGCGCCGTGCCGCACACACGAGATCCCGCTCGGCCAGGCCGTGACGGCCGAGGAGCTGCCGCGCGTCGAAGGGGTCCCCGAGGCCGCCTACGCGCAGCTGGCCGGGCGCTACGGGCACGCCGCCCACGACGTCCTGGCCATCGCCGCCGAGCGTGGCGAGCTGGCCCAGCCCATTGTCGACGGGCCGGCAGACGTGCTCGCCGAGGTGGTCTTCGCCGCCCGGCGCGAGCAGGCGGCCAGCGTGGGCGACGTGCTGCTGCGCCGCACCCGCGTGGGGCTGACGGCCGCGCGGCAGGTCGCGGCCTCCGATGGGCTGGCCGCGCAACGCGTCGCCCGCGCCATGGCGCAGGAGCTGGGTTGGGACGATGCGCGCGTGGCCCTCGAGGTCCGGGCCTTCCAGGACGAGGCCGCCAGCGAGGGCATCGTCGTCGGCTCCGACACCGCCGTCGCGGCGGGCTGAGCAACTTCCGGGCGCCCGCGCGGTTAGATGCCTCCGATGCTCATGCGCTCCCTCGTCTCGCTCACCCTCGCCTTGGCCTGCGCCGGTGCGGCCGCCGACCCCGCGGCCGCCGAGTTCTTCCCGGGCGACCCGATCGACGGCCCCAACGCCGGGCTGGGGGTGGTCGGGGACGTCGACGTCGCCCGCGACGGCAGCGGCGCGGTCGCCTACACCAAGCGCGATGGCGACGCCGACCACGTCTTCGTGTCGCGGCTGGTCAACGGCGTCTTCCTGGGCGCAGAGCGCGTGGACGGTGGACTGCCGGGGGCCGGCAGCCAGCCCGTGGTCGCGGCCTCTGACGGCGGGCGCCTGCTGGTGGCCTTCGTCAGCGGAGGCACGTTGTTCACCGCCGCGCGCGGCAAGGCGTCGCCCGCCTTCTCGGCGCCGGCGGCGCTGGCGCCCAACGCGAGCAACCCGTCGGTGGACATGTCGATCAACGGCGCGGCCTACGTGTCCTACACGGCCCCCGGCGGCTCGGCCGCCGACGTCCGCGTTGCCGGCTTCGCCCGCGACACCGGTACCGGCACCGTCATCCCGGCGCCGCTGGACATCGATCCGGCGCACGACGCCGGCGACGGCAACAAGCGCTCCGACCTCGTCGTGTCCGCAGACGGTACGGGCGTGGTCACCTGGGGCGAGGGCGGCGCCGACGGACGCACGCACGTCTTCGCCCGCCGCGTGTTCGGGGCCAACCTGTCGCGCGCGCCTCAGGACCTCACCCTCGACGGCATCGAGGGCCGGCGCGGCCTGTCAGCCGACCTGCCCGACATCGACGTCGAGGATGACTCGAGCTACGCGTGGGTCGCGTTTCGCCAGAGCTTCGAGGACGGCGGGGCCGTGCGCTCGAAGATCATCGCGCGGCGGCTGGTCGGCTCGCAGTTCGAGCCGCCCGTCGTGGTCGACGGGGTCGGCTTCGGCGGCGACAACGCAGTCGCCCCGGCGATCGAGCTCAGCGGACGCGGCCTCGGGCTGATCGGGTCCTTCGCGAGCGGGTCCGGCACCGTCTTCGGCTCGTTCCTGCAGGACGACGCGCCGGCTCCCGCCGTGCCCAACGGCACGGGCGGCGGGATCGCCGCGATGCCGCGACCGGCCATCGCGGAGACCGGCGACGCGGTGCTGGCCTGGCGTCAGGGCCCCGCGGCCAGCGCGACGGTGCGCGCCCGGCGCTACGACCCGGTCCCGGGCAAGCCGGCGCCGGCGCCGGGGCCCGAGGTCGCCCTCAGCAAGCCGGAGCTCGGCCCGGTGGACGCCGAGGCGGGCTTCGAGGTCGCGTCCAACCGCGCCGGCGACGTCGTCGTCGTCTTCATGCAGGGCGTCGGGGCCGAGCGGCGGCTGGTCTCCGCGGTCTACGACCGCGCGCCCGGGTCGTTCCGGGGCACCACGAGCCAGCGTTACCGCAACGCCGCGCGGCCCCTGCTGAGCTGGGGTGCGGCGTTCGACCTCTGGGGCCCGGTCTCCTATCGCATCGAGGTCGACGGCCAGCCCGCCGGGCAGACGACCGACACGCGTTCGGTGACCTCGATCGACGTACCCGACGGCGTCCATCGCTGGCGCGTGGTCGCCACCGATCGCAGAGGGCAGTCGTACGCGGCGCCCTCTCGCGCGCTGCGCGTCGACACGGCGCCCCCCGACCTGAGCTTCTTCGTCCGCGGCGACCGCAAGGCGGGGTCGCTCGTGAGGGTCCGGGCGCGGGCGGCGGACATCCTGAACCCGACGGGCTCTGGGGTGAAGACCGTGCGCATCGACTTCGGTGATCGCTCGCGGGTGGTCAACGCGCGCGCCGCGGTCCACCGCTTTCGGCGGGGAACCTTCACGGTGCGCGTGAGCGCGACCGACGGCGCCGGCAACGCGACGGTCCTAACCCGCCGCATCAAGATCGCCAGGAAGGGCAAGTAGCAGCCTCTTGGTGACGGGCGGAGCCGACTCCGCCGGGCTCTGGCCGCTCGCCCCGGTCGCGGCGGCCGTCGACGCGGAGACAGTTGTCCAGGCGCTCGAGCTCGGGTCAGGGGGCCGGGAGGGCAGGCCCCACACGGTCGCGGTGATGATCGCGACCGTCGACGGGAGGACAACGGTCGACGGTCGCTCCGTGGGGCTTGGGTGCCCGGCTGACCGCGCGCTGTTCCGGGCGGTACGGGCCGAGGCCGACGCGATGCTCGTCGGCGCCCCGACGCTGGCGGCCGAGCGCTACGGCGGGCTCATCGACACGGAAGGGCGGGCCGCTCGCGCGCGCAAGGGCCGCGCCCCTCATCCGCTGGTGGTCACGGTGTCGCGGCGGCTGGACCTCGATCTCGGGGCGATTCCGGTCCTCCGTGAGCCGGGTGTCGATGCGCTGGTGTTCACCGAGGCCGATGCGTCGGGTGATCTCGACGGAGGACCTGCCCTCCACCAGATGGCGCCGGGAACCCTGACGCTGACCCTCGTCCTCGAGCACCTGGCCCGGGCTCACGGGGTGCGGTCGGTGACCTGCGAGGGGGGCCCGACGCTGCTGGCCCAGCTCGTCGCCGAGGACTGCCTGGACGATCTGCTGCTCACCGTTGCTCCCGTGCTGCTGGGGTCGGCCCCGGCCGCGCCGACCCTCTTGGGGCCCGCCGGGTTGCCGGCGCCCGCGCCGCTGGTGCTGGCCGACGTGCACCGGGCCGGCGAGCACGTCTTCCTGCACTACACCCGTCACGGCTGAGCTGCGGGCATCGGCACGTGGTCGATCGGGAGAAGCAGGCGGTCGCAGCGTTCACCGCCGGGGTGGCGGCGGGATCGACGTTGTCGCCGCAGGCGTGCGCGCCGCCCGTATCGCTACGCTGCGCGCACTAGTCGCCGGACGCTGCCCCACGCGCCCGGACGCCGACCGACCGCCATCTCCCATAGGAGGACCCATGTCCGTCTTCACCCGCTCCGCCCTCGAGGGCAGCCCCCTCGCCGATCTGCACGCCATCGCCACGGAGGTCGGCATCGACGGCTTCCGCCGCCTGCGCAAGGCCGACCTGGTCGACGCGATCCTCGCCCGCCAGGGTGGGGACGAGGCGCCCGACTCAGACCCCAGCACCGGCACCGGCGTCGACGAGACCTTCGACGAGGGCGCGATCCCGGAGTCCGCCGAGGGCCTCGAGGCCGGGGACGTTGCCCGCCTGGACACCGACGACGACGACGCCGACGAGCCCGCCACCGAGCGCCCGGCCCGGCGCTCGCGTCGCGGTGGCCGCAGCCGCGGTGGCCGCAGCCGCGACCGCGACGATGGTTCCGGCGACGCCGACGCGCCGAAGGCACCCTCCGCCTCCGGTGGCTCAGACGACGACCAGGATCGCCCAGCACGTCGCTCGCGTCGCGGCGGCGCCCGTCGCGGCAACGGCGGCCAGGACGGCGGCGACGCCGGCGCCGACACCCCGGCCGAGGACCGCGTGGTGGAAGGCGTCGTCGAGCTGCTGTCCAACGGCTCGGGCTTCGTCCGGGTCTCCCCGCCCGAGCCCTCCGACGACGACGTCTACGTGTCAGCCGCCCAGGTCCGGCGCTGTGAGCTGGTCAGCGGCGACAAGGTCGCCGGCCCGGTCCGCGCGCCGCGGCGCTCCGAGCGCTACCCGTCGCTCGTGCGGGTGGACACCATCAACGGCTCGCCGGCCGACGAGGTCGCCGAGGGAACGCACTTCGACGACCTGGCCGCGACGTTCCCGGCCGAGCGCTTCGCGCTCAACTCGGAGGATCCGACGCTCAAGGCGATCGAGTGGCTCACCCCGCTCGGCCGCGGTTCGCGCGTGACGATCACGGGCGGGGCGCGCGCCGGCAAGAGCGAGGCCCTGCGCCGCCTCGCGGGCGCGCTGAGCCAGCAGGAGGGGCTCGAGCTGACGGTGGTCCTCTCGGGCGTCCGCCCCGAGGAGATCTCCGAGTGGAAGTCGCTGGGCGACGGGTTCCCCGACCCGGCCGCGGGCATCAGCTTCGCAGCGTCGGCCGACGCCCAGGGTCAGGCCGTCGAGCGAGCGGTCGAGACGGCCAAGCGCGTCGCCGCCCGCGGCGCCCACGCGGTCGTGCTCATCGACACCCTCGACGGGGTGCACCCGCCGGTGGCGCGCAAGGCGCTGGCCGCGGCGCGCAACATCACCGAGGGCGGGACGCTGACGATCGTGGCGACCGCGTCGGCCCCGCTGGGCGGGGAGACGACCGTCATCGCGCTGGACCCGGGCCTGACGAGCACGGGGCGCTTCCCTGCGCTCGACCTCGTCGCATCGGGGACGCTACGGCCTGAGTTGCTCGTGGGTGACGCAGGGGCCGACGCGATCGCCCAGGCGCGGGCCGGGGCCTTGGGCTAGCGGCGGCGGGCGCTAGCGCTTGGTGTAGGCGACCCGGCCCCACGAGGGCTCGGGCGCCAGCTCGACCGGCTCGTGATCGCGGTCGGGCTGCACGTAGTGGAAGCCGCGGCCGCTGGGGTCGAAGGCGATGTCGAGCTCGCCCTCCTTCACGCGCTGGTCGAGCCAGGCGGAGCGGAAGACGAGGCGGCGCAGCCAATGCACGAGCGAGCGGTCCGACGGGCCGACGAGCTCGGGCCAGCAGTCGTTGACGTGCTCGCCGAGGGCCGAGGCCGGGTCCTGGATCTCACCGTTGACGGCGAGGTTGACGAGGTCCTCGAGCTCGTGGTCCTCGAGGCGGCCGCCGACGAAGCCGAGCCGCAGCGCCGCCTGCTCGCAGCGCTCGGAGAAGTCGGTCTCGTTGAAGGTGAAGCGGAGCTCGCCGTACTCCAGGACGAAGTCCTCACCTGAGTCGTAGTTGCCGCGTCGGGTCGTGTCCATGGTGGTTCGGCCCGGCGGGCGACGCGAGGTCGCCGGTGGGGCGTCGGCATCTTAGGCGCCATCCCTCCCACGGCGGACGGCATGAATCGCATGTTGCACCGGTGGGTCTCTGCTAGGGGGCGGGCGTGGTCAGCGAGGCGACCTGGGTGGCGACGATGCTGGGGGAGGTGAGGGTCGTGATCCCGGTCGACCGGCACTGCAGCTGCGCCGTGCTCGCCGCGCCGAGCGCTCCGGCGCCGGTGAGCGAGACCGCCTCGGTCTCGCCGCCCTGGGTGTCGGGCGACAGGGTGAGGTTCAGGGCCGCGTCGATCGCCGTCCCGCCGAGCAGCAGCTGGCAGGCGGCGGTGGCGGCCGCGACGTCGCCGTTGTTGAGCGTGGCGGTCGCCGTGACCACGTAGGAACCAGCGCCCAACGCGAGCGACCGCTGCGTCGCGAACATGGTCGTCAGGTTCGCCGCGGCGCCGTCGGCGGCAACGAACGCGTCGCTCGGACCCCGTGGGCCCGTGCTGCCCACGGCGCCGGTGTCGCCCTTGGCCCCGGGCGTTCCGGGCGCCCCCGTGTCACCCCTCGCACCGGGGGTTCCCGCCGCGCCGGTGTCGCCCTTGGCGCCGGTGTCGCCCTTGGCTCCGGTGTCGCCCTTGGCTCCGGCGGCCCCCGTGTCGCCCTTCACCGCGCCCGGCAGCTCGCCCGCCTTGAAGTCCTTCTTGAGCAGCGACCCATCCTTGACCTTGGCCGAGGTGACCGCGTTGGCCCTCAGATCCGACGACGCAACCGCGCCCTTCTTGATCTGCCTGCTCGTCACGCTGTTGGCGGGTAGCTTCACCGCGGCGTAGCTCGTGCCGCCCAGCGCCACGAAGAGCGCCAGGTAGGACACGACGTTGTGGCGGAGGTGCGCTGCGAACTTCGGGATCA
>JAABUN010000117.1_pt1 | contig 187400 bp, 71 predicted proteins | sample 5559311 | NCBI WGS metagenome assembly JAABUN01 (sample SAMN10711877, study PRJNA513370) | rock metagenome | isolation source: Antarctica rocks | place: Antarctica: Victoria Land, Siegfried Peak sud | reverse complement strand
TATTACTAAAGGTTACTATCCTTTATTCTATCTTAGAGAGCTTACTATTATACTATTTAAGTACTTATTTATAAAGGCTTAGCTAAAGGTTATTCCTAATAGTAGTAGGATCCTTAAGTAAGTATATTTACTTAGCTCGATTAGTAAATATATAAATATCCTAAAAGTAAGTATCCTTTCTAGTATACTTAATAGCTAAACTAGTACTAACGGATTTACTATTATATATAGGATTAAAGAATCCTAAGTCCTTAGGGTTCTATTAGAAATAATTACTACCGCTATTAACTCTAGTTAATATACCTACTTTACCTAGTTAGCTAGGCTAACTAGGCTAACTAGGCTAACTAGCTAGTCTAAGAGGGCCTAGTAGGCTAGGTATAATAGGGTTCTCCCGAATATATTAAGCTATAGTAGTATTAATAGTTACTTTTATAGTAGGGTTAATAGCGAAGGTTATTATACTACTAGATAATTATTAATAGCCGGAAGGATTAGGTTTAAAACTAATTAGTTATTTATAAATAGCCTCTTTAACTAATATTACCTAGTAGTAGCGGTACTATTAAGAGACGAGGTGGTCTATAATTTACTTAGTAAGGGAGGACTATTAAGGAGCTTATAAGAGGCTTCTATTCCCTTATTAAAGCGTAAGATAGCCTTATAAATAGTAGGTTTATTAAGTACCTAGTCTTAAGGCTAAGACTATATAGTAGCCCTAAGGAGGCTAACTACTTCTAAGGATATAGATCTAGAATAGGTACCTCCTTATCTAGTAGAGGAAGAGGCTTCTTAGCCTAATCTAGTAGGTCTAAGGGTATCCTTTATAATAGAAGAGATAATATAGTAAGCGGCGTCGTTAATTAAAGATATAAAGACGTATCTAGTCTATATAAATTTATTTAACTAAAAAGTAAGTTCTACTACTTCCTAAGAGGTTTAGGGAGTTATAATAACGGAATATAGAGAATATTAGGAAAGAGTAGTAAATTTATTAGGGCCTTAGTAGAAATTCTCTATCTTAGTACTAACTCTCTAAGGTATAGAGAATACTTATTAGTAAAGGCTTTTATAGAGAAGAAGTCTACTATAATAGCCTTACTATAATACTTATATAAGGCCTCTAGTATACTATTAAGGTCTTTAATAGTAAGGTATATTATTATTAATATAGTATTTATAGAAGTCTTTCCTAAGCTAGGAGGACTTAATATTAGTATTATAAAGATAGTATTTAGTTCTTCTTAAATAGTTATATAGTATTTATAGAAGATATTAGTATAAATAAAGGTATTACTACTATTATTAAGGTAGTAATTACCTAATAGACTAATATATAATTATATAATTAATTATTAGAGAAGTAAAGCTTCTTATAAGTATAAGGTAGCCTAGCGGAGGGCTTCCGCTCTTTATAAGCTAAGCTAGTAAGCTATATATATAATAATAAGAGAAGCTTCCTATTAGAGCTATTATAGTACTACTATTAATTTCCTTAAATAAAATAGTATTTACGTAGTATAAGGGTAATCTAGTTATATAGCTAGTCTATATTACTATAAGAAATCTAAAGGTATAAATATATTAAGCTTAAAAGTAACTAGGATTAGTACTCCTAGTATTTCTATTTATTATACCTAATAATAGTAACTATATTAAATTTAATATATAATATAAGTCTATATTAATCATCTTAAAATATAAGTATATAAGTAGTATATCTAGTATAAGCCTATAATATTAATACTTTCTTAATAATTTAAGATATTATAACTATAAATCTTAAGATTTTATATATAAATTAGATAATATAATACTACTATCTAGTTATTATAAGCTTTATAATAGATTATAAAGAATAAATATTAATTACTAGTATTAAAAAGGGCTAATAGTATATAATTTATATAATACTATTAAATTAATAATAAAGCCTTAGGGCTAAGTAGCCCCCCTAAACCTACTCCTCTACTTATTCCTAAATCTAGCGTTAAAGGGATAAGAATATACTAGAAAATAATAATATATAAGTATATCTAATATAAAACTTCGCTTAGTTATATATAATAGTAGATATATATATAGAAATACTTATTAATATATTATATTAACTCTTAAAAGGTATAATTAACTATTTATTTAAATAGATTAGTCTCGCTATTAAGGCTAGCGTACCTAGTACTAGGAAATTAAAGGGGTTTAAGGGTATATTAAAGGAGGTATTAGTAAAGGTATAATTAGACAAAAGATTCTATAATATTCCTCCCTTCTATAACCTAAAGATTTTTAAGTATTATAGCGCTATTATATAGTAGATAGGTAAGGACTACTAAGCTATTATATAATAACTTATACTAGTAATTACTCTACTATTTATAAACTTATATAATTTAGAAATTAAATATACTAGCTAGCGACGAGATCTACTTATATATAGTACTAGCTATAAACTTATTACCTATTAATAGAGCTAAGAGGTCTCTAGTCTAAATATAATTAGAATAAAACTAAGATATTATATAGTAGTAGAGCTCCTTATATAGAGTTTTTATACGCGCGGCGAGCGCGCCCTTAGTATATAAAATAATACCTACCTTAGTTCCCGCTAGTAGTATTAGCTTTATATATAAGAGACTCTAGGTTAAGAGATAGAAGGTACTATATTAAGTAGAAGAGTTAGAATAATAGGCTAGAACTATACCCTTTTAGCTAGGAGGACTATAACTACGCGTAGGAGTAGGAGTAGTAACCCTATAATTATAAGTATAGCCGGCGGGGTTTTAATATAATCTACTTTCTCTTATAAGTAGATTATTATATAGCTTAGTACTAGGAAATAGTAATATAATAGCGATAATAAAGTATATTTATACCCCCCCTAATAGCTCTAATAGCTCCCTCCTATATATTATAGAAAAGATACGCGGTAATTCCTAATAGGAGTATTATAAGCCTTCTACTAGGCTAGTAGTAGTAGTAACCTAGTATTACGGGTTAAATAGAAAAGGATACCTTAATACTAGATAGTATAAGAGAGGAGTAGCTAGGGTAGTAGTAGACTAGTAGGAGGGCTAAGGGTACTTATTAGTATTAATTAAACTATATAAGGAAGAGGAAGAGGGTAATTAAGGGAGTATAAAATAAGAGAGAAGAGTATATAAATATTAGGACCTAATACTAGGGTAGTATAAAGTATAAAGGAGAGGATAGTATATAGTATTTAAAGGCCCGGAAGCGTTATAGTAAATAGGATAGGTAAGAGAGGTTTTCTTCCGTAGTTTATAGTTTCCTCTTAATAAACTAGAGTTAGAACGCCCTTATTAGCTCTAAGTAGCTAGATAGTAGAGTATAAAACATAAATATAAATATAATTAAATATACTTAGGTATTAGTAGACTTTATCCTAATTACTTAATACTCTTTATATAATAATAAAATAATAGGATATCTTAAAGATATATTATATTAATTTAATAAATTTAAGACCTATTTTAACTAGTATAAGCTAGTTAATAAGGTAAAATTAAGTAGCTATTTTAATATATTAAAGCTTTATATAATAATATATTATATAGAGTAGATTTAGCGATTTAGTATTATAAATAACTATAATAGTAAATATAGAGAGGTAGTATATTACTATCTAGTTAAGGCTTTCTTTAATTTAACTAATAAGTAAGAAAACTTTTAAGAATAACTTATATACTATACTACCTACTACTTATAAATACTAGCTATAAAGGATAACCTATTTTAATTTATAATAAGACTATCTACCCTAAAAAGGGTAGACCTTATAACTAAGGTATTAACACTTAGTCGCGAAGTTAAATTATTACGTTTTCTATATAAACCTAATAAGTAGTAAATATAGATAGTTTTAGCTACTAGACTAAATAATAGGGTTTAGTATATACTATTTATAATATAATAATACTTATAAGTAGAGGGCCTTATTAAGATACTAGCTATCTTTATATATTAATACTAAGAAGAGATAGATAGAAGAACTATAATTAATAGAAATATAGATAGAAGGGAATATAATCTTAAGTAGGTAGATATATACTTTATCTCTTTATATCTATTAATAAAATACTAAAAACTAAATAAGAAAGATCTAGAAGATATAGAGAATCTTATTATTTATAATATAATATATATAATAAACTAGTAGAATTAGGAAAAGTAGAGATATAATTATATTCTAATATAGGAATTAAGGCCTTAAGCTTATATAGTATTACTTTATAACTAAAGGTCTACTAAGCTTTAACTTCTTATAATAGTATTAGATATAAGGTATCTAACTATTAAGGGTTAACTATTAAAGTATAATAGAGCCCTTATAAATTTCCTAAAAATTAATAAAGGGGGGGCTTTATATAAGATTTATAGAATAGTAGAAGTAGAATTATAGCTAGTTAATATAACTACTAATTTAAGGATATTTAAAGCGCGTTAACTTATCCCCTTAATAGGAATTATAAGGAGTATATATATTATATTAGCGTATATAAGAAAGAGTATAAGAAATAATAATATAGCTTATATTAATAATTATACTAACTAGACTTATATAATATAATATATAATAAGAAATCTCTCTAATAGATTAAATAGGTAATAAATAGAAGGCTATTCTCTTTAAGCTAATAAAAGACAGCGAATTATTTACTAGATAGATAAAACTATAATCTAAGTATTTTTCTTTTCTTAACTACTAGATATAAGAAGGCTTAATATATAATACTATAACTATATTATAATAATACCCTACCTTTTATTCTTCTTTATTAAGGATATAGAATATAGTACTCTATATTATAACGCTAGAGTAGCTCTAGGTATAAAATAATATAGTAGATACTTTAAATATTATAATAGGAAAGTAGTATAATAATACTTAAATAATAATATATATAGTATATATATTTATAAGCTACCTAGAGGTAAGGATAAAATATAAGTAATAGACTTTTTATAGTATATATATTACCGCGTATACTATATAAGTTTACTAATAAATAATACTATAATATTAAAATATATATAACTATTTATCTAGTATATATAAGATAGCTACCTAGATTAGACTTAGTAGGAATAAACCCTAGGGAGTTTAATAATATAAGATAGTCCGCTAAGATTATAAAGGATATACTAGAAATTAATAAAATTACTTATATACTTCTTCTTACCTAATTATAAAAGTAATTAGAATTTATAAGACTACTAGGTTAAAGATTAAATATAAAGAAGGTAAGAGACTACTTATAATCTAGGTTTATTAATATATATAAAGAGTTTACCTATATATTTAATAATATCCTTAAATAGTAGAAGGATTAATACCTCCTCTTCCTTACCTAATAAAATAATTATAATTAGAGGAGACAAATAAGGGCTAAATAATATTATAAGAATAATAGAGAAGATTATAAAATATTAAGTACTAAATTATCTAGGGATTTAAATAAAAGACTAGAATTTATATCTTTAATTAAAGAACTTAATTAGTATATAACTTCTATTTACTATATTATATTATATATTAATAATAATATAGATTAAAGTATAATATATATAACTTAAGATATTTAGAAGAGTAATATATATATAGAACTACTAAATATAAATAACCTTAACTTTAAAAAGTTTAAAGCCCTAATTAGGTCTAATCTAAGTTATAATAAGATAAAAGACGCTATTATTTACGCCTACTTTAAGTTACTAAGTATTATTATTATTAATAAATAGGAATAGAGGGTAGTACTAGTAGAAATATATACTTAAAGTATTAAGTACTTTAGTTTTAATATATAGGGTTTAATACCTACTAGAAAAAATATAGTATATATTAGAATAAGTCTTATATATAGTATTAATAAGTAGTTTTAATTAACTAGAGTCTAGATAGTATTTATAATAAGGCGCTCTATACTTAAATATAATAAAGATATTATATTTAAGAGTAATAGTAGATATTACTAGTAATAGTACTTCTTATAAATAAGTAGTACGGGTTATTAGTACTAATATACTTAATATAAATTAAAGTAATATTAGTTAGTTTATTAAATTATATCTAGTTTAATTAACTTAGCTTAGCCCCTTAATACTATATAAAATAAGTTAATTTCTTAATAATTTAAGGGATTTTACCTTTACTTAATTATATTATTTTTAAATTTATTAATAATATAATCTACTACTTCTTCCTTTTATCTACCTACTAAAATATAATACCTATTCTTTATACTATACTAATATAGTATATAAGAGGGTAAGACTACTATCTTAAGACGCGTATTACCTAGTTACTAATATAACCTAACTCTAGAACTATAAGATAGATAAAGGATATAATTATTATAAATAGAATAATAGATAATCTATTAAGTTATTAATATCTAATAATAATAATAATAATTATAAGTAATTAAGTAATAAAGAGAATAAATAACCTTAAGTTAAAGAGAAGTAAAAACACGTAATACCTTCTATTAATAAGTCCTATTATAAGAAGTCTAGTAGGGGGAGTAAGTAGTAAGATAAATAATATCCTATTAAGCTCTAATACTAATAAGGATTATTATAGTAGTAATAAAATAAGACTATCTCTTTAAGAAGGTATCCCTTACTATTTTAAAGTACTTTCTTATAAGATATATACTATTATTATTCCTAATTATAAAAAGTATCTAAAGGTAATAATTCTTTCTAGTACTACTAAGAGCTTAGGGAAGGGAAGAGAGATATAGTTAAAAGATAACCTTATATAATTAAATAGTTAAATAAAAGTAGCGTAGGATAAGGTAATTAAAAGGTTAGGGTTTAAGATTAGAAGTAAGTTAACTAGGGTAGATAATCTACTTATTAAACTTAAAGCTTAAAAGGTTAGTATAATATCTATAATTACCTCCTATTATAATTAACTTAAGTACTAGTTTATTAACTTATTTAGAGAATAGCGCTTATACTCTTTAAACCTTATATAAGTTATAATAATATCTACTTATAAATAGGATAGCTTATAAGTAGAGGTAATAATATAAGTTACAATATTATTAGACTACCTAACTTTTATATATTATAATATAAGTTACCTCTCTATCTAATATTAGTCTTAATTAAATATTAGGTTCCTAATAAAAAAGCTAAATAGGCGAATCCTATCCTAATAAAAGTACTTATAAATATAGTATTTAAATTAATAAAGACTAGTTTTATTAATAAGGAAAGTATAAAGAAGTTTTTTAACCCCTTACTTAATATCCTATTAATTTCTATTATAATAATAGTAGGATATTATATATCTAAATACCTACGTAGTAATTACTATATTAAGAAATTTAAGGGTAAAAAGGCCTAAGGTATATAACTAGCTATCTTACTATTATATATAGATATATAATAAAGAGCTAATTATATACTATTATAAGGCGCTAGTAAATAACCTAGTATATATATAATAACTTAGATAATAACTTATATAAGAGACGTATCTATAAGCTTTATTTAAAAGGAGTAAGAGATATACTTTATAATATTATAATTATAAATAATAATAATAATAAGGTAAGTAAAAGGGATATTAATAGTAGTTAACTAAATAACCTACTACTATTAGATAATCTAGATAATAATAAATACTCTAGTCCTTTAAGTATTTAAGGTAGGTATTCCTAGCTAATTAATATAAAGAGAGATATAATAGTTAACTTAAAAATTATATTAAGTAATAATACTAGTATTAACTAAATATTATTAAATAGCTCTTTAAAGTATAAGTATTAAACTTTAATACTACTATCCTTATATATTAATAAGGCTTAAGAGGAAATAGCTAATAGTATAATTTTACTTACTCTATCTATTTATATATAGCTAACCTTTTAAATTAAATAGGATAATAACCTTCCTCCCCTCCCTTATTCTACCTTAGACCGCGGATATAAGTCGCTAAGTATATTAAAGATAGATAGTAAGTAGTAACTTATAAGACGCTATATATTATATATAATAAAAGGAGAAAATCTACTTATAAATTAAAACACTTATAAATCCTAGTTAATAGAGGATTTTTAGGGTATATTTAAGCTAATATAACTAGATTAGATATAGTATAAGATAGTAAAGGGTAGTAATATAATTATATTAAACGGTAATAAGGGTAAATATATAGGGTTTAAGAAGTAGGTTATAAAAAAGCTATATATAGAAATTTAACTAGAAAGTAGTAAAATCTAAGAAGAGAGTCTATAATATAGGGAGGCTAAGTAGGTAGAAATAGTTCTATTAAAAGGTAGTTTATAAATACTAAGTAAATAGTATAATAAATATATATTAAGTATTATAAGCGTAATTATATATATTATTAATAATAGTACTAGTATTAATATTAGTAATAAATTAGGGTAGCGTAGATAGACTATTATAATTAAAATAGGTAGATAAGTAGTAATTCCTAATAATAATACTACTTATAATAATAGTATAAACGGCGCTATCTAAGGAATATATAGGATAGGTAAATATAGTAATAATACTACCTAATATAATTATAATAATAATAGTATTAATTCTAAGAAAGGTATATTTATTAAATATATATAAGTAGGTAGCGTAGTTATTAGTTATAATATTTAATAAACCTTTTATATAAATATTATATAAATTATAATATCTAATTTATACGCCCTAATATATAATTAAAAAACTAAGCGCGCTTTTAATATTATAGAGGTATAAATAGTAGCTTATTATAATTAGAGGTATTATAATAAGCTCTAGAGCTAATATATAAGCGTATTAGTTATATATATATAATACGTATATTTCTATAATATATAAGCTCCTCTAGATTACTATTATTAAAATATTATTTAATTCTTAAATACTTAGTAGATTAATAGACTATTATACCTATACTAATATATTATCTATTCTCTTAACTCTAAGACTTATAACTATATTAACTAAATAGTTAAGTTATTAATAGAATATAATTATATTTATAATCCTCTTATCTTCTCTTTATATAAAGTAAGACTCTTATACTCTAGAAGTAGTACTAGGAGTATAAGTTATATAAGATAGGATTATAAAAATTATAGAAAAGTACTAGATATAAATTACTAAAACTACTAAAGTATAGATTATTATATATATAATATAAGATTTATTACTAGTACTCTTTAAAATATACTTACCTTCTAGTATACTATCCTTATATATATACTTCTAATCCTTTTAATTATATTTAAACTAGAGATAAATTCTTTTATCTTTAAATTAGTCTTCCTTTATAAGTATTTATAATTTAGGTTATAAGTAAAGCTTCTAGTATAGTAGAGTTATCTTTATTCTATAATTATACTTCTAATATAAGGATAGAAATCCTACCTCGATTTATTAGTTATAAGTAATAGGTATTATTACTATACTAATCCTTTATAGAATTACCTTAATACTTATATAAGATATTACTATATCTATATTTAAACTTACTATTATTAACTTACTATTAAAAATTATTAATAAGGTAATAAGAAGTATATTTATAAGCTTTTAAGTAAGGTAGAAAAACTAAGGATTTCTCTAATAAATAATTAGAAAACTAAGGGTACTTCTAGTATTATAAAGGTATAAATAGTAGCTTATAAGAATTAGAGATATTAAAACAAGCTCTAGAGCTAATATATAAGCGCGCTAGTTATATATATATAATATATATATATTTATAATATACAGGCTTCCTAGATTACTAATATAGTCTTATTAAGTTTAAGATAGCTACGCTTTATCTTCTATTATAATACTTTAAAGCTTCTATCTAAGTATTTTAATCTTCTTATTAATAGAGATAAAGTTAATATATTAATCTAGATTAGCTTTAATCTTTATAAGTAGTAATTATAATAACTAAGGATAGTAATAGAGTAATAGCCTGTAAAATCCTTTAAGATAGATAGTATAGTATTTTTAATTCTAGTAACTTACTATCCTATTTATAATACTTAGCTTAAGTATATATAAGTTAAAGAAAGTATCTATATTATTATTACTAGTAAATTTTATTCTTTTAGTAATTAAGTAATTATTATCTTTAATTAAATTAGTATATCTTAATAGTTATATTTTATTCTTATAAACTTACTATTAGCTTTAATAAGAGCTTCTCTTTAAATATTAAATATTCTAATATTTTCCTTATACCTAGCGTAATACCCTAGATCTACTATCTAATTATTAAATAAGCCTACTTTATAAATCTTTCTTATAAGTCTATTTATAGATACTATCTAGAAAAAAGGTATATAAAGTATATCCTTTTTAATTTAAAGATAGTATAAGGGCTTATTTATAAGTAGTAGAGTTACCTTAATCTTTTAAAAGACTTATAGTCTTAGAAGGTATTATCTACTAGAGTAATTACTATTAAAGGTAGTACTAGATTCTTAAATAGTAGCTCTATATCCTTATATATACTATACTATAACGTAGAATTATATTATAATAGTTAATAAAGATTACTCTTAATTATAATTCTAAAGATTTAGATATTAAAGTAACCTTTTATATTATTTTCTAAAAAGTCTTTTATATTAATAAATAGATAATAAGTATATAAGTAAAATAATTATAAATAAGAATCCTTTTATATTTATATTTATATTAATATTAATTCTTTATTTATATATATTTAATTATAATAATAAAGTAGTTTACTATTATAAAGTAATAAGTTTATTAAGTTATTAAAAGGTTAATTTTCTTATATAACTTAATTTATATATACTAGTAAGATTATTAGCTCTTATAAAGAGAGAGGAGTAGTAAATTAGAGATTAAGTATAAATAAAAGTATAGACTCTAATATATTAAAAGGAATCTTATTATTACTAGACTACTATTTTTAATTAATACTAAAGTCTATCTATTTTTAAAGTATATAATATATAGATAGTTCCTTCTTACTAGTATAATAACTATATATAATATCCTTTATAAAATACTTTATTATTTTTAAATAATAGAAGCTTTTATTAGGATTTCTCCTCTTATATCTATTTTAATAAAATAAGATATAGTTAATAAGAATTCTATAAAAGGTTATAAATAATAGAGGGAGATATAAAGATCTACTTATTTTAAAGGATTATTATTTAATTATAATTAACTTTAATACTAGACTTAATATACTTAATTACTATATTATTATTAATATTAACTTTATTTAAAGACTTATAACTATTTAATTTTATATTATTAAAGAATTATATTATAATCCTCTTCTTCTTTATTATTAGAGATAAGGTAAAGAGGGGATTTATAATTAAATAAGATTACCCTAACTACTAAGATATATATAATAAAGAGAGAAAAAGAGAGAGGGATATATAAAGTAGATATAAGATAATAATATTTATAATAATATACTTAATATATTAATAAATTATTATAAGATATAAGTAAATAAAACTAGAGGTAAAGAGTAAGAGGAAAAGAGTAAGAAGATAAGAGTAGAAGATAATATAATAGGTAGCTAATAGAATTATAATTAAGTCCTCTTTAATTAATATTTAAAATAGGTTAATTAAATACTTTTATTTAAATTTATAAGAATATAATAGTAGTTAAAGAGTAGGAAGTAGCTAAGGGGGAGTAGAAAGGAATAGAGAGGGAGTATAAGGGAGTAATAAGGGAGTAGGGGAGAGTAGTAAGGAAGTATAAGGGAGTAGAGGGAGAGTATATTAACGAAGTAGGCGTTAGTAGGGGAGTAAAGTAGTAGTACCTAAGTTAGTAGGCGGTTATATATTAGCTTTAGTTCGGGGATACTATATATATATATATATATTGGAGGAATATAAGTATATAAGTAGAACGCCTCAGATATTAAGAATTGCTATATTATAGGTCAAGCTCTATTATTATTCTTCCACTCCACTAATTAGCGCCCAACCTCTTCCTTAGGGTTAGTAAATGATGTTCTGCCTACTATTATGGATTGGACTACGGTGCGATCGTAGGCGCAAGCACTGAAAGTAGGTCACCACTCTTCTTTCCTTCGTACCGATGTATACTTCATGCAGATCTCGAATCTCGCAGTCTCCTCTTCAAATGTGGCTATTACCTAGCTAGGTGTGGAGCTAGACCGAAGCAAAGCTCTGCTGGTCATGACGAACCAGAAGAGTATTGTAGACGCGAACGATGCCGGCAATGGTGCCGGAAACGCCTCTAACGATCGTTGTTGTGCTAAAGGGGACAGACTGCGGAATTTAATGGTTCCGAGTCATCGAACTTCCCTTTATGCCTCTGTTCACAGTGGTATCTGGTGCAGTGAGCATTGCTCATGTTGAAGGCTGACGCGCCACAGCAAGGGTTGCCCACAGCGCGACTACTTAAAGAATCCGATTTATCAACTCATTGCCTCGATCAGTATGATCAAAGTTGTCGCAGGGGTTGAACGTCGAGATTTGACAGTACGTTGATGGTCAATGGTTCAATTTGCAGCTTGGCGACTGGGCTCGGCAATAGGCTATGATCAACCATCATACCAGGTGCCTCATGGCGAGTAACCGACTTTGTACTAGGTATGGAGCAAACAAAGCAGCTGCGTCATGAAGCCACTGACGTGACGAGAAGACCTGTCAAAATAATTTGGACCGTACCTCGCAGTGGCGGGTACGCCTCAGGACCTGGGAGCTCTCTCACCTATCGGTAGAGAAGACAATGGGTGAGGCACAAGACCAAATGGCCGAATCGACCACAACGAATCTGCAGCTAGTACTTGACGTGTGTTGACATTCGTAAGGCGGCTGGAGGAACTCGGAAGGTCTACCCCCAATCTTCTTCTCGGATCCAGAAGAGTTCAATGAGAGTGTCCATGTCTCCATTCTTTCCTATATGTCGGTAGTATTGCCTGACACCCCCGTCAACCCCTGCTCCATCAAGAAACCGATATGGTATCTTCTTGTCCTCAAGCTTGAGCGCCGGTCGTAGTGGACCGACGTAGTGATCCCAACCTTTGTTGGTTGAGTTTTCGACCGTCATCGGGTCAACCCATGTATGCTCCACCTGATCGAATTTGCTTTCATTATGGGGTTTCAAAAGTTCGCCCTTTGGATACGCAGAGATAGAGTAACCATTCGTGAGGATGATGTCTGTGCCAAACTGCCAGCGTTGCAAATAGCATCTATCGCACACGTCTGTCACAAGCGACATTTTGTTCATGGGAAACCATCTCTGATGTCTGATACCGTCGGGTCCATCACCATGCTCGTCCCAATAGCCCTCCTTCCAATGATGAATCGTGAGAATTTGGCGGCCACTCTCGAAGATGCCGGACCGATCACCGTGGATATCGATTTGATAAAGACCAGGCAATACCGTCAGCCGGGTGTCTGTATGCCTCGTAATGCACTCGTAGATCTTGTGATCTCCAAAAGTCTTTTCTGAATTTCTTTTGCAGTCTCGATAATTTGCATTGACGATTTTGGCCAAAGGTAGGGAGAGGAATATGCCAGCACCACCCATACCTATGAGACCATACATCGTGACTGTCCACCACTCCTCAGAGAGGGCACCAAGATAGCGCTGCTGCGTCCAATCATGTTTGTCGAGGGCGGATACCAGTGCTGTCATAGAAGTGACAAAAGTGTCATCATCAACGAAGCCAAGCCACCGCGTCTGCTCATTTCGATTTGCGTACAGGATCTTGACAAGCGAGAAGTAGCGCTCCGTATTTCCATCTTTCCGGCTGAGTGGCGGTACGAGCGTTATTAAGATCCCGAGATCACGCATGTGCAATTGCAGATCGCCCATGCGCCGTGGATCCGGTTTACTGTCATTCGGTCCGGTGACGATCACGAATAATCTGGCGTTGGTGTGGGCTAGCCATCTTTGAAAGAAGGGGATCGATGCATCCAAGCGATCTAAAGAAGTTGCCGCACCAAATAATATATGGGAGGCATCTACAGGACTCTTGGCAAACACAGGAACCTCTAATGTAAGAGGTTCCATGCAATGCGCCAGACCGCTTTGATTGCCACTTGAAGGATCCACTACTTGCAGGCCTCCGAACAAAGGCCCATTAACCTTGGTAATCGAGGAACGCTGTGCTTGCGGGCTGGATTTAACAATGATATCTCTTCGGGCATATCGAACAGGGAACGGGATATCGAGCTCCTGTAGCCAGTCTGGAGTACTCTGGCATATGTACGGCCGTGGTGGGTAGTGCTGTGCTGTATCGACATGGGAAGGTAGAGGCGGCGGCGGAGGCTCACTGAAGCCAGCAAGTACTTGGGCGCTGTGTATAGCTCCAAGCTGCCAAAAGACTAGGCTCACAACAAGGAACAATACAAATAATAGGCTTGATTTCCAATTGCGCACGGATAGCGGCAGCAGTGGTGGCAATTGGCGAAATATTGGTCGTGGAATGGGGATGAATGTACGGAAGCGGGTCGCCATGGAGATGAAAGCATTTATACAATCGTGAGAAATACAGGCATAAAAGGAGAGACTATAACAACAACGAGGGACAAATGCGACACGAAACAGATGCAACTATCGTGTTCAGCGCAACCGATCCAAGACAACGATAAGAGAATACAAGGTTACATTGTTATGGTTCGCCCGCTACGCCCCGCCGATTTCCCGTGTCCCGCTCGGACACAAAGCTAAGCGCCTGGCCAGTTTTGTCGCCGGGTGTACGCGCGGGGTACACGGGCGGAAGGGTCCGCGCACAGGAACGGGCGGTACCGGGAGTACCATCGTCTATATAATACTGTGACTATTTAAGGTTTTGCCGCCAAGTAACCTACCTCACGTGATCTAATTTCCCCGGGAACTTTTCTTTACAGCATTGCCTACAGCATGGCTACAGCATTACCTATAGCATGGCTATAGCATAGCCTATAGCATTGCCTACAGCATGGCTACAGCATGGGTACAGCAGTCCCTACAGCGTAGGTACAGCATGGGGTACCGCATAGGGTACAGCATGGGGTACAGCATGGAGTACAGCATGGGGATAGCATGGGTACAGCAGTCCCTACAGCATGGGTACAGTATGGGTACAGCAGTCCCTACAGCATGGGGTACAGCATGGAGTACAGCATGGGGACAGCATTGGCTACAGCATGGCTACAGCATGGCTACAGCATGGGTACAGCAGTCCCTACAGCATGGTTACAGTATGGGTACAGCAGTCCCTATAGCATGGGGTACAGCATGGAGTACAGCACCCCTAGAATTATAAATCTTAGCGGGTTTTTAGGGAGCTTAGCCCCTAGAGTAGTTAGGTTTCTAGGGAGTCCCTAGCTTAATTACTAATCTCGCACCGAGATGGCGACCCTCTAGTATTTAATCACTAGAACTAGGGCAGCGCTGGTACTCTGTTCTTCATATCGTATCGAAAGTCCGAACGGAAGGCTGCTGCCAACACACAACATGGTCGGCTCCAATGCCCCTGGAAAAGGATACTCGACACTGCCTCCACCTTTTCTCTCCATCTGATAGTTTAGCCATCATCTGTCATTATGGTTACTGTTTGGCCACTTCAGATCATGGCAGCACTTGTTTTGATTGCAACTTCAATCACATACTTCTTCACCCATCTCTATTATGCTCGCATATTAATATATGAAAGGAAGAGAGCTGGCTCCGTAAGTCATGCTGCATGATTTCACGGCAGATATAGACATGATTTCTAATGGATTTAGCCTGTGGCTCCTGGTCATAATTTCTTCTTCGGACATTTGCTGTACCTCAAGTCAATGATCGATAAGCTGCCAAGGAACGCCCACTATCAAAGTGCATTCGGGGATGTTGCTCGAGAGCACTTCACCGAGGAGGGAGCCTTCTACCTTGATCTATGGCCAATGAGCGGCCTGTTCCTGGTAGTCGTGTCGCCCCATGTGGCAACACAGATCCACGCCGACCCTGACATGTCTATGCAGAGACCAAAGCTCTTGCCTCGCTTCTTCCGTCCCATCTTCGGCGGTCCCAGCATGTTCGATTTGCCCGAGGAAAAGTGGAAGCCGTAGCGTGCAGTATTCAGTAAAGGTTTCAGTGCCGACCATGTTCTGTCACTCGTGCCAGACATGGTCGATGGAACCTCGGTCTACTGCGATACGCTACGAGCTCTTGCTCGCCAAGACACCATATTTTATCTCGACTCCACGACCTTGCGATTCACTATCGATGTTATTAGGAAGACAGTACTGTGGGTTGCGTGCCATCCTTCTCTTACCAGGTCGAATCTCACATCTTAGTAGAAACGACCCTTTAGGTGCTCAAAGAGGTTATAATACTTTAGCGGATTGCATGTTAAGTCAAATTCGATGGCATCAGGCAAACGCCGACACAAACGCTCTGGAATACCTGAATGTTGCACGCCATGCTGTGCACTGGTGGAACGGTCGAAAGATGGACATGTATATTGGGACCGAGCTAGACAAGAGATACGACGAGTACAAGGCTGATCCGGATGGGAGAAGGACTAAATCAGTCATCGACTTAGTTTTGCAGGCCTATCTCCCGGAGAACGCAAAGGTAAGGCCCAAAAAACTCCACCCCGAATTCCGGGCATTCGACATCAGCCAGATTCGCCTCTTTGTGTTCGCCGGCCCCGACGCCACCAGTAGCACAATATGCTACATCCTACATCTCTTGGCAGCCAACCCCAACGCACTTGTCAAAGTCCGCGCCGGGTACGATAGGCTTCTAGGTTCGGACTTGTCGGCGGCTTCCTCCATACTCAAAGAGCAGGCCCATCTCACCAACGATTTGACATACACTACTGCTGTCATCAAAGAAGTATTGCGCCTCTTCCCTCCGGGAGGCGCCAGCCGTGCAGGCAGCCCAAGCGCCGACCTGGTCGACGATCAAGGCAACTATTGTCCCACGAAGGATTGTGCGGCGGTATCTACAGCCCATACCGAAATGCATCGAGCACCAGCTTACTGGAATCGACCCGACGAATTCATTCCAGAGCGTTGCCTCGCCGAGTATAGCGATGAGCTTCTACCAACCAAAGGTGCTTTTCGCGCTTTCGAAATCGGGCCTCGAAATTGTATTACACAGGGCTATGTGATGACCGGGTTACGGGTGATAATAGCCTGCATAGTACGTCAATTTGACTTCACACCCGCATACGACGAATGGGATAGGCTTCATCTTAGCAGAGGCGTACGAACCTGCAGGGGCGAGCGGGCATATCAGATTAAGGAAGGGGCGGCACATCCTGTAGATCATTATCCGTGCAGAGTCTCCGTTCGAGAAATCTAGAATATTTAAAGGCTTTGATCCGCTGCTCTTCATTTCACTTTCGTCACTCGAGTATCTGGGTACAGATATTACGAAGAATGATTGGCTTAAGCAAGAGCTCCATCACTTAGCAGCCATTCGTGAAGCGCAAAGGCAACTGCCTCATAACTAGCGATACAAGCTTGGTAGCACCACCAGATCTCCCAAGCCGTCTGAGATATGCAAACCCCTGCATACTACCGGCGGGCTCTTACGGCATGTGCCTTGTTGGGCGTTGATCAGAATCCAGCACCAAGCGCTCATGAGTGGACACAACGTCCTTTCATAGAGATTTGACGTTCTCAAGTAGGGGATACTTGTTGTGCTTGGCTTTATGGTGTATTCCATTCTAAGATAGTGGAGTGAGGGAGTAAGTTGGAAGATCGCGCTCGGTAAAGATCTATTCAATTACTGAGATTGCTAGTATAGGATCTCTCTACTCTCTACTTGCTTTCCTTCTCCGTACCTTGAAGGGACTACGTCTCAATGGTCGTTAAGTGCCAATTCCGTAAAAGGGACGGTCCACTTCAATATTCAATCTCCATATCGAATCGTTCAACGTTTATAGTAACAATGGCATAAGTCCCACGACGAGCGAAGCCACGCCCACAACAGGTTCTTTCTCCCACGCCCTATAGTATGAAAGCGTCGGTCAGTCCTGAGTTGACGAACCTGGCTTTTGTGGGCTTCAAAGTCGTCCATACTATGTCCTCAGTATCGCCTCCGTCAACGATATCGCTCTATTACCAAGTATCTCCTGTATAGGCGAGGAATCGGTCGGCCAAATTTTTGCCGACAGGGTACTCCCCTTTCTTCATATTTAAAAATGCCTAATCCTAATAAGCGGCACCTACAGGGACGATAATTAGGCTCTTCTTAAGAATTACCATTTAGTAATACAGATATCTTCTTAGTCGCTAGAAAATACCATCTATACTTCGACCTAGAGGCGGAGTAACTCTAATAGTACTATATTAACGGCTTAGCTTAAAGTCTTTCTATATAAGTCTATAGCTATAAGCTCCTCCTAGATTCTAGAGAAAAGAATCTTATTATAATAGATATTAACAATATTCTAAATAGCTATTAGATCGAGATTTATACTTAATTTATAGGATTATAATAGTTAGCTATCTAATAGGCCTACGAGGATAGTAATATTAACCCTATATTATCTTGAAATTTTAAGGGTATAATAGCGTCTAATAAAGGCTAACTCCTACTAGAAGTTATTACTACTAACTCCTTTATAGTTAGTTTCCCTAAATTATACTCTTATTATAGTATACTATTATTTAATATAGCGTAATAATATTATAATAAAATATTAGCCTCGCCTTTAAGTCTACTATTATATAAAAGGTATAAATAGACTTAGTTCCCTTCTAACCTTTTTAACTACTACTAAAAGGAAATACTATATAAGAGTATATTTCTTTATAATATCCTATTATAAGTACTAAGAGTAGGCTTATATTAATACTATAACTTATTAATAAGTCCCTAGTATAAGTATATATAACTAGGTATATTTCCTAATTACTTCTTTACTACTTATAACTTCTATTAACTTTATAAAAAGCCTATTAATCTTATTATCCCCCTCCCTAATAGCCTCCTTAAATCCGGGGAATATTACGCTAAAATATCTCTTTACCGCCGCCGTATCCTAGATATTTATCTAAAACTTAGAGTTTTTACTTATAATAACTTTATCTACCTCTACTATATTTAATACTAGCTCGATCTTAAATCTATACGCCTCTTTCCTAAAAAAAAGGTAGTATTCTATACGTATTCTACTTAAGCCTCTAGATATCTTTCTAGGTATTAGTAGGGACCCGTACGTAGTCGAGCTAGCTCTTTATAATATCGGCGTAGTACTTAAAACCCTATATACGCGTAGGTCTACTACCGCGAATAACTTTAGCCTAGTTAAGGACTATAATTTAGTCGAGGATCGGCTAGTATATAATAAAATACGTAGGCTCTAAGAAGGTTAGGTGGCTGTAGAACTAAGTAGCGAGCGTACTCCCTAGCTTAAGTAAACTAGTAAAGTTTTATAACCTTAAGTCTACGTCTATTAAGATAATAGCTTCGGCGGTAGTAATTATATTAGTAGAGGCTAGGGGGTAATAAGAGGTTATATCTTTACCTTTAAAAAAGCTATATAAGATCTACGATTTATTAAAGTTTATAGTTAAGCGCGCTTTAATTATAATAATATAAGAAAAGTAAAAGGCTAATTTAGTAGTAACTTAGCCGGTATTATAGCTAATATTATAAGCGATTATATAAGAGGATAAGTATATTATATAATACTTATATAGGAGTTTATAGAAAGCCTAGTTATAGTTAGGGCGAGTAGAGATATAAACCTACTAGAATTTAGAATTATTAGCTACTACTCTCTAGAAGTTCTCTAAGTCCTTATAATTTAATAATTTACTAACTATAATTAAGTAGTTCTATAAGAGATAATAAGAAGGGAAAGGGTTTATTATATTTATAGCCTTACTAAGAATATAGCTTCTAAGAAAAGGGAAGGATTAGGTACTAAAATTATAGACTTCTAGTAGTACTATTTATATTAATAAGAGATATTTACGCTAACGCTTAAATTAAGTATATAATACCTAAGTCTATAAGCTAAAATAATATAATAGTAATTATACTTAAACCTTTTATTAATTACTCGGAATATATAATAATAGTAGTAGCTATATATAAGTAACTATTATCTAAGCCTAATAGATATACCTACTTTAAGGTAGATTAGAGGATTATTATATTATAGTAGCGCCGTCTTTATTAGTAGGGTTTTAAGAGTATTATATACGTGTTATATATTATTAATTATTTCCTACCTTAATCCTATATTACTACTTCACAATAGTAGTATTAAATTAGTAGGGATACTTAGGCCTAGCGATTCTACTATAATACGCGATATCTCTTTTATATCTTCTTTATAATTATTATATTATATCTAGCTCTTACTAGTCTTAAGTATTAGCCGGCTAGTCTACTCTCCCTAGAAACCTAATAGGAATAATAGTAGTTAAAGTATTAGTCCCTTATAAGGAGCTAATATACCTTATAAATTAACTTTTCTAAGAAAGTACTTAATAAAGTATTATAAAGTAGCTTATATTAATACTAAAGATAGATTATACTAAGGCCTTATATATAATATAAGACTCGCTATCTTATATAGTTTATAAAGAGTATTATCTTAACTTAAATACCTTCTTATAACTTATTACTAAGAGTAATACTATTTATAAGAATATTAGTTATAAGACTTAATATAACTAATTAATAAGAGGAAGCTAAGCTTAAAGCGGTTAAATAGGGGCGTAAAGCGAGTAATATATTGGATAAAAGGCTCCGGGAGATCTACGGGGTCCTAAAAGTGCTATATTCTATTATAGTAAAGAAGATAAGGTAGGATATTATCCGGACAGCTACTCCGTACGCAGCGAATCTAGGTAGTAGGAGGCTGAGGTTAGTAGTAGGAATAGGCCTCTAGCCCCATCTATACTAGCGTCTTGGCATAGATTATATGGATCCTAGCCTTTATAGGCCATCTAATAAGACGGTACCCGAGGGTGGGCTAGGTGACACGTCACCCTTGGCACGGCCTCCAACACCCCTACTAGTGCGATCCTCACTCTCATAAGGCGGTATACACCCTTTTCTCTATTAGGGGTAATCCCAATGTAGATTCTTCACCATGGAGGATTATAATCTACATGTCCCTACCTACTAACCTTCCTACCTACCTACCTACCTACCTATCTGTCGGCCTGTCGGCCTGTTGTCCCGTCGTATCAATCCATCTGTCGAAGAAACTTGAAGAGACACGACTCGCGTACGAGCAACGAATACATGAGCTATTACAGACCACGGACTTAGGTACTCTTCTAGCCTTCGTCAAGAACGCATAAGCTGCTAGAAGAGCATACCAAAGCTCCTAGAGTAGGAGGGAGGAAAGTCGTCGATTTGGGGTTAGAAGCTGTCCCGCGAGGATTCGTGTTAGCTGATATAAAATACGTGCTGAAGGATACGTCCTGAAGCTACTATGCGGCTAGGAGACTGGAACAGAGATCCAAGTACTAGGAGAGACAAATACATGACGCGCTCTAGGTTGGACTACCTAGACCTACTTTGGAGGTGTGGCTACTTTTCCTCCTAGTCGGAATGGACTAAGATTATTAGAAACCACATTTGTTATATTACCTATCCATTAGTTGTCCTGCCTCTACTTTTAACTAGGATAAGGTGGATAGATCAACCGTGACCACTGTATAAAACATGATTAGAGGAAAAGGCCAGCGGGCAAGGCTGAAATAGTAGACAAGGAGGAGGACTATAATATTACACCACGAAACGATTATAATAGTATAACCTTTATCGTCTACGTAGAGACTTCCATAGTCGTTTAATATCGCGGCAATTAGCTGATAAGCAGATATTAGGAATAGAAAATATGGGAGACCGCTATCAGCTTAGATACAACCGGCTGCATACTTTGCGTGTATAGGAGGGGGATTAGGAAGGCAGCCGGGATACTAGAAAGTCACTCCTCGGTTGGGTCAGCCTAGCTATTATCATTCTGTCTACTGTCGTAATAGATGTGTATTAATCTACCCTGTATGGCCTGTGACTTCGTGACCTATATCTCGTTTTATAGTCTCGATAAGATGATATCCACCTCCCTTAACGGCTAATATAGACAGTCCACACGAGTAACTATATATCAAGGTCAGCCCGATATTCTACTATCCACGTTCGTCTATTCCTCCACCTAAGTCCGTTTATTATAGCTCTTAGTACGACATATATCCGCTATTATAGACGTTACTATTTGGACTGGTTTTGCTAGATTATAAGGGAAAGAGAAGAAGTCAAGATTAATACTACTGAGTTTTGTAGCAGGGTCTTGTATCGTGAGGCTGTGTACATGGACTTGAGAAGTATATATTCCGGGAATATTTGCATATTATCAAGTAGTCTTTAGGCGGATATATAGCAAGTAAGGGCGATGAAGTTTAATACGAGGGCGGCTTGTATCAAGTTGTTATAGACTACTATAGCTAATACTCTCTCTATTATCATCGATTAATCGCTTATATCTAACTCTCGTATTAGTTTATAGTCTAATAAGACGCTTTAGGCACTTACTCTATCAGTAATCGGAAAAGCTAAACCTCGAAATCCTTTTTCCTTAATACTTTTCTAGCCCAGTCACGCCCTTGTTTAGCTAGCTTGAATGCCTGTATCTACCTATCTAGCTCCTCGTTAAAGTATCGTATACTCTCTATATGCTCGTCCCCTTTCAAACTTAGGGGTATATAATGCACCTATGGAATTAGCCAGTCTTGATACCATTCTCTAAAGAGGGCTATCTTAAACACGAGGCTTATGCTCTTTAAGAAAGCCTAAAATCGTCTACTAAAAGCGTTACCGTTGATATTAAGTAGGTACTTATATTACCAGGCCTCCTCTTGCGTACTCGGCTTAACTACCTCGAAAAACTGATATTAGGCATTTATAATCTTCGGGATCACATTAGGTAACCTGAGTGAATTTGATATCGATGAGCTCCTTGTAATTCGTCCTTGGTACTTCTTCTACGACCTACTTGGTTCCAGCCGCTGAAGCGCTAATATTCTTCATGACCTTAGTAGTATCTACGGCATTGATTCTTGAGACAAACGACTGCCTGTAGTGTCGTCGCTATACACCTCCTTTCAAGTATCCGCCAGTTGTTTTTCCACGCCAGTAAAATTTATTTTTCTTTTCCTTCCAGCTATAGTCGCTATTCTCATTATAGGACACTTGATTAGACTAGTACTAAGGTGATAGATAGAGTATATCTTGGTAGGTACTAATCTTACTAGAAGAGAAGACTGGGAATAGATCGTGGATAATATTAAATGTAGTAGGCCGATTAAGGAAGCCGTGACTTTCTTTTAGTGACGGTAATAAACGAATATCTGTGAAAGCGGTTATATTAGAGATGAAGTCTAGTTACGCAAATACAGAAAACAATTCGGCGTCTTACCTACTCTCGTTCAAGGCTCGAGCCGGACTGGTAGGATGACATGATATTCGGGATGTCGTCCATATCGATTGACGATTAATGCTATTAAATCTTGTAGTCTTGACACTATTCGGCCACTTTATGTCGGCAGGCTATAAGGACCACGCATTCTTCGATATAGAATTCCGGAAGGCCTGTAGTATTTTAACCTTTATCGTAATAGAGATTAATCGATCTAAGTTATTATTCGGTATAACGACTCGAGGTTCATCGTAAATATTAAAGGGGAGATCTATATCGGGTAGAAATCCTATGAAGTCCTTGAGCATTCCAATTATTAAGGTCCGTAGCTATTCTAAACCATCCGTAACCTCTATAATCGTACTATTTCGTATAATTACCCCAAGCAGCCCATTATTAAAGCCAAGAGCTTCCCTTACTCTTTCCCGTATTAGTAAAGGTTTAAGGCCCTAGAACGGTAGTAGTAAATGGTAAATAGCGTTATATTCATCGATAAGCTCGACGCCCCTTTTACTAGCAAATTCGTACTATATATTAAAATGGGGTGGTGGAGGCAACTTATATCTTCGCCTATATTCTATAACGGCTTCCTCGAGGCTATTTAATTACCTAAATGTTACCACCTTAAAATCTTTCTCGGCCTTAGTAATAAGTTAGTGAATTAGATAGGAATACTCGGTTAAAGGGGCGAGGGTTCCTATAACTTTTAGCGAGTAAATATCGATCCGTTTCGTAGAGCTTCGAGTTTATAGAAGGAACAGTGTAAGACTAACGCAAGTACAGAACCCTAGTAACGAGGCCAGCTGTATTTTAGGCATAATCTTGGTGGAAATATTTACTATTACTAAGATTAACCTTAGGTTTAATTAATTGTAGTAAGTATAAATTTATAGTAGATATATAGTACCACGCGGGTAGTAAAATAATTCGGACACTTAGATAAGTAGGGATCTCGGTCAAACGTGTCCGAATATTTGTACTAGTACGTACGGACAATTATTCTGGATATATCGAAGCCCAGTCCCATTCTAAAACATTAAATCCTGCGAGGACTATAAGAACCGCTCTATATAGGGAAATAATATGCCTGATCTCATGAACTTTATCCCGTCTCTTAGCAAGTACCTGATATGCCTGTACCTCTACTTCAGTTAATAATAAAAGCACGTGTTACAGACTATAATTGTCGGGACCAGGCAGTTATATTCGTCGCTTAGACGCCGCTAAAACCGACTGTCTAGTATAAAGAGGATAGGTCCGTTCGCTATTAGCGCTGATTATTAATGGTAGTACTTATGTCTTTTTCAGCGTTAATAGGTAATAATAGAAGAACTATAAATCAAGTGGAATAGTACCCGGGGAAAGAATAGCAATTACATATACATGGAATATCGATGCCGTCGTAAGAGTAAAATAGAAGATCGTAAGCGCGTAACAGCTGTAAATCCCTAGGCTCTTGTTATATTACTAAATTATCCTGCTGTTACCACAGCCGTTATCCACCCTGTCCCGCATATAAGTTCTAGATTCCTCCCTTAAAACCTGACGTAGAAATTCCACCTCCTGTCTATAATCTAGTATATACTAAGGCCTACCGTCTTTACGAGGTTCGCCGAACTATCCGCAGCTCATCCTAGTTAGCTTATAATGACTCGAGACACTGCATCTAATATTAAGAGGGTGGTTTCTGTAGTATTACTAGAATTATAGAGAGGAAGGTAGGAGAAAATTAAACGTACGTCTCGTTGTCCTCAGGCTACACCTAGAAAAATCTTGAAACCCTCTAATAACAGCCGATGTAAGGTCCACCTCCTGTCTATAATGCAGCGTACTAAAGCCTACCTACTCCTTACTCCTACTATTCCTAAACTCGCCTGATTAGCCGCTACCTCTACAGTCGGCTGATAATGACTTAAGATACCGCGTATAGCACTTTACTAATTCGTTTAATTACTACAGTATCGCTGAAACGCAGGAAGGAAGGAAGTAAGGAATTTAATGTGTTATTATTTACCTTAAAATTCTTGTCCTTGTCTATACCCTCCGTGCTCCTGCCCTGATAGTGTCTTTCGGGACAGCCCCTTAGGGGTTGCTGTTCATGTGCTACCGACACTAAAAGGCAAGTCGGAAGGTTTTAGCTTATAGACCAAGATCTATATGTCCGTAGCTTCTATAAAAGGGAAGTGTTATCGGTTCGAGAATCGGTATTAGAAGGCTCTGACGAATCCTGTAGTAGGGCATCGGTTGCCTCGAATAAGAGCGCGCTGAGCAAGCGTTGTACTTACATCTATTCAATATAATCTGGATGTCACTCGCCCTAATAGTACGTCGCAAGACCCTCATATATAACAGAGGGTAGGAACTCTAATGGGGTTCTCCGTATGATCTTGTGTCCGAACTAAGTCCTGACATGTCTCCCTACTTCGTGACTAACCTAGATGATATTATTCTGGTGGACCGAAAGATGCGTCTCATTCTAGAGAATCAAACGCTGCAGGTAATATAGCTAATTAAAGGAATTCATCCACTTATCCGCCCTGCATAACATCTATTCCAGTCAACAGGCTATTGTCAGTGCCAAGACTTTTAGAAAGTCCTACCATGCGCTATATTATTACGGTTAACCACTACAGTCCACGCTCTATATCCTCGGCTTTCTCGCGTTAGCATTGCCTGTATAAGTAACTATGACTTAGAATCGTTATATTCCTAATACGCCCCTGTATAAACTCGTTCCCATTATATTAACAGGTATAAATCACCTAAAAAAGGGTTAATAGTAGCAGTTAACGAGGTCCACCGCAATCCAAGACAAATTAGCCTAACTGTTAGAGGACTTCGATAATACTAAAGAGCACTTTAGTAATAATATTACAGAATTAAGGACTAAAAACGAAGAATTAGTCAAGGATCAGGTAGTTTAATAATCTTCCGAAAGAGGTTATAATTAAAAGCAAGGTGAGGACGTCGCGGACTTAAGAAAATAGATTACAACGATAGATAGAATGTAAGAGGCCCGCAACCGAATCTAGGCCGATAACCTCGCAAGCTTAGGAGCCCTAATTGCAGCGTTGAGTCGAAGTTAGGAGGTTTATCAGCCTGTCGATAGCGGTTATAATCGCTTTTATTAGAGCTAACTTAGAGCCCTCCATCGCTTTAGTAAGTCCCAGACTAGCTAGCGGGTCCGTAAAAATCCTACTGGCCCGCGAAGGTCTAGAATTATACTATATACGACGAGATCGTCAAGATCGGCAAATAAGGTATGGGTCATCGAGGTTTAAAAGTATTGATAATTCTGACGCTTATAATATCTATAGGATGACAAATACTTCGAGATACTTAGCTAAACCTGCGCCTTATATTACTCGGCTACTAATATATAAGGGACGATATAAGACTCCCGATCGCGCTCCGTAAAAAGATATATCGAGTGGGTCGTTCGCGAATTAGCATAGTAATAGCGGAACTCTGCGTTTTTATATGTAACTGAAAATCAGGGCGTTAACTGGCGAGTATTTCTTTTAGTATCATCTGCTGGGCTCTTGGAATAATTATAATAGTAGTCCCGGTATCGTAATTACTTGTTACCGCTCTATCTGCCTTGTAAAAATCCGTATTACTATTGACATGGTACTACTAGAGTTAAAGTTCTCTCCTAGCTATTATTCTTGTCCATATAGTGTAATTTATATCCTAAGATACTTGGAGATATTAATATATAAGTTCTCTTCAAGAACCTATTATCTAACGCTGAGTGACTTTGAACTTAATATATTTACCGCAAGCCGTAAAGCCCCGGGAGTCCTCTTAGATAGGGTTTTTATTTATTCCGTCAATATATACTTAAACCGTAGAACCCGCGAATAGAAGCTTAAGCGCAAGTTTACTATCGACGTTTATACGGCGGTCCCTTTAAAGACTTTCGTAATTTATTATTTAACCTACTCCGATTACGAATTACGAGAATAGTAACGAGCTTTCCTCCTCTTCTAATAGCGGGAATCTAGACAAGTTAATAATATCCTCGATATCTATTTCGCTCTCTAATAAGTCTACGTAAGCCTGAAATACTCTGGATATAAAGACTTACTCTATTTACTATCTAAGGCTAGTAATTAATAACAGACCTAAGCTATCCTCCTAGTACACTAACTTTTAAACGCTCGATCTCTAGCTACGTTCTCTTAACTTCGATCTATCTCTCCTTCTACCGACCTGCGAGCTTTAATTTCTCTATATCTAGGTTTATTATTTCTGCATAAAGACGGCACTCTCTTTCTCTTTTCCTACTAAGATATATAAGATCGTAATCAGGATTTTATGGCGTTATACTAAGGCTTAACAAATTCAACTAGGAAGCTAGGGTACTTTAAGCTGAAGGTAGAGACGTCACTTCCCTTACGTCGTTCTCGGGGGTTACACTTCCTTGTGGACCTAACCCGAGTTCTAAGGCGAATAGGCTTACAGTTTCCTCGAGTATAGGAGTTGCAGTTAGTATTAAGGGTGAGATAGGAAAGAGAGGTACTAGGTTCTATGGAGGTGAATAGCTATGCCTGGTCCGTCTATCTGTACCTAACGCCCTTCCGGGCTTTGATAGGACATCGCCTAACGAGGAGTTTCATATCGCTTACAATGTCATTACATACCGGATAAAGTGTGAATCGCTTACGTCCCTTTTTATATAATACCCTGTGTTAAAAAGTCAAGATTACTAATCTTATAATATTATAAACGTTACAAGAACACTATATTTAGGTAGCTCGCTGATTTCGGCTTAACTTATCAGCATCTATAAAAGCCTACGACTGAGGTATAAGACATTATAACTAGGACTAATATGAAGCTGAAGACTAAGTATTAAATATATCTCCTCGGCTAGGGGAGTATTAGACACCGTCTGAGGAGTAGGGTGTTCTAAGGGCAACGCAGAACCATTACTTTTAGTAGCATCACTTTTAGAGTCTCTGCATGAGAGTTTCGTAGGAGATATTTCTAGAGCACACTGTGACACGTAGGAGTTTTCGCCGATTATAATAGGCTCCGGCCGCTTCGATTAGGGAACTGTTTTAATAAAATAGTGGTTTTTAACATTTATAGACTCGACATATTGCGGCTTCTAAATTGAGAGGCCCTACATATCGGATATCCTTTTGCTCCTATTAAGTACTTGTCCGTCTTCCAAGTCTTTAAGAGGATTATATACCGCCCTATCTCTAGGGTTACTACCTGATCTTGCGATATCTACGGCTGTGAAACTTTATATATTAAGGTCCTGGGAATATTAGGACTCCGTATTATGATAGAAGGTTGCCTTATCAGATTCATGCTCAAATACCGCCCGATCTCTAGGGTCACTACCTGATCTAGTGATATCTCCGGCTGTAAAACTTTATATTTCGAGGTCCTGAGAATATTAGGACTCCGTATTATTATATAAGGTTATCTTATCAGATTTATGCCCCTAGCTAACTATTGACGCAAAGCTCGTTAAAGTATGAATGGCCTCTGGACTAGCTGAGGAGAAACTTGAGCCATCGAGTAGTAGACGCGAAGGACTTTGGGAATCGCAGGTATACCTAGCTCTAGGATACTGACCTGTGATTTCTACTGACCGAAGATAGACCTCCGGGGACACCATTTTAATCCCGCCAAAAAAGGTTTCGAAGAAATCTTTGACGAGTAGTAGTAGTAGTAGATTCTCGTTCGTAGAATCTGCATTATAAGTGCGAAGCGTCTTGAGGTAGAAACATTTGGCTATATATTCATTCTTCTATACACCACGCGGCGGCTTCGAGACGCGGCGAAGTAGCACTGACTCTAGTATTTCTCGATCTATTATACCGGCTTCGGCAATCGATGTGTCCCCGGACAGTACTAAACTCACTTCTCGCTTCAATATAGCGTTGTCTTTGTGGTGACATACTCGAGCAGCGGCTAGAAAGCAAACGTAGTACTATAACTCGCTTGTTCTTTCTGCTTTAAACTAAATAGCACTCTCACGTAGGTCGCCTCCGTAACTCTTTAAGGCTGAATATAAACAGCCCACGATACTTAATAGTGCCCTAACTTCAGCCTATATAATCGATAGGGTTGGTACGCGGTAGTCTATAGCGACAACTGTTTCCTAGATCCTCTTCCTCGCTTTTATCTCTATAACATTGGGAAATAATATCTTGTCCGTCATGCCGACTACGAATAATTCCTTGTCGATCTTAGAGACCTTTAGCTATAATCCGGTTATTCTTTCGATATCTTCGTTTCTATAATCTTTTAAGCTAGAAAGAGACGTAATATCATCCTAAAAGTTAGCTATTTAATTAAGTGCCCGGAGTAATTCTTAGGGAACATGGTCGAGTAGCTTGCTGAAATTCGAGAGAGTATTAAGTCTTATAGGTTGCTATACCCCTCGCATGCGCTTAAGCTTTATTAATATATTATAGATTCCACTTATAAATAACTTCAAATATATTACTCCGTCTTAGCATTTACTCCATTCTAATAAATCTTTAAGGCAAGCCTAATATAGCGTCTAGTAGTTTACGGCTATATTATCTTTATAAGTCCTTAGATTATAATAGATTGCCCTACTATATACGTTAAGGCGAAACGATTATTAGTCTAATAATATTATCAGCTTCCAGCTCTATACTTAACCTAATTCTAGCCGCGAGTAAGACGCTAGATTATTACGTGGAAGTTAAATGTAGTTATTAAATCCGTTATAACTTCTATTAAATAATCTTCTTAATATAAGATATATACGCGTAATATAATAGTATTAATAACTAGAAGATATATATAAAGATAGAAGAAAGGATAAATAAAAGCAAGATCTTATAGTAGATACTAGTACTCCTTCTAAAATTAGTAGTAATAGGTAAAATTAATAAAATTAATAAAGCTAATAAACTTTCTTAATAGATTAGTATATTAGCCTTTAATAATAATTAAGTTATTAGAGATAGATAATACCTTATATATATAACTTATAATTATACTATTAGGATCCTAATCTTATAACTACTTAGTTATTAATACCTAAGAGTACGCCGTAGAATAGGGGTAAGGCGAGATAGGGGCGGGTTTTTAAAGCTTCTACCCGCCTCGCTAAATACCGGGGCGGGCCTAGTACCCGCTTCAGGTACTAAGGTACCTACTAACGCTAAGGGATACTTTTGAGAGTATCCTAATTATTATCTTATACCTAGAATTCTAGGCTAGTATTACGATCTAGTATTAGGTAGAAGGGGTAGTAGGTAATAATACAGAGGGTAGACTTTTAATAATAAAGATCTGCTAATAAATTATAAAATATAACCTAGATAGTTAAGCTAATTAAAGCACGAAGCTCCTTAAAACTACTGAAAGGACTGTGACTATATACTCCGTTAAGAGAATGCGCTCCCGCTAATCGAACTCTCGACTATCTGATCATCCCCTACTCTCCTTAATCGACCCCCGACTATCCCGACCATCCTCCTGCGCTCCGTAGTACCTATGCGCAGCGTACCACCTATACCAAAGTAGGGAAACCTTAACAGCTTGAATAGGGATTATTTCTCTATTATTTACCTTGATAGCCTAGATATATAAGAAATATCTACATATTTAATTTTCTATATATATAAAAAGACTTACTAATATTTCTAAAATACTAGTATTAGACTAGAATATTTAAATAAAATTTTAAATTTTAAATAATTTTATAATTTTAAATAACTCTTTTATATATATATCTAATAGTTAATATTAGTAGATATAGCTATTTTCAAGGGTAAAAAGATACTATCTACTATAAATTAATATAATTATATTAGATTAGTACTTTAAACTTAAGTTAAGTATTTAACTTAATTCTTAGTAAGTTAATACTTTAATCCTAGCTTAAATATTTAAGTTAGTATTAATAGTTAGTACTAAGTATCTAAGTTAATATTATAGAGTAGTACTAAGTATTAACTTAAAGTATTAATCTAACTTACTAAGACTTTAATTTTAGTTATATTATTATACTAATATTATAATATTAAGAATAATTTCTAGTAATATAAAAAGGAAATATTTATTATTTAATAGTCTCTAATAAATAATATATACTATTATATATAAAATTCATCTAAATAATAGTAATAGAAATAGTAAAAATAATAAGTTATATAAGTAGATAAGTATACGAGTTAAAAGAGAGATAAATTAAAGAGGGGGATAGTTAAGGTAATAGAGGGGGTATAAAAAGGAAGGGGATAATAGGGTAGGTAGGGGAGGTAGTATAATATAATATAAATATTTAATAGAAGGTAAGAGCTTTATAAGCTCTTCAAGATAGTATAAAGTATAAAATAGGAATAAATAAATAAAATTTTATAAAATATTATTAAAAAACTAGAAAATGCCTGTAAAAATTCAAGATTTTTACGTAGGGAAACTCACCCCTACTACCCGGCGTTCGGGGAACGATAGCGTGGATTTTACGGGCTAAGACACGGCGTTTAGCCTGTAACAGCGATAATATCAGATATATTATAAGCACCTATACACCAGTTTAGATAATCCTAATAGCGGTGGAACCGCTGGAATGAGACGCATATATATACATATAACGACATATATTATATGCGTTATTAGTTGACTGGAATAGCGGGGAGCATTCCTAAAGTTCACCGGTCGCACCAAATTTGGTAGGTGAAATCTACTCATTCCGATATAGCTTTTTAACCACTGCACCGATTTAAGTAATTCTGACAGCGTTGGAAATACTGGAATGAGACGCATATCTTTCGCTATTTAGACTAATCCCATATGCGTTAGTAGCTGACTGGAACAGTAGGGAGAGTATATCAAGATTATGATGTTTATTACCAAGAAAAGCTACCCGAAGTAAACCCGGGTAGTACGATTTTTTATTTTGCAGCTAATATCTAGTAATATCTAGGGAACACTTCTATAGTATACGACGACGATAACGATATCAAATACTATATTCTAAGTACTACCTCCGGAGGTAGGTATAATAATAAAGAAGGTCCGGAGCTATTATAAAAGATATTTGGATATAAGGTTATTAATAACCTAGGTCCTGAGTAAAATATTACTGCGGAATACTAAAGGTCTTCTATACTACTATTAATCTGTAGAATAGCTATATAAGACCCTTATTAATAAGTATTATAGTATTTCTAAAGTAATTAAGACGCTCCTTATATATTAGGTAGGTATTCTATTAACGTTTAGTCACGGTAAATATATTAGGGGTCGTGTTCCCAGTCTACCTATTATCTAATAGTACCTGCTTATATATAACGTTCCTTATTAATCGGCCAGTTATATATTTAGGAGTATCCGGCCTAATAATATAGAGGTTTCCTTGTCTTATTACCCGCGATAGAGCCACGTATAGCTGACCGTAGCTAAAAGCAGGCCTAGTCTATAAATTAATACCTACGAACTTTATTAATTGACCTTGTAATTTATTAATCGTTATGGCGAATGCCGGCCGGACAGGGTACTACTTACGGATAAAGGGGGTAGGAATCCGCCTGTTGTTTTCCTTCGACTATAACGGCGTCTTGAATAGCATTACCTTCTCGCCGTCGTGGGTACCGCCTATGATTTCCCCCTCGAAGATGTTGGAATTCAGACCGGGTCAACCTCGGTAGTCACTAATCAGGACTAGTCAGGGGGCCTTGGCAGACTAATAGAGATTTCTCGTGATGGTTATTCCATTCTATATAGCTACATCCATCCATTAGTTATCATAATACTATTGCACTACACCTAAATCACGTGCAGATGACTTATTGATATCATACATTTCAATAGAAGATATGCTTCCCATATCTCGTTACCCGTAGTCGGGTCCTATTATATAGACGTGGCGGGTTGAGGTTCCTCAGCAGCATGACTAGTACGCCCGGCTTGACGCAGAGCTTATAATTCGGTAGGGAAGGTTTATAGAAACCGTGGAAGTACTCAGGGGGGAAGAGTTCGTCATCCTCTTCCGATATAGCCCGGTTGATACTCTAGTACGTTATCATGTCGCCAGGGATACGCCACATGATTTTGGCGTTAATACTGGCAACGTCTTTATTAGTAATAGCAAGAATAGCTCGTCCTGACAGATAGTCCCTCCGAGAGATATTTGTCTTGATGTTAGTATAGACATTCTTAATTAAATCGTCAATAGTATTTCCAGCGGTATAACCATATTTCTAATATAATACCTCTTTATTAGTAGTCGGGCTTCTGCGGATATTAACGCTATTACTAATAGCGAGTAGATCGTTTATAAATAATCCTATTTTATAACGTGTAGTATCCGTCAGGTCTGGATTATTAAGTCGCTTATTAATAGTAAGATTTAAACGTATAATCTCATCCTAAAAACAGGCCTTCTGTAGATACGCCTCAATAACCTAGCTACTAGATCCTCCCGGTACGACTAGGAGTGTTTATCGGAAGTCACCATAAAAGCAGACCACCTTACCCCTAAAATAAGCCTAGTCGTTGCCATAAATGTCCTAGAGGCTACGACTAACAGCTTCTATATCGTATCGACTCTGTATAGGAGACTCATCCTAAAAGATAACATAAGCTCGCTTGATTAGCTCAGCGAGATTAGTCCCCTTCTTGATACCACATGAGGAAGTAGTGTCAGAGTCCAGGGGTATCTTAAACCGTGAGTGGGCAGTCCGACCTCCCTGAAGCAACGTTGATGCTATACTAGAAGACGCTACCGCTAAAGCAACCTTTTGCTAGGAACGTAGCCTTTACATAATAGTGTTTTAGACCATTGTCTTACCGGTCCCCCCAGTACTATTCAAGAAGAATAGTGTACTAGGAGCACCGAATTCATCGTCTGTATTGGCGTCAATAGCAGTAACGATCCGATCAGCAGCGTGGCGTTAGTCTACATTCAGCCTGTTCTATAAGACGTCGGCCTCGTCAGGGGTAATTTGGAAAGACATTTCTTCCCGCAAAAGTCTGTTCGGAATGTCGTTAAAACTATTAAATTGAATAGTTGGAATTAGTAGGCCATATCGGGCTAGATCCTTAGTGCATTTAGGGGTAGATTAATGTTTTAATTAGCCGTTAACCAGGTAAAGGGCGTACTATTTAGCAAACGACTGTTACTTAGCATAATCGTCTGGTATCTAAAGCCTTAAAAAATCTCGTCGTAGGAGGTATAAGCAGTCGTTTGAGATATGCTCCTTATATCTATTCCATAACGTTAGGGCGTCGGTAGGTTACAGTTCAACTAACACTAATACGAAAAGACTACGTAGCCCATAGCCTCCCTAAAAGTCCTTTCCCTTATCAAGGATTTTATTAGTAAGTCTGTCATTTTCAGTTAACCCGAGCTCCACGTAGGCTTCCTTCCATCCTATAACGTGGCCGTCGACCGTCCGTAAATTCTTAAAAGATGTAGCCCCCTTGACGTGACAGAGGAGTAGTCGGTAATAGTAGAGATCCTTTGTTTTTAGACTAATGAAATTAATACGCCTAAGGGTCTCCCCCCTTTCACGGATTTTCCAACGTTTATTTCTTTTATTCCACGTGAAGACCTCAGGAAAATCCGCGTATAGATAGTCGAGTGGATCCCTTATAATAGCGGGACGTTTCCCGTTCTATTTTCTAAAAGGTAATAGCCGACCATTATCGTGAGCTTCCTTAGCGAGACGATTTATATTAAAATATTCTGTTAATATAGTCCTACGTAGCTTGTCGCTATCTATCAGCTTTTATTTAGTAGCCTTATTAGCAGCCTCGTCGTCAGCCGGCTAGAAAAAGGTACGTTATTAGTCTAGGAGGTAGATCTATAGACGCTCCACATGAGGCTTTATAACACCTATACTAAATGAGAGCATCTTCTATATAGCCTCAGCAGACCCGATCCAACGTGCTGACTGGAACTCCGTGATCTTATCTACCAACTCCCCTTACTATCGCGGGTGGCCGTTAGGAGCGGGGTTATCGTTATTCCGCGTACGGTTCCTAGTGAGGGAGATATCGGCCTGATCAGGTCCCTTATAAACATATTTATATATATAGAAAACGGACTTAATGGAGCTATAGATCTCAACGTTAATATAGGCTTCGTATTTCTTTAACAGGTAGGGACTATAGGGGACAACCTACCTGTTATTAATAGAGGAATCAGGTTTAGGGGGGCCGACTAGACGTTTATAGAAAGGATAACTCCTATTAGGTGTAAAAGACGTCTCTTAGCGAAAATCCTTTGGAAAAGACTTACTACAATAATTCTTTTCCTGACTATAACATCGGTCGCTAGGGACCCTAGTACAGCGATTATAGACCATGTACTATAGGACCAAGTCACGTAGCTTACTGTCGTCTTCTTTAGTAGGAACGAATACTTGAATAACGCTGTCGACATCGTTAAGCGTCTGGATCCGATCCTCTTCCCGCATGATAAGGAGAATATGAGCATGTAGGAGACCTCGCTTTTGAAATTCAACAATATAACAGTGTGTTATACAAACACCAAGGACGTGTTCCTTAAGGAGGTCCTTTATAAGCTCCCAGAGCTTTTAATTAAAGACGCGGGCAATTAGATTATAACGGTGCTCTAATATCTAACCGGGTTCTAGTAAGTTCTAAATATCAGGCCACTTGGGATTACATGTAAAGGTGATGAAAAATTCGGGTTTACCCCTTTTTCGGACTATTGCCATAGCGTCCTGCATCCTCGCTTTTATAGCACGTGGGCTTCCTGGCATTATTAATAGGAGGATAGTTACCTTACTACCAATGTCTTTAAGCGAGACATCTGGATCAGTGCTAAGCCTATCTATAAGCCTAGAGTAGCAGTCCGCTCGGATAGTCTGTTGATTCTAACGATACTAATTCAGGTTGTTAAGCTCTATCGACGTCTAGATATCAGTAACCTAATAGCTGAATAGACGTCCACTATTAATAGTGCGATTAAAAAAATCAGGACGGATCTAGATATTAGTAAGCCGATTAACAAAGTTACCCTAACTATCCCCTAACTATTATCTAAACCATTCTAGACTATTTATAACCAAGCCGATTTAGGTTTAGAAAGGGACTAGGGAAACGCGTTAAATAGTCTTACCTGCATCTATTTTATATAAAATTGACGTCTCGTTACTCGTTAAGACCTACCACGACCTCGAGGTGCATGTTCGCCGTCGACGTCCTAGTCTAGTCCCTGCTTAGGGTCGCCACCCTCTTCCTGCTCTGGTTCCTCGTCGCCACCAATCAGGGTATGCCTAGCGAGCGTGCCAGCGACACGGTTCCGTTATAATACATGTAATAGATGATCGCCTGAAAGCTAATAACCGGCTAATAGAAGGCGGTTATACGACGACTATTCGCTAAATAGAAATAGTAGCGGATATCGGAGGGCTATATAGGAAGGATGCCAGTTAGGGATTAATATAAGGCCCCCCTCGATTGTTTTAATACGAATATCCCGCTCGATCCGGCCTCTTACAGCGTTATTAGGAGTTATCATGACACGGGCGACTTCTATAGAGGTGGGGCGATTATAAGTACCCTTATCCTGTCGTTTAGGGTTTAGCTGTTAGATACGGACGCTTATTATATTAATGGGATATTAGGGTTCATCCTCCTTAAGGCGGTTATAGCAGGATTTAAACCCCTAGACGTATGGGTTAATAGCACGGAGGGTACACTAAACGGAAGCGAGGGTGTCTTGATTTAAATTATCAAAATATTGGTGGCGAACGTCGAGTTACTCCTAGGTAGCATCTAGGGTATAGATCTAGGCGAATTTCGGCCTGAGACCGTTGTCGGCAATAAGAGGTCCTATTAGGTGATAAACAGACCCCTGAATCCGGAAGGTAGTACGGTTAACGTGGGTGTTAACGTTAGTTATACCCTCGCTTATAAAGGAAAGACAATTATTATAGCTAACGATGTTATCTAAAAATTCTTTACTACGTGCAGTCCTCCTTCCTAGGGACTGATTATTAGTAATAACGTCATCGACGTCGCTTAGTAATTTGTTGATATATCTTACCCTGAGCTCCGCCTCCTTTTATAGCCCCTCAGGTAATAAGTCAACGTCGGCCGGCTTACGTGACTGGTTAGGGGACGGCTAGTCGTTCTTCCTACTATTACAGCATGGCTACTAGCCGTCCCCTAAACTACCACGTTCATTTTTCTATGATCGTGCGTTATAGTGTAGATATATATCGGTAAATAATATATTAACCTAGTAAGGCTCCATTTGTTTTACTTTATAGGGATCCCTGCATGCTTAATATCCGGGGCCTAGCGTCCGCCCCCTATAAGTATTATTCCGCCGCCGGTATAAGCCTCGCCGGCGCGGAAGTTAATACTTAGTATTATCTTCTACGTCGGCCTGCTAGCGGGCATGGCGGCGACGCGTAAGTAGACTGTAATCTGGCGCTAGCGGTAGAGCGATTTCTTCGAGGGTCTCCTTAAGAGTTAGGGGAGTAGATTATTAGGGGTTCCTAGGCGGAATAACTACTCGAAAAGTTGAATTAGAGGGGGGGTAAGGTTGCTAGATAGTAGGCCGTCGGTAGAATTAAGGGGGAGGTAGGGAGTTCTATAAAGAAATTAATTAGCATTAAATTAGCGGAAAAAGATATAGAGTAGGATTGATATTAGTTAAAGCTACTATTAATAAGTTCCTTGACTGCCTAATACTCCCTATACCCTTACTCCTATATACTCGCCGGCGTTTATTACCTACGGTGTTAGGATTAATATTAGAAAGGGGGCGTCGAGTAGCGGTAGGGAGGGGGGACTGAGAGGAGGCTAGGTCGGCGTAGTTAGGGCGCTGTTAAGGGTTCTGAAGGCGAGTAGTAGGCAGTAGAGGCCGTAAACGATTAGAAGGGGTGTTAGAGTCTATAGTATAGTATATTAAAGAAAAAGGGTGAGGCGGAAGGTAGGCGGTTAATAAAGTAGATGCGGAGAAAACATACTAAGAAATAGGATTCGTAGTAGGTTAATATATTAATTAAGATATAACTTCTAAACTACTAAGTGGAATTTAAAGATTTTAATATCGTTAAGCTCCTTGAAAGACACTGAATAACTTCATATAGTTAGAAAATTATAGGAGGGTAGGGTGTATAGTAGGTTAATTTACGTAGAATATTATAACTTTAATATTCTTCGCGATAGGAAGCTAAGCCTAAAGCGGTTAAATAGGGGCGTAAAGCGAGTAATATATTGGATAAAGGGCTCCGGGAGATATACAGGGTCCTAAAAGTACTATATTCTATTATAGTAAAGAAGATAGGCTAGTTATATACTTATATTAATTATAATATTAAGAGATACGCTAATATAATAGAGGTTAGAAATATTATATTAGTATTATTAGTAATATAGAAGGGAGTAAATAGCTAGGTAGAGGTTATATTATATATTATAATAAAATTATAAGTACCCCTAGCCTAATATATATTAAAGGTAGAGAATGTTAGAAGGATTAAATAGATTATAATATTAATTAATAAGGAGAAATAAGGAGAAATAATTACTAGAGATTATACTTATATAATTAATATAAATATTTTAGGTTAGTAAAGGAATTATAACTTTAGTATTATAATATATTAAATAAGAATAAGTAATATTATACTCTAGACTATAATAATAAAAGTAAGGAAGGAGTTAGAGAGAATAAAAAGATAGATTTCAAAGGTATACTTATTAATATAAATATTCTAATAGATACTATAAGTAATAGTCTATGTAAAAATGCTAGTTATAACTTATAATAAAGATTAGAGAGTAGTAATAAAGAGGTTAAAAGTAGTTAATAAATAATTATACCTCTAATTAAAGATAGTTAGGATTAGATAATTAACCTTTAAATTAAATCTAAATATAATTAATATAAAAAAAAGTTGTCTTTATTTAATTATTAAAATTATCTACCTTAAAATAGTATATAGATAAATTAATAAGGGGATAATAATAAAGAATATACTCCTTCTTTATACTAAGTAGGAGAGGGATATAGTATCTAAGTAATATATTAACAAGATTTATAATAAGCTAATAGGATATAATAAGTATATTAGAATCTACTTAATTAATTATTATATAAATAGATTAAGTATAAGAAAGTAATATATTATAATATAAGTTAAAAGCTACTTAATTAAATAAAAAGAGGTAAAGAAGATAAAGGTTAAGCTAGGAATAAAATTAAAACCCTTTAAATTATTAGAGAGAAAGGTAGTATATATTATATTATTCATAATAAGAGGTTATTAAGATATAAAGAACTTCTAAATAATAGTATATAATATAAAATAAAAGGTACTTAGGGATATAATACCTAAGGTAAATTATATACTTATATAAAGGAAGATTAAGAGATTAATAAAGTTATCTTTCCACGAGATAGGTAGACGAATTCGGAGAAGTAGAAGTAGAAGAGAAACGAGGAGAAGGATAAGTAGTATTTTAGAATAATTATAGCCGAAGCCTACTAACTAAAAAGAGGAAAGAGAGTAAGTTATTAATAACTTAGAGTTTTTAACGAAAAAAAAGTTTCTCTAGCGACTAGTAGGCGCTACTAGGAAGGTATCCGCGGAACTCCCTTATTAGTAAAGTAGTTTTACTAGAGTAGGCGTATAAACTAATTAATTAATTGATTGATTAAAGTTATCTTTATTAATATAACTAGCTATTTCTTTTAATATAACCTTAATATTAATAATTGAAGGAAGTGTCTATCTTAACTCCCTACTTAAGATATAAATAATATAAGGGGATTAGGAGCTTATAATATAATATATATAAAAAGAAGGATATAATAATAATATCCCCTTTAAAGGATAATAAAAGTATACATGTTATATAAAAACTAGCTAAGATCTTAATAAATAGTATATCTTATATTTATAATATATGTAGGCTCTATTTTTTATATTATAATAATTTAAAGGTAAGAACTTATTTTAATATAACTATAAGATTAGGCTTAAAATCCTAGAGGGAATAATATAATAAAAGGAACTTTTACTTATTATAAATATAAAATTATAACCTCTAAAATTAAGTTAAAGGAGTTAGATAGTCTCTAATTTATAATATATATTCTTTAATAAGCTTAACTTCTAATAATAGCGTACTTATAATCCTAACTCTTAAAGAGATATTTCGTTATAATAGAGAATATATAATAATTAATAATATAAACTTATATTTTTATAATAAAAGAATCTATATAAGTATATATATTATATAATAATAAATTATTTATTGAAAGTAATAAAGTAGTAGGAAATAAAAACTAATATACTTTAAAGCTTAATAATATAATAAAGCTAGGAAATATAAAATATAATTAATATACTATTCCTAATTAAAGGTATATATAATATAATATTAAAGTATAATATTAGATAAAAACTTAACTTTAAATTTAACTACCTCTTAATATATATATCTTTAAAGTAGTTATAAGAGGAGTTTAAAGCCTTATTAAAAGAAAGTTTAAAAAGTCTAATTTTCAAAAAGATAAAAAGAGGTATTAAAATATATTAATTATCTTAATTACAATCCTAGATTAATATTTATTAGAATTATATATAAAAATAAGATATATATAAGAATAGGTTTATTATAATATTATTAAAATTTATAAATAATATAATCTTTAATATTAAGCTCTTTAAAGGCTTAAAAGTATATTAGATATAAAAATAATATAAAGATAATTAAGACTTTTAAAGAGGTTATAAGTATAGGTATAGACAGGTTAACTAGGTGTATACGTAGGGATAGTAACCGACTGGCTAAGAGGTGTTATAAGGGTGTACGGCGCAGTAGTAGCCTGAGTTGGAGTAGGGATACGCTTATAGCGGACCTCGATCTTCTAATATAGGGCGAAAATAGCTTCCGAGTCCATGACGTCAGTATTATAAGTTACTAGGAACTGTTAGATTTCTCGGCTAAGGCCCTAGAGGAAGAGGTACTTCTATATTAGGATATTAAACCCGGTCTCGCTAATATATACTTAGAAGTCCGCTTGGTAGGTAATAAAGGGTCGCTTTACTTGACGGAGCTTGGTAATAAAGGCTTAGGCAGTATTTTTCTTATCAGGGTCTCTAAAGGCGACTTGGAGGGCAGCGATAAATAATTCGATGGTAGCGATATAAGCGGCGCTATTAGGGTTTATTTAGGGAAGAATTTACTTTTCGGCAAGGCCTAGAAGACGGGAAAAGGCGTACTTAATCCATGCTTAAGTACCCGTTATAAAGGCCTAAGACATCCTACATCTTGTTACGAGTGAGGCTACCCCTAGTCGGGCCTAGTGCCTTAGCCCTCCTAATATCTGCTAGCTGGCTGTATATACTCGCTCCCTAGCTTTAGTATCCTCGTTTACTATATCTATATGACTTGCTCTATATACATCCTGATACATCTTAGTATTAAATTCTTAGAGGTGTTACGCTAGAACCGTGACGTTTATATACTATATTAGAGTATAAAGAGGTCTTTAATTCTTAATTATAGATAAAGCTTCAAGGATTTTAAGGCTATTAAACAAGTTCCTTGATTTTAAATTAAGGGCGAGAGAATAGGTTATTCTATTCTATATGTTTATATTTAATAATAGTACTATTAATTCTCTTTTTTAATAGCTCTAGTTACTTCTTATTAAATACTCTATCTCTAAGCGTAGTACTAAGACTATTATATTAGAGGTTATTATTATTATTATTATTATAAAGACCTAGCTAGTAGTATTCTCGTAGTCCTTTAGCTACTTTCCTTCCTTTCTACTTTATTTTCACTACTCTCTAAGCTACCTAGGGAGTAAGATACTAGAGGAAGAGGAGAAGATAGATAGGAGTTTTCAGCTATAAAAAGTTTCTTCTACGCCCCGCTATAATAGGGTATAGTAGCTCCGCTACCTTCTCTATTAAAGAGGAAAACCTAAGTAGTAAAAGATTACCCTTATTTGTATAATATAATACTAGAATAGGTAAATAAATAAATAAATAAGTGAATAAATAAATAAATATATTATTATTATTATTATTATTATTATTATTATTATTATTATTATTATTATTATTATTATTATAAAGTATAAAACTATTTATAAGTTCTTTCTAGGACTATAATACTATTAGATTTATTAAAATAGATATATAAGTATATATAATATAGCTAATATTATCTTATTTACCTATTAAATATCTATATTATTACTTTATAATTACTTCTATTAATACTAGGTAGTAGGGGTAATTTTTCCTTATATAAAAATCTGGATTCCTATAAGTATTTACTAGTTTTATAATAATATTCTACTTTTAATTTAAATACTTGTAAATTATATATCGAAATATTTTTAATAATAGCTTTAAACCTTCTTTATTATTATACCTATATTTATATATATAGAATATAGTATTTAATATTAATATTATTATTATATAGTAGGAAAAGGAAAGACGCTAAAAGGGCGGAGGAGTAAATACTAGCTTAAGAGAAATAGGACTGGATGAAGAAAGCTTTAGAAACATCAAATTAAGTATTCTCTCTATCACTTCAAATTCGGTCCTGGTGGAACAAGAAGTGAGAAGAAGAATGGAACGAATTTACGAGAGAAACCCCTGTTACCCGACTGTCCCTCGTACATGAAGATCTGCTTGGAAGGACTCGGCTGCATAAGCAATTAAAAAAAGCGGAGAGCTTAGTCGCGATTTAAATGCGTATGGAAAAGATTAGACTTACTAAGTTTCTATATAAAAGACACGTTCTAGGAGTAGAGATAGCTTCGTGTACGTATAGATAGAGAAGTTAAAATATCAAGCATATACTACTTCACTACTCGAAACACGACGGAAGAGAGAGGATGTTTCAGGAAGCAGGCGGATTATTTTAATAACGGAAAAAGGCTTTAGGGCCGCAAGACGGTGGATGATCCGATACGGTCTGCTAGGACAGTTCTTACTAGCACGAGAATAAGTCTATTAAACAACAAGGCTGAACGTTTACGCGGAGGCGATACGCTAGAAGAGCGAAGAAGGGGAATAAAGGGGAATAAAGGGGAAGATTAACGGAGGAAGAACTCGAAGTAGTACGAGGATCTAAAGAAAAAGCGGGAAAATGGCGGAAATAGGAGGGTTTTCAACCTGGCGCAGCTAAGGTTTAGCTTTATAAGGGACTATTATCTTAGATTTTATATAGTCTAGAAACTACTATATTAGTAAGGCTAGCCTTAGTACTCAAGTCGTAGTACTTATAAAAGAAGGAGGGACCCTTTATAGTTAATTAACGATGGTTTTAACTAAGTAAGTTATCTCTTACGTATTACCTCTAGATTCGACTTTCTAACTAAGACGCTATTAGGTACCTTATAACCTACTCCGTCTTACGTCCGTAACTATCCTCTAGCTTTTATAGGAAGCATTCTGCTATCTATTATAGTATAGATAAAGGAGGACGATAGAACTATAGTAACGTTTTAGGCGCGGGACTCTAAGATAGTTTTCTTTCTAGGGTCGTACTATATTAAGTATACAAGGAGAATTATTAGACGCGTTATACTAGGAGTTATCTAGATAATTTTAGATAGTAATATATAATTACTCGTCTATAATATAGCTAGTAGGAGATTGAGAAGGCGACTATTAGTATCTAAGTTAAACTGATATAGATAACTAGGGATATATCTAGATTATTAGAGTAGATAAAACGAACGTTTCACGTTTATCTATTAAGAGTAACTACTTAAGTTAGAGCCTTGATTACCTACTAAGTATAGTATTATCATAAGGCTATCTATTATATACTAGATATTAGGATGTTAATTCGTATTTACAATTATATCAAGCTAATTTTCGTGTTACACTCTTCTTTAGTCTGTTAAAGACGCAGCGCGATTTTAGGCTAAGGCTTTAGTTAGCGTAACTAAAGTCTAACACCAGATTTTAGAGTACTAGAAGAGTATTTCCTTAATTATATAACCGAATCTTTAGGTAATTAGGCTGGAAGTAGGCTTATCTCTATAGCAGGCTCGTTTTCACCTAAAGCTAGATAAATCCCTTCTTCGATATTAATATTATTACGCTTATCGCTTTTTTTAGTTATTAAGAGGTATAAAGGAGATCGCGAGCGTAAGTACTAGACGAATAGTATATTATTATTAATAGGCTTATAAGACCTCTAGGGTAGCGTCGCTCTACTTTAAGCTAATTTAGGAAATTATTAGGATTAATAATATTAATAAGCGAGGGAAGGAAGATATCTTATAATATATATAAAGAGATAACTGGAGTCGTAGTAGGATTTATACCTTTAAGAAGTTGATATATTAATTAGTCGGAGATATATAGACTCCCTTTAAGCTATTTTAATAGGCGGACTTCCTCTTCTACTATATTATACATCCTTCTTTTGTAGCATTTTACTATAAGGGTTCCGTTATATAATCCTGAAATTAGCTAGCTTTATTACTTTTTATTTAGCATTAAACTATATATATTAATTAGGTGACAGATAAATAATAATTAATACCTGAACTCAATTTAATATAAGAGGTAAGGGTATTACATTAGCGAATTAGCTTTTAGGAGATACTACTAAAGATAATCTCGTAATTAAGTTTCTTAGGTCTAGGAGCTCTATCTCTTCATTATAAGCACTTTAAGCCGCTTATTACTAAGTCAGGAAGGATAGAGAGTAGGACAGAGTTATATATAACAGTAAGTAATAGTACTATAATACTTTAAGTTAAACCCCTACTCCTCTAGGGTAAGCTAACGGAAATAGAAACTATAGTACTTCGCTTTATATTTCGGTTAGATAAGTGTATATACAAGCTTTATATAGCGATAAGCGTGGATATATACGCTTTATTATAACTTAATTCTTATTCTATAATTATTAGATAGATGGAAAGGAGATACTTTAAAGGCTATACCTCAAGACTTATAGCTTATAACTTTTTACTAGGTGGATACTATTAATAGGCTTCTCCCCTACCTAGTAGAATATTATATAATCTTAAGAAGCTAGGGAGAATAGATCTTATATAGTTTATCGCCGTTTATTAATAGATATAACTCGATCCGAGGTTAATATCTATATAAGGCGCTTATATTCTAGTATAATTTTATATAAGATATTCTAAAGGTCCTTCTTAATATTATTATCTACTTATTCCTCGCCTTAAGTTATAATTTTTTACTTTCTACGCTATTAAAACTATGTGATCTAATACTACTTCGAAGACTCCCTCCTAAATTTTATTTATAGATCCTAGACTTTATTCCTAATAACTTTAATATTAAAAGGATTAAATCCCTTATATTAAAGCCGGGCGACTTAACTTCAACGCTCTACTTAACTTAGAATATTACATAGCGGCCTCCCTTTCTATTAGAAGCTTAGTTAAGAGACCTTGTTCGTAATATTTAGCGAATAACAAGAAAAGATTAATATAATTATATTAAGGCTTATTATTAAGGAAGGTAGTTTTACTATTATATAAGGAAGTGTTTATAACGTAGCTTTAGCTATATATACGCTCGTCTGACTACGTTATATACTAGGACTACTAGATAGGCGTATATGTTTCTATATAATTAATTATCAGCTGGAGACTAGGTCTATAAGTTAAACCCTTATAGTTTAACTTACTATTAGGCCCCTTACTAAGATTATAGCATATAGTATATATTATAGGATTGTTTAAATACCCTGAGAGCTTTATAATAGCTTTAAAGATTATCTTAAACGTAGTTTATAGTAGTAGGTCTTCTGTAACGCCCCTATTTATAGTCGCTTTATATAGTATAAGTAGTCCTTATACCTTATCTCTCTACGGGATTATAAGAGAGTCCGACTTTAATAGTATTCTTAGCTTCTAAAAATCTTTTATAGAGTTGATATTATAGATAGTATTATCTGCGATAGCTAAAGCTAATATATACCTATCTCTAGATTATAGCTCCCCTATATATAACGTTAGTTAAGCCGGTACATAATATTCTAGCTACTAGAGATACGAAGTAGTACTGGTATAATATCCTAGAATAAATATTAGTAAGACTACCCTCGATATTTCTAAGGAAAATATATATAATATCGAAGACTAGCTTTAACCATATCCTTATAACTAGGTAGGAAAGTACTAATTCTCGCCCTAGTCTAGTAGTAAAGGGCTAGTAGAAACGGGATCTAGACCCTATTACGGGGATGGAGAAAGCGAGACTCGTGGATGGTCTAGAACGTGGTATTAGAATGGACCAGCTCGGTTTTACTAAAGAGGTATTTTGGTTTTTCTATTATTACGACTATGCTCTCTGTAGTTATAGTCTCTCATACCTACTATAATATTGAAAGTGTTAGTAGAGGCTTATACCTATCTTAATAGTAATATCGTTACCTTATATACTACTAATCTATACTCCTTATTAATAGGATCTTCTATTACTTTTATATACGTAGTAAAGAACTATTCTATAAACGAGACTACTAACTTAGCTATAACCCTCTATTCTAAATTAAGTCTTCCTTTACTAATCCTAATATAGAAATAAAGGAAGTCTCTAATAGTAGTAAGGTTGAGAGGAGGTCGCCCCTTCTAGAGGTTTAAATCCTGCTTAGGAGGGTATATCTCTAATCAGCTACACAGAAGTATTAATTAGGGAAGTAGGAGGATTAGAATTTATAATTATATATAAAGATACTTAACTTATTAAATAATAAGATTATATATATATTATATAATTAACTATTAAATATTAATAATACCTTTAAAGTCTTTTTAAGGAGTTAATATAATTTTTATTATTTATAATATAATCCTAGTAATTATTAATTACTATATTAAAGTAGCTAGGTATCTACCTACTATTAAGATAAATGATAATATTATTACTATTATTAAGTTATTATATTATAAGAAATTTTTAAATTCTAATTAATTAAAAGGTATTAATAATATTTATAAACTAATATTTATAATTAGCTTCTAGGAAGTTATATATAATTATACTAATATAGAAAGAAAGCTTATTACTACCTTCTATCCTTAAATTCAAATTAAATTAAGAGGTAGAAAAGTATGTTAAAATAACATTCATACTACTACTCTACTTAAAGATGAAATAACTATATAGAGATACTTTATCTAATAAAATTTATATCTATATAAGGTACTTTATAGTTACTTACTAGAGTTGAATATAAAACTTTTAAAGCTACTATTAAGAAAGATCTTATTACTAATAAGGGAAAGGAATAAAATCCTTTAAAGGTAAAAAGAAAGGTCTAAAGTATTACTTATATAGAATATAAATATATAAGTAAGATATATATAGATAAGTAGATATAATATAATTTAAATAATTATATTTTATTAACTAAAAAAATATTTAAATTATTATAATATTACTTAAAGCCTTTTAAAGTCTTTAAATATATTAATAGTTAAGTATATAAGTTATAATTTATAACTTCTTAATATCTTTTATAAATATTATAACTTTTATATCTCCCTTATAAGAATATATAAAAGTAATAATATAAGTATTATAAGAGCCTTATAGATAGAGCTTATAAGTAAAGAGGATGAATAAGAGCTTAAAATTATTCTTAATTATAAGTAAGATCTCTTATATAAGTTATAATATTTAGTAAAGTAGAAGGGTTAATCTTATAATAATAATTAATAATTATATAAATACGACTTCATTAATTAATAAGGTAAATAAGGAGAATTAATTTTAATCTCTTAAAATATAGCTTATAAGAGTATTAAAGAAAAGACTAAGGTAATCTTAGACTTTTAAGTTAAGTAATAAGAAGAGATAGCTTAAATAATTATATAAAAAGTAATATATAAGAGTTATATAAAATCTTTATAAAGCTTATACTTAAATATAGAGATTAGTACCTTAATTAGAAATAAACTCTAATAGATATTTATCTTAGATAGAAAATTAATATATATTAAATGTTTTAGTAGAAAGGATACTAAAGCTATTAAAAGCTTATATAAGAAGGATATTAAAATAAATAATAAATAAAGATTTATACTTATATTAATATTAAGAACTTAATAGATAAGTATATTAAGGCTTATAATAATACTTAATAATAATAAGCCTTAAAGTATAAAAGTTAAAATAAAACCGCTTTATAATTATAATAATTATAATACTTTATCCTCTTAAAGATATAAGGCCTACTCTTAAAGGATAAGGATTAAAGTTATTTAAATTTATATTTTAATCTTATATTTAAATATCCTTTATCTAATAATTATCAAATAATACTTATAATAAAAATTTGATAATAAGAGACTTAAATCTTTACTATCTAACTTAAATTAACTTAAGGAGATATTATTATATAAAGGTAAATAAATATATTAGGATTTTTAATAAAATTCATATTATACTTTAATACTAGAATATCTTCTAACTTATAAGTATAAGAGATATAATAAGGTTATAATAATTGATTTTATATAAAAATAACTTCTTCCTCTAGTATAATAAGCTAAATTAGTTTTAAGGGAATTCTTTAAAACTATTAAGTTATACTTATTAATTATTTAAATAAGATTATAGATAATAATAATCTTACTTCTAGTTTTTTTTATTATCTTTAAATTATATTATATTAAATTACTATCCTTAATACTTTTATTATTTTAAGATAATAATATTAAGGAAGGGACTTAAGAAGATTATTATTATAAGGATAAGCTACTTTATAAAAGAATATTAACTCCTCCTTAGAAAATATATAAGGGAATGTAAGTTATTATTAATAAAAAATAATTTATATAATTAGAAAGGGGTATATAATACTATTAAGTTTAAGAATAAAAGGTTTACCTCTCTATTTATATTTAAGGCCTTTTAATAATATCTTATACCTTAAGTTAAATCTAATTTCAAAAAATTAAGTATTAATAAATAAATTATAAATAAATATAATACTTCCTATTTATTAAATTAATAGTAACTATAGAACTTAAGAAGAATTATAAAGATACTAAATTGTAATAAATTATTATTAAACCTTTATTCTTTTCTAATATTAATACTTTAATATTTATAAGTAGAAAGGGTACCTAATATTATAATATATTAATAATAATAATAATTATAATAAAGGGATTAATAGCTTAAGTTAATTATAAGACTCTTAAAGATATTTACTTAAGTATTTAAAATTAAGCTATTATTAATTAATTAATTAATTGATTTATACGCCTACTTAAGCTACTACTACGTTACTTATAAGGGTGTTCCTTATAATTTTACCCCCGAGCACCGAATATACTCGTTAGCCGCTAGAGAAACCGTTACTAGTTAAAAACTCCCTCTTATCCATACCCTTCCATTAATTATTAGCCTTACGGTAGTACCGCTAGGCTCTTAATACCACGGTAGGAACTTATATATATTCCTAGTCTTGCGTATTAATAAGTTATAGTCTAAACTACCGCTTTACGGCCGGTAGAGTAAGTAAGATAGTTAGATTTACGCGGCTAGTCTCGGGGCGGTTATTACCCCTTTAGCCCCCGCGTTTTCTTCTTCTTCTTCTTCCTCTTTTTCCTTACTAGGATTTCCTGCTCGATGCCTTATAGGAGCCTCGACCTTGCCAGTTACTCCCCTACCAGCGAGAAGGATGCGATTACTCTAGTCTCTACTATCTATTATACCGCTACTCTAATACCCTTTACTTCGGTTAGTATTCTCCGAGTATTAGTCGTGCCAGCCTCCGTAAAAAGCCGCCGCCGGGCTTCCCTGAATTCAGGGCAGAAAAAGAGAATATATTTCATATCTTGCTTCCTCTACCCGTATAAGTATTCGCCGCTATCTACTATTAGGATATATATACGGTAGAGGAAGTGGTTTAGGCCGATCTTTCTACTTTAGAGCTAGGTCGCCATTAAGCTTTCTACTTTCCGTAGTATATAGTGGTAATTAAGCCGATTATCGAATAGGCCCCCTTACTAAGCGGGGGATATTAGCTGGCCCTAAAGGCCTACCTTATACTTCTCCCACCTATCGATCTAACGTCGCTATACCTAGTACTTCACGTTCTCGTTAATTACCCTAGTACTCTAGTATTCCTCGGTTTCGGTACTTAAGGTCTAGTCCTGTTTCTTCCTAATAGCCGTAGCCGCCTTGTCCTAACAGTCGTAGCCTAAGGAGTCGAGGGCCCACCTCTCCTTCTCCTAGGTTGGGGTAGGTAGTAGGTCGCGCCTCCTCCGCCGGTAGAGCCTATTCTAAATTGTCCTGTTCCTATTTATTATCACGGAGTTAGCCCCTCTCGATACTTGGTGTTATATAACTAGCCTATCGAGTTACTAGTCTATCGGTGCGATTACTACCTCCGCCTTGAGAACTTAAACTAGGGTGGCCTTATAAGCCCCTAGCACCGTTTAAAGGTACTGGTTCTAAATTACCACTAGTATTCTCGCGGGCGTTTTCGACGCTTTACTCGTGCCTTTAGGCTAGTGCTAGATCGGGGCGGTGAACGTTAGTATTAGTCTCACCACTATACTATATACTAGTCTACACTTCTCTAGGGTTGCTCCCTACGTCGACCCCGCTATATAGCTAATAGCTCTAGTCTAGGTAGCCGCCCTCGCTTTCAGCTAGGCGATATAGGGGCCCTAGCGCAGTTTCAAGTCGATATAAAGACCTAGGACTCGTAAGCTCGATCCTAGTTTAATTACCACGTTATTAAAGTTAATTACTATCTTTATATTAAATTTCTTCGGGGTCCGTAATATAGGTATTTGCTCGTATTTCTAGGGGGTATAAGCTATTATTTATAATCCTTTAAAGTAGAAATTATAATAGAGTTTAATAATTTTATTATTTATCTTTAGCTTATTTAAACTATCCTTTATAAAGGATTATAAAATTAATATTAAGATAGAATTTTCAATATATCCTAATAAATATAAAGTATAAATTATAAAAAAAGGGTAACTTATTTTATTTTAAAAGGGTCTAAGAATATCTTAAGGTTAGCTCTAGATATTAAATACTATTAATTCTAATATAATAACTACTAGAAAAGTAGTTATAAATATTATATTATAAAGTTATACTTAACTAAATTATAATATAGTTAAATATATTTAAGTACTAACAAGATTATATAAACTAATAAGAAAGATATTTAAATATAAAGCGCCTTATAATAATTAGATATAAGAGTATTTTAACTTATTTAAAATAATAGAAATAAAAGCGGGTACCTTTTATTACTTTATTATATAAATTTATAATAATAAGGAAGGGTCTATTATAAACTATAAATAATTACTAGAATATCTTATAGTAATAAAAGTAGTATTCTAATTAAGTCTATAACAAACTTATAAGAATTATTAATAAGTAATAAAACTTAAAACGTAATATTAATATTAAAACTATTAAGATAGATAATAATATTTATAATATTAACTTTAAAGCTAATATAATAAGTAGTTTTAGTCTTAAAATAATTAACGTAAATTAATATTAACCTTAATAGTATTATAATAAGTAATCTTATCCTTAAAGTTATTATAATAAGTAATATTAATATTAAGGCTATTAAAATCAATAATATAATTAATAATATTAATCCTAAGGTTATTATATTAAAGTAGGTAGTACTAATTATAAAGTTATTAAAGTAGGTAATATTAAATTTAATATTATTATAATAAGTCTTAATATTAATAAGGCTATTATAATATAATATACTTAATAATATTAACTTTAAAGCTATTATAAAAAGTAATAATAACTTTCAAGGTATTAATAATAATAATAATAATAATAATAATAATAATAATAATAATAATAATAATTATAATAATAATAATAATTATAATAATAATAATAATTATAATAATAATAATAATTATAATAATAATAATAATAATAATAATAATAATAATAATAATAATAATAATAATAATAATAATAATAATAATAAATACTAATATTAAGGGTATTAAGATAAGTAATATATATAATAATATTAATACTAAGATTATTAAAGTAAGTAATATTAGTATTAGAGTAGGTATTATTAGCTTGAAAAATATTAAAATTAATATTAAGATTAACGATATTATTCTTAATATTAATAAAGTAGGTAATATTATATATAAAACTATTATAATTAATAATATTAATATTAAGGCTATTATAGTTAATACTATTATTCTTAAAGCTATTATAATAGGTAATATAATAATAAAGCTATTAAAATTAATAATATAGCTAATAATATTAATTTCAAGGTTATTAAAATAGCTTAATACTAAATTTAAAGCTATTAAGGTAGGTAGTCTTAACCCTAGCGCTATTATAATATGTAATATTAATATTAAGGCTATTAGATATTATTATATAATGAATAATATAAGTTTTAAAGCTATTATAATAGGTAATATTAATATTAAGGCTACTTAAATAAATAATATTAATATTAAAGTAGGTATTATTAACTTTAAAGCTACTAGAATTAATAATATAGTTAATATTCTTTTTTATAAGGCTATTATAATAACTAGTACTAGTATTAAAACTGTAATAATAGGGAATATTAATATTAAAGCTATTAAAATTTATAATATTATCCTTAAAGTTAGTAGAATAAGTTATTTAATTATTTAATTATTTTTATACCTATTCTAATATTATTTTATATTAATGAAAGTAGTTTTTAATGCCTTAATACCCGTATTTAATAGGGAGGGTAGTAGAGGTATTATATCTTATTATATTAGAATATAAAAAAACCTTTTATAATTGAAAACTCTTAATTATATCCTCTTCCTTTCATGATATCTTACTTTTTAAGGAGCTTAAGAGGTCTTTTCTATTGAAATTATATTATTTTCCATACTATTTTTATAAAGTATTAAGTATCAGATCATTGAATTATTAAATTATACCTCTACCTTTAGTATTAATACTAATATTATCTTATATATATATTAAGGATTAATCTTAAATAACTATTTTATATTCTTATTAATATTTATATATAAGTTTTTATCTTACTAACTAAAAGGAATAGTTAGTTATTAAAGTTATAAATATAAGTATTAATTAAACTATTATATTATATATTATTTTATATCTTATTAAGTTTATATCCTAAGTTAAATTAATGAAGTACTTAAGTATTTAAGATTAAGTAGTAGCCCTTAATTTGATCTAAATAATATATAAGCCCTAGTAGAGTTTAAGGTTAATATATAACCCTAAGACTTATATACTTATACTTACAATAACTTTTATATTAATTAATTAAATTAATTTTAATATATTAAATTTCTATAATATTCTTAAGAGGTATATTAATTTATAATTAGAAAGTATAAATATTATTTTATAATTCTTTACCTATTTTAAATATATTTGATAAAGTTTTTCAAGTTAGTAATAATATCTTTTAATCGACTTATTATATATTAAGAGGTAGATATTTAGAATAAAAACTCTTCTTTATATAAAGAATGATTTTTTTATATATTCTTTAATTAATATTTATTAAAGAATAAAAAGAGAATTAGTAAAATTTAAAAGCCTTAAAGAATACTTATCTTTACTTTTTTTATTTAGGTAGATTTATCTTTATTATAATAGATATTACACTTCTTTAAGGGAAACTTATAACCTAGGTTATAATTACTATTAAACTTCCTTTTATTTTAATATTATAAAGCAACCTCTTATATAATTTATTATTAAAAGCTCCTATTATATTTAATAATAATAAGCTTATAATATTCTCCTTCCCTAAATTTTATATTATATAAATTAAGTTTATAATAATTTTATAGATTATTTCTAGGGCTAAGATTATAAATAAGCTATAATTAATAGTCAAGTCTATTAGGGAAGAATTATATATACTATTAGTTTAAAAGGTTATTCTTTATAATTAAAAGGACTCTTTAATTCTTTTAACTTAGTTTTAAAGGCTATAAACTTATATTTATAATAAGTAGAGGTCCCCTTTATTATATTATACTTCCGAGGACTTTAAGTTTTATTTTTAATTTATATGAAAGTAGGGTTTTACCTCTAATTTATTATAATATATTAGATAGAGCTTACTTATATTATAATTATAAGATATATTATTTATTAAATTCCTAGCTAGTTCTTATATAATAAGTATATTTATATTATAAACTGAATTATTTTTTAAAAGGGGTATTATTATTATATCCTAGGATACTTAATCCCTTTAAATTATTTATTAATTAGATAGAGGCTAATTCTCTATTTATATATTTATATCTTAAATAGGGGCTAGGGTAGACTCTTCTCTTTAGTATTAATATTAAGGTTATAATATATTAAAAGGGATAATTAGTTATATTTTAATAAGGATAGCCTTATTAATCTTCTAACCTTCCTTTATATAAGTATCTTATTTATTATAAGTACTATATCCTTAATTACCTTTTATTTTATTTTATATATTATTACTTGAAAGTCATCTACTTTTTAATAATCCCTTATTATAAATAATTAACTTGTATTACCCTTTTTTCTAGTATTTTCTAGTATTTAAATTTTACTATTTTTCTTTTACTTAATTAAGTAGTTTTCAGCTTCTATTAAGTATTTATTTTTATCAATAGTATACTACTTCCTTATACTTAAATTATTAATATAATTATTAATTAAGTAGCTTTTAATATACTTATTATATTTTATTAACTTATTATATATTTTATTAGTATACTTATATATAACAATAATAGTTAAAGTATTACCTAACTATTATATCGCTCTCCTACTTGATATGAAAGAGGAGTATACCCTTTATTATTATTACTTTATTAATTAGCTTATTTACTATTTTAAGGTAGATAACCTTAACAATTAAATAAAGAGAACTTACTTTTTCTCTTAATTATACTTAGGTTTTACATAAAAGTTAGCTATTTAATTAACCTTAATTATTTTTAAACTAAGAACATAATCTTTTATTAAATACTTTTAACCCTTTTATCACTACTCTTTAATCCTTATTATTAGTTATAACTAGCTTAATTATATAAATTATTATATAAATATCTACTTAAGTATTTATATTGATAGATATATTATTATAACCTATCCCTCTATTCCTCCCTTACTTCTATTATTATGATTTAGAGTATAATATTACTTATTCTTATTTAATACATTATAATAATAGAGTTTATACCTCTTTTAATAGCTTAAATATTCATATGAATCATATAAGTTTAAACCTTAATAATTATTTTTTCTCTTTTAATTTTTATTAATTTTAATTATAACTTATATAGCCCATTAGTATTCTCTACTTTTAGCGCGTATAAAGCTAGGGGTATTTATTATCCTAGTATAATATATTACATAATCTCTACTTAGCTATTTAATCCCTTTTATATTAATAATAGTATTAATATAATCTTTTTAACCTTTCTTATATTAATATATCCCTTAATATAATAATTAATATAAGTATATAACTAGCCTATTATACTTTAATGCTTATATTTTTCATTATTTATTAATCTTATACTTTTACTCCCTGTTTATTAAAATCTTAATATATTACGTCTTCGTCCGTTATATTTACTATCTCTATTACCTCATTAAATTTATCTCTTTATATAAATAATATAAGGTGTTTTAGTAATAATAGTTTTTTTGATAACTTAATTATTTTTAAATTTAAATTTAATATAGTTATTTTTAGATATAGTAGGGCTTACTCTTATTACTTAATATTAGAATTTTCTTACTTATTAACTTAGACTTCTAGTAATTATATAAGAGTATTAAAATATACTCTTAATAAGGAACGTTAATTGAGATAGCTAAGTATAAAGTCTTAATATATATAAATTAATACCCTTAACTTAGTATTCTACTCCTACTATTTTAATACTAAGATCTTTATAAGTTTATTAAGCTACTATTAAAAAAGCCTTTAAGGTTATAAATAGAAATAATTATATAAGCATTTTACTTATAAATTATTATATTTATATTAAGAAGGTTTTTATAAATTATCTTAGGATATTATTAAGCCTTAATAATAAAGATAATAAAGTAAGTTATAACCCTAATAAATATAATTTAATAACTATATTTTTACTATCATTTTACTCCTAAGTTATAAATATTATTATTATCATTTAAAATCCCTACTTAAAAATAAGGTATTTAATTATACTTTAAGTAATATTAGAGGACTACATTATTAAAGCCTTTTAAAATGATCTTAAAGCCCTTTCTTAACTAATCTACTAAATACAAATACTTTAGTAGATACTAACTTCATAGATTATTTTATAAGGGATTCTATTATAATTATTCTATTAGTAGTAGTAGTAGTAGTAGTAGTAGTAGTATAAGAGACAAATTATTCTTTTAAAAACTATTATTATACTATTATAATTATTAAATAGACTATAAGTAATAATATTATTAAAGTTTATTTAATGTATTAATATAAGGATTAAAATTTTAACTATTAATATACTTATTAAAACCTTTAATATTGACATTTACTATTATAACCTTCTTTCTTTATAATCTAATTAATAAAAAGCCTATTATTATATATATTACTAAAGAAATTTATATAACTAGTAATCTGAGGATAATATTCTTATATAAGTCGATATACTTACTTTTAAGGTTATAATATTAGACTTTATTAGATTATAAACTATAAATTATTATTAATACCTATTAATTATTATGGTTTTAATAATTACTTAGATCTACTTTATACTAGTATAATAAGTAATTAAAAATAAGAAATAACTACTAATTTTAATAAAGATTATTACTTTTATAACTATTACCTTTAATAAGACTTTATTAAATAACTATCTTAATCTTAGTGATATTAATTAGTAGTATATTTACTAATATTATTAATATTTCTTTTAAGAAGATCTTTATTAAAATTAATATTAATAAGAATACCTTTATTTCTTTAAAAGTAAGATTAAGAATTATAAAAGATGTTAATTATTATTAATATTCTATATTTAATATATACTACTCTAGCTTTATAATTAATAGTTAGTATAAAACTTGAAAGAGTAACTAAGTTATAATTATTAATTTAATTACTAAGGAGGTTCTTATAATATTTATAATAGTATAATCAAGCTCTTTTAATAGAACTAAGTACTATTATTAATCCTAGTATTAAGCATATACTAAGAAATAGATTTAAAACTTATAAAGAGTTATATATCATAAATTAAATAATAAAAACCATTTATATATAATAGAATATAATTAACATCTTTAAAAACTAATAAGTTCTATATCTATAAAAGTTAAATTTATTATCTAGGCTTATATAAGTATATCCTCTTAGGTAAAAAGATAAAGATAATATTAATAAATCTTTTAATAAGCTTTAAGCTTAGACTAAGCTTTTACAATTAAACTAATTAACTCTATTTAATTACACTTACTTAATATTATAGAGATTTAAGGTTTTAAATATAATTATAATAAGATAAGATAAGATATAATATATGTCCTCGTTTTTTACTTAAATTTATAAGAGTTAAAACTAAATCTAATAAAGGAAGCTAAAACCTATAATTTTAAAGAGATATTAACTAGTTAAAAGTTACTTATATAATAACTTATTAAGAAATTAAAATAAGCTACTTAAAATAATTTTAACTTATTAAACTCTAATTAAAAAGTAGTTCTACTATTAAAACTAATAAAGGTATTAAAAATAAAGTAGAGAGAAAAGAAAGTAATTAAAAGATTATAAGAATACTATAAACTAAGTAATAAATAATGTAGTTTTAGTAGAAAAGACTCTCCAAGCTACTTAAAGAGTAAGATATTAAGGAAAGAGGAGAAGATAAGCGGGAGTATTAAAGGTTTCTTTTATCCCTTATCATAATAAAATATAATAGCTCCGCTACCTTCTCTATAAAGGAGGGGTACTTAAGTATAAAAGACTACTCTTATTAGTATAAGTAATACTAGAAGAGGTATATAAATAAACAATTAATTATTATAAGGTTATTAGTATATTCATTAATTCCAGGTATAAGAAGTAAAGGATTAATATAAGCTTATAATAATAAACTATTATAACTAAGAAAAGCTATCTATAGCCCTTATAAGTTATAAGGGTTCCTTGTTATCTATATAATAGTAAGTTAATATTACACTTTAAGAATATTAGGGGTTTATAAAGGCGTATATTAATAATAATATTATCTACTTATATACCTTATAAGAATATATAAAATACGTATATAAAGTCTTTAATTTAGTTTAATAAAATAAGTAAGCCTTTTACTTATAAAGTTATCTATTAGGTATCTATCTATTACTTTACTAGGCTAATATATTAATAGCCTTAAAATATCTATATTAAAGGAGAAAATCGCGGCTATTATATTATTATACTTTCTATAAAATTTAATATAATTTAGAAATATTTCTTAGTCTTATTAAGTAGCTTTACTTATTAGTTAAGTAATATACCTAATAAGTATTAGAATAGGTAGAATAGTAATAGTTATTATATTACTAGCTATATAACTACGAGAGAGATAGAATATATAGGATACTAAGACGCGCGTCTAGTACGCGGCTAGTCTAACTAATTATATCCTATTTTAATATATTTTAATACTCCTACTTAAACGAAGTACCTTATTAGTATCTTCTTTACTATAATAGAATATAGCACTTTTAGGACCCTGTAGATCTCCCGGAGCCCTTTATCGAATATATTACTCGCTTTACGCCCCTATTTAACCGCTTTAGGCTTAGCTTCCTATCGCGAAGAATATCAAAGTCCTGACTTTCTTCGCATTCTACCCACGTATATACCTACCCGTTACATAGTTTTTAGGATAAATCATGTTACTCAACTCATTTTAAGGTATCTAAGGCTTCAAAAATAACTGAAATCGGTGCAGTGGTTTAAAAGATATTTCAGAATGATGGATTCACCTACTAAATTCCATGCGCCAACGGCTAGAATATGGATTACGAACAACAAAAATCCTAGCATTGTTTATATTTTACCTATTCCACGATAATACCTACTAACGTGTCTACTATCAGGCTGAATAGGGGAAATATCCGTCTCATTGCCAGGTATGCAACGCTGTCAGAATTATCCATATCGGTCCATTGGTGCATGTACATGATATGGCTAATGCTGTCGCATGTACAGGCCGCCTACCTACCAACGTGTCTGATATGCTCCCTACTATTCACCTCACCTACCAACGTGTCTGATATCGGTCTGAATAGGGGGTGATATCCGTCTCATTGCCAGGTATGGAATGCTGTTAGAATGGGTGCATGTATATGATATAGCTAATGCTATCGTATATACAGGCCGGCCACCTACCAACGTGTCTAATATACTCCCTACTATTCACCTCACCTACTAACGTGTCTGATATCGGTCTGAATAGGGGGAAATATCCGTCTTATTACAAGGTATGGAACGCTGTCAGAATTATTCAAATGGGTCCATGGGCTAATGGTGTCGCATTTCACAGGCTAACATGTCTGATATGCTCCCTACTATACACCTCACCTACTAACGTGTCTGCTATCAGTCTGAATAGCAAATATCCGTCTCATTACCAGGTATGGAACGCTGTCAGAATAATCCATGCATATGATATAGCTAATGCTGTCGTATATACAGGCCGGCCACCTACCAACGTGTCTGATATACTCCCTACTATTCACCTCACCTACTAACGTGTCTGATATCGGTCTGAATAGGGGGAAATATCCGTCTCATTATCAGGTATGGAACGCTATTAGAATAGGTGCATGCATATGATATGGCTAATACTATCGCATGTACAGGCCGGCCACCTACTAACGTGCCGCTATTCACCTCACCTACCTACGTGTCTGATATCAGTCTGAATAGCGGGAAATATCTGTCTCATTACCAGGTATAGAACGCTGTCAGAATGATCCATATCGCTGCATGGGTCTATGGGCTGACTACCTACCAACGTGTCTGATATGCTCCCCGCTATTCACGTCACCTACTAAACGCCAGGTAGTAGGGGTGATTCTCTGACGTAAAAATCTTGAATTTTTACAGGCATTTTCTAGTACTAGTATAAATAACTTATAATATTCCTATAATATTTCATTCCTATAATATTTCATTCCTATTATCTTAATCCCCCTTCGTAACTAAATACTAGGTGAGAGGTATAAAGGTAAGGTAGATAGTAGTAGAAGTTTTATTTAAAGGGTGGTAATTTAGTAAAACCCTTTAAGACGTAGATTAGAGGGACCCTAATAAGGTAGGTATAGTTATAAGGTAACTAATTCTATCTATATAACTATTTTATATAGGAATACTATTAAGATTTCTATATTATAGCGACTTAATAGTACGTTTCTCACCTTTAATATATTAGATAAGCTTATACTAAGTAGGAAGAAAGGCGTCTTAAGGCTTAATTTTAGTATCCATATCCTTAGCAGTATTATAGTTAAAAATAATAATATTAATACCTAGATAAAGGATTATAACTCGCTAATAGTACTAGTTATCTACTCTTATTCTCGTCCTACCTAGGTACGTGTCTAGGTAGTAAAGATAGCGAGACTATTACGACCTAGAGGCACGTTACGCTAGAAGCTATTATAGGTACTATATTTACTAGCGTCCACGCTAGTTCCGTTTTATATTAGAGGTAGGGTAAGAGATAGGATTATAGTAGATATATATTATAGTCTAAGACTAATAGTTCTATAAGAAAGTAATTAATCTTTCTACTATAATAGTAGTCTATAACTAGGAGTAATCTAGTATTTATATAATATTATTAGGACGGTAGTAATACATACAGCAAGATAGTAATAGTACCTACATACCTTATAGTAAGACGGCAGCAGTGCCTATAGCAAGACAGCAGTAGTACCTATAGTAAGACAATACCAGGGTCTGTAGTAAGACAGCAGCGGGGGCCACAGAAAGACTACAGCGGCTACAGGGGCCATAGTTAGGGCGGCGACAGTAGGACTACAGGCTGGGGTTATATTTACAGGACGATTTCCAGCTTCGTTTAAGATTTATCAAGTGTCTTTAGCCTACAATTACGACCGCATATCATTAAGGCCTTGCCACCTATTTTTGGTGAGGAAGCTCCTGCGACGTGCGGCCTACTAGCGTCTGGCTAATACCTGAGCAATACACTGTAATAAGATGTCGTTGGCAAGAAAGAGTGAAGTATCCAAGCCGAAATCATTATCAGGCTATATTGTATCTATAATAACAGTAAGTCGATCTCCAATATAACTCTAAGCACCCTTAGAAATTGACCTGATTTTATTAAGAGATCCTCAGGTGAATCCATTCCGAAATCGCGGTGAGCTAGACATATATTTTTAATCAGGTAGTATTAAAGTTCAATGTAGAGAGAGAAGGAGAGAGAGAGAAAGACCTAGATAAATCTATGATAATAAGACACGTAATACAGGGCCCGCTTACGCTGAAATGGATTCTAGAGGATATGTAATACGTGAGGAAGGTGTAATGTATAAGAGGAGAGCGGTAGATAGCAAGCCGGTTATAGATAGATACTAATAACCTTACGAATGGATCTGCAAGCTTCTCTCTATACTAATCTTCCTTACTGTTACATACTTAACACTGCAAACGCTTCGATTATTAGACGGATTCCTTGCTAGCAGGCTGCGGAAATCTCTACAAGCGAGGTAATAATAGCCTAGTCTCGAGCTGTATTAGCCCCCCTCCTTCCTTTATAAAACTCTTCCTTCTATACTATCGACTAAGCCGTTAAGAAGGAATTATTTAAGTAAGCTTGCACTTTTCTAATTATAATAGTTATTGTAAATATTGGAACTAACTTTCTTATATAATATTTATTAAATATCTAGCTAAGAATCTTTAAGCTTATATTAGCTACTACCCTAGAAGATACCTGTTATATAAAGAATAGGTACTTATAGTAATATTACTCATACTATTTTATATAATAATAATAGATTTTATAAATACTCTTCCTTTTTTATTATTAGGTATAAATTACCTATTAATAATTACTTATAAGTTTTTAAAGATAGACCTCCTTCTACTAGGTATTAATACTTTGAAAGCCTCTTAGTAGGCTTAGGTTATAATTTTATCTCTTTTATTATATAACTAGGAAATACCTTATAGTATTATTAGTAATAGGGATTCCTAGCTTATATTAGAATTTAGGGAGGAATCTTTAAATGCTTTAGTGTTAAATTTCTTACCTTAATTATATATTACCCTTAAACCGACGGTTAAAGTAAAAAAAATAAGTAAATTATAAAACTTATTATATAATTCTACCTTACCTACTATCTAGATACCTGGAACTAATAGGATTATATACTCCTATATATTTGAGCTAACCTTAATAAGTCTCCTACTATTATAAGGTACGCCTTAAATTAGCTTTATTATAGTTTGAAAGTAAATAATAGTATAGATATCTTAATAATTAGTAATATCCCTATAAAAGCCTTTAATAGCTTACGGCTTATATACTAGGAATAGGGAGAAGATATTATAACCTTTAGTAACATTATAATTAAATCCTAGTATAATAGTAAGTATAAAAGTCTATAATTTAAAGAAAATAATAAAGTCTTTCTTTACTTATATAAAGGTTATAAGATTCCTAGTATCTCTAATAGGAAATTTTATAATAATATACTAGTCTATTTAAGATTTTATAAAAGGTAGGATTACTCGCCTATTAGCTTAAGCTACCCCTTATAATATATATATAGCCGGTAGTATTAGTAGTATAATTTAAGTAATAAGTAGAAGGTATTAATCTATATATTAGGAGGTTTAGTAATAAGCTACCACCTATTACCGCTAAAGATAGTGCTATTTATAGAGATAAGTATGAAATTAAGAGATTACTAGATAAGAGTTATTTAAGAGGAAAGACTTAGTACTTAGTATAATAAGTTAGTTATAATAATAAGGATAATTTATAGTATAACCTAGTAGATTTATCTAAGGCTAGCGATTTAGTAGAGGTATATAAGGATAGATAGCTACCTACGTTATCGCTAATTATAGTTAGTAATTAAGTAGGTAATTAGTAAATATTATTTATTTATTTTTTACTAGTATACTAATATAGAATTCGCCGTTTATACCTTTTACTAGAAGCTAGGGAAAAGTATTGAATAGGAGACGAAGGCTAATAGAGGAGAGCTAGGAAGACGTAATAATAATTGTAATATAGGCGAGAGGGCTACGTAATATTTACGATGCTTATAAAGTTGCGAAACGGTTGGGGTACTATAGCCTAAGCTCGGATCGGCTATACTTTTATACGTTTCGGATATAAAATCCCTAGCGTCTTTAATAGGAAACTTTTATAATAATATACTAGTCCTTTTAAGATTTTATAAAAGATAGGTTTACTTACCTATTAACTTAAACTACCCCTTATAATATATATATAATAAGTAGTAGTAGTAATAGTATAACTTAAGCTAAAGATAGAAGGTGTAAATTTATATAAGGATATCTAATTAAAAGCTACCCTCTATTACTATTAAAAATAATAAGTATAAAATCTAGAGATTACTAGATAAATAATATTTAAGAGGTAAAACTTAATACTTAGTTAAGTAGATTAATAATAATAATAAGGATGGTTTATCTAAGGCTAGTAATTTAATAAAGGTATATATTAAAAGGGTAGGGCGAATAGTATTATATTTAGTGGAATCTCTCTTGATTATTAAGAGAAGCTATAGACTGCTCTATCTATATACTGCCACGCATGGCAAAGCCGCGGCGCGCGGCTTTACCCCTGACGCTAGTCTAGGGAGAGCTGCTAGGAACAAGCCTGCCATCGCACTTCTCAACACTCCCACTCGGTGCTTGCGAGTTCCTCAGCTCCCACTGCTTTCCAGTCCCAGTTGTTCAATGAACCTCTTGAAGTTCTGTCGAGGTAGTGGCTTGGTCAATCCATCTGCTACCATATCTTGACTAGGGACGAAGTTCACTGAAATCTGATTCTTCTTGTGCAGATCCCGAATGTGATGATAAGCGACGTCAATATGCTTCGATCTTTCGTGAATATGAGCATCCTTAACCAGCACAAGAGACGCTTGATTATCTCCCTTAAGCTGTGTGGGTGAGACAGATTGATGAGTAACCTTCTCAAGAATATCAACGCGACTGTGACTGATGCCTAGGTACTTTGTCAGATTCATGTCCTTGAGCACTTGACTGATCCATAGACCTTCCTTGGCGCAGATTGATAGAGCCATGTACTCTGCCTCGGTGGTCGATGTGGCAACGGACTTTTGCTTTCGACTCATCCAGGAGACTGGTCCTCCACCAAGCATGTAGATGTAGGCGAGGATCGACTTGCGATCTAGTCTGTCTGAGGCATAGTCTGAGTCAGAGTATCCTACTAACTCCATGCTCCCACTGACTCCGTACGTGATGCCTAGATCAATGGTGGAACGAACGTATCGCATCAACTTCTTTAAAGCGTGTCCATGATGTTCTGCAGGATCGCTGAGATATTGGCTTAGTCGATTGAGAGCAAAGGCGATGTCGGGACGAGTATGAATTGCAGCATACATGAGGCTTCCAATGGCTTGTTGATACTCATGCTGATTGATTCTCACGTCTTCGGGTCCAGCTGGGCGAAGAGCGTCATATCCATTCATTGGAAGATCTGTTGCGTTGTGCTTGTCTTGCCTCATGTTAAGTCTCTCGAGAACGTCATGAAGGTAGTGGGTTTGGTCCATTCGTAAGGTCCGTGCCTTCCTGTTGCGAGTGATATGAATGCCAAGGATCTTCTTCATTTCCCCCAGGTCCTTGACTTTGAAAACACATTGAAACTCATGCTTAAACCATTTAATGTTGCTCAATGATTTGGAGGCGATGGCTATGTCGTCAACGTATAGTAGCAACATGATTCCTTTTGACCCATGAATTAAAAGGCATGGGTCTGCAGCGCATTGGGCGAAGCCGAGTTCAGACAGCGCTGTTACACAGCGGTCATGCCAGTCTCGTGCAGCTTGCTTGAGACCGTAAAGACTTCGAAGAACTCTCAGAGCACAGCTAGGTCTGACTTTCACTCCTGGCGGAGGGGACATGTAAATGGTCTCTTTGAGAAACGACTCAGTAAACGCATTGTTTACATCGACTTGATGAAGTTCGAGATCCTCCATTACCGTAATGGCTAGAAAGACTCGCAGAGTGTCAAACTTGACGGTTGGCGCGAAAGTATCCTCATAGTCCACTCCATGAATCTGGGAGAAACCTCTGGCTACCAGTCTTGCCTTCAGTTTGTCAAGGGAACCGTCAACGTGCATCTTTGGCTTGAAGACCCATTTGCTTGTCACGATGTTGGCCTTTTTGGGCGGCACTTCTTCTTGCCAGGTCCCATTGGCGGCTAGCGCCACCAGTTCTGCGTTGATCGCTTCTTTCCAAAGTTCCCCCCAAACTGGGTCCTGCACTGCGTCTTTGTAAGTGTTCGGCGTGGGGATTCTTATTGCTTTAGGGGGGTCAGATTCATCGGCGCCGAATAATGCCCATGACATGCTTGCGCCAGAATCGCTCTCATCGTCGTCAACTTCCTCTGTGGCGAACCAGGCCGCTATAGCTCGCGAGATCTTGGATGCGCGTTCTTCCAGTTGTTGATCTTCGCTGTCTCTTTTCCTCTTTGGGATGGCTACATGCAGGAATGTTTGAACTGCTGGCTTAGGCATGCTTGGTGCGAAGGCTTCTTGAGTGACCTGAATATCCGCGTGAGCTTCGCGCTCGTCTGGCGTATGTGGCGTGGCCTTAGGATTGAGTGCATCCAAGTTGACCGCGGTAGTCTTTAGTATATCAGTTGGTTCAGATGGAACGTCAATCATGGGAGCGTCAGGTCTTGGAACGTTAGTTGAAACGTTATTCTTGGATGGTCTCCCAACAGGTCTTCGCTCTGGAAGGACGTTAAATGTCTGCTTGCGAAGTCGCAAGTCCATGTCTCTACCCTTTTCATCTTCAGCGAACTTGACAGCGTGACTCTTGATGACTCGACCGAGGTCTGGGGCCCAGAGGCGATATTGCTTGTCGGTGTTTTCCACATACCCCATGAAGGCGCCGGGTCTGCCTCTGTCCATGAATTTGTCTCGTCTGCCTCCGGTTGGTAATGACTTGGGGTCAACGTGTGAGTAGCATTTGCATCCCCATACCCGTACATGATCGATTGAGGGCTTGATCCCGGTGAATGCCTCCTCCGGCGTCGTGGGGGCTCCGTCGACCAAGGGTCCCGTGGCAGTTCGGTTTCGCAGGTAGGCATCTGTCTTCGCAGCTTCTGCCCAGAACTCAATGGGAAGTCCAGCATCCTTGATCATGGCTCGCACCGAGTTTTCTGTGGTGCGTATGGCTCTTTCGGCTACTCCATTTTGAATCGACATGTGTGGGACAGTGTATTGAGGGGCAATGCCAATTGATGAGTACCAGCCATCCAAGGTGGCTTTAAGTTCCGTGGCGTTGTCACTGCGTACTGAGAGAAGTTTGGCACCGCTGTGAAGCTCTACGCTGAGTTTCCATTTCCGCAGAGCATCTGGTGCATCGGATCGTTGCTTCAAAGGAATGCACCATGTCTTTCTGGAGTGATTGTCAACTATCTCTAGAAAGTACGACTCGCTATCGAGGGACGATGGTAGTGGTCCACAGATGTCTATGGAAATGAGAGCCAGGATACTTGTCTTTCGATCGCTGACATTGTGTCCTCGTTTGTTGATGAACTTGGTGAGCGCACATACCTCACACACATCCTCGTGGCTGTCGTTGATGGGAATAGGTTTTTCCAGAGTGGTGACCTTATGAAGTTGACGAAGCTTTGCTGATCCGAGGTGAGCGAAACGACGATGCCACAGCTTGTATAACTTGAAGCTTTTGTCATTTGCGGAACTAAGTTGACCGTGGTCAACTTCGGCCTCGTTCTCATGATGAATCACGTCAGTGTGAGGCGCGGGATGGTCTAGGTTCATTGAACCGTCGAGGTTTATTGAACTATGCATCGCTGGAAATGCTGATGAGGCGTCACGCTGCATGGCTGATAGTAATGCAAATTCATCAAGACCGTTTGCAATTCTCTCTACTATGTAGACGCCTTCGCATTCTAGGGCCTCAATCATCTGCTTCCCTCGCTTGTCGTGCATGTACAGGCCTTTATCGTCAAAACTCCCTTGCAGGCCTTTCTCACACATTCTTCTTCCAGAAAGAAGATTCACCCCGAGCTTAGGAACATGAAGAACCGAAGACAGCTTGACTGAGTTTCCGTGACGATCCCGCATGACTGCTGTGCCACAGTGATTGGCATACAATTTCCCCCCTCCAACTTTGATGGTGCGCCTCTTAATGCGAATTAGAGGACCACTAAAAAGTCGAAGTTGATCAGTCATGTGTGAGGAGGCACCAGAATCTGCGACCCAGTCGGATTCAGGGATCTTACTGGCAATGTCCTTTGACAGAGCTGCAATATCCTCGCTCTCCTCGTCCTGGTCTTCCCCATCGTCGTCAGAAATTTCAGAGTAGTCGCTTTCCGCGTTGTAGGCTCTGTGTTTCTTGTGCTTGCCCTTCAGAAGCTCAGTGAGGGTTTGAAGATCATCAGCGCTCTTGTGCTTTGTTTTGCCTTTGCCTTTGCGTTCCTTCACAAGCTTTTGGGCTGCAGACAGATGAGGGCAATCGGCTAGGCGATGTTCGTCTCCACAGAGAAAACATTTTAGGAACCGTTGCGGCTGACGACGACGCGGTTGATCGCTGTCGGAGCTTGAGGGGGTTTTGCGACGATGACTGGTTTTGCGTTTGTCCTGCTCACGGCCAGTGCGCTCGCGTTCGTTCCCCCGCTTGGCCCATAGCGCAGCCTCTGTTGTCTTCAATTGTGCTTCCTTCTCTTGTAGCTTTTGAAGTCCCCTCTCAACGTCTGGCTTATCCTGCGCATCAATGGCGTCTCGAATGACTGTGTATTCATCTGGCAGCGATTGAAGTAAGGCTTGAAAGCGGCGTTCTGGCTTGGATAGACCGCTCATGTCTTTCTGTGTTGCGGCGATCTTTCGAGCCAACTTGGCGAGATGCAGATGGTCAGCCAGTAATGAGCTTTCGCGTCGACCTTTTGACTTCCGAAACCGAGAGATTGAATTCCGCTGGTGATGCTGGTGACGCTGCCGGGTGTATCCGAGCCAGACTTGCCTTCAATGACGGACCACAAGTCTTCCCCAATGAGCCATCTCTTCATAAGAGGAAACCATTGGTCGCAATTCTCGCGAGTGAGAATGGGGACGGGTCGCCGTTTGGCGAAGGAGTCGTCGAAGTCCATGGCGTGCGATATAGGCCCAGCTTGTTATTAGAATCGAAGAATAAAATAAAGATATTAGATAGGCTGACGAGTGAAGTAAAGAGGATTTAATCTCGTCAGTGGTGATGAAAGTTTATGCGTCCTCCGACGCGATCGAGTGTGTGTCTATTTGTCCGCTCCCTTGGGAACTCGTAGTAGACTGCCGACTTGATGTGAGTGCTTATTTACCTCCTCGTGAGATGCGTAGTAAGCTGCCGGATTCCACTGAACTCCTCTAAGTCAGTGTACTTATTTGTCTCCTCGTGAGACGCGTAGTAAGTGGCCGCTGGTTGCTCGTTTGAATAGGTCCCGTATCGAGTTGCCGGGCACCAATTGCTTAGAGTGTTCCGACCTAATTACGTTGGAAGCTTCTTGCTAACCGGGCTCATAACCTATTGAAAGGGTAGGGCGAACAGTATTACATTTGGTGGAATCTCTCTTGATTATTAAGAGAAGCTACAGACTGCTCTATCTATATACTGCCACGCATGGCAAAGCCGCGGCGCGCGGCTTTACCCCTAACGCTAGTCTAGGGAGAGCTGCTAGGAACAAGCCTGCCATCGCACTTCTTAATAGTATATAAAGATAGACTAACTATAGTTAATATCTAATAGTAAACGGGGTTATTTACTTTTTTCAACTTTACTAGTATATTAATATAGACTTCGCTATACTTTTATATATTTCGCTTAGTAATAGTATAATAGTAGAATATCTTCTACCTCCCTAATACTTTATTATTTCTTAATTACCTTAATAGGTTTCTAATTAATTAATCTATATAATTTAGAAACGTACCTATTTCTTAAGCCTTATACCTCTATATTAAAGGGTTTAAAGATAGATAACTTAGAGGAATTAAAAGAATAGGAATCTTATTAAAAAATAGATATAATATAAAAAGTAGAGTATTAAAATAACTTAATATATCCTATATATATATATATAAATATTATAAATATTATTACCTAGTAAGAATAAGTTTAAGTATAATAGTAAGGATACTTATAGATAGAAATACTTATTAAATAAATTATTATAAGAATAGATACCTAAAATATCTACTAATAAAATAATAAAACTAATAAAACTAATAAATCCTAGGAGTAAGTAAGTATTAATATAATTACTTAAATATAATATAAAAATATAAAGGGGATATAAAGATATATTACCTATTTAAATAATATATACTCTTATATAATAAGTACTAAAAGTATAAATAATAAAAGAAGATTATTATATTCCTTCCTTAATAAGGACAAGAGTAATCCGTCTTATAGTAGGAATAGTAGTAGAGATTAATATCCTAACCCCTAATAAATAGTATTTATATTTAGTAGAGTATAATATATATATATATATAACTATTATAATAATAGACTTAGGAGTAATAAGGAATTATTTTATAAGATCTAATGTAATTAATAGGCCTACTAACTTATAAAATAAGAGATTAATATAAATTATAAATAATTAATAAGATAAATCTATTATTAAGAGTAATAAATAAGGAAATAATCTTATTATTAATTATATTTTAATATTATTATAAGGAGCTTTCTCTTTATTTTATTAAAATAACTATATATTATATTATTCGAGAGATACCTTAGTTAAAGAAATATACTTTAGTAATAAGCTAGAAAATAGGAATACTTAAACTTAAAGAATTTTAAGATATATTTAATACTTACCTTATATAATAACAGATAAAAAGTTGAATTATAGATTAATTAAAGTATATATTATTTTATATCTAAATACGAATAGCTCTAAATTATAAAGGTCTAACTTAATAAATACTAATAAAAGTTAATAAAGTTAATAAGTTAAAGTTAAAGGGAAAGATAAACGTTTAAAATATTTATATAAGTATTAGAAATGAAAGTAACTCTTTATAAAGTAGATAAGAGTAAAAGCTCTACTTAAAAGTTAACTCTAGAATTATAAATTAAACTTAAATTAAGTAAGGATTTAATATTTAAATTAATCTATGCTTTATTAAAGAAGGAGCTTATAGTATTTTATAAGTATATTAATAAAACCCTTATAAAGGGATTTATTAAAAAAATTATTTATAAGTTATCTAATTATATTTATACTAAGAAAGATAGAAAATTATAGATATATATAAACTATTAAGAATTAAATAATATTGTAATTAAGAATTAATATCTATTACTTTATATTTAATAAGTTATAAGATAAACTTGTTATTATAATTTTTTTTACTACGTTAGATTTTAAAGGGGTATATAAATTAACTTAAATTATATTAGAAGATAAGTAGAAGATAGTATCTAAGACTTAATATATATATTATAAGTATTTAATTATCTTTTTAAATCTATTAATAATAACTTATTAAGTACTTATTAATAATATCTTAAGAGTATACCTAGATTTAATAATAATTCTATACCTTAATAATGTATTAATTTACTCTAAGAATAAAGATAAATAAATTTAATATATATAAGATATACTTACTTACTTATTACTTATTAAATTACTCTTGAAAATAGAAAAGTATAAATTTTACTAAGATTTGATAAAATTCCTAATATTTATAATTTTAATAAAATTTAAATTATATTAGAATAGCAAGAATTATATAACCTTTCAAAAGTTTAAAGCTTTTTAGGAAGGAGACCTAGTATTATAACTAAAAGTTATAATATATTATACGGGCTATTACTATAGCCTTAATTATACTAATATTAATAGTAGTACTATTATATTAACTACAGACCTTAGTAGTAGTAGTAGTAGTAGTAGTAGTAGTAGCAGCGCTACTATATCTATTATAAAGGCTAGTAGTAGTAGTTATAAAGTTATTATAACTATTATATTAACTTAGTATAACCTTCCTATATCTATATCATAGTTTTAGTTTCCCTTAGATAGGAGCTTTATATTTAACTTATATTACTATCTTAATAATAGCTACTAGATACCAAATATAATATTTTTAATTTAATTTAATTTAATATAAAGCCTTCTACCTCTTAATCCTTAATACTCTTCTCTATCTATAAGTAAATACACCGAGGTATCTCTTATAAACGAAAGGGATCGTAATAACTAGGGTTAATAATTATACTTCCTAGGCCTTCTAATAAGTTTTCCTCTAGTAATTTAATTATTAACTATTAGACAATTACTAACTCTAGGTTATTACTAGTATATTAGCTAGTACTACCCTAGTAGAGTCTAGCTTATAGATCGCTTATTTTTTATTAAGATATAACTTACTAATATATATTAGGCTAGTAATTAACGGGTAAATTATAAGTTATTATTAATTAGACTTATAACAGTTAACTAGCTATAAACTATTAAAAAAAGCTACTCTTCCTACTATAAAGTTAAATTATTAATAAACTCTCTATAGTATTAAGAGGTTAATAATATTTAGTAAAGTCTCTTAAAATAGGGCCTCTATTACTAAGGCTTAACTCTCCTTTAAAATAGTTACTTAGTAAGTATTAGGATGCAAGTCATATGGATATGGTGAACGAGGATACTAAAGCTAGGGAGCGAGTATATACAGCTAGCTGGCAGATATTAGGAGGGCTAAGGCACTAGGCCCGACTAGGGGTAGCCTCACTCGTAACATTACCCCCCCCCCTGTAGAAAGCATAGTCCCTATACTATTAAAACCGTAGTAATTGTCCTAGAAAACATAGCCTCCTTGCTATTAAAACCGTAGCAATTGTCCTAGAAAACATAGCCTCCTTGCTATTAAAACCGTAGCAATTAGCCTAGCTATAAGCTGTGAAAACATAGCCTCTATGCTATTAAAACCGTAGTAATTAGCTATGCCTTATTTAATAGTCCAGTCCATGCTTCAGCTCCTATGCTCCAGCTCCTATACTCCAGCTCCTATCTAATATAGGTGCACCCGGTGTACTAGCTGTAGGTAATACCATGGCTGCTACGGAGCCGGTACGCTGGTATATAGGTAGGTAGGAAGGTAGGGAGGAATGACGTTGCCGTTGTAGCAGGCTTACTATTTAACTATTTATTTATTACCGTTATAGCAGGCTTACTATTTAACTGTTTATTACCATTATAGCAGGCTCACTTTGTATACCCCATTTACATATAGTCATGCCATACCCCCCGCCTTAGTTCGGACTTAGGCCACGTCTCACGCGTCTTTACATGCAGTTGTCCTATACCTAGCCTTAGTCTTACGGCGGACTCCGGCCACGTCGTATGCGTCCGGCTATATACTAGCACAGTTATTTATCCTCGACTATCCCCCGAGGTCTTCCAGATTTACCGTATGCCTTAGGTGTGCTGGTAGTAGTCCGTATGTCTTAGGCCCTGCCGGGGTAGGTGTCTAACACTAAGAGCGTAATTCCTTCTACTTCTCAAGTAGTTTCTTTAGGCTCGTGTACTTCGTACGAGCGGAGTGAGGAGGGGACCTATATTATAGGGTTGACGGAGCTTTAGTATAATATTAGGATATATATAGAGCAAGTTATATAGATATAGTAAACGAGGATACTAAAGCTAGGGAGCGAGTATATACAGCTAGCTAGCAGATATTAGGAGGGTTAAGGCACTAGGCCTAACTAGGGGTAGCCTTACTCGTAATAGTAAGCGTCTTAATATTCCTTTTATTAGAGCTACTTCTAGTCTTTTATCTTTATTAAGATATTATTAATATCTTAAAACCCCTTAATATCCTTTACTAGCTTATATTAATAGGCCTTTTATTAAGTACCTATTACTACTTAGTTATACCTAATAAATATAAGTATTAATTAGGTTATTATATTAAATACTATTTTATATTTTATAAAAGTTACGCCCTAAGCTAAACCTATTAAGTACTTAAATATTTAAAATTAAATAGTAGCCCTTACCTTATTCTAAGTAATATGTAAGCTTTAATAGAGTTTTATATTAATATATAACCTTAAGACTTATATACTTTTATTATTAAACTACTTTATATATTACTTAATTAATAGTTTATTAAAGAATATAAGAAAGATTAATAAAATTAAAGAGCCTTAAAAGATACTTATTATTACTTCTTCTATTTAATTAATTTTTATCCCTATTATATTAGATATTATCCTTCTTTAAAAGAAGCTTATAACCTAGTTAATAATTATTATTAAGATTCCTATTACTTTAAAGTTATAAAATAACCTCCTATATAATATATTATTAAAAGTTTCTATTATATCTAATAATAATAGGCTTATATTATTCTCCTTCCCCTAATTTTATATTATATAAATTAAGTTTATTATAATTTTAAAGGCTATTTCTATTAACTTACCCTTCTTCATTTTTATTTATTATTCTAAGAGCAGCTTATAATATTCTACTAGACTACTAAGGCGCTTAAATACTATATCTTAAAAGCCCTTCCTAGTATATTAAATAGCGCTATTAAATAGTAAGCTTTTAATCTTAAAATAATCTAGTTTTATTATCTTTTTAAGATAATTATACTTACTTTTTAAAATCTCTTAAAATAGTAGCCGCTATATAAGTAGGCTTAGAAGAGCTTTAAAACTGCTCTAATCATATAAATTAATATCTCTTAGGTTAACTTAAGATAAGGGGGGGAAGAGGATTTTTTTAAGTATATTCAATCTTCCTTATCTTTAAGGGCGGAGAATTATAAGAGCTGTTTAAGGATTATACTCCTTTCTCTTCTTTATTATATTAGCTTTTAAATACTTATCTTTTTTAGTAATATAATATATATTACCTCCTAGTAATATAATATATAAGTCCTTTTTAATATTAAAATCTTTTCTCTATCTACCTCTTAAAGTCTCTCCTATATTATAGCTATTTAATAATATTTATAATCCCTTAAAGCCTCTTTAAAGACCTTTATTACCCTTATATAAATTATTATCTAATATAACTTTAAGCCTTTAAAGGGCCTAATATAAGGGATAATATCATTTATAATTCTTTAAAGTATTATAATTAATTTATTTATATATATATATTAATTTTTATATATAACTTTAATAGGTATTAATTTAAGACTTTAATTAAGATAGTTATTTATATATTAATATCCCTTTTTAACTTTTTAAAATTAGCCTTTTTTTAACTTATTTCTTATAAGCCTTTAACTCCTCTTATAATTACTTTAGAGATATATATATTAAGTGGTAACTTAATTTAAAATTAAGTTTCTACTTAACCGTATACCCTAATATTATATTATACGCGCTATTAATTAGGAATAATAAGTTAGATATACTTTATATTCCATAGCTCTATTATAGTATTAAGCTTTAAAGTATATTAAATATTATTCCTTATTATTCTATTACTTTTAATAACTTATCTACTATTATATAGAATAGACTCCTATTTATAAATAGGTAGTTAATAACCTTATTAAGGCATTTAATTATAATAGCTTTATAATCTTTAAGGAGGTAACTAATCTAAAAGAGATATATAAAATACTAAGCCTATTATATATATAAAAATCAATACCCTATAATTATTAAAACCTTTAAGCCTTAGTAATACTACTAATTAATTACTATTAAATAATATTACCTAATAGTAATACTATTAGCTATTATTTTAATATGCTTAAGGATTCTCTAGGTATATATAATATAACTTATAACTTTATTAGTTTATTAATAAGGCTATTATACCTTGAATAATAAAAGGTAATATTTTATAATTATAATATTCTAGGGTATTCCTAAGGTTAACCTTCTAGGAGATAATTACTCTAAATTTTATAATAATATTATCCCTTCTAATATTAATTAATACTTTATTAATTAAGTTCTTAATTATCTTAACTATTATCTTTATTATTACTATAATTATTCTAGGCTACCCTATTAATAGTTATAAGGATATAAGCTTTAAGGTAGCGCTAATATTAAAATTAAGTACTATTAAATACTATGATATTAGCTTACTCTCTACCCTTAGTCTTATAGTATTTTATCCCTTTTAATTATTAATTAAATAATAAATTTTTAACTAAGTCCTTAATTACATATTATTACTAATATTATATTACTCTAGGCTACTTAATTAAAGGTTTTAGGAATACTAGTTTAAAGGTAGTACTAGAACTGTAATTAAATACTATAATATAAGCTAATTTCTAAGGTATCTACCCTAAAATAGTATTATAATAATACTAATATTATACCTATAACTACTTACTAAGCTATTATTACCTTATTAAGCCTAGAGGATAAGTCTTATTAGTAGCTATTAATAGTTACCCTCTTATAATATATCTAACTATATTCTAGTATAATTCTAGTATATATAACTTTACCCTAAAATCAAAAACTTGAATAACTATATTTTTATAAAAAATAGAATTTTAGGTAAAAGAGTAATATATTAAAGGTCTATTCTAAGTAACTAATTATTTTTGATTTTTGATTTAATATAGTAATTTTTAGATATATTAGAGCTTACTCCTACTACCTAATATTAGATTTTTTTACTTATTAATTCTTAAGACTTCTATTACTCTTAGTAAGGAAGATTTACTAAGATAACTAAGTATATAGTCTTAGTATATATAGATAAGTACTCTTATAGTCTTAGATAAATTAGTTAAGTATTCCACTCCTACTATTTTAATATATATTACCTACTTAAATAGCCTTAGAGTTAATATTCTTTAAGCTTGATATTATTAAAGATATTTCTAATTCTAATAGCCCTAGTCTTAATATTACCTATTATAATAGTCTTAAAGATAATACTATAAATTCTTTTACCCTTAATATTAATATTACTTATTATAATAGCCTTAATATCAGGATTATTTAATATATATTTTATTATTATAGTTTTAATACTAATATTACCTATTATACTAACTTTAAAGTTAATGTTATTAAGTTAGGGGAGGTAGACAGCGACAGATACTCCTAATACTAACGCTTGAAAAAGAGGTATAGGCACTTCGTGTCCTAGGATTCAAGGAATGGCGCGAGGCGGCGACAGCCGTAAGAAGAAGGAAAGACTAGGTAGACGCCGTCGGAGATGTCGAGGAGTACCAGGATACCAAGGTCATCGACCAGAAGGTGAGGGACTGGGCCCGCCAATCATGGCTAGATAGATGGGAGGGCTACAAGGCGACGATCCCCGTATTAGCCACTAACCTAGTATAAGAAGGGGACCTATTCGGAGATTAACTCAGCTACTACGGCCAGCTAAGGAAGGCTGAGAGCTCCATGGCGATATAGCTAAGAAGTGGTAAAATCACGAGTTCTTATACCGAATAAAGGTACCTATAGCTCGCAGCGCCAGCTGCTAGTATAAATAGAGGAAACAGAACGTGTAATTAATAGGAAGCTTAGTATTAAATATATTAAATAAGGGTATTCTAGCTTATTAATAGTATTCTACTATATTTTCAACTATTTATAAGGTATTAAAAAGGTAAACAAGCCTAATAATAAGGTAGTAGACTAATAGTAACGATTCGGGTTTTATATACGCGGCTTTTATTATAGTACTATAATTCAACTTATATATAAGTTTAGTAGTAAGTAGTTTTATATTTCTTAAATATAATAGTAATTAGAACTATATAATTAGGCTTCTTAGATACTTAAGAGATATACCTCTTAATTAATATAGAGTTTATTAAGATACCTAGTTTAAAGGTTATTATAGAAGGCTTTATAGAATATCTATCTTATATTTATTAGAACAAGCGGAGTTAGTAGAATAAGTTGATATATATAACTTTAGGAAAATACTAATATAGACCTAAGGTATACGTATAGTAGCGCGGTAGATAATTAAGACGGGATATCTAAGCTAGTTCTCTCTTACTAAGGAATAGCTAGCATAATCTAAACTACTACTAGGATCTAGCGAGATACCTAGGCTAGTAAAGAAGAGGAAGAGGAAGAAAAGGAAGAAGCTACCGCCCGGAGGGCGACGAGTATTAAACCCTAACAAGCTTACGATAAAACGGCCGACAGGCCTATAAGATAGGTAGACAAAGTCGGAGAAGTAGAAGTAGAAGGTAAACTAATAACTAAAATGGGTTTCTCTAGTAAGTAGTAGGCGCTAATAGCAGCCCTACTAGGAAGGTATACGCGGAACTCCCTGATTAGTAAAGTGGTTTTACTAGAGTAAGTATATAAATTAATTAATCAACTAATTAATATTTAATAGAATTTACCTATTTTTTAAATTATTAGTAGATTATTAATAGTATTATAATAATATTTAGGTAGACATTTACTATCCTCTTTATTAAATATTAATATTAATTATTATTAATACCTATTATTAATAATAATAGTTAGTTAATAGTCTATTAAGGAAGAGATATCTTAATAATAATATCTTAGTCTTATTAAGACTAATTATATATTAATAAATAGTTAATCTTATCTACTATTATAAATAGTAAAGTATATTATAAATTAAGGGTTTTATTATTAATCTAAAACTACAGAAGTTTAATACTAAGTTTAAATCTAAATATCTTAAAGTAGGAATAATATTATTAGTTAAATTAGCCTACTCCTACTTTAATATAATATAAAGTAGAATAACCTTAATAAGGACTTTAATAACCCTTTTAAAAGAGGAAAAGAGTATTTTAAATCTTAGAATAGATATTTTTAATATTATCTTTATAAATAGTATAATATAAAGAGACTTATATATATAAAAAATAAAGATTATTATTTTATAACTAAGTTATAATGCCTTACTTATTAACTCTAGTATTGTTTTAAATATTTTAAAGAGGTATTAAGGTAAATTAGAGCTGTCTTTATAAAAATAACCTATTAAGTAGCCTAAAGATATAAAACTAGTTAATAAAAATTAAGTCCTCTTTCTTTTTATCTATTATTATAAGAGTATAAACCTTATTAACTTTAAATAGGTAGTAGGTATTATTAATAATTTTAATAAGCTAGCTATTATCTTTTAAATAATTAAGTAAATTATATTTAATATAACTTATATAAGAGGGTATTAAATAAAATAAATAAGTATATTACTATTTATAGTAGTAGGTTAAATAAGTTGTTAATAAGTAGTTAACTACCTATTAATAGATTATTTACTATAATATAACTAAAATGTTATTATTAAGATATCTTTTTAATAAATAAGCTTATAATATAATAATCCATATTAATATCTCATTAATAGGATAGTAAAAATCTATTAAGATATAACTATAATATTATAAATAGTCTATTAATAATTTAGAAAATTATTAAATTCTAATTAATATAAGAAAGATATTATTAGAGGCCTTTAACGTAGAATAGTAAAGGAGATAGTAAATAGAGCGGGTTATACTAGTAACTAGGCGTATAAGTTAAGAGAGAGATAGACTAAAGAAGGGGGTAGATAAGGTACCTAGTAGGGAGTATTATAATAAAGAAGGGAGTAATAAGGTAAGTAAAGGAGATAGTATAATAGTATATTAGTTAATAGAGAGTAATAAGATAGAGGGTTTAATAAATAATAAAGAATATAAGTTATATAAGCTCCTTAAATTAATATAGAGTATAAAGTAGAGATTAGTAAGTAAAACATTATTGCAATTCTACTAGAGTATAATACGCTAGTTGTACGCTTATATTAATTATAATATCAAAGGACGTATTAGTAAGATAGAAGCTAGGACAAAAGTAGTAATATTATTAATAATATCAAAGAAATAAATAGCTAAATAAAAATTATATGATATATATTATTAAAGTTATAAATACTCTTAACTTAATATATAAGAGAATACTAGGAGGGTTAAATAGGTTATAATAAGGCTTAATAATATAAAAGAGAAATAATAAATATTAGGGATCATACTCTTATAAATAATATAAATATTTTATACTACTAGGGATATAATAAACTCTATTATTATAATATTAGAAGTAGGGATAGGTAATACTATACTCTAGATAGTTATAATAGAGATAAAGGAAGAGCTAGAAAAGATAGCGGGATAGTTTATAAAAGTATACCTATCAAGATAGATACTCTAGTAAATATTATAGTAATAATCTATGTAGTAAGGCTAGTAAAAATAGAAAATAAAGATATAGAGGTAGTAATAAAGGAGTTAAAAGTAGCTAATAAATAATTATACCTTTAATTAAAAATGGTTAAAATTAAATAGGTAGCTTTTATATATAACTTAAATATAATAGATATTAAGAAAAAGTTCTCCTTACTAATTATTAAGGTTATTAAATCTAAGATAATAAATAAGTTAATAGATAAAAGATTTATAATAAAGAGTATACTCCTCTTTTATATTAGATAGGAAGAAGATATAACGCCTAGGTAATACTTTAACTATTAAAAATATAAATATCTTAGAAGAGTATATAAGTACTTAATAATATATAATATATATACTAGGAACTACTTATTAATAATTATATAAATAGCTTAGATACTAATAAGTAATACGCGGTTTATAAGGTGAAATACCTTATATAAGTTAGAAGATACCTGATTAAGGTAGAAGGAGGTAGAAAAGATAAAGGCTAAGCTAGGAGTAAAGCTAAAATATATTAAAATACTAAAAAGAAAGGTAGTATAGGTTATTATAAAATAAAAGCTTTAAAAAGGCGCTTAATAAGGATAAGGAATATATAATAATTAGGGGTTTTAACTTATACTACTTGTAATAAAATAACCTAGATAGGTATATATATTATATAATAATAGATAAGTTATTAAAGATAATAAAGTAGAAGGGAGTAAAGCTTATTATACTCTAGGACTTATTAATATAATAGAGCTAGGGAATATAAACTATCGTTAACTTTTTATTCCTAATTAAAGGCGCGTATAATATAATATCTAAGTATAAAATTAGATACGAGTTTAACTTTAAATTTAACTACCTCCTAGTATATATATAATTCTAGAGTAGGTATAAGAGAAGTTAAGGCCTTATAAGAAGTAGGCTTAAAAGGAAGCTAACTTTAAAGAGATAAAACGGGATATTAATATATAAATAATTATCTTAATTAATATCTAAAACTAATATTTACTAAATTTATATATAAAGATAGATATATATATAAAAGTAAATTATAATACTTTAAGAAATTATAGATGATATTATTATTATTATAAGACCCTTTAAAGGCTTAATATTATATTAAATAATAGAATATATAAGAAAAATTAAAGCCTGTAATAACGCTTTAAAAGATTATAGATATTTATAAATAATTAATATTAAAGAGAGATTTTAAGAGTTAGATAAAAATAAAGACTTAATATTAAAAGAACTTATGTATTAGTTTTTTTAAAAGTAGTATATATAATATTATTAAAAACGATAGATACTTAGAAATTTATATAATAAAGAAGAGATAGGAATATAATCCTTAAAGAACTCTTATAATTCTCTACCCTTAAAGATAAAGAAGGTAGAAATGTAGTTATACTTACGCAGATCCTTTCCTCCCCCCTTACCTTAAAGCTTAAAGAGGTCTAGAAAGTAATTTAAATCTTAATTATAAATAAGGCCTTAGGGCTATTAAGCCTTTTAAATATGGTTTATAAGTCTTATATAGAAACTTAATTAAGGCAGTAATAAGGCTTTTTTAAGCCTACTTAAATAATAGTTACTACTTAAAGAGCTTCAAGGAAGAAAATACGGTTATATTAAAAAAGTTAGAGAAATTTATTATTTAAAATTAAAGGTATATTACCTAATAATACTATTTAATATATTAAGAAACGCTCTAAATATAGTAACTTCTAAGTACTTTAATAGGCTAATAAAATATTATAAGCTCCTCTTAAAATAATAAATATAAGTAAGAAAGTGTAGGTTAATAGAAATAACCTTTTGAATTTTAATAACCTTAATTTATATAATATAAAATTAAGGGAAGAAAAGTATAATAAGCTTATTATTATTAAGTATTATTAGAGCTTTTAATAATATTTTATATAAAGAAATAGTTTATAACCTTAAAGTAAAAGAAATCTTAATAGTAATTATAACTTAGATTATAAGTTTCCTTTAAGAAAGGGTAATATTCATTATAATAAAGATAAGAATCAATTAAATAAAGGAAGTGTAGATAGAAATTTCTTAAAGCTCTTTAATCTTATTAATCTTCTTCCTATTCTTTAATAAGTTATTACTTAAAAAGTATATATAAATTAAACTTCGTATATAAATAAGAGGCTTTATTAATATTATTTACCTATTAATATTTAATATATAATAGATTTATTAAAGTAAATTTTAATTAATTAAAAGAGGCTTATTAAATATATTGAAAATATATAAGAACATATAATATAATATTTATATTATAAGGATATAAACTATTTTACCTCTTAAAAATATTAAATTTCTTAAATATATTAAAGATAATATAATTTAGTAGTATAAAAATTATATTAATTATAAATATATAGATCCTAAGATTATATATTAACTTAAAATTCTATTAAGGCTTATATATTATTTAAATCAAGCTAAGGGTTACTACTTAATTCTAGGTACTTAAGTATTTAATAAGCTTAACTTAGAGTATAACCTTTATAAAGAGTAAAGTATTTAATAATTTAATAATTTAATAAATATAAATATTTATAATATTTATATAATATTACTTAAAGGGAATAGTTAGTGTAATAAAATCTTATATATAAATATTATTAATAATATAAAATAATTACTTAAGATTAACTATTAACGCGTATAAGGTAATATTAATATTAATATTAAAAGTAGAGGTATTAAATTCTCTAATTTAAGTATAATTTTATAACTTAATAATAAGATATTAAGTACTTTATAATACTTATATAAATATAATAAAAAGATATAAAAAGATATAAAAAGATATAAAAAGATTAAATATTAATTAAAAGGGAAGTATAATAAAATTAAGTATTGTAAGTTAAAACTAAATAATATTATGTAAGAGATTAAAAGCTTATTAATATAATTTAATAAAAAAAATATTAAAGGATTTTAAAATATAAACAATATTTCAATTAAGATTAAAGATTAAAGATTAAAAATAGCTTTAATAAGAAGAATAATAAGAAGCTTATTAAAAAATAATCTTTTAAAAAAAGCTAGATAATACTAAATACTAGTATTTAGTATTTAAGTAATAGGTCAACCTAAGTATTTAGTTAGTACTAATTCTTAGTATTAAAACCTTACTTAATAGTTAGTCTAATAGTTTTATAAAATAGGTATATATTATAAAATAGGGATAAGCTAGGCTAAATTATAAGAAAGTAGTAATATAGTCTCTATAAACTAAAATATAGAGTAGTAATTAAATATAGGAAAGTAATAAGCTAGACTTATAAAATTAAGTATTTATTAGGTATTCTAAAATAGTAGTTAGTAATAGTTAATCTAAAATTTATAAAGCAGATATTAAGTATTACTAATAAAAAGTAAGATTAATCAATTATTATTATCCTTATTATAAAACTATCTCTTTTTCTTATTTTATGCTTTTATCTTATTATTATCTTAATACTCTTATATATAAGAAAATATAAGGAATAGAAAAGCCCTTATATTAAATATCTTATTATCTTTTCCTACTATCTCTTTAAATATATATATACTAGTTATATATTAATATCCCTATTTAATTATTAAAGCTACCTACCTACTTTATAAATCTCCTAATATTATCTTATATATTTAAGATGATCTAATCTTTACTACTTAATATTAGCTAGCTAGTACCTAACTTACTACCTACTAAGTAGATCCTTAGTATTAGTATAATAGTCCTAAGGATAGGAATTAGAGATAGATATGATAATAGAGATTATAGCTAGAATTTAAGATAATTTAATAGACTTTTAATAAGATTTTATCTTTTATAAAGTTATAAATATCAATATTTATTAAGATTAAGATTAAGTAGATCTAGAATCTCTACTTATACCAGTAATAAGTTAATTAGACTACTACTAGAATAGTAGTCTTAATACTAATATAAGCTATCTAGTCTCTAACTTTTAAGTAGCAAGTATAGTATAAGGTATATTAGAAAGAAGGGGAAAATAGCCTTTAATACCTATATTATTAATAATAAAAAGTTTAAGACCTAATATAAGTATAATAGAATACCTATAAGGGTTAAAGTATTCCTATTTTATAAAGCTTTAAATAATAAAATTAGATATAACTCTATTAGATACTATTATATATAGAATATTAATAGGATTAAAATTAAGTATTATATTTATATAAGTTAGCCTCTTCTATATATAAAGATAAAAATATTATTTTATAATAATAGCCTTTAATATTAAAGCTTTTAAGAGTAAACTCTAGTTTAAAGATTATTAATATTATTAATACCTTTAAAGTCTTTTTTAGGAGCTAATATAATCTTTATTATATATTCTTTAAGTAAATAGAGGATAGTATTTATAATATAGTCCTAATAGCTATATATTAAAGTAGCTAGGTATTTTTACCTACTATTAAGATAAATAATATTATTAAACTTCTTAACTTATTATATTATAAGATATCTTTAAATCTTAATTAATTAAAGAGTATTAATAATATTTACAAAATAATATCTATAATTAGCTTCTAGGAAGTTATATATAATTATACTAATGTAGAAAGAAAGCTTATTACTACTTTCTATCTTTTAATTAAAATTAAATTAAGAGGTAAAATAGTATATTAAAATAATATTTATACTACTACTCTACTTAAAGATATAATAACTAGGTAGAAATACTTTATCTAATAAAATTTATATATAATTATATTAGGTAAGCTAGTACTAATATATATTTATATAAGGTACTTTATAAGTACTTACTAGAGTTAAATATAAAACTTTAAAAGCTATTATTAAGAAAGATCTTATTATTCTTATTATTAATAAGGGAAAGGATTGAAATCCTTAAAAGGTTAAAAAAGGTTTAAAGTATTACGTATATAAGATATAAAATATATAAGTAAGATATATAAGTAAGTAGAGTTTATAAAAAAAGCATTACAATATAATATAAATAATTATATCTTATTAAATAAAAGAATAATTAAATTATTTATTTTAATATTACTTAAAGCCTTTTAAAGTCTTTAAATATATTAATAATGAAGTATATAAGTTATAACTACTTATTATCTTTTATATATATAATATCTTTTATATCTCCCTTATAAAATTATATAAAAGTAATAATATAAGTATTATTACTGCCTTATAAATAGAGCTTATAAGAAAAGAGAATAAATAAGAGCTTAAATTATTCTTAATAATAAGTAAGATCTCTTATAATAGGTTATAATAGTTTATAAAGTAGAAGGGTTAATATTATAATAATAATCAATAATTATAGAAATACGACTTAACTCATTAATAAGGTAAAAAAGAAGAATTAATTTTAATCTCTAAAGAAATAGCTCTTAAGAGTATTAAGGAAAAGACTAAGGTAGTCTTAATCTTTTAAGTTAAGTAATAAGAAGCGATAGCTTAAATAATTCTATAAAAAGTAATATATAAGAGTTATATAAAGACTTTATAAAGTATATACTTAAAAATAGAGATTAATACCTTAACTAAAAATAAGCTCTAATATTTATTTAATTAAAATAGAAAATTAATATATATTAAGGTTATTAAAGGTTTTAATAAAAAGGATACTAAAGCTATTAAAAGCTTATATAAGAAGGATATTACAATAAATAATAAATAAAGTACTACTATTAATAAAAAACCTAATAAGATTGTACTTAGTAAGAATTATATTAAAATTATAATTATAATATAAATATAATATTCTTATTATCTAGAAATCTTAGAAGTATATAAAAAAATTAAACTTATTACCCTACTTATATTACCTTATAAAAATGTTTATAATTATAAAGGTTTATACTTATATTAATATTAAGAACTTAATAGATAAGTATATTAAGGCTTATAATAATACTTAATAATAATAAGCCTTAAGGTATAAAATATATATTAAGAACCTTTTTATATTTATAATATTTATAATACTTTATATTCTTAAAGATATAAGGTCTACTCTTAAAGGATAAGGATTAAAAATATTTAAAATTATATATAAATCTTATATTTAAATGTCTTTTATCTAATAATTATAAAGAATACTTATAATAAATATTTAATAATAAGAGACTTAAAGCCTTACTATATAACTTAAATTAACCTAGAGAAATATTATTATATAAAGGTAAATAAAGAAATCAGGATTATTAATAAAATTAATCTTATACTTTTAATACTTAAAAGTCTTTTAACCTTTAAGTAAAAGAGATATAATAAAGTTATAATAATTAATTTTATATAAAAATAACTTCTTCCTCTAGAATAATAAATTAAATTAATTAACTTAGAAGGTTTAGATTTAATATAAAGGGAATTCTTAAAAACTATTAATTTATCCTTATTAATTATTTAAATAAGGTTATAAATAAAGGGATATATATTTAATCTTCCTTAAGTTCTTTTATAAATCTTTAAGTACTTTTATATATCTTCTATCTTTTTATAAGGCGGGAAATTTCTTATTTATAATTTATTATAACTTAATACTACTAGGTATAATAAAATAAGTAAGGTAGGTATAACTTTAGATTTAAATTCTTTTATTAAAGTAGTATTAAGTATTAATTAAGAGAATTAAGATACCTAGTAAAATTATAATAATTAACTTAATAATTTTGCTATAAACGTATCTAATTTAAGAGGCGTAATTTTTAATAGTAGGCCGGCGAGTTATTAGCTTTAATTATATCTCTAATACTTATTATAAATTAAAGGTTAATAATAAAAGCTAATATTATAAATTATATTAGATCTTAAATTATATTAAAATTTTATAATTATATTAAATTTATTCTTTATAAAGATAAATAAAAGATATATATAAAGGGAAAGTAGGCTATTTTTAAGCCTAAATATAAAATCCTTATTAAGTAAGAAGGTATAATATATAATAATTTAAACTTTTAAATAAGGCGAAATAGTTATAATATACTTTATATAAAGAGCCTATTTAATATTTTCCTTATATTTTTAATTTTAATTTTAATATTAATCTCGACCTTATTACTTAATATAAAAGTAGTAAGTTTAAAGGTAATAATATTAATATTAATTAATATTTTAGTATTTAACTTATTAATAAGATAGAATTTATAAGGCGTAATTATTATATTAATATCTTTATTATCCTCTTGATATTTTATTAGGAAGTATATAAACCTAAGGCTATAAATAATAATACATGTCACGGGTACACGAAGAGGTATTCAAGAAAAACTATATTAATATAAGTCCTATAGCTATATCCTTCTCAAAGCAGTATCCGCGTGCTCGCTACTATTTCCAAAAATCTATATCATCGTCAGACTCTCCCTTACGAGCTTTACTAGAGCCATTAGGGACTGTATCGCGCTCCCTTTTCCGTTATCCTGTCGTTGCATCTTTAAATCAACTCTACCGAATATATTAGGGGGCTTGTAATCCTTAAGGCCGAGTCCGGGGTACTATAGACTACCGTAAGTAATACTTACTAGAAGGTGAATCGCAGTAACTAACCATCTTGCCTGTTCGGCCTAATCCCGTAGGATCGCCTATGTCGTAGGAAAGGGAAAACAGTAGAGTGATTCGCTAGAAGGCAGGCGACGAATCTTGTATATGTACCACGCATAGACCAGAAGCGCCCAGCTCGACTATATGTAATCTAGGTGTGTAGGCTTACTACAGGAGATCATAGCTTAATGAAGAAGGTGAGACAAGTAAGCTATTATGGAGTCTACTACATTATAGATTCTTTAGTCGTCGCACGTACGACTCCTATCTAGGCAGCTTCGGTCTGGGTAGTTACCGAATATTATTAGTTCCGTGCACGCATACGCTGGCTCGTTCTCTATACGACATCGTTTCCAGTTTTTGTTCCCTATCGTCTTTCAAGGTCGCCTACATCTGTCGAACATTTAAATATACTCTTTGGATATCGTCCTCGTGCAGCTCTGTCTCTATAACTAGCGTATTCGAGCTTGGATGCTTCACTGCTATCTTAGATTCTGGCTCTGGTTTCGACACGTTGGTGAGGCTCTAATACTTCCCTTAGTTCGCCCTGCGCTTAATCGGTTCTCGCACCTCTAGTAATCTATATTAAGTATAACATGGCTCAAAATTACTTAGTCCTAAGGATAACGAAGTCTGCGAATAGAAGGCGTAGTCTTCTATAACTTCTATCTGTCTAACTCTAGTGTCTAACACGGTATTAAAGGGGTTATAAAGGGTTTAGGCGAGCTTGCGTTAATTAATAGAAGAATCTCGCTTAAGCCGGTCCCAGGTCCATATAGAAGGCTCCAATCATATTAGCCAAGCGATAACGACATCGTTCTATAGACCTGCGGAGCTAGAAGATTTCTATAAAAGGTTTCTCGGCGGCTAATATTAAACGTACGGAACGATAGTTATTAATAGACAGGTAGTAGTGTAGATAGCTGGAATTTTGCGGAGGAGAAAACATTTCGGAAATCGAGCGCTAAAGACGGATTACCATGAGATTACTACACTATTTAGGGAGAGCTCGAGAGAAAGAATTGTGGCGTTGACGCGCTATATTAGTAAATAAATTCGGATGCTAGGAAAGCTCGTCTGTCGAAGCGATCTCTATATCGGAACCAGTAATGCCTATCGAGGGAAGATAGTAGTAGTAACTTCGATTAGCGAACGTCCGTAGTGTAAGCCAGTAACCTCCAAGACCCTGTTAATTATTATGGCGCCGCAAGCCTAGCAGGAAAAACCTTCGTGGGTTTTTCCCGTTTCCTGACACTTAAATGTAAGACGGTTTGACAGGTCAGGATCGAACAGCCTATCCCCATCGATCGATATCAAAGACTACCTTCGCTATAGCTTAGCCGAACCTCCTTTGCGCCTCGTCTCCGTCTTACTTAGCTCCTCTATCCGAGACTTCTATTAGACGTAATAAAGAGGCGCAGATGAATATGCCTTAGACAGTAGCCTAGCGGCTCAGCCATGTCAACTCTCATCCTCTCTCGACCTTCGATGCTGGCGAGGCGTAACGCGAGTACGGGCTAGGTAAGGAGTAGGATCAGGATGCCTTAAAACATGAGGTTTGTTTAGCTTTAGGGTGGAAGAGCTCTTAGCGGCTGTCTCTCAGCCCGATACTTAGGCGTAAGTGAGACCGTAAGAGGTTCTTTGCCTGCGCTATGGCTTAGACATAGCTGCATAATATATCCATATTCGTTCCGGATATACGTTATATATAGTAATCGAAGTCTGCCTTAGCTACCGGTCCCTTTTATGGACTAATGTGTATATATAACCTGTTAGTCCTCTCTGCATCTTGGCTTTTATCGAAAAATCTCATCTATTAAAAGTCTTTTTAGATCAACGACTTAGTTTTATCGCTCTTAAACTTACCATATATATTCCACTTATATCCTCTACATATTTTACGTCGTATAAGCAGCCACTATGGGTGTAAGTTATACTAAGAGGGACATGATTCCTACTAAAGAGACTGCAGATTCAGCTATACAGTCACCGCCTACGTATAGCTCTGTAGAAGTCGGCGGGCTCGTCTCTACTAGGAACAAGGATTTCGACGATATCGTGAGCAAGTGCCACGCCCTGCTCTGGGAGTGTATCTGGGAGAAAAGGTTGGAGAAATGCTTTACTCATGAAGAGGTCATGGAGAAGGCGCGAATGGGGCTAGAACTCGTCCGTCTCATTATAATAGAGTGGCCGAGGTACCCTCGCGCCTTCGCTATTAATTTAATTGTTATTACTATTACCGACTGGGCCTTATTCGCGAGTATATATCTCAAAGCCTTTCCAAATACGTAAACAGCAGATGGCGACTCCTAATACTCTTATAGACGACAGCGCCTCTATAGAGAATAAGAAAGGTCGCATCGAACAACTTCGTGAGATAGGTAGGAGGCTTGCCCTGATTAGCGGACTTTACGACGATAACGGCTATTAAATGAGGGCATTTATAACGGATCTCTCGGGTGTTCAGAGAGAAGGAGGTTCCAAGCCTGTGCAGGACAACTGTAAAAATCACAACGACTTCGATTCTCTCTTCGGCAACATCCGATTTACTTATCCGATCCTAATAGGAGCGCAAATAAAGGCGAAGATTTATACTCCGCTATTTCTCGACAAAATCAAGGCTAATACATTCGATAAACCCGTTAGCGTGTAGTATATCACGGACGGAGAACTATGCCCTGAAGGTAAAGACGTTATATTTAACACTTGCGCTGACACGTACAAGAAACTCAGGGCATCGGCGGCCTATTGAATATGATGGTGCTCGTAGGTCCGGTTAAACCTGCCGTGAAGTTTGCCCTGAAGCTCGATAATAACAGTCGCTAGGATACCTCGTTTAATATAGTCATGCGTAGGTTATCTAACGTACTCCTTAGCCTAAATCTTGCGATATATAGCTAACCATGTTAGTACTCGAGCCGTGGATTGCAATGATATCCGCCCGCCACTCGGATACCGAGTTCACCTTCTATACGTGGCTTACTAAGACGTTCGTCGATTACTTCCTCAAGAAGTGGGATATGTAAGACCCCACGGATGCGGAAGTTAACGATTTCTTCCCGAAGTCATCAATAGACGAAAAGTAAAGTGACAATACAAAAATGAATAAGGGATATTAATATCGAAATTAGAATCTATTTAGTCAACTGCGCACGTAAGCCTACGTAGAACAATTTCTCAAGTTAAGCGTTGCCACGTCGAGGAATATATCAAGTGGCTCTAAAACTTTTTAGAGGTACCTTGCCTAAGCGGAGGTAAATCTCGACCGCAGTTCTATAGTAGAAGATTTTAATTAGCTACTACTTTAATAAGCAGCTAATGGAGGGACGAAGCGTAAAAGTGGCCTTTAATTAGATATTAAATCCCAGATCAAGAGTATTATCGGGCGAACGATAGCCTGCTTGCGGCTACGAGGTAGGTTAGCTAGGGGGAAGCAGGGCGTTATTGAAAATTAGTGAGGTCGCGTCTGAGATTAAGGATGAAGACTGCGGTAGAGTAATGTATAGTAGTTTACTTGCTGTTACTTGAGAAAGAAGCCCAGAGCGTAGTCGGAGAAAGAGGACTTACGAGCAAGGGGACTTCTTTTAGTATAAGAGACGGCAAAACATGCAGGGCACTGAGTCCCGTAGCTGCCGCGTCGTCGAGGTTAGTACTATTTGCGATAGCAGCAGAATCCCTTAAGCGTAGCTTGGCAGGGATAATGCATTTAGTATTAGATAAGTACTAAGTCTGATACTAGTCACATAAACAGCTATAAGGCCATTAAGAATATTAGTAAATATAACGATCTTGATCGAGCTGGCTTGATATATCTAAGAACATAATATCCGCTCCGAAGCCCCTTCTTAATACACCTCCACTTCTACCTTAGATAATCTGGTAGTCGGAGTTTTGAAAATCCTGCGTGTTTATAAGCACATTTTATCCTAGACGTTCGCTGGTCCGTGATAATTATAGTCGCTCCTAGGATTTAATACGTCTAATACTTCCCTCTCTTCTATACGTGCCAGTACGTTCTTGTATACCGTCCACCTCAGGTAAACTTCACACTGGTAGGGCGTGTTCCGTGGATAGCGAGGGTATTCGGCGGAAATATTCATTAGCTCCCAAGGTTACTTATCAAGTTCTTCCCTGTCCTAGGATTCGATCAGTATATGTTCGATAAAAACGTGTAGTTGAATTTATAAAGTCTTGGAGGTATTTATTAAAGCTCGTAACGGTATATTAAAGGGAGAGGCTATTACACTATTTGCCCTTTACGATAATAAAGTGAAACGGCTGGCGCTCTACGAGAGCAAGTGTACGGACGCCGTAGAGCGACCCGACCCCTAGACTTGCTCTTCTCCACCTTTAAACCGTTATTCCGTGGCGCCAGACCCATGTCCCGGTTTTTATACAGCGTCTGTCCTTTCAGATGGGGTGGAGTGCTGGGAGGCGGGATTAGTAGTTGGCGTGCTTTCTTTTTCTCTCGTTTCTGTCTCCTTCACTATTATATAACACAAAGTCTGTCTCGTTATCAAGCTTATTATATTGATGATCGCATTCGCTAGCATCATCGCATTCACTTTATATTGAAGGTCTTCCCCTCGATTACTACTGGATCTTCCAGTCAATTAATCGATCCAAGGTAAGAGGTTATAGACAAGCGTCGGTCGGGTGTAGTATCTTAGGCTCTGTTGGCGGGTAACAAGCTTCTGGTCATATTATTGTGATATAGCAATTCGAAGGTAGAGAGGAAATTGCCATTACGCCATTCGAGGATAGAGGTAAGGAAATCATTTTTAAATCAAGCATTTCAAGTTGCGGGATGGAGGAAAAATTTAAGGGATTCGACCCTATTAATTAGGGACCTAAGAGCGGTAAAGAAATTTGAAGGCTAAAGCCAGCGCTTATTATGGACAAACGTTTTCGTTATAACCCGGACCTTATCCGGTAATTCGGATTGTGATAGAAAAAGGACTTGAATAAGGTACCGGAAGTGTAAGTGGATAGAGGACGGTTAGTAAATATCCGGATTCTTTTAGCGTCCGCGAGCCGTGCGGTATTTATCTGTAGCATAAGCCACGATCCGCCTACCTAAATTACAAGTTATAGTAGTCAGCGCGACAGCTAATAGATTATAATATAATAATCGTAATTGCAGCTGATAATACTATACGTAAAGACATATATACCTTGATATTATTATAACGAAATAATTCTCGCATAGCTTAATAGATATCAAGAAGGTCGCAATCTATAAGTATAAATAGTCTCTTTAGTAAACTGATTTACTAATACTTCCTAGAGAGATAGTCCTTGCTACTACAAGTAATACTATTTATCTATGGCGGAAGCTCACTTTAAAGAAATTCGATCCTATTAGACTTGAGAATGCGGAGAAAAAACGAAACCTTGGTAGTATTACTATTACATGTTTGAAAATTTTCAATGGCAAAGCTGTTATTAGTACGACGTGTGGTAGGTTGATAATAGTCTGCTTGGAAACCATGGATGATCAACAGTATAAACTATACGATACCAAATTATTAGAAAACGAAGTAACAAGTATTCGCCTATCTTAGGGAGATATTATAATCTGCTTAAATTAGGGGACCTTTATTAAAGGTAAACTTAAAGGTAATAAACTAATTAGTAACGATTTAATCCTTCGAGATTATTCTATACTAGACGCCCGCCACGTTAATATTAAAGGAGAGAAATCACGCCGGTATCTTCTTATAGTTAGCCCTAAAGAGGGATTGGGGTCATATATGCAGACTGATAAGAAGAAGAGTAGACCTATATACTATTATAAAAATCTTAAGGATTACCCCCAGGACATCTTAGACATCTCCGATGAGGGGTTAATACTTGTTAATGATCTAGAGGGTATGATCTATCTACGGCACTATAGTGATGATACTATTCGTATCGATGAACCTATCGGCAATAGTCTAGAAAATAACGGCGTGGCAGTTGGACTCCTAGTCTCAGTTGAAGGCGGTTGTATTATTGTCTACGCCGGGTAAAAGAAACCAGAATTAGTTATTTCTTCCTTCTCGACAGGTGAAAGTGTCGATTTAGAAGAGAATTTCGGATGGGAAGGTATAGAGAAAGTGGAAGGAAACTTCATTTGCGCTATGGACCACTATCAGCGTCTTATAGTACTTGGATTCCGGCGGTCGATTTTCTTGTTCAGATTGGCTGATGATGGTTCGCTAGAAGAACCTGACAAGCTCGCTGGTGCTTTGAATTATAGAGAAGCTGAATATATAGTACTAGAGGAGGGCAAGAGTAATAGTAGATAAGAAGAGTTGATGGTTTGACTAGGATATTCTAGATAATTACACGAGCAATCGCTTACGTTTTAAGAAAAGTTATCATTTATTGCGTTTTAAGATTCGGCGAGTCCTTCTTCAAGCGTTAGTATATTTCTCTGGTCAGGCTTTCTATAAAGCTTAATGACATGCTCATATTACATACATTCTTTAATATTTCTGTGCCAAATCCGTAGAATGGTCTGCACTTCTAAAAGCCTTTGAGAAGTTGTTTGATGTACACGGTAAGACTGGAAACCCGTAAAAATGCAAGGACTCTCGAACGTTAGATGTTATAGGTGAAGAAACTAAAAGAATGCAAAGTTAAGAGATTTTGTAGGGAGCATAAGAGCGGGCCCAAGGTGGACTACGGAGAAAGATCGAGGCGTGCTTGTACGGGATTAGACATAATAGACGGGTTCGATCGTACGACCTCTTACCTCTTTAACCCGTCCGTTAAATTATGGGATTTACGGGCTTCCACGCACCTGTTTCCAGTCCCCCATGCACGGGGATTCGGTGTAGAATAAGGAAGTGCCTTGATAGATTCATTGCGATTGTTTTAGGCGAATTTATCTGATCATTCCCGATGATAGTGGGAAATTCCATTATTTCTCGAAGTCCCATGCGAAGAGTTTGCTACTTCGACGCCCACCATGGACGGTACCCGCCATCTCTCTTATCAGCATTGACAGCTCCACTGCAAGTGGATTAGGACAAGCTCCCAGGTATGATGGTGGCTTCAGGGTCCACACCCGCCGACGACATCGATGCCACAGATAGTGATGGTTAGCCAGGCGATGACACCGTAGTTAGTGTCTTTGTCCCATCGTCTCCTTCGTCCGCGGGCAAGTCGAGGTCGTCCGGGTCACTTGCGCACGCGACGAGACCATCAGCCACCCTCCTTTTAAACACGCCACCCTTGAAACCTTGCAACAGGCACTGCCTCTTCTCTAGACACTAATCTTGATTATGTTGAACAAGATCTTGATAACCCGGTCATCTTCTTAGTCCTTTAAATTTTTGAGGAGTAGTTCGGACCACGTGTCAATCTAATCGTGCAACTTCTACATGGGAACCTCTTCGTTCTTCTCACTCGGTTCGGGAGCATCTGGGGGATTCGGAATGCCGTAGATCCATTCGAAGACGATGATGCCCAGTGACCAAATGTCCACTAGGGCCCCGTGGCCGGTATCAATACCAGGAAAGACCTCCGGCGCCGCGTACTTGTACGAGCCGCAGAAAGTCTTCAGCAAAGCGGTATCGTTTACGACCTTGGCCATGCCGAAATCAGCGATAATTGACCTTATAGAACGGATCCGTCTTAACTAAGAAGTTCTCAGGTTTAAGATCGCGGTGGACCACCCCCTTTACGTGGAGGTGGCTGAGGCCGTCGAGTATCTGCCCCCAAGCACTGACGTATTTGTCCTCGCTAGAGATGTTGGCATCGACTATATTCCTAAGGGCGCAGTAGGCCATGATGATCGCGGGCTCTAGAGATTCCCGAAGATTAAACACCTATATTACATTCGGCTATACGGGAATTAGTTCCATTATCGAAGCAAACATATAGATGGCAGCACACTTACGTGAGGGATTATCTCTCAAGAGATTAAACTCTCTCCGTATGCTAATAAGCCAGCCGGGGTCAGAATCGTCCCGTCTACTCTTGTTCCTGTTGGGTGGATTATTAAATTTCTTGGCGGCGAAAACCTTCCCATCTCGCGCCTTGATGACTTTATAGACTCGACCGAGCGCTCCCTCTCCGATCATTTTGTCTTCGTAGTAGATGAGCCTGTCACGCGGAGTCGGAGCCTCACTAGGTGCTTGAGTCGCCGGTTCGCTGTTGAAGCCAAGTGCCTCGAAGCCAGGAGGTTCCACCTTCCTCCCAGCTGCTTCCTAGCACTTCTTGACGAACGCTCGCAAACTTCCGACGTTAGAGGAGGTGCTGATGCGTGCTTTAAAAACTCAATCTTGATTCCGAGGCCGCTGCAGTGGATTGTCCTTTCTTTAAATTCATCATGAGTGCCAGGCGCGTATCCCAGGATCCACGTCTCCTTCCTCCGCACTTCCTCTTGGTTCTGGCTATTTTGGCCGACTGCGGTGCCGTGTCTCGACTCGTAGTCGTGCAGCCAGATGTGAAAAGCCTTATCCACAGCTATGTTGCACTATTTCCGAGTTAGTAGAGGTCAGGCATTACTGGTATATATTCGTGTGGGAGGAAATGGGGGCTTACATGCGTATAGCACTGTTTGCGATATATATCTATAGCAGTCTTGTAGTAGTTGACTTACCTGCTTGCCGCTGATTCCTCTTGTTCCACGGTGCCTAAGAAGGACGTGAGATGAAGTCGGGTTCGTGCCTAACTGTAGTCCGTTCTGGAGGTTGTCTAATGCGAGCAGCTTCTTGAAAGATATAATTAGGCAATCGACGGCGCTGGCATCTTCTTCGTCCTCGTCGACAGACCGTAAATCTTCAGCGGGCGTGGTCTCGCGACTGGTGATAGCGGGCTTTAGGGCGACACCCCCAGTTGCTTTGCAGAACCACCTTAGTGTTCGAAAATGGGTTCGATTCCTATTGGCGCTCGTCTAATGGTAGAGCATGTGGTCTTTTTTCTCTTAGATTATGCTCTAGTCCAAACGTACTACCCGCCTTGTGTCTTCTAATCGTGTGCGGTGAGCAGAGTGATCAAATCGCAGTTTTCAAGAAAGCAGAGTACGGACTCGAACAGACTCAGGCAATTCCAGAAAGTCAGGCTGACGCTACTATATCTTCAGACAGCGGCTGGTTTCAGGTCATCTCGACGCTGAAGCTCTCCAATTCAGACTATAGTTCGTTTAAACACCCTATATCTCTCCTTCGTATACTGAAGATGTGACAACACAGATCCATAAACCACCTCTAGACGAGGAGAAAGATGACGAAGAGTCTCGCATGCTCGAGGCCCACGCGCGTAAAGACTTAGAAAGCGATGGCTGTCCTCCCTACTACCTAGCCTAGCTCGACGTCCCCTTGCGAAACCCGCCTGAGGAATACTAACCGATAATAGAGTACTGGCAATCGTTCTCGTCGACAGGTGATGTGGTGCTTTGTACCCAGAGGTCAGATTGGCGGAAATTCCGAGTGTCCTAGGTCAGAGTCCGGGGCCGCTATGGAAATGAACGATTCAATATATTTGTGGACGAAGTGCGCGAGAGTCGGCGAAGACATAGGCTAGGTGACGACGTCCATCTACTATTCGGTTTGCAGTAGCAGAGTCAGTAACAGAATTGAATCGAGTTTCTGAACTACTATCTCAAACATCATGAGCGTTTGGAAAAGGAGAAGCGAGACGGGTTAAATGAAGAGTATTCTATCTTTAAGGGTATTATATTATTCCCTTTAATTATAATAAAGTTCTACTACCTTAATATATATAAAAGTATTAATCTTAATAAACTAGATATTCTTTCTAGGATTTCTTATTATAATATTCTTTATATATAAGTAAGTTAATAGGATATACTCCTTATATTATTTACTATAAATACCCTAGCCTTTTAATATGATAAGGAGTATATACTTAAAGACTTAGTAGATTTTCCTAGGATATTTTTAACCCCCTTCTCCTCTACCTCCTACTTTATATATAATATTATAATTATAGAGTTATTAATTCTTATCCTTTAATTTATTAATAATTCCTTATAAAAAGAGAGGATTAATCTTACTTTAAATTGTATATATTTTATAACTCTAAGTATTTTAGTAAGATAATACTATGTAGTTATCTATTTATCTACTACTTAATTATCTATAATAATATCTACTTCTATTTAATATCTTTTAACTATAATATATACTAGCTAGTAATACTAATACTTAATATCTAGCTCTATTAAATAGAAAGCCTAATATATCTAGATAAATTATATTAAAGCATTTATTTAAGCTAACCATTTTTTAGTACTTAGGGTTAATTTTAGGTATTTATCTAACTCGTTAAACTACTTATAACTAGCTTATTACCTCTAGTAGCTAAGCGTTATATAATAATAATAAACTCGGTTTTAAATAGAATTAACGCGATTAGTCTATATTTATTAATATAACCTTTTTAATTATAATCCTCTCCTTAATAGATATATATTATTATTTCTAATCCTCTCCTTAAATTTTATAATAGTATTTAACTAAAGTAATATAAATAGACTCTTCTCTAATTTATAAAGTATATAACCTCTTTAATTTAATTTTCTACTTGATTTTTTAAATAATACAGCTATTATTATTATTTATATAAGTATATTATAAGGCAACCTTTATTAGGAGTATACTAGATATTAATAGCTATATTTTTAATATATCTATCTATTTTAAAGTCTTTTTTCTAGGTTTTTATCTACTCTAGAGATACTAATATTTTCTAAATCTAAGATAGCCTTAATATAACCTAGTTATAAGTACTTTAAGATAGCCTAGTAAATAAGTTTTAATAGGTCTAATTAGTTTTCTACTTATATAAGAGCCTTAAAGCGATTTATATCTTCTAGATATACTAGAATTAGCTTTCTATATTTTTCTTATTATATAGTAGTAGACTAACCGCGTTAAGTCGGTACTTTAACTCGAGTCAGGAACCTAACTCGAGTCTTAGTAATTTAATACTAAAACCTAGTACTAAGTATTTAAGTTAGGACTAAGTACTAACTTGAAGTATTAACTTAAGTTACTAAGACTCTAGTCCTAGCTATATTATTTAACTAAGACTATAATATTAAAAATATTTTTTATTTATAATAAAATTTCGTACTATATATAAGACTTACTAGAATAGTACTAAGTATTAATATAAATATTAAATAGGTAATTCTTAATAGTAATAAGGTAATTCTAAAAGATAATAGCTAATTAGCTATTCTTATAAAGATAATAAGTATAATATTACTAATTATTTCTATCTACTATTATATTTACTATTATATATAGAAATTACTACTATATTACTAAGTATTATTCTTATTATTACCTAGCCTAACCTAGGTAATTCTTTAAGGTAATATATAAAGGTAATATATATCCTCTAAGAATTAAGGGGGCTGTTAGAATTTTAATATAAAAAAAATCCATTTTTAGTATAGGGGTAAATCTAGATTTTTTTAGTATCCCTTACTAATTTATTAGGGGCTTAGCGTCTTAGCGATACCTTAGTAATTCAAGTCGGGTTAACTCGGATCGCTAAGGAATCAAGGTCTTAGCGAGTCGGTACCCGGAGCTAGTACTAAGTATTCCGGTCGGTACCTAGAGCTAGTACTAAGTTCGGTGGGGACTAATTCTTAGGACTGAATCCTAACTCGACGGTTAGTTTATATAGTAGTCCTAATATTACTATTACTACCTATAATATATATAATATTTCTTTATTATAAGGATTTATAGTAGAGTACTAATAATAATAAGACTACTAGTAAGTATTTATTTATTAATAGATAAATACGGGAAACCCGCTACTAAGACGCTAAAACTTAGCGTTAGGACTTACTTGTAATTAGCACGAGTAAAGGGGGGGGGGGTTATAAACCGAAGTGGGCTAAATTCCTATAAATATAATAAAACATCCGCCAAATTAGATATATAGGTCGCTTTCTCATTAGTATTTTTATCTCTAGTACTATCATTCTCCTATTTATATGTGTGCTATGGATCGGTAATCCCTATCGCAACCTCTCTCCCGCACCCCTCCTCAAGAGCCAGTTACAGTTTGGATCGAAACATCAGGATACCCAGCCTAGGTGGCTGATATCTACTATGTCCGCGGTAGGTAGCCTGGCTCGTCGTGATACCATTCGAAACACGTGGCAAGCGCTATACGCGTCACCAGCCTTCGAGACACGCTTCGTCCTTGTAAATTACAATGATTCATGGTTATACTCAATTAAACAGGAGAATCGTACCTATAGTAACCTGGTACGCTTGGAGAACGTGGAACTAGGTATAAAGGAGGCTTACACGATTAAGACTATAGAGTATTTCAAGTATATCGTTATAGAAGCAGGTTTAGGGGGCAGATATTACGATTTTATTAGTAAAATCGACGACGATGTTTTCCTTGTCGCAACCAAATTCTTTACGGACTACCTGGCTCCTAGACTCTACCCTATACTAGTAACGCGAACGCTAATAGCACGATAGATATAAAAGACAAGACGGCATCCCTAGCCCTAAGGCTCCTTTTATATATTATCCTGGGATATGATCCTCCTCCTCGCATAATCTTACACGTAATCATTACTGTTTAATATACTAGAGGATATTATAGTAGGCGAATTATTCGGCAGGGAATAGGTTAAGTACGAATTCGTGAAATTAGATAATAAACGCGTATTCGATGTCGCTGGCCCTAATACGCATCTACCTGGAATTATTAGAAAAGAAGCTATTACCCCGCATATATTAAAAGATAATAAGTTATACCTGTAAGTAGCATCCTTATTTAATGAACGTGGGTGGAATAGCAAGAGCATGGTCGGGATAACGGATACGAATTAGAGAGGACCCTTGAATATAGTAGACAGGTCTGGAAAGAAAGAAACTCAAGCTTGATATCCTAGGAAGATAATTCCAGTTACGCCTCCTGCGTTAATTGTGCGTAATTCATGTTTATAAGGATCGATCGAAGTGTCCTAATAGTATCGGTTAAATAGCGGTACTAATAAGCCGGATAGCTCTGGTAAAGACTACTTGTACGATTAGAGCTATACGAAGAGCGGCGGTATTAACCTCTATAACGCGCCGGAGGTAGATATAGTATCTAGTAGGGGGGATCTAATAAGGAAGGGGTAATAGGGTAGGTAGAGGAGGTAATATAATAATATATTCATTAATAGAGAGTAATAAGATAGAGGTATATCTATTAATATAATTACTTTAATAAATATTATAAGTAGTAGTTTATAGAATTAGGCTAGTAGTAATAAATAATAAGGGTTAAAGAATAGTAATAAAGGGGTTAAAAGTAGCTAATAAAAGACTATACCCCTAATTAAAGATAATTAAAGTTAAGTAGCTAGCTTTTATATATAATTTACGTATAATAGGTACTAAGAAAAAGTTCTTCTTATTAATAGTTAAGGTTATTAAATTAAAATAGTAAATAGGCTAATAGATAAAGGTTTTATAATAAAAAGTATACTCCTCTTTTATATTAAATAAGAGAAAGATATAGCTTTTAAGTAATACTTTAATTATAATAAATATAAATACTTTAAGAAGGTATATAAGTACGTAATAAAATAAGATAAGTAAATTTAGAAGTACTTAATTAATACTAATGTAATTAACTTAAATATTAATAAGTAATATATAATTTATAAGGAAAATACTTTATATAAGTTAAAAGATACTTAGTTAAGTACTTATATAGATTACAAGTATATCTTAAGGCTAGGCTATACCGTCTTAGCCCTCCTCTAAGAGGAATAGATTAGGATTAATTAATTAGTAGCTTCTTCCGCCGCTACTAAGTAACTAGACTTACTTGTAGTCTATATAAGTAGAAGAAAGTAGAAAAGATAGAAGTTAAGTTAAAAATAAAATTTAAATACTTTAGAATATTAAAAAAGGTAGTATTAGTTATAATATTTATAATAAGAGGATACTAAGAAATAAAAGGATTTTAAATAGTAATATAAAATATAAAATATAAGACGCTTAAGGATATAATACTTATATTAAAGAAGGTTAAAAGGCTAATAAAGTTATTTATATTTAAATATAATTTACTACTCCTTCTAATATACTCTTAATATTAATAATAGAGGAAAGAGTTAGTCTTAGCCCTAATTAGAATATAAAGATAAAAGTAAAGAATTAACCCCTATCTACTTAATTTATAATATATAAAGACTAAAAATCCTATAGTATAATATATATTAACAGACGAATATTATAATAATATCTCTTTTAAAAAGGTTTATAATATAAATATACTTATTATATAAAAATTAGCTAAGAATTTAATTAATAGTATATTATAATAACTTAAAGGTAAAAACCTACTCTTATATAAATAAGAGATTAAATATAAAGTCTTAAGTAAAAAGTATAATATAATAGAGGAGACTCTTACTTATTATAATAACCCTTAAGATTATATTAAAAGAGTTAGAGTATTTTTTGAATTATAAAAGTTAGCTTTTTATATTTATAATATAAATAATCTTTTCTTAATAAGCTTAACTTCCTTTAATAGCCTGTTTATAATCCTAGCCCTTAAATAGGCGCTTAGTAGGAATATATAATAATTAGAGATTTTAACTTATACTATTTATAATAAAATAACTAAGGTAGGTATATAAATTAGAGATAATAAAGTAGAAAGAAATAAAGCTTATTATACCTTAAAGCTTATAAATATAATATAATAAAATTAAAGAATATTAAATATAATCAACCGTTTTATTCCTAATTAAAGGCGCGTATAAAATTATATTTAAGTATAAAGTTATTAGAATTTAACTTTAAATCTAGCTACCTCCTAGTTAATTAATTAATAGATTGATTTATACGCCTACTATAGTAAAATTACTTTACTAATAAGGGAGTTCCGCGAATACCTTCCTAGTAGGGCTACTAGTAGCGACTACTAGTCGCTAGAGAAATCTTTATACTTAAAAACTCTAACTTATTAATAACTTACTCTCTTTCCTCTTTTTAGTTAATAGCCTTTAGTTATAACTATTCTAAAATACTACTTATCCTTCTCCCTATTTCTCTTCTACTTCTACTTCTATCCCTCCGGGCGGTAGCTTCTTCCTCTTCTTCCTCTTCCTCTTCTTTACTGGCCTAGGTATCTTATTAGGTCCTAGTAGCAGTTTAGATTATGCTAGCTATTCTTTAGTAAGAGAGAACTGGCTGAGATATCCCGTCTTAAATATCCACCGCGATACTATATATATACCTTGAGTCTACGTTAGCATTTTCCTAAGGTTATATATACCTGCTTATTCTACTAGCTCCGCCCTCTCCCTAGCTAGCTCCGGGCAAAATAGTAGTATATGCTTCACGTTTGATTTCCTCTATACTACCTCCTAGTTAAAAACTTGATACCTACTACTAGTACTAATCTAAATACTTAGTACTAGTATTAAATCGCTAATACTTATATTAGGTACCTGACTTAAATTTAAAATACTAACTCGACGCGGTTAGTCTACCTTTTATATATAATAAAGCCTTAGTTTACCTAGCTAATAAGTTATAATCTATTTATTTATTATAATTCCTTTTATTTATAGTAGATATCTTAGTATAATTACTTATCCATCTAGTAATTAGTACTTATAAAGAGGACTAAGAGGTATAAGGCTTTATACTAGACTAGTCTAATATAATAATATTATATTTAGTATCTAGCTATTATTAAGATAGTAATATAATTCAAGTATAAAGCTTCTATTTAAGGGAATTTTACAGCTATAATATAGATATAAGAAAGCTGTACTAAGATAGTATAATATTTATAATAAGAAGTTAGTACTAAATCCTATAAAAGGGTAGTAATAAACTTAGAGAATAGAAATTTCTCTCTAAGTACAAGTATTATAACCTTTTTATATAAAAAAAAGTTATATTTATTATTTACCCTAATATAATAATATTATATATATCTTCTAGCCTCTACTCTAGCTAATCCTTAATTATACTATATTATATCTAACTTATAAAGGTAATATCACCTTATATACTAGTAATAGAAGTAGTATTAATTAAGTAGAAGGTAAAGGTAATAATATTATTAATATAAGAGTATCTTTATTATTAATCAAAGATTAATTAATTATATATAAATATATTACTTATTTATATTACCTTTTACTCTCTTATAATTAGCTTATTCTCCTTTCTACCTTATATAAGTATATTCCCTCTTATATTCCTAGCTAGTAATCTTAGTATATTAAATAACTATACTATCTACTTATTAACATATAAAGTATAAAATATAAAATATAAAATATATTATTAAATAATATTATATGTCTACTTAGTATAAGCTATTATTAAAATTATTAAATATATATTATAGTAGATAAAAGAAGGAATATTAAGTTTTAATTTTTTATTTTAAAGTAAAGTAATATTAAGTGAAATATTCTATATAATTATTCTTTTAAATCTTCTTTTTAACTCTTCCTACCTTAATAAAAATAAAGTTAGGTACTTGACTTAAGTTTAAAGTACTAATCTAATATATTTAACTTATATAAATCTTTTTATATTATTATAACTTTTAAGTAATATACTAATTTTATTATTCTAAAAATAGTAATTATATTAAGAAAGGGCAAGTAGTATAAGTTATCTTAAAGATATTATAATATATTAGTATATATATAAGTAGAATATAAAGAATATTAGGACTTTAATATTCTTTATAATAGGAAGCTAAGCCTAATAGGTAATAGTAGTAAGTCTTCTCTATAAATAAATATATTAGTTAAATAGGTATAATTAATCTTCAAGATTTAAAATTCTATATATTCTATTATAATAAGAAGGTAAGGCTATTTTAGCTATTTAATTTATATATTTTAATATACTATTAGCTTATAAGTACTAGGTAATCTAATAAAGTAAGTAGAAAGGTATTAAGATTAATTATAAATCTAATATCTTAAGATCTAATTTAACTAATAATATTAATATTAATAATAGATAAATTAATATAAAGTTATTAATCCTATTATATTATTATTAAAATAGAGTAGTTTATTACTAATATAATATAGTAGCTTAGTAGTATTCCTACCTAAGGCTCTATTCTCCTTTACTATTAATATTAAGTATATCTAATATAAATTTATAAGGCTAAGACAAGAAGCGAGTAGCTACGTCTATAAAGTCTTATTATCTCGTTATCTTATTCCTAGACACCTTTTTAGACATCTGGAATAGTTAATAACAGCTAAATCATCCGTTATACCCCTAATATCATTTAACAGATAATAATTACCTATTTAGTAGCCTCAATCATATACCTAACATTTTAGTAGGGGAGCGGGAGAAAGTTGGTAGAAACTTTTAACACCGGGCCTATGCGCCTATAACGCCTGTAGACGATAATACTCTACGTACTACCTACTTAATAAATAGCGTATATTATATACGTCGTTATACGCGTAACGACGGTAAGGACAATTATAATAGCGTTATTATATCTTTAGCGCTATTAACTAGTAAGGTATAACTAGGCGGGTCGAGATAATACACGTATAGAATAGATGTCAGGATTTTAATATTCCAGATAGTCTTAGAGCGTTAGTTAAAGGATATTAGTAAGGACTTTCGCTATAAGTAAATACAGGTCGAAAATATAAATCTTCTCGACCTTAACTTCTGCGATACCCTGTCTTCCGTATCGCTCTTAGTAGCGCGAGCGAGAAAGAGTTGCCTCAATTACCTAAGGATAGCATAAGTCACAGCTTTGATATAGGAGCGTATAGGCGACGGGACGAGACTATTAACTCCTTGGTATACGATCTACGCATCGCTACCGCTCGACTATATTAGCTTAGAGATGACTGCTTAAATCTTCTCTACCAGCTTAAGAAGACCCTAATAGTCCTTAAGCAGGGAGACGAAGCTGTCAGGGTACTAAGCTCAAGAATACGAAAAAGGGTATATTAGTTAGACTAAAGTCGGGCGACTACTAGGCTAAAAGATTTGTCCCGATTTTTATTACGGTCTAGTACATCGATGCGAAAAATAATTATAGTGCAGATTACTTTATTAACCTCTTCTAAGTAGTTAATATAAGCGTCTTTCCTTTTATAAAGCCAAGCTAGACTGAGGCTTACGCAAGCTTAATTTATAGACTATTTAATTAAAAGCTAGACCTAGACGCTTCATTTGGTTCCTAGATAATAGGTGGCACCTTTTTTTTTTTTATTATTAGTGGAAGCGGGATTTATACAGCGTTGTCGTTAAACCTAGAAATAGCGCTATTTACGATGGGGTGCGTAACACTATATACTAAAACGTCGTTCGCCGATTTTAACTTAACACGTAGGTAACGACGATACCTGTCGCTTTTGCAGGAACGTGCGTGGTATCGATCCCATAGGACTTATAGGCCAAAAATAGCTGAAAATATAATGCCGAAGCTATATAGAGTAGTAAATAAAACGATAGCAGGGGCGTATATAGCGATCGAGCTACTACTTTCTTCTTTATATTTTCTTTCCCTTATAATCTGCTACGCGTCTTAGCTTGACTCTTTCTAGCTCTAATTTAGCGAGTTTAACCTAGCATTTACTTTTAGTCTCCGCGAGTAAAATCTACTCGTGGCTTTTTATAATCTCCCGTCTCTTATAACTTAATAACTGTTCGTGCCGCGAATTAAGGTAAGCTAGATCTAGAGGTAGCTTCTCTTCCGTTTAGTATAAGCGGCGGTTAAAAGGATTATAGTATACTAGTTCGCTTGATTCGTCCGTGAAGATCGCGGAGAAATTAAAATCGAGATTAAAATTCTAAGGAATCGGCTAATCTATATCTAGCTGTAATTCGTAGAGCTCGGGATATTAGGTGCTATTCTGTTCGGCTGAGCCTTAGGATAGCGGTAATACTAACGCTTGATTTAATCTCGGAGTTAGACTTGTTTTACTACCGGACTTAGGGGACTAGATATTATCTCTAATTATATATTCTGAAAGGAATTATTTAGATTATAAGGTCTATAAATCTTTATAAATACGCTTATCGTATAGACCTGCTATTAATATATTATTATCACAAGATTACGAATTCTCTCCGGGGGGAGGACTATTAACTTCTATTTAATCTCGAGTTATAGAGTAATAGGTCAAATTATATTCCTCGTAAATAGTCTAACTAGACGCTATCCTAAGATATACTCTATAGAGGGTATAAGCTCGGTTATATAACTATAACGAAGTTTAAGGGTATTACCAGCGACTTAAAACGTGTAAGAGATTAGAGTTAGAGTTTATCCTTAACTATATACATCCGGCTCGTTGACGCTATACGCTATTATAGAAATATATTCAATCGCCTTAATAAATTCAAGGACTTTATCCGTAGAGTCTAGAGGATCTTCTTTCTCTATATAAATATAATTATAATATTCTAACTCTTCTAAAATTTATAAGTCTTAGTCTACGCTATATTAAGAGTTTATTTTACCTGTATATATAGTAATATAGTCTTTAAGAAAGCTATTAAGCTGAAAAAGAAGATCTCTAATATTACTAATATTATAATAAAGGCATTTAAACCTAGTACGAGCGTCTCTTAAGATCGTGTTTTTATCTAATATAAAGGTAACCTTATTAAGATCTAGTAGCAGATCTAGATTACAGAGGATAGAATCTCTTAAACTCTGCATTATCTAAACATCGGAGTCGTTATTTATATCTAAGTAACTTAAGAGGGAAGATTAAAGTCCTTATATAGAGGAATATAGTAAGTAATTAGTAACTACTTACTCTCTTCTCTAGTATATTACTAGTAAGAATACTTTAGAAAGAGCTAATAAAGCTAAGCTAAACCGTATAAAGTTGAATTATATTCTCTATTATATCTCTATCCTCTATAATCTAATCATGTCGTTGACGGTCGGGATAGTAGCCTCGAAACACGCCCTATCCTCTTAAGGACTTGATTTAAAGCAAAATGAGGACCTTTGAACTTTATATCCCACTTACTAACAAGTCTTACTCTAATATTCTCTAATTCCTTTTTACTATATAAACTATATTGCTGTATAGAGTCGTCCTATAAAAGAGTGGATCGAAAGTAGAATTCTTGACTGACGTTATTCCTAAAGATAAAGGGTAAATATCTTAAGCTAAGTCTAATACGGGGTAATTTGATAATAACTATATCCGGTGGCATTATACTATTATCGCATTAACGTCGCTTTCAAGGGAGTAAATCTTGTAGCGTATAAGGGCGTTTTATAGAAAAAGGTCAACTTAGTTGTATTCCGAAGAAGATATCAGCGATACATATAATTGTTCTTATCTAATACTAGAGTCATATAATAACGCGTAGCCCCTAAAAGTCTAATCCCAATTCTTTAATAAAAATCAGCTTGATTACACTCTACTATTATTTTCTTGATTCCACGTAATCACGTTCCATTAAAGATTATATACTAACTAAAAGGAAGCGCCGTATAAGTCGTCTATCTATCTCTATCTGTAAGGCCTTTAAAATAGATACTACTATTTAGTATACTCTTAATAATCAACGGATAAATGCATTCCTAAGAAGAGTCTCCTAGATAGAAATCCGCTATGGATAATAACCGTAGAGTATCCTTATATTTTCTGCATATCTCTAATAGATCATTTGATATTATAATTCCCGTGTGAACTTGTAGATCCTATAATAGAGTAAGCTTAGTATTAAGGAAAACCTCTCTATAGTTCAACCGAGAATAATAGCTACAAGATGGCGTAATCTCTAATTAAAGAAACCTAATCGAGTCTAAACTTCGTAGTAACTCCCGTATTCCGCACTTTACTAAGAATTTCCTCCGCTCGGAATGCCCTTATTCTAAGCGAAGATCCAGGTTAATAATACTATTCTATCCTTTATTAATACTATATATGTACTAGAAGTGAGATAGGACATAGTCTATCTTCACCGACTGCACGAAGTGCTATATTTAGCGCGTGTTATAAAGTATTATATATAATATACTTATATTATTACCTAATAATAAAATGGTTGTCTAAAGCCGTAAAGAAAAGAGATCGGGTATTCTAAAAACGTGTATACTAAATATAACCTAAAAACGTGATTGCTCTATATTAATTAATATTCTAAGCCAGATCCTTCTTAATCTAATTAGTTTAGGGAAAATGGAGTTTAACTTAGCTTCTTAAGCGATAATGCTTTGTTATACTTGTAGATACTTATAGTAAATATCGAAAGACTACCGAAGCCTAATTCTAGATATAACCCAGCCTGTCTCTATGCTCCAAGTAGGATTAATATCATTCTCGTCTTGTAGTATAATCCACTATTAGCTACTAGGCTTAGTAGAGTACAAGTATCTTCTAAAATCTTCGTAGGTGTACTCTTTTAGTAAATTATCTGAAACTACTATTTCTCGAATATATATTACTAAAACCGGATGGTTAGCGACTCTCCGTATATTCTCTAGGCTTCGTAGTAGGAGATTAAAATATAAAGACCTAAAAATAATGGCTATAATATCGGCTTATAATATATAATATAATAATCGAAAGTACTTTAGTATCGTGAAGTCATAATAATTAAATATCAACCGAAAAATTTCTAGAGGAAATGCAGTCTTCGAGCTACTTGAGGAGTGTAAGTCTAACGCTATAGCTAACTAGATAAAGGACTATCAACTCTATATATTTCATTCTATAACCGAACTACTAACTCATGTTACTATTCGCCCTAAAAACTTGTACTTATATATCTCCCTAACTTTTCCTCGTTCAGGCGATGAGATTTAGCTTACCTTAATACCGAAGTACCGAATAAGACTAGTAATTATATAACGGATGTTTTACGAATATCTAGTAATAATAGTTAATAAGTCTAATAGCGAAGCTAATCGTGTCCTTATAAACTTCCCTTTTATACCTATTCCTCCAAGATCCCCTAAGCTTATTAGTGTCTCCTAGGTAGTAAAGGCTTCTAAACTTATGAAACGATCTAAAGCTAAAAGCAAGCCGAATACTTTACTAAAGCTAAGTATTACCAGACTACTTTATCTTAAAGAACGAATATAGAGTTTAATTCCGCGCTTATATATATTAAATCCAATTAATTTTAATAAACTAGCGACTTAGATATCGCAGGTCAACGTTAGAGTAGAGAATTGAAATTCAGAGTGTCTAATAAATTTACAGTCTTACTATAGAAGTAATAATGTGGATCCTTGTAAAAATATTCTTCTATCTCTCGACGATCGAAAGTAGAAGTATAATAAATAAAATATAGAGGCTTATATAGAGCTTGTCTCATAGAATTCGGCCTATTTCGCTGAGCACCGAATCTTTAGCGAAGGATATCTAGTATAACAGCCTTAATATTATAGATATGCGACTAATTTACTTGATCTAGTCTTCTTCCTCGGCATTAATCCTATATCTATAAGCTCCGACCTCCTCTACTTTATAGCATATAAGGCTTGAGCTATAGTCTCTTTACTTAATACGAAGGGATTTGCCTTAGATTAGAATATTAAGCTTTTAAATTACCTTCAGGTCTAGATAATCTAAGAAAGTAGATCGTACGAAGTGCGGTTTCATCTGAAGCTTAGTATAATATTCGAGGGGCGTATACTATTATATGCTAACGTTAATAGCAGGTTCCCTCGCAGTATATAGCCTGTCCATGCGACGGAATTATGAGAAGCTAAATATGTAAGCTCTAGACGCGCTGTTTGGCGTAATACTTAAAGTAGCTGAAGTTATAAAGTCTCCTCGTCCTCAAACTCTCTATTTTACTAACAGGGACTTTTTATCTCTAAAATATACTTTAAATAAGCCTAGAGAACCTAAATATAACACGGAGAAGGTCTAACTTAATCTAGCCCAGATATATATATTTAGGAGTAGATTAGTTTAGCTTTTCTATTAATAAGTATATGACATATATCCGTCTATATAATAGACGTGGTACTTAAAGATAGAAACCGGACAAATGTAGCGTCACCTCTATACCGTAATAACAGCGTTATAACGACAGCATCCCTATAATAACCAGTCAAGGTCCACGCTTATAGTCCTTAGCAAAGGTATAAGGGAAGTCTTAGCGAGAGCCTTAAATAGGACCGGGGATTCAACGTCGATTATCGATGTCTTTAGGAATATAGAGATATAAAGTGCTAGGCGTAGCTTATACTATAGGGGATTCGAATATAGGCTGAGTAGTCTGTTATAACGTATAGTATAATAGTTGTCGTCTAGGCTTGGCTCTCAAGGAAGTGACTAAGCGTAGTCGTTTTGGTAGGCTTGTCAGCTAATATTAGGTTTGTTGTTCGAATAGCTAGAAGACTCCAGCGGATTTGGAAAGCATGAGCATGGTTTGAGCCTGGAGTTCCCAAATACCAAAGCTTTGATGATCAAGCCATTCTAGAGCATCTTATAGGCGTGCCTTGAAGTAGCTGTGCCCGAAGAATGGGTATCGTACCAAAAGAGTGCCGTTCTACGTAGGTATTTAGAGCTAACGTTCTTGACCAAGGTATCTGGCTTCTAATAAGCCATATTCTTGAATCAACCTATTAAGATATAGACATCCCCCTATATTATGTGCTAGCCAACCCCAGTGGTATCGTCGTGCTTCGAATCGAAAAAGCCGATGTCCTCTTCGCGAATTTCCTTCTCCTTTCCTTTGTATAGCAGTTTGCGAATCCATTGATATGACGCTAGTAGCCCGTAAATCGTTGAAGCTCCTCCACTAAAAACGGGTGGCAAGGCCTTAACGACGTGCGGTCTTAATTGTAGCCTATAAATACTTAACAAACCTCGAAATAAAGCCGTAAATTGTCCTATATACATAATCCATGGTGTTTTAGCCCCCGGCCTGTAACCTTACCGTCTCGGCCCCCTATAATACCCCCAGCTATGGCCTCATCATGGCCCCTGTCGCCCCTACTATTGTCTTGCCTGGAGACCCTGTCATTATTTCTGTAGCCCCTATAGACGTCTTGTTCTAGCCGCTGCTGTTGTCTTGTTACCCCCGCAGACGTCTTGTTCCAGTCCCCGTAGACGTCCTGTTGTAACCGCTGCTATTGTCTTATTAACCCCGTAGACTTCTTGATGTAACCGCTGCTATCGTCTTGTTACCCCCGCATAAGCCTTATTGTAGCCGTTGTAGCCCCCGTAGACGTCTCGTCTTGTTATAGCCCCCGCAGATGTCTTGTCGTAACCCTGTAGCCCCTGCAGTACAGCGGCTATAACAGGACGTCTGCGGGGGTAATAAGACGACAGCATCGGCTATAACAGGACGTCTGCGAGGGTAATAATACGACAGCATAGGCTATAATAGGATGTTTGCAAGACTTTCAGATATAAGCAGAGCTGTTGAGAATACGTACTTCGGGGCCTAGCTCAGCCAGGTTGATTATATTTATTAGTAGCGAAAGTGGGTTATTAAAGTCGGTTGTTATAGGTAAAGGATCTGAATTTTCAGCTCCTAATTTTTTAGCTCATTCCAAGATACTAAAAGCTGTAAATATGATTGAAATGGGTCTGTAAGTTCACAGAATATTCTATGTTGGAATGGATGGATTTAACTAAATTACGTCAATGCTATGATTTAGTATACGTAAAGATGCTAAGGAATTATTATATATCTTACTATATCAGCATAAATAGCCACTATATATACATGCTACTCGGTGTAATATTTATTAGTGCGAACGGGTTTAACATGGATTCAAACTTTTCCTATAGCAATCCGATATAGTAATCACGAGAATCTGAATTATATTATTATCCAAGACCCTATAATAACCCCGCCCCGGCCTGTAATTATAAAGTTAGCGAAGAAGATTATAACCCTGAAAATATATAGAACCATGCCGAGAATAACCCTTCTTCACGGCTACAGGCGCCGTCAACAAGTTTACTAGATTAAAAGGCGCTTCAATAGTCTAACGCAGTGAAATTTCATGTCAAGACGTTGGATTAGAGTTTCGATTTCAAAGGTCCGTATATAGTACTACACAAGATACTAGAATCGCTTGGATCTATTACAGAATAATTATTACATAGAGAATGATATTATATAACGTCTAATTAATCTAACTATTAGCTAATTTTAAAGCACGTATTCTATATAGAAGACAGGTAGACGTTTTAATATATATTAGTAAGAATACGTAGATAGGTATTAGCCTAGATAAAAAAAGAGGATTTAGAGGAGAGGAATATAATATCTTGAATTTATTATATTATACTAAGCCTTATCTTTATACCTCTTATTTTATAGAGGTATAGTACTTATACTACTTTTTTATAACCCCTTACTTTATTAGTAAGTAAATAAACTAACTACTAGAGTAACTAGAATAAGGCTGTAACCTATTTCTATAATAGTCTCTCTAATATTCTAAGTAATTTCTATATTATTTATACTTTTAATTATTTCTTTATTAGTATTTATAATATTATTAGCCTTTATATTTATCTAGGTTTAATAGCTATTTAAAATAGGCTATTTTCTTTATAGATAGTAATAATATCCTTAAGATAATAGTAATAATTAAATAGTATTTATATTACTTAGTTATATTTAATTAGGATATATACTATTACTAATTTTAGATATTAATTACTCTCTTATATAACTATTTAAGTAATTTTAGTTATAATTAAGTTATATATAAATAGAAAATAGAAAAGCTCTTTAACTATTATATCTATTAGATTAATCTTTATAAATATTTATGTATTTTATACTACTTTAAGCTAACTAAGTTATTTTTTAGTATTAACTTTTAGTACTAGCTAAAGATACCTTAATAAGCTAGGTTAGACTAATCTAACTTACTAAGCTATTACTAAGGAGCTTAGCCGCTTATAAATAATTAGAGGTATTAAAAATAATTCCTTTTAAAATATAAATTTGAATAGCTATATATTATCAGGATTATTATATACTTAATATCCTTTACTTATTATTCTAAGTAATATAAAAATTTAAATTACTATATATTCTCTTATATTTAAGATTTATAATAAATTAGCTTCTTTAAGAGTATCTAATTCTATAACCCTAGTAATAAAGTTATTTAAATAGAACTTAATAATCTTAATATAATTAATTTTATATTAAGTAGTATTTATTCTAGCTAAATTATAAGTTAGAATAGATAGGATATATTAATTATATTCTTTTAAGAAAAGAAAGTACTTCTTTAAAATACTATTCTAAACTATTTAATAACTACTAATAATTTAAATTTATCTAATATAAGAAAATATCTTAAAATAAATAGATACTTTTTATATTAATAGCTTAACATCCTATTATAAACTAAATGTGTTTTAAGTTAGATATATTATTTATAATAATATATGAAAGTAATATAAACTTAATTCTTTTAAATAATAATAAAAGAAAGGTAATAATAGGCTTTCTACTAACTTTCATTAAAGTTTTATACTACTATACTAATTTTAATTATTTTTAATATAATTAAGTAGTATAAAATAGACTAAGTAAAAGTTTTTAGCTTAGAGAATATTATGATATATTAGTATATATATAAGTAGAATATCAAGAATTATTAGAGTCCTAATATTTATACTAGTCTAGTATAAAGCCTTCTACCTCTTAGTCGTTAGTACTCTTCTCTACGAGTACTAACTACTTAATCTATAAGTAAATATATAAGGTGTCTACTATAAATAAAAAGGATTATAATATCTACGAAAGGAATCCAAAGGACTTATAAACTAACTAAGAAGCTGTAATAGGTTAGATTAGTACTTTAAACTCGAATTAAGTATCCGACTCGTCTCTTAGCGAATTAATACTAAGATCCTAGCCTAAATATTAATCTAAAGTATTTATCTAAATCGCTAAGACTCTAGTTTAGTTATAATATTTTGAGATTATATTATACTAAGAATGTTTTTTTATCTATAATAAAAATTTATACTATATATAAGATTTAATAGTATATTACTAAGTATTATTATTATATTAACTAGGTAATCTTTAATACTAAATAAGGTAATATAAAAAGGTAATATAAATTCCTATAGAATTAAGAGGGCTAGTAAAATTCCAATTGAAAGAGATTCTATTTTTAGAATAGTAATAGATCTAGAAAAAATTAGTATTCCTTACTAATTTATTAGGGGCTTGGCTTCTTAGTAATACCTTAGCGAGTCGGATTAGTCTAATCTAATTTGCTAAGATAGGGTCTTAGCGAATTAATACTAGATAATAGTACTCTATAAGTTATTTATAAGAACTAATTTTAATAATATAATTTATAATAACCTATAATTAGTACCTTAATCTCTTTAATATACTTTTATTAATTTCTAAATAAATTAAAGTTAACGCGCGGTCTTAAATAATAAGATATGTAAAAGGTTATTAGTAATAAGTTACCTATTAAGATCTTTTATATGAAATTAGCTTAATTAGTCTTTATAACCTAGTTAATTAAAGTTTAGTTATTCTTTTACTAGAATATGAAGAGAAGCTTATAATATTAACTACTACTAGCTTATTATTACTTCTTTATAAAGGAAAAGAATATAATAGTATAAAAAGCTAGCCTTTATAAATAGGTATAATAGTAATACTTCATCTCCTAAATATAGCTTTTCTATAAGTTATCTTAATAATAAAGAAGAGGTAGAAAAGGTAATTAATAATAGAGAAGAGAGAGATTATTATAAAGAATTATATTTTAGAGATTTAATAATTATAATAGGTATATATTTAAATAAGTATATAATTATTAAAATTATTATTTATTAGAGGTAAATAATATATATATAATTTAATAGGAGGATTTTACCTCTCCTCTTTAAGTACTTTCCTCCTCCTTCTTTCTTAACCTACTTAATATATATAATATTATACTTTTAATAAATAATTCTTTATAAGCTAACTACTTTTATAATTTTTAATATCTTAAGATATAATATTTATAATATAAGGTTAAGGTTAGGCTAGTTATAGTCCTTAACTATTATTAAATATATAAGGAGCTAAGGTCTTTTATAAGAAAGCTTTTATAATAACCTATTTATTTATCTTAGCCTAGATAATTAGATAGTAATAAAGTTACTAATTTAAAAAAGAATCCTATATTTAAATTCCTTATAAAGAAAAGTAATAGTATTAAATATTATTATATAAAATATTTATAACTTATAAAAAGGCTATATTTAAATAGTAGAAGATTATTATTATACCTATATATAAAGGCTAGCTTTTTATACTACTATATTCCTAGCCTTTATAAAAAGGTAATGTTAGGTAAATTAATATTATAAGCTTCTCTTAACATATTTATAAAGGGATAATTAAACTATAACTAACCTAGTTATAAAGGCTAACTAAGCTGATTTTTTATAAAAGATCTTACTAAGTAAATTTATTACTAGTAGCTTTTTATATATCTTATTATCTAGAGTTTTAAGTTATAATTTATTTTACTTAGCTTTAATTAATTTAAATGTTAATAAAAGTATATTAAGAAAATTAATATATTATTTATAGATTTATTAGAAATTATATTATTATATTTATATTACTTCTTATAAATAAATTAAAAAGTAGTAAATAAATAATATAATATATAACTTCCTTTATTAATAGTATCCTAATTACCTTATTAAAAAATTTACTAAGATATCTACTTTAAAGCCTTAATACTTATCTTAAGTAAAGAATATAATTATATTATTATATTAATATATTTAGACGTAATATAATTAAAATATAAATTAGTATAAGTATTTAATCTTAATATAAATTTATAATATATAATAGCCTTCTTTAAAATCCTACTACTAATTAAAAAGAGTATGTAAGTATATTAAAATCTACTTAATTAATCTAATCTAATGTAATATCTTTATATCTAGTACTAACTTTAAACTCTTTATTTAAATTATCTTTAAATATAATTAATAAACTAGGGAGCCCTCCTCTTTTAAACTTTAATATTAATATAAGACTTATCTTCTTTACTATAATAGAATATAGCACTTTTAAGACCCTATATATCTCCCGGAGCCCTTTATCTAATATATTACTCGCTTTGCGCCCCTATTTAACCGCTTTAGGCTTAGCTTCCTATCGCGAAGAATATTAAAGTTGTAATATTCTACGTAAATCAACCTACTATACACCCTACCCTCCTATAATTTTCTAACTATATAAAGTTATTTAGTATCTTTTAAGGAGCTTAATAATATTAAAATCTTTAAATTCCACTTAGTAGTTTAGAAGTTATATCTTGATCAACATATTGACCTACCACGAATCCTATTTCTTGGCATGTTTTCTCCGCATCTACTTTATTGACCGAAATCTTCCTACCTTCTACCTCACCCTTTTTCTTTAATATACTATACTATAGACTCTAACACCCCTTCTAATCGTTTACGGCCTCTACTGCCTACTACTCGCCTTCGGAACCCTTAACAGCGCCCTAACTACGCCGACCTAGCCTCCTCTCAGTCCCCCCTCCCTACCGCTACTCGACGCCCCCTTTCTGATATTAATCCTAACACCGCAGGTAATAAACGCCGGCGAGTATATAGGAGTAAGGGTATAGGGAGTATTAGGCAGTCAAGGAACTTATTAATAGTAGCTCTAACTAATATCGATCCTACTCTACATCTTTTTCCGCTAATTTAATGCTAATTAATTTCTTTATAGAACTCCCTACCTCCCCCTTAATTCCACCGACGGCCTACTATCCAGCAACCTCACCCCCCCTCTAATTCAACTTTTCGAGTAGTTATTCCGCCTAGGAACCCCCAATAATCTACTCCCCCAACTCTTGAAGAGACCCTCGAAGAAATCGCTCTACCGCTAGCGCCAGATTACAGTCTACTTACGCGTCGCCGCCATACCCGCCAGCAGGCCGACGCAGAAGATGATACTGAGTATTAACTTCCGCGCCGGCGAGGCCTATACCGGCGGCGGAACAATACCTATAGGGGGCGGACGCTGGGCCCCGGATATCAAGCATGCAGGGATCCCTATAAAGTAAAATAAATGGAGCCTTACCAGGTTAATACATCATTCACCGACATATGTCTATACTGCAACGCACGATCATGGAAAAATGAACGTGGTAGTTCAGGGGACGGCCAGTGGCTATGCTGTGATGGTGGAAAGAACGACTGGCCGTCCCCTGACCAGTCACGTAAGCCGGCCGACGTTGACTTATTACCTGAGGGGCCACAAAAGGAGGCGGAGCTCAGGGTACAGACGACTTGGCTGCACTAATAAAAATGCTATTGCGACGATATTGGAGGCTATCATACGTTCTCGAACCACTCCTGCGCAAGCGAATTCTAGGGGTGTGCAACGGTCTTGATAGGACAATTGGTCGGCTTTGGGCGGGTTATGTGCCAGGATCCCCATGGACGACCTTAGAAATCCCCAGCGAGCGATGGCTCGTGACCGAGATATCGAATGAAGGCGGTCCTTCGTCGATGCTGGTCCACTACAACCTGCTGGAGGGAAGTTTGCTTGTCAATGGATCACCGCTCACAAGGCTTCCCCGCTCGTACGAATCACATCCGACTTTCCGTCGATTATTTGGCGAGGTAATATATCCTAACCAATCAAGCAAAGAACGAGGGCTGATCGATGGATGTGCGTGACAGAAAGTTCTCGATGTTGTCCCGTCAGCTATGGGTGGAATGATTTTCGAAGCTCGGAATGAGTTATTTGGTCACCAAGTACATACTCTCCTTTCTCTTTTCTTTTTCTGCTTTTTGGTGGACGGAATTGTGTGGTAACGGAGCTGTTTGTGTTGCTAATGAATACCATAACAGTTGTACTTCGGCATGCACGACTCCGAACTCATTATCCGGGCCAAAAATAAAGTACAGGTCTACGAACTTCTCCCAGTGCATGCTTTAGACGGCGACTTTCCACAGGCTTTCATCAACGGTTACGCACATTGGCTAGACATTGACACGGGCTCCGTTGAATGGCGACCGTTACTCAATCCTTGGACGCCCACATCACGGAACTGGCAGATGAAGTCCGGCAGCCGAGGGGAACACTTATTATTCTGTGGATCGTCGAGATTAATTGACATTCACACGCCTACAGCAAAGGCGGTGTCAACGGTCCTAAGTCCATTAGAAAATGCGATCCACATACTTGTCACACTCAACTATGAGACGGAAGTGTTGGAAGTGCACTTGCCACGACTAAAGCTTGACTTTTTCTTGAGAAAAGGTGCCACGCAGCTTGAATCAAAGCAATTCCGTGGCATGTCCGTGGATGCAAACCAATCTTTCGGCACCCTGACCGGACTAGTCAATAAGCTCGTTCTTCAGGGAATTAATGACTCGTCGCGCAGCGTTATCATCGCTCATGGCGACGTTGTGCTCAAGCCTGACGGCCCCCACGTACGTGTAAAAATTAACACGTCAATACAACAACGTTCGTATCATCTCTATCATATCGATAGTCAAATCGGGCGACTTGTTGATAACGGCAGCCTGAAGAGCAAGCTGTTCAAATGTTATCTTCACGCTGTTACAGCCCACTGCCTGACCGACGAGCTCACCGGTCGGACTGGCACCGAGGAAGCCCTTTCGATATTAGGGTCACCCTTCGTCCGGTCCTTTCTTAGTCTTGATCAAACGGAAGTTGACTTGTTATTGCTACTTGCGCGACTGACCCCGCGTCGTCAGTACTACCCGCGGCACCTCCGGGTGATGCAGGAGGTGGAATGGGAGACTCTCCCTTCACTTTCGCAGCACGTCTCGTTCTGCATATCTGTGCGGTCAATTTTCGATCAAGCAAGAACTTTCAGTCTATTTCATGATGAGCCGGTGGAATTTCCAGATATCTGCGGCGACCTACACTTGCTCGAAAGGGCAGCCATCAGAGATGCTGCATATCGTGTACACGAATTCGGAGCAGAAAATCACACGACAGCTCTTGATGTCGTCTATATCGCTCGAGACCAAGTCTCGGACAATATACGCGAGTCCCAGGTTTGTCACATTGCAAAGCTAGTCGATGATTGGTCTGCAAACGTGAGAGGCTGTTCACAGTTGCTCCATGAGATCGAGTCATGGGGGGAGCCGCTTCAAGGTTGCAGAAAAAAAGATCCCTTGCCTATCGGCTATGATACGAAATGGCTGGATCCACCAGCCAAGTACCTTCCCAAAGACTGGTGTACGCTACACAACGCTTTATCTCACAGTGTGGTCGATAAAGATAAATACAGAATCATGATGTTTCTATCCACTCTGACATATTCCCAGCACGCGAAACAAGAGCTTGTCCAGACACTTCTGGCTTTCGCAACAGTCCCCGAATTTCGTGCGACAAGACTGCCGGACTTTGCTTCTTTCCAACTATCGCATGGCTACAGACCGGATAAAGAGAAGTTGGTAGACGTGACTAATAACAGGGGCAGCCCGTTCTATTTGTGCCCGGAATCCAACCTGCCTCAATTCTCCTACGAAACATTCGCAGACGCTGACCAGCGTCGAAGGGATGAGTACCAAGCGGCAGTGGAGGAATGCGTCGGCCACTTCGCGGAAGCCCTCATTGGCCAGTGGCCTGAAACAAATGTTTGCGATCCAGTAGGCATTGATTTCGACACCTACGTTTCCGTGGAGGAGGCCACAAATGATGCACGGATTTGGTTTCGAAGCTGGTATCGCAACGCCAAGTTTAAAGAATCTATCGGTGAAACGCAAAATATACTAGACGATCTGGATGCCGGAGACCAAAGCCTGCTGGAGTACTCCTTTTCCGAGCCCCATTACAATTATTGTCGAAAGCGGAGTCATGTCGATTTCTGTGACATTATGGGGAGAACGGCTCCCAGCTTTCCCTCGGCTCCTCTCGAAAACTTTCATTCCTGGATCAGACAGCAAGACAAAGGTACGGGGAGCTACAATGAACTCAAGTCACTTTTAGTGCGTCTCTTATCGAAAGCTTCAGGTCGCTATAAGCATCGATACGCCATTGACTTATTGGAGAGCTTCGACTCGCTTCACAGCAGTGCGGAAAGCAGACTCAGCGGATCAGCAAAAGCCCTCAAGCCACTGCTAGCAAGTTATCTGACGCTATGCAAAAGGCATGTCGAAGATGTATATCAAGCGATCTGTCATTGCCTCCAGGCAGAAACGTCCACCACGCGTCGGCTGGCTTGGGAGGCGAAAATGTGGCCCCGCTTGTCGACCATATCGCTCCTCCAACATCTGGCGGGTGATAAAGTAGCCTTATTGCGCGACGGCTGGAAAGCTTCTCTGACTGAGTATGGAGTGGCCATCTCAAATCTGCAACGGGCTGAGCGCCTCCTGGCGTGTATTGGAAACGACTCGGAACTGTTAAGCGAACTCAGCAACCCGGGCCATCGAGATTGGGACCCGCTGCGTTATCCGGACTGGCTGCTTCTCGAAATCGAAAACAACATCTTGATCCGACAGGTGTAAGCTCAAATCGCTCGGGAAATGATTTCACCGTCGTCCGGTACGAACTCGATCTTGCAGCTGAACATAGGCGAGGGAAACTCGTCCGTCATCGTACCTATTGTAGCTGCAGCTCTGGCAGACGGAAAGAAGCTTGACGGATCGTCGTCCTTAAACCATTATCAACCCAGATGTTCTATATGCTACTGAGGAAGCTCTGTGGCATGCTCGGCAGACGCATATTCCACATGCCGATCTCACGGTCAGTCCGGTTAGACGTGCATAAGGCGAGGCAAATCCGGAACCTATGCGAGGAATGTATGCGCACCCGTGGGGTACTGCTCGTCCAGCCAGAACACCTCCTTTCATTTGAGCTGATGGGCCTCGAACGACTTCTATCTGGCGAATCGGAGCTGGGCGACGTGCTGATCGAGACACAGCGTTGGCTGAACGACAACTCGCGTGATGTCCTCAACGAAAGTAATGAGATTCTGAGTGTCCGGTTCGAGCTTATTTACGCTATGGGCACCCAACGCGTAATTGAGTTCAGCCCGGACCGATGGACTATTATCGAGCATATCTTGGGACTTATAACCCGCTTCATACAACTAGTCCTTCAAATCTTCCCTCAAGGCTTAGAGCTACGGTCTGTGTGCCCTGGGAGTTTCCCTCGCGTCCGGATTCTAGACACTTCCGCCGCTGACAAACTTCTGAAGATGGTGGCAAGAGAAGTTTGTGAAGCGGGTCTGCCGGGAGTACCGGTGTGGAATCTCCCCTAACACGTGCGGGATGTTTTGTTCAGGTTCCTCACAGATCTCGACATGGGGAAAGCCGACATCGAACCATTGCAGCATCACGTTTTTGCCGTTGACTCGATGAGGAGGAGCCTGCTTCTTCTCAAAGGCCTGATTGCTAGTGGGGTCCTGGCATTTGGTCTGCAGCAGAAGCGATGGCGCGTTAATTACGGACTTGACCTTTCACGGACCATGCTTGCTATACCTTATCGTGTAAAGGATAATCCAGCAACGCGGGCTGAGTTCAGCCACCCCGATGCCACTATTGTTCTAATATATCTAAGTTATTACCACGGTGGCCTTTCAGATGAGCAGTTATACACAGCCTTCGAAAAGCTGCTTTTGTCCGACCATGCCCAGGAGGAATATGAAGGCTGGGTTCAAGACGCTCCTGAATTACCGTTCGCATTTCAATAATTGACTGGCATTAATCTGAGCGACCCTACGTAATGTTCTCAGATAGTCTTCCCTCCGTTACGGTTCGCTAAAGGCGCCATCGATTTCTATTTGTCACGTATCGTGTTTCCGAAGGAGATAAAGGAGTTTCTATAGAAACTGTCATCCTCAGGCTGGGATATTGCACGTGCGAAGGTTCACCCGACGACGGGTTTTAGTAGGACAAATGACAGTAGATATATTTTACCACTGTCTATTAGTCAGTGCAACCTCCCGCCACAACTTCACATAAATGCTGGAGTGCTCGACTGTCTATTGCGGCCCGAGAACTCTTTCAAACATGCCACGCAGGAGTCCGGAAGGGAAAGCCTCGATACGGAGTCATTGCTGCAAATAGTCATCAGGTTAGAGCCGCCGGTGCGCGTTATTCTCGATGTGGGAGCTTAAGTTTTGGAGTGGAAGAATGAGGAAGTCGCACGGCCATGGCTTTGGGGCGTTCCGGCATCAGAATCACAGGCAACGGTATTCTTCGACGATTGTAACGAATTGTCGGTGTTAAGCCGTGACGGCGTCACGGAACCGCTGATGATTTCCCCTTTTGCGAAACAGATAGACCAGTGCTGGTATACCTCGATGAGGCTCATACACGAGGGACGGACTTGAAGCTACCGACGGATTACCGGGCCGCTGTGACTCTAGGGCCTGATCTCATCAAGGATCGACTCGTACAGGGTATGACCTGATCTCATCAATGACATTTCTTACTGCTAACCCAAACAGCGTGCATGCGGATGCGGAAGCTGGGGAAAGGTCAATCAGTTATGTTTTATGGGCCAATGGAAGTTGAACGCAAAATTATCCACTGTAGCGGTAAAACCCGCGGCGATACCATCGAGGTAGCCGATGTGTTATAATGGAGCATTTCGGAAACGTGTAATAACACGAAAAAATGCATTCCGTTATAGGCGACACAAGGGATACGGTATCAGCGTCGCCATAAAGCATAGTTGGATTCTCTAGACGGTCGAGGCAATGGCGCCGCTCTAGAGACCGCAAAGTCGTTGCTCGAAACTGAGGCGCAAACTCTCCAGGATCGATACGGATTTAGTGCACGACGATCTAAAGAATAAGTCTTGTTATATAACGTGAAGGACGAATCACTCTCGAAACGTGAGACGCAGTTGGAAGCTATTCGGGCTAAGTGTCGAGAATTCGAACTAGCATCATTCAATAATGCAACACTTCGGGAGGAACAGGAGCGCGAGCTATCTCCAGAGAATGAGCAGGAGCGACAAGTTGAGCGTCCGCTGGCACTTATACCTTATAACCACAGCGTTTATCGAGATATAAAGCGCTTCGTTCACCAAGGTACCCTTAATCGTGATTCGGATGCCTTTCAGCCTGCCTTCGAGCTTTTCGGTGACACAAGTGCCAACGAATGTCTTGAGGTGGAAACATGGCCAGAGCACTTACTGGTCACGGCCGATTTTGCCCGGACGGTACACGCTGCCAAAAATCAGTATTTAGACTCCTTTCTTAGGCCTGTTCACTGGGTCGCAAGTGGAAAGAACGGCAACACGGTCGACTGCGTGGTGCTGAGTCCATACGAAGCTCACGCGCTACTGCCATTCATACGCCAGCACAAGAAAATCACCTTGTACGTTTACTCACCTCGTGTTAATATATCTGTGCGTACCTTAGAAGATCTCTCGTTTTACGCCATTCCTGCGGAACCCAAATGTCGGCCTTACCTGCCTTTTATCATGCAGCTTAATCTGTTTGCAGGTCAGCTCTATTTGAGGAACTATAAGGAGTATCTTTCGGTCTGTCGGTTCTTAGGACTGTGTTTTCGCCCGCCTTGCGAGCAAATTCAGGTCGGCTGCGACGGATTCGTCAGTCCAACTGGCAGGCTAGAGTTCGATGCAATCATGGAGAAAGAATGTCCCATTACGACCAGTCCGGTTGAATTTCTGAGAATGCTGATGGCGTTAAGGAGGAAAAGACAGAATTTTTAAAAGTCTCATTTTGGTAGAATTCTGCATGGTGAATTATTGGTCAAAGAACACTTCCAAGGGTAAAGAAATTCGAGTCACCAGCGATCTCGCAACCTGTGGTTGGAATATGTGGCGGGTGCCCTTTTTTCTGTTCCTTTTTATTCATTTGGATACTTTGTATTTGACGATTTTGTGTGAAGACATGTTGAACAAACGCTAAATGAGGAGAATGTCCTACCTCAGAAATCGATCTCATTCTCAAAATCTATCTGAAAGGAGCTTAACTGCGGAGCAACCATATAGTAGGTTGGCAGAGAAAGTGGCTGTGCATGGCTAGTGGAAGCTTCTGGAACGCACCCCATGATCCCTGGCAGAGGTGACGCATATTGTTAGGCCCCGTCATAAGCAGGACGACTCAAGAGCCGTCGCTGGTCATGACCGGCGAAGTTGGAGGAGCCTAGGCAGCAGCAGGCTGAGCCAGGCGACAGAATGTTGTTATTAACAATGTGAGCAGCTATAGCCGGGTACGAGGGAGCCATTTCAGGCTCCTACCTGCTGTGCCCCTGCACTGCCCCATAGTGCTCCCTCTTGCTCCCCCGATGCTCCCTCTTGCTCCCTCGGTGCTCCCCCCTGCTCCCTCGTTGCTCCCCCTTGCTCCCTCGCTGCTCCCTCTAAAGCGGCCCTGCTCCCTTTCCTCATCGAAAACGGTAATTCTAAATCCTAAGTTCGGGGAGTATATAATATATATATATATCTCTATTATATTTAGACTTAAAATTACCTTATTAATACTACTACTTACTGAGAAATAAAATATTATACTTCTCTTATATAAAATCTGGATTTTAATAAGTATTTTCTAGTTCTTATATAAGAGTATTAAAAGGATAATACTTTAACTTATTTAAATTTAAAATATATAGCTAAGAATATCCTTTTATATCTAATATTATTTATAAGTATTAAGAGGATTTTTAATCTTACTTAAAAAAAGTCTTTTTATAAGATTATATATAATTAGAATTAATAATTATAAAATAAGTAATACTTCTTAAGTATTATAATTATATTATAAGTTTAGACCTTAATAAGGCCCTTATTAAGCCTTAAGGTATCTTTTAAAAGAAAGAAGAGACTAATTAAAGTATTAATAGAGGTAAAGATCCTTTTAAATTAGAATTAATGTTAAATAGTAGTACTACTAGTACTAGTACAGTAACTGTGTAGAGAGAGTCAGCTACGGTGCCGACTAGGGGCTAACTAAGCCTACAGGCTACTTTTAGTAGAGTTCTCGTAGTAGCTATAATACTAGACCTTTTACCTTCTACTACCCACCATAATATGACCTACGAGGTGACTACTAACCTAGTATTCTAATAATCTTAAGTTATTTCCTACCTTTTTTAATAAAATATTTACTTACTATATAATTTTATTAATATAAGTCTCTAAATTAGTTTATCAAATAACTTTCTATTAAATATTAAAGGTAGATAAATAGACTACGATATAATATTTAATATATCCTCGTTTTATTATATTTATATTTAGTAAGTACTTAATAATTCAAATTATTATCTCTTTAATTACTCCCCTAGTCAATAAATTATTAGTAATAAAATAGTAGGGTTACGGTTTATATAATTATATACTATTAAGGTTTAGTAGCGAAAAAACTATTTTAAGATACTTTATAAGGGATCTTCTAGGACCTACTACTCTAGGATAAGCTACTAATAACTAGTCGAGTTATCTTTTAGTATTAGAACCCTATTTTAGAGAGACTTTCAAGGGTAGAGCTACGAGTAATTAATAGTAATCGAAATAATAAATTTTAATAGTATAGTACTATTATTATACTCGATCTACGACGAAGGATATAACTTTATATATAGATAGTTTAAGATATAGAAGGATTTACTAGGTAATTAGTTATAGATAGTAACTAGCTACCCTATAGGGGTGAAGCCTAGAAGCCGCTTAGACGCCCCCTAGAACGGGTACCCTAGGGAACTCTAAAAACACCTGGAACGGCGCCGGATTATTACCAGGAAAACGAGTCTCTAGGGCACTTTTTAGCGGCCGCGGTTACTTCTAGGCTTCAGCCCTGCATGGCGACCAGTTACTAGGTATAACCAGTTTGCCAGTGAACCCTTCTAGAGATTACTAGTCTTAACGAAAGAAGAAATTGGTCTGTTGATTTTAGTATCTCTCTCTATTGAATCTTTTCTAGCACCTAAAATTTCAAGGCCACTTGGCCCTCCGAGACCCTCATTTCGGCAGAACAACGACAATCGTATCATGCAAATCCTTATGGTATACCACCATCTTGATAATCTTCAAGCCGGCCTTATCCAGCATAGCGACCCACTGATTCTCCGTTCTCTCCATCGCAGCAAGACTGGCCATCATGGTCAGGTCAATCTGTGTCGCGCGCCAATGCACGTCTCGTGTAGGCAGAATCATATCGTCGATAAGAATAACCGAGGATGGGCCCATAAATTTCATTATGTTCTGTAGGATGACGATGCACTTTTCGTCGGGGTGGTCGTGCATCACTTTCCGGAGGAAGTAGGAGCGCGCGCCTAGGAATCGAGGTCAGTCAGTGTTTCGACCATGCTTTGAGTGGAACAGACCTTTGACAGGTTGCTCGGTCCAAAAATCATGCACCATAGCTTCCATCCCATCCACCGGCAGCGCCTGTTTGATGGGTGTTGCAAGATCTTGCAATATCACACGGCCCCTTAAGTGTGGGAAATTTGTACGGAGGTTGAGACCTTGGGTGCCTATACCGCCACCCACGTCCACAAATATGACTTCTTCGGGTGTTGAATTTGATGCCACCTCTTGTTCGAAGTTGAATTCGTCCAGCCAACTCCGTTTTCCCATCCGAGATGCTGTCATCCATAGATTGAAATTCTTGAATGATTCCGGGTGAGCTGCAGCCCACTTGAATGCGTGAAGGTCAGTATTATGGCCGCGTTGGAAGCAGGTGTGCAGGCTGTCCGAGGGATTTTGGTAGGACGTGTCTTTGAGGAAGGACGGAAGGGCTTGCCAGCATGACAGTGTTTCGTCAAGACTTCATGGGTTAATCAAGATCAAAAATTGATTCATTAAAGTAACGTACTTGTGACGAATACCAGCTTTATAGCCTGGAATAGCAAGCGCTTTGGTGATGTTGGTGGCAGCCCATTCATCCTCAGCTACCTCCTCAATCATGCCCACTGACGCAAGATATGCTAGCAAACGTTCTTGAATCTCAAGCGAGTCAGTATCAAGGAGACCTGTAGCATAATGGAGGGAAAGCTCCTACTTAATAGAATCAGGTCGGCATTTTTCGCTTTAGCAAGATGGTCGGTGCTCATGCTTGGTGGACTACTGTTGGAAAGCATATCGAGCAATTCCATGTCGTTGGCGGTCCTGGCCATGATGAGTTGTAGAGGCTAGTACAGAGAGATGACAATTAGTCTACGAGACATTCTCGTGCCGGGGAAGTCCTCACTGTATACAGCATGCGCTGAATGGTCATGGAAGGGGTTTCCAAAGCCCAATTCGGCCTCCAGGTCGCTTCATAGAGTCGCTCTCTCAAACTATCATCTTCTAAGGGATGCTTCTCTAGGGTTTTCAGCTGATCGAGAAGTGATTCCACGTCTGGAGGGGTAGATGAGCTTGCCATCTTGACTCGAAGAAACTGATAATACGTCTTTGAGGCAGCTGGGAAGAATCTTGGGCAGTAGTTTGTTTGCAGTAAAGCTCGTCAGACTGACTGCCCAGTCCGGAGCTACAGAATCTCGCTGTATGGGAGGAAGTGAGGCCTCCGATTATCCAGGCAGCAGAAGGTGCAGAGATCGTGACACGTGACACGCCTTAGCGCATCATTGTTCCGATGTTGTATATCTTTCCTTATCTCTCACCCTTCCCTGGAGGTACGAGTACTAGGCACAGCTATCCAATCAACCAGCTATCGTTTACTTTGTAGCTATCATGCATCATGCTTTGCTACGCCGCCGCCCATGCCTCTGACAGCCCAGTTTCGACGCGGAGAGAAACTTGAATGTGGAAATGATTCGAGGTCATGCCGATAGGTGTGAGAAACACGGCGTAACACTTCAATCGCCATGAACTCCATTGTGCCTGTCTGATGGCGTGCGCCGCTCCGCCCGCTACCAATCTCCTTGGCAAGGTCCTCATCGATCAACATGCCCGTAAAGCCATCAGCTTCCTTTGGATCTGTTATTATAATGTTATTCTCGGAGATGTCCCTGTGCAATATCTTGCCACTTGTATACAGAGACCTGTGCGCCTTGATTGCGTCGCGAAGGACCTCCAGCAGCTCTGGGATTGACCGAAAATCACGAATCGCCCGACCGGCCGGCGAGATCACCAAGCAACGAAAAATGCGGTTGTCAAACGAGCTCTCATCATGGGTATAGAGACTCGTCGTTTGGCTGTATACCTCATTCTTCCTCTTGGCTTTATCAGGGCTCTGGCTGTTGGACCTTGATCTCTTGGATGGGCTCCCTCCAGCGTCAACAGACTTTCGTTTCTTCGGTGGCTCTCCAGCAGTGCCCAAGCCGGGAAGCTGGCCGAATGATTGAGAGAGGAGTGACTGAGATTGCGAAAAGGATAATGCAGGACTCAACGTGGTATTCCGAAAATCGTAAGGCTTCCCAAACTTCAGCCCCTCGCGCATGTCCGCAATACTGGTGATGTGATGGTGACCAAAGAGTTTGGCGACCCCTTTTACTCCTCTTTCGCGTGCCAATCTGAGGAGATCGGCTTCCGGTCGTCGCTTATCGGAGACCCCGGAGAATTTGACGACATACCGCAAATCCTTGGAGTTGAGAGTTCTGGCACGAAAGCAAGACGTGCCGCGACACACAATCGCCCGTTGATAGGCAATGGGAACTGACTCCAACTGCAATCTTCTCTCCTTGCCCGTCGCATCTTCCACGATGGTTATGAACTGATCGCCATCATCTCGCTCGATGAAAGTGTCAAGACCCAACTCTTCGTCGCTCATCATTACATATGCTGCAATCGTACGGATAAAAAGCTCTGGCTCCTCATGGATATCGAAAACAGTTGAGCTGTAAGAACCAGAACGATCGAACACCCACGCCCGCATCTCATTCCCACAGAGAGTAAAGGCGTGGACGTATCGGCGGGTCGGCTGACTGGAGAACACATCGCGGACGTACCTACCAATTTGAAGCAGTGTGGCTTTCTTTTTCTCGTCCGACTCCTTGAGCTCACCGATCACTTCAACGTCCTCCCAATCATGTACTACCTTCGACAGCTTTTCGTTGTTGGGCTTGACGAACAGATCGATTTGACGTTTAGCTTCAGAGCCCGTCAGATCTTTGGTGGTGCTCGTGTAGTAAACGCCCCGCTCACTCGATAGGAACTCGTCTTGAAAATCAAACCACCATTTACAGACAGTATTTTGTACCGGTGACTGAGGGAAATCAGTCCATCGTCCATCCACATGTCGATCTTGCACGGCTTGATAGATTTCCTTCGTACGCTCGGTCCAACGCTTTCCCTCGAAATATTTTGAGAAGAAGCCGTCGACATTCTGATATGTGCATTCCCTTATTTCTTCGAAGATCCTTCCTTCTACTAGTTTCTGGGTTTGTTCACCTCGTTGCTGCGAGGAAGACGAATGCGTAATAGGAGTGCTATCGAAGGAGACAGGAACGCTTGTAGGAGGGGTGGTTCGGGAGACTGTGATAATGAGGTTGAGAACGGCATTCCAGATGTCGACGTTGGGGGCTTGTTTGATGACAAGTCGTAATAGCGCACGGTAGTGTTCGTAATTGAAGTTGCCATTTCGGACGCGTTTGCGAAGCGTCAATAGCTCAGAAGCTATATCTCCACTCCTCTTTGACCGAAGATCAAGTGCGACTTCGTGGCCCTCTAGAGCACTAAGGAGTCGCGATATTGCCTTTCGAGGTCCTTGGTCATGACTATCGACAGTGCCATTATACGAGAGCGAATCCGGCGTATATTTGCTCTGCTTTTCGAAGTGAATCTTGTAAGTGATCCAGACATTCCTCCAAAGGATGCTCTGCGATTATAGTGCGATCGTTTTGCGAAAGGCTGGCCATGTTGAAGTAGGAGGCGACGGGCCTAGGCTGTAACGAATCTTATGCCTTACTGCGGCTAGCTAAGTTTTATTAGAGTGAGAAGGCTTCATGGAATTCCTGGCAAACCTGATCGCTGGATTGGCACGAGAAGAGAATGCAGGCTTGATGAATTTGAAGTCGATGGCGAAGAGTTGAGGGGAAGCGCCCGGCGACATTTTGGATGACTAATACGCTGTCAAGAGCAACCAATCATTTCTGCACTAGAAGTTTTATACCCTCAGCGCCAGCTATACCACATCACTTCACTGCCCACCCCCAGCCTCTCAATGGCTTACTACAGTTACAACATCATCGGCACCAGCCTTCATACTCCAAGCGCCTGCTGCCTGACCCTAAATGCTTGCTCTTCCACCACCACCACCACCACCACCTAGACTCACATCGTCCGCCCCGCCCTCTGTTCCTTCCACCTTAACCCGAGTCACCCCATCGGCCGACCAGCGCAGGCCAGGATTAGACAAATCATGACACTCTACGTGAAGCCAGTACTCCCTCAGTATCCAAAGCCTGAAGGTTCGCTGGGGGGGAGTACTCGTCGAGGGAGCACTCGTCGGAACGACTGGGTGAGACCAAGGTAGCTCCGATAAAAATTTCCTCAAAGCGTGCCAGAGATGAAACTTATATGATAAGTATTTCTGTCGAAAAGGAAACCAACTTTGCAATGTATTCCTCCCTTAGGGTCGACCGCGAGCCTTTCAACCTTTCCATTTGAATTTTTTGACAGAGCAATCTTGGCTCCAGATTCAGACTGACCTGTTGTCTTCGCCCTTCCTTCACCAGTTGATCTCCGTTATCGAGGGGTAAGGGACCCATGCCTATGGCAATCGTAGGGCTCAACCACTTAGACAGCAGTTGAGACAGAATAATCCGCGGCTCTTTACAAGAAACCATTTCCATTTCATGAGACGTTCACAAATAGGTATGATTAGCTTAAAGTGAAGCACTGAGCATGGACGTGGGCCTGATGTTAGCAAATTTAAATGTATAGCGTGGCTCCATCACTAAAGAGAGCAGGTTGGATGGAACTCCCATCAGGCTCGCACCCCTTGCACCCCTTGCACCCCTTGCACCCCTTGCACCCCCTGCACCCCCTGCACCCCCTGGGCTCCTTGGAGTCCTTGATATCTATCTGCCCAAGGAACCCAGCCGGGTCCTTGGGGTCCTTGTCTTCCTCGTCTTCCTCGTCTTCCTCGTCCTCCTCGTCCTCGTTCTCCTCGTTCTCCTCGTTCTCCTCGTTCTCCAGGGTCACCACGTGCTCCTGGCATCCCAGCTGGTCCCGCTGGACCAGCTGCCCCTGGTAGTCCAGGATAACCTTGGGCTCCCTGCGGACCTGGCTGTCCGTGGATACCTGGTGCTCCGTGAATGCCTGGCGCCCCCTGTCGTCCTTCCGGTCCCGGCAGTCCCGGGGGGCCCGCTATCGGCCGTGGTGGACGCTTTTCCTGCTGTCTTGGAATGCAGCAAATGGCAAGCAACAATAGAACCACCAAAATGATACATCCCACAATAATTCCAATTGTTGTAGCTGAGGTGTTACCATCATTATTAGAGACTGGGGTCTGGTTAGTGACAGACGCTGCAGTCCGAGTTGGAGTCACAATGGCTTGTTGTCCAGTTACTGTGGCTGTTACGCAGGTCGTTGATGACCCTAACTGGATGACAGTTGTATAAGTAGTATGGGGTCTTGTGATGCTGAGTGTTACGAAATAGCCTTTCTCGCAGTTCTCTGCTTACATCGCTAGGCCTAGAAGCGGGTTATCACTAAAATGTGCTAAGCTAGCCTGCTGTTTTGAATCTAGAGCGAATCTAGCTCAGAGAGTCGAGAGATAGAACACGAACTATGTGCTGTAAGGTAAATAACTGAAATGGGAGGTAGATATGTAAATGCCGGTAAATCATACATACCTTTATGATCATTTGTTCTAAGATGGAGGCGGGGCACTCAACCGATAGTCCCCTCTACGTTTAAGAAACCATGAGGTCCTCCAAGCCTCTCGCTGTCGTTCGTGGATCTCCATCGAACCCGATTCTCAGCTTTGGAAGGGTGGGATCAGTGGGACGAGGTAGGTTGGATAGGACCGAAATTGGATCAATCATATGAGGACACATCATTAATTCCTGCACCGTGACGCTTTCTCGCTCAGTCAAGGTGGTGTGGATAAGCACGAAAAAAAGCACATATCCTACCAGTAGTACCACCCCCATCCATCTCTTTGCGAATACCCCACAACAGACGCCAAAGCCACTGCTAGCTCAAAAGGGATTGTCGTTCCCGCTTCCTTTTTACTCACATAAATAACGCCAAGACACAGCGTTAGCGAGAAGATTTTGCTGCCAGCGGTGTTCGCTCCCACAATACCGCTATGCCATTTTGAAGCTCCAATGACGGCTATAAGCTTTTCTGATAGCACTGTTACCTGCAAGCCAATTCCGTCACTGTTGATGAGGAGAAAGGCATGATTATAACATCTGACTATGTAGAATGTAGACCTGGAAGTCATTAATATCCGGGTCTGCGAACTTCGCGGCTGATCCGCTATTGGCCGATGCACGGAACATTGATGGCTCAATGCTAAGCTTCTCGGAAGAAAGCCTCAGCCAATCGTCTTCCTTGAGCGAGGGTGGCTTGATGATAGTGCCAAGTATCCTGCGCAACCATCACATCTGTCCGGTAAACTATTCTTTCGTCATCCCCGCTCCACCACGCTTTAGATGCAGATCTACCGCACATGAACTCCTCGACGTGGTAATCCCTCATTTGGTCTGCTTTATGCACGAGATTGTTTTCGGCGAACTGTGCACGCGAGACCGTCAGTAGACGCATGGCAGCCTAAGAAATCCCTGCAACGTTTCGACGTAGCACCTCTAATGACCGGCGTCGTCCTACGAAATGTAACGGACTCTCGCGCGGCTCCCCCCGAGGAGCTGCGATCGTGATGGACGAGAAGTTGACTGATGTTTGGATAAGCCCCAGCGCTTCTTGCATCCCCTTACCTCCTAACTGGCCTCGACGAACGTTTTATGGGCAGGCTCAACGTCCCAAAAGCTCCAAAGAAGCGGAGTGATTGTGTTTCTAAAAGCAAGATCATCGCTCGTGCCGTCTTCGGCTCTCTCTTTACAAGCAAGAAATTGGTTCCAGTAGCCTCTCGTCGGATTTTAGGTGTATGTCCTCCCTCTATCTATAATTTTCCCTTTGTTACGCCGTCCTCGATTCACCCTATTTTCCAATTTGATTTGCGAGTACCTGTGCTGCGAGTACAGCCCCATTTGACTGCCCAGGACTGACTATTCTTAAGATGGCACCGAAAGACTCGAGGGACTCGGCCGAAACGAATGGGAATGTCCATCCTGAGGGAAAAGGCAAGGCGAAGGCAAAGATCTCCAGGACTTCGTCCAACACCAGCCTTCGGGACCTGACGCCAGAGGCTCTAGACACAGGCCTAGACGCTGTGCGCAGGATAGCGAGAATATTTTATTATGTGCAGACTTACGGCGAAGAGATCAGCAATGTCGAGGGTGTTTATGGTCTTTGTCTTCGCCAGAAGGAGCGGATCGACGAGCTCGATACCACAGTAAACGAGTTGATTTTCCGAAAGGATCAAGAGATGATAAAACTTCAAGATGAGAACAACGCGTACCAAGCCGACGCTCGCCAGTTCGAGCGGGAGAGAGAGGAGCTCAAAAGAGAACAAGCAACTATGGACGACACGCTGAAGGCGATACAGTCAGAGGTGGAGAAACAAAAGGAAAAGGAGATAAGCAAAGCAGAGCAAGAATTCTCTCACAGTCATCATCATCTTCTCGATCTCCATCCTCGTGATCTGAGAAGGAGTACTAGCTGGAGAGAACTCGCGCTCTTGAATGTCTGCGCGCATCTAGAATCATCCAAGGGCTGCAGGCTCTAGGATGCACCCACAAATCTAGGCCATACTCGCACTTTTTGGTGTTTGTCGATTCTACATAGGTTTTCTATCTAGCGTGTTCGCAGTGGAGGTTCAAGCGCTAATCCATGTCGTCGAAGTGAGTTTGATTGCAAGCACTCATCCCTATAGGTCACTATAGAAGATGATGACCAGTCCGGTTGGTCTTGGCTTCGCCTAGAGCAAAGCGATGACAGGCCACCTGAACCGGGCCCGGAAGCGACTGGTCTCGCTTGGACCCAGGCACCAGACCAGTTATACTGGAACCGGCTTTAGGTTACTGGAGACTGGTCAGGCCAGGATGCCTTAGCGGACAAAGGTGCAAAAGGAGTTTGAGGCCAGACAGATTGCACTTGAAGAAAATTGCTTCACAGGGGTTGACAGCTCTTCTTTTCAAACTATTGCTGGTATTGAGAGAAGAAGACGGAAAAGGGAGAAGAGGCCCAAATACTGCCTTGTTGCAACTCTGCGCCTAGGCGGACCGGGATTTTCATCACGTGAGAGTAGGATGCGCGCGCACAAGAGAACTTCCTTAGCGCGGTCCCTTGCCTGGCATCAACTGTACCTCTCCGCCTTCTCCCCCCAGATTGCGGTCTTCCACATCCCCACGCTCACTGTACAAGCCATCATGGTTGTCAACCTTCTCCAGCGCGTCACGTCCTTCGACTTCTGATTCTTAGGATGCATCCTTATGCTGAAGTCGTCCTAGTAAGTCCACGATGTCGTCTCCAAGCATCCTAAGCTAATTATCTAGCTCAGATATAGTCTTCTTTAAGTCTGGCCGAAGTTCTTATAAGGCTTAGATAAAGGGTTTATATTCATTAGATTTAATCCGCACGTATCTATACTAACGTTAATTATAATACCTTATAACTGGTATTAATCCGTTCTTACTATTTATTTAAGACCGAATATCCTCCTATTATACGGTGACCTCCTAGGATATATAATAGAATCGCCGCACCAAACGCATTATATAAAAGGATCCATATCTAATAGTCCTACCACTATTCTCGATATAAATAATACCTGAGCTCTCGCTCCTTTACTAATTTCCGCCCTTAAAGCTTAGGATAAGCTTCGTCTATGAATTTTAAGAGTGTTCTTATCACTGCTTTTCCTTTGTTATTAGCTCCGGCTTTGAAGCCATTTTACATGGAGGGCGTACCTTAGATTCTGAACTTCCCTACGTCCTGCAAAATCTTCATTGATAACATCCATTCACCCACGCATAACAGTAACTTATGCTCGACAAGTCGACAGATGGCCTTCGCCGTCGAAGATATTTCCGCTGCCGCTAGTCTAATATAGCTTTTCTCTTCGGCGATTGCATTATCCCAAGCCTTCATTACCTCCTTAGAACACCCTGCGAATCGTTCTAGATTGTGGCTTCGGATCTGGCTCATCCCCTGAATTGTCTTCAGGTACGCGGCGCCGTTTAATCCTGAATATCCTGTTTGAAGGTACGACCATATTCGCTAGTTACCGCTTACTCTACCCTCGACGTTCTATATCGAGCAGGCGTTCCAGATAATAATATCGAAATTAAATACTATCTATCTGCTCCGCTAATATAATTCGATTTAAGGCGAGATAATCGACATTATATATTATATATATCCCGTAATCAGAATCGTTCTCTTATTATTAAGATGCCTGCAAACTTTTAGTCCTAATATAAAGAGGATAAAAGAATGGGAAACCTTATATACCCTACTAACTATAGTAAAATCCCGTGTTAGGTTCTCCTACTCTATTATAGCGTGGGTTAATCGCTCTTTAATGGCTGATACTACATCCGCTGACTTCGATATATCTCCGGCGAGAGAATCATATTATCGGATGACATTACTTCCGAGGTCCACGTCGAATTCAAATCACGCGCTCCACTCAGACTATTTTCTTCGACAGCCGTGCCGATAAAGAGACATTTCACTTATATAGGGTTCGGCCCGCGCCGCTTTTAAATGTCCGTAAGAATCTTCTAGAATTATTGTCGGCCCGCTGTCCTTAAAACGTGGACCACGTTTGAATGTAGCCACTAGGCCTATGTTAGCATGATACCTTTACTATCTACTATGGCTAGAAGACTTTTCGACCACGCAAGGTCTGTTTTCAAAGCTCAGCAATCATTCAGGTAGATCGAAGATATCTACTTTCAATGCGCCTAATAGTTTACGTTCCTACACTTTTTGTGCTAACGAAGTGCTTGCCTGAAAACAAATAAGATCCACTTCCATAAGTGCGTGTCTTGCTGAACCTTCCTATCGCAATGTACTATTCTCAGTCTTCCTTTCGACAACTACATTATTATCTAGGCAGGAAACATTGCTATCTATATAGATATAGGAAATCCTGCTAAGAGGTATGGTTTAATAGATTACTTAGTAATCTATCTCGATGTAGTTTATCTAATCGATTAGTAATCCACTCTTAACGTGGTTTAAATAATCGCCTAGTAATCTACTACGTTATAATAAGAAGTACCCTGACTAGGCGTAGTATAAGGCCTGTTAGCGTGATTATAATAAAAGACTAACCTTAAGTAATATAATATAAAATATAAAATCATAAATATACCTACTTTTAATACCTATTAATAATTATAATCTATGATAAAGTATTAAGGCCTAATCTTTCTAAAATAGCTTCTTAATATAATATAAATACTTCTCCTTATTACAGGCGGTTATAGCAGGCTAGGCAGGCAGGTCGTATTTATTAGACAAGAGGTCGCTCGACCTTGTAGCAAGGTGCGAGCGTGCGATTATATATAGAATGTTCAGCCTTATAAGCTTAGTAGGCTTAGCACGAAAGGAGCCGTAACACTCCTATTAATATTATAATTTGTAAATAGGTATTAAATAACCTTATTATAATAGTAATATATAAAGAATAATAAATTAGTAAAGATAAGAGTAAGTCCTTGTAAATAATCTTATTTCCTAGTCTTCCTTATTAATACACTTTGATAAATATATTAATAATTTCTATTAACCTTCTTATTATTATTTATAAGTTATATTATCTTTTCTTACTTCTTTATTTATTACTTCTATTTATTAGGGTTAAATAAATAATAAGGCGTATTATTAGCTTTATACCAAAGATTAAATATAAGAGTAATAAAGGAACTCTTATAAATAAAAGATAATATAATAATTTTAAATATATTATAAGATAATAAGTTAAGATTAATACTTATAATAAAGGTTAAGTAGAAAATAAAGCTTTAATTAATATTTAATTAAGAGAGTAAAGGTATTATAAATATATATAATTATATTACTTACTATTTTACTACTAATCTTTAGGTATAATACAAGTTATTTAAATTAATTTTTCATACTTAATTTTCCATACTTAATTTTTCATACTTAATAGTAATACTTAAGCTTTAACCTTTTTAATTATAGTTCTAAATATTATCCTAGTTAGTAATATATTAATATACCTACTTTAAATATAATTCTAAGCTAAGTCTCTTAATATACTTTATAAAGTAAAACGAAGAAAACTTCTTTAGCGCCTTAGTAATATTTAATACTCTATATTTCCTAGGATTTAGGATAGCTCTAATAAGCTATTACCGGCTTACTAGCTATCTTATTACCTGTTACGAGTGTACTCAGGCATAGCGTCCCCGCTTATTCATATCGGGCTTAGCGTCTTGGCTACCCATATGACTTCGTGTATCTAGAACGTCTTCTCCTTCTTCTTCTTCCTTAGCTTTAGTTTCCTAGTCACCAAATCCATATGATTCGCTCTATGTGCATCCTGATATTACCTTTTAATATATCAATCTACTTCCTCCCTTTAATCTTGTAAGTCCTCTTCTATTATCTTACTAAACACTATGAATACTATACCTTTTACCGCGAAGCAGCATTCTAAAACTCTATAGGAAGTTCGTGAGCCTTACACAGAGGGCAAGTATAACACTAGTATACTAGACGCTGCTGCGAATGCCGTCCAATCTCATAGGGCCATAATCGCGACAGATTTGCCTACGTCTTTAATTACTTGGTACCACCAGCTGTTCAGCGTCTGGGTGAAATTGAAAGATCACCAAAAGAACGTCGGAAGCGAAGATCCGGTACTTGATGCTTTAAAGCAACTTAGCTCCTCTATAAACAGTCTGAGAAGCCCAGTCAGCTTTTAGCTAGCCTGGATCACAAACTTAGTCGAATGTTCGTGGACCGCCATAAAGATTTCAACCAGCGAGAAGAGGATACTTCCTGCCCGAGCCCAGCTAGTGAGGACGCACGAATGGAGGCCGCAGATGACGTGGATTAGATATCACCTATAACAATATAAGGGAAAGCAACCGACGTCAGTCACATTACATTTCAGTCCACCATGCCAAGTGAGCATGATATATCAGCTTCAATTTCCCGAATCCCGGTCAGCCAATGGAGCGATCTGCGAAGCCACTCCGAAATCAGGCAGCCTGGCTTCGATGATGGAAGTTTCAGTGCCTTACCTATTCAAAGCCATCAGGTCTTAATGACTGCTGAGCGCTCGTAACAACAACAGCAACAACAACGAACCGGAAATGCTACCCTGAATGCGACCTTTTTTCACCTGAGCGCTCCTCAAGGGGAACAGAGGCGATGACGAAAGGGCCTCCTTCACGAGATCCACCACTGGATTTAAGAAGATACACCTTATCTCCGACATGAAACTTGCTTGTCTACAACACGTATTAGTAAGATTTGATTGGCTAGGCATTCCTGAGGCTGACGTACAGAGGGTTTGACAAAAGGCCGGCCACCATCATCACACCAGGAAAACTCAGGGCTTTGGTCACTAGCTCCAGAATATAAGCCATAATACTAATGACGCAGAAGTTATTGTTTCTTACCGGTCAGGAGTAGCCATATTATTGACTCTGCTCAAGCGATGTGTTAGGTAGGGCTGTCAGTTGCGTATGAGCGAACATAGAGAGACAATAAATATTTGGCCCATGGTTATATGTATTGAAGTGTTCATAGTAATACAACTGTGTAACTCTGCCGCCTAGAACCGGTCATTGAAACGCCTTTTTAATTCTGCATATGGGGCGTGCAGAATACATATGCCTTGAGGCTGTGTGCATAAGTTGCATCGCCATCGTGACACATCTTAAATCGCCGTCGTTCCCAGCGCTCTAAGCCTCTGTGAAGCCAGTTTTTCTCATCTCGGTGATATTATTATATTGACTTGGTGGTAGCGTTTTCAATCTCGGGTATCTTATGGTGTCTTGGGGATAATCAAGATAAGATAACCATATTGGGGAAAGAGCTCAGATGGATAATTGGTCAATCGCTAAGCCATTAGTTAGACTGGTACGTGCAATATTGGCTGCGCTTGGCTGCCTCAGATTATATTCTTTATTTCAACAATCCCCGGGACCTATCATTACAGGTGAAAAGCAGACGAAAAAGGGTTGTAATATCCCAGCTTTAGAAAATCGATATACTGAGTTTGTCCAGTCGAAGATTACATATCTGGATATCCTCGATTCACAGCGCTGCTTTCAGCCCATCCACCTTTCCTTATATGCCGACGTTTCGGCAGACTTCGGTCCCGTCTCCGCTTATTGAAGCAGGATAAATTGTCTATTCTGGAACAGGAACTCGACCAGATTGATGCGCAAGAACCTTTTCGCCTCTTCCTTGGCAAGAGCCGGTGCGATTCAAACGTGCACCGATCATCCCTTTTGCCAGAGATCGAGTCTCGTCTAGCTGATTACGGTATGAGGAATAAAGTCAGCCTATCTTATGCACGACCGCGACCTAGTTTCTTTGGGTTCATGTTGTGATAGTGCGCTACTGCAGCTCGAGACCTGGGTGGAGGACAAGCTGATCCGCTTCTATCGTGGATTCCGACAGGTAAGGGAACTTGTCGATGGTGGGGCGAGCTAACAGCTAAACAGAGCCGCCATCATGATGTTTCAATTGATACCAACGTCTATTTGTATTCTGGCTCTCTAGTAAAACAGACTGCCAGAATGCTGTTGTTATTCTTGGTTTCTTTCTCTTGCTGATGCCAGTGGTCATTTGCAACATTATCAGTACTATCTCAATCCCTATATTCATCGTAATGCTATCCATAATATCCCACCTATTCATCCTCTCTGGATTAACACGATCAAAAGCGATAGAGTTGATCCTCGCGGGAACAACGTAAGACATCTTGATAGAATCTAAGTGTTGACTGCCAGCTGATTTGATTGGTTTAAGATATGCTACAGTCCTCATCGTATTTGTCTCTGGTACCAGTTGAGTTTCAACAAAGGAACAAGCTAGAGTCGCAAAAGAGCAGGGAAGACAATATAACTGCCTCATGATGTATTTTCTTGATGACATAGAACAAGGTACAAGAAACACTCGCTAGACAAGAACCCTGGAGAATGGCCCACGGGCGTGAGAATGTTTATCAAGATTCAAGACGTCTCTGTGCACTGTCTATTAGCGAGAAACAATAGATTTAGTTTCTAAATACTTCTAACTCTGTCCTTTGACTCTTGCTAGACCTTCCATCGTCACTAGTGAATGACTCAGCTACGTCGGTAATAACGCTAGCAAGTCGGGCCCCTTTCCATCGCTTCGGGATTGGGTGCAAAAGCTTCAGGGCATCTCTGATGATCGGTTGTCGAACTTCTAGGCCATAATCTAGAATGTTTTTCACGAGGTCACGGCATCCTTGGATGTCCAAGTCCTTCATGAATGCAAAAGAATCAAGGTAGGACATGTAAACTTTGTCGTCCTTTGGGGAAAACCAATGTACGTGGAAGACGGCTTCTCTCTGACTGACTGTAGCCGTAAAGACGACCGAATCGGTACTCGACCGAGTCCTCGAAGGATCTGCCTGCGAACGCAGCCAAAGCAGTGAGTGGACGCTATGAGCACCACTAGTGGCGGCCTGGTTTTCAGCTACATATAACGTGCCACCAGTAGCCTCTGACTTGATCTCGATCATGAAAAACGGGAATAGGTTTTCTCTGGTTGGTTGCGTATATGGCCGTGCCAGGCGATGATCCACAACAGCAACTTCTGAGTCTGTCCAGTCGGAATCTTGGCCATTGGGATAGCCGTAATGACGGTCAGATTTCGGTGCAGGAAGTGCGAATAAGTATTTGGGATTGCTTGGTAACGGTTTGGTAGACCATAGAGTGTCACGTCCTTCCGCAATGCCAGAACGTTCGACGGGGAATGCCAGGGACTTCGTTAAGTCCGATACAATAGGTTCGGCCTTATCCCAGACTTTCATCACCTGGTCAACGAATGCGGACCTTTCGTTCTGCTCTAGCCGTGGAGATGACCTCCTCTTTCGAAGATGTGTGTCCACCAGTTCTTCAATTTCGGACGACTTCTGCCTTCCTGAAACGTCCATGATGATACCATTCCGAAAGAGTCCCGAGCGGAACATGGGGCTTGATGTACTATGCCTTTCGCTTTGAGAGGAAGCAACCGAGCCTGGTGGCAGATTCTGTCCATCTTGCTGTGACATTTGATCGATCCTTGTTTGCGATATGTGCGGAGAGGTGGGCTTCTCTATGACCACAAAGGTCTCACTGCCGGTGACGCTTGAAAGAGATCTTCTTGGCCTGAGATCTGACAGCCAGTCGTGAATTGACGAAACGAGAGGAGGGGTGGGAGATGGCTGCCGAAGGCGCTTGCTCGCAGGCGTATAGTCAGGATGATGGTCTTCACGGACTCGTTTGAGAGTAGACGGAGGCTCCGGCCGTAGCGCAGCCTTGCGTCGCTGCTTGCGTATAGACCGGCTTTGGGAGGGTCTGTCGTGAAATGGCGATGGAGTTGGTGATAGAGTTGGCGATGGAGTTGGCGGCGAAACTGCAGGCTGTAGTCGATGATGCTTGGTCGTAGGCGGGGGGTCTGGATCGATGTCTTCAATGGGTCGTTTGGAATGCTTTACACACCTTGAGGACTCGACAGCAGCGCGCATGACGACTCAAGACGGAGTGAGGGAGTAAGGATGGACTTAAATGCAGGTGAAAGAAGAAGAAAGATTGCGCGCGGCAAGTCCTGCAAGTCCCTCGGGTTTCACGGCCGCCACCAGTCGCACGGATGATTGGCTGGATCCCGTGACTCCGGAAGCCCACCAATCGCTACGGGTGGAATTTCCCAACCTCATCAAGCCTATTCACGATGCCTATTAATATTCAACTAGTGTAAACGGCATGCAGTTGAAGTGGTCGATTGAGGGAGGGGCCGGATGCTTCTTCGCCGAAGGCATGTAACGTCCTGTAGGCTGTAGTTAGCCGAAATATCTATTCTACCAAATTTAGCGCTGCGGTATTCCAGATCTCTAGTGTTACATGGTATAATCGTTGTGACAGGTGTCGAAATAAGGCTACGCAGTCCTACTCCAACTGATGGAAATAAGGTACGATCAGCTGACATTTTCGGAGCGGATCATTATGTCGCCGCAACGAAAGGGTTTCCTCAGCAGAACATCAATACAAGGCAATAAGCTCCTTACCGCGACAGCAAGATCAATGAATCAAGCACTCAGATTGTGGCGCGACTACCACCATATCAATGAAGAGGCACCCATTCTCGGATGTTCTTCTTCGTCTTCACGGTACTGTTCTGCTAGGCAATCACTCCAGAGAGCGCATCAAGATCCATGCTGCGTTTGTGGCCGCCGCTTATGGTGGAGAGGAGGGTGGAGGTGGTGAGGGAGTAGATGCGACTTACAGACTACCCCGAGCGATTGCGCATGTCGCGGACACCAGTTATGCGGGTTCACTTTTGACCGGAAACGACTTCAACCGGAGTCCTTTCGAGACTGGTGTACTCACTGACGGCTTCGTGAACGGACATCTCAATCATTGGCATGGCGATGTTCCCAATCTTTCTCCTCTTGGGCTCGACTTTCTCGGTCCTAATAGCACCGGGAACTTGCACGAAAGTCCCCAATATGGCCATCCCCATACAAGCTGGAACGAACCCTATACCGGTACGGCCGAGATAGCCCAGAGAACTTCCATCAATGCCACACAACCAGTCCAGGAGTCTTCGTCTCAATCGAGACCGGTTGTGCGGAGTATACTGGTGTGCATCCGATGTTGGAGTAGGAAATACAGGGTACGGCTGGTCAGTAGCTTAAAACCTACTCTTGTTGGTCATGTTGCAGTGTGAACCTAACGACTCTGGTATATGTGAGCCTTGCTCCAAAGCCTCGATCCCTGCCCAGATTTGTACCAGAGTTCGCTTTGCCAGCAAGCCAAAATTTTCTAAGTGTACACTTTGTATCCCTGCCATCTTAGTTTCCTGAGTGTTGAGATTCGAGAAGGGCAAAATGCAATCTATCAATCGAAATTGATCTGGGCGTACCTACAATGGACATCTGTTCAGATACAAGTACTGCTTTGTCACGAACAAGAAGGGCCGTGCTTCCAAGTTTATTGCCGTCAGTTTAAAGCTGTATCTGATGAGCAGACACGCCTGTACTACAAATCAGGAAGTGGCTGGGCATGGATCCCATCGACTCCGTTTGCGCTACTGACACACGAAGTTGCGGATCTGGAGTTGTACGTCACTGTGTATACAAAGTTTTATCTCGCTATGCTTGGCAATAACGAATCCTGGCTCACTCCGGTATTCTTGGCAGCAAGACATAATTCAGACGTGAGGCTCATATCTAGAGCTAAGCTGAAACTTGTGTACTAGGATCCTTTGATGTGGCTTGCTCTAAAACTATGGGCTGCAAATCGTCTGTTCATGAAGGGTTGGCAACTTCTAGGGCATAACACGCTTGGGATGTGTAGAGTTATAGACGAAACATCTTGTCTTTCTAATACGATCCCAGCCCCTCGAGTACTACAGAATTAATTGGACCGCAATCTCGAGTTATACATCACCAAGATCGAGCTTGAGTTTCTGAAGGCGCTTCAAAATACCATGTTGCAAGCTCGAGCGCACAAGTGGATTGTTATATTCACAGCGGTGGTCATCACTTTACATATGAGGGAGAGGGATATCTGGAGGTTGGAGCATTGGATATTGAATCCTGACTTAGTAAGTCTTCCACCTTGTAAAACAAACTCCCCACTAACGAATCTCAAGTCCAACCAATGGCGACACCCTGAGACGGCCGCTACTTTGATCCAGAGGAGCGTGCATAACTGTAATGTATTACTGAATCATATATACTTCTCTGGAGACGTCCCTCAAGATTTCAGCTACATCAAAACAGCGATTAGGTCACAAGGGAATGCAATTGATCGCTACAAGTGGACGGACGAAAGCAGCATAGATTTTTCATGCTCTTCTGCAAATCTTTCGTGCTCCTGCTGTATGGAATTCCTGCTTTGTGTTTGCTGGCTGTCGTCAACATTAGAATCCTGATGGGGTGGAAAGATAACTAGTGGTAGACCAGCGTGAGGATCTGGATTAGCATTCGTTAGCAATGGGATTCTCTATTCGGCAACAAAGTGCTGTGGAATAGCCGACTTATCCACGGGTGACGTGGTAATGGGCTCTGGTCTGCCGAAAAAATCCAAATACATAGATTTCCGGACGAAAAAGGACGTGATACCTTCGCCTTGTTCTTCCCTAGTATCGTGTAAATAATCGATGAAAAGGAATTGTTTGTCCGCTTCGTAAGCCTCCATACTGGGGATTCCGCACCGGCGCTCGATATCTTCACCTGGACCTTCCGTGATGAGTAAGGGGCTCGTTCTCTCGGAGCTTAGGGTTCGAACCGGCGCATACTGGTGCTGTTTCAATTCCCTGATCTCCGGGGTATCGAAACCCAGCGGACTAGCTAAATCAGCAAAATCGCGTAGCACGGCCCGGTCTGCTTTGGCGGTCGAAAGGGCCCGGCGGTCGCGTACTTGAGGCTCTCTGGGCATGTCGAGAAAGTGGCGCATAGTGTAGGCGTACAGTTGCCGACACCCTAGGTCCAATCGGTCCGCGGACCTGGACGAAAATTCGGACTCCATGACCTGGATCGCCATATGGGCAGTACCCAAATTCGTACCATCAAATGCTTCTTCCAATGCGGTAAACACGGTTTTTCCGGCATACGGGCCCGTCAAGCGTTCGATACAGTTCACACATTTTTCCATATAGTAAGAATTTCGAAAGAAAGAGCGTAGAGACGGCACTAAACTTCTAAACGCTGATATCTTCCTCCATATCTCTTCACGCTCGTCCCTCGTAAACTTGCTGAAGATCGCCCCGCCCAGCACTTGGCTCCGTAGCGCTTGAGCATCGAGTGCTGACGCCCACGGCGCTTTGAGTCCTACCTCTTTCACTGTATCTGGGTCCACCTTCATCATTGCCCGTTTGTCTCCCAGAACGAGGCTGCTCCAGAAGTCGAAGATACCATGGAGGAAGCGCAAGTTTTGCTGTTGATTATTCAGCAGATGAATGAGGACATCAACCTTTCTACTCACCTCGTCGCATCTAAGGGCCGCCACTTTATGCCATATACCAAGCTGCATTCCCTCCTCCAAAATCGCTGGAATGTCCAGGAAAGCATCGGAGGCTGCCTGTAACGGTCGTGCCGGAGAAGCTGCTTTAGATTCTTGTACTTCTGTGGGGGCAACCAGGTCCACCACCGCTGTTCGAAGCTGAGGTCTTTTTGAAAATGGTATTGACGTATCTTGAGGTAGAGTTGGCCGTCGGAGGGCCTCTCCTCGTTGGAGTATTCCTCGATCAAACATGTATTTAGCTCGGATCTGACGTCTAGAGAGTTGATTGGTTATAACAGTCTGTACAACCCAATTCCATCTTACCAGCGAGATAGAGATCGACCACCCACCCACCACTTATCCCTCACTGGGAGAACTTCTTTGGCAGCTTGAATTCTGTGCCGGCCGTATTCCAGCCAAAAACCGGCCGGAAAAACCAGGTCCGGATAACCGATCGTCAGATTAAGATTACTAAGCAGCCTCTCCGGCAAGATGCTTGACGCCTGAAGCGCGGTAGCAAGGTCCTGCTGATTGATCACCGCGGGGATATGGTTTTTGATGTCCGGCCGACGGCAGTCTTTTCGGAATGCCGCTTTCAATCTCTCGATATTCTTCCTATCGAGCCTCTTCGTATCGTGCTCTGTGGAATCTTTGTCCTGAAAATACAACCACTCGAGCCTGATGCGAGCTGTGCCTTGGCACTTCGCTTTTCTCTCTGCCTCAACCTTGAATTCCTCTTCTTGAGCACTGGTCAACGGCATACTGAGCAGAGCAATGTAACGATAGTGGCGGAACAAGAAAGGAATGCGCTGCTCTCCTAGGAACTTTTCATACTACACTCCTACCTAAGTCTGGCTCTAAAGTTGGCTCCCCACCCACAATTAGCTGCCCTCCTTCCAGGGGCAGTCTTTCCTATTCTATGCTTTAAATAGTAACATATTCGCAGGTGCTCCTCGTAGGTTACTTGAGCCTCGTCCCGCCGGTCCTCTCTAATACCCCTTGAACACCTCTTTTTCTGCAATCCGTTGTCGTATCTTGGGTATACAGTCCTATATATGTTGAATGACCTCTATATCTGAGAAACGTGACTCGTACACTGTTCTGGAAGAGGTGATCGGCTTTAAACTGCCTGCTGGTCTCGATCCTTAGACCCCTAAACCGAAATCGCGTTTCTGGGGTTGCTCGGAGGCTTGAAAAGATGCAGTAGTACCTGCTGGTAGAAGGGAAAGCTTGTCGCTTTAAAGGAGAGATTGTAATGGAAAAGATGTGCTCGTTGAGCTTTTTCTACCAAAGATCGCCGCAGCAGGGCTCCGAGCCCACGAGTACGTAGTAACCCAAGGCGGGTCTCCACGGAACAAATTCCAAAAGCGCTACGAGTTAAAGTTCGATCGTCTCACAACTGTGGCAACTCGAAAAGCTTTACCGTGTGAGCTCGTCGCTGTGAAAGGCCTACCGAAGCCGGACGGCCATACAATGCTCGAGATGCTGCAACGGATCCGGCAGAAGAACTTTGTTGCCCTCCTGGAATCATTTGAACACCAAGATCAATTCTACGTCATTGTCGAACACTTCCCGGTGTCTCTCGCCCAGATCGCCACTTCCCCTCCCTATCCCACGGAGCTTCAACTCGCTGCTATACTCGGACAGGTGCGTGGGGCAGTAACGTCCAGATTCTGCTGATTTACACAGATCCTCAATGGACTCGCTTACCTCACCTTACAAGGGTTCGTCCACGGCTCATTAGCTTGCTCGACCGTCCTCATTAGTGGAACAGGGGGGGTCAGCTTCCCTTCACCTCGTAATCTCGCTAACATAACGGTCAGCAAACCAAAAGCAATATAGTAAGCTTGGGCCGTCGAACGACGGCAAGGGGGATTTGAAAGTGGTCGGTCGTATTGCCATGGAACTCATGCAGAAGTACTCCAAGAACGACGACGCTATCGGCGTCGAAGATCTGGATCGTTGGCCTCCCAGCTCCAAAGCCGTGGGTTTTTATCGGAAACCACGTCAGCCGACTCTGTGAAGGAACTACTCCAGGTGGGTATATTTTGTTTGCTCCAACTACGATCTAACCTAGCTAGCATCCTCTTATCAGATATCCCTCGCGGGTGGAAGAGCTAAAGTGGATGGTAGAGTTGGCTGGGTTTTCAGCGCACAGGGCCTACAAAGTATCAACACTAGATGGACTATACCAACAGGCGCGATATCGGTATCAAGGACTGCGATTGACGACATCCCTCATAAAGTTTCGCTGAAATGCACGTGATCCTGAAGGCCCCAAATTTGGGATCCGCGTTAAGGCAGCCAAACCTTACCTTAAAAGAGACCTCCAACGTTGGATGCTATTCCTGATACCCTGGGACCACCACTTTGTACTCTCTAGTATATACAAAGAGCTTCCTCGTTTCTTCCCTCTAGTCATCCTATTATCACTGGCCGGAATCTCTCACACTCGTGCTTGGCCCTGTCCGAATATGGAGACCACCCAAGCGTACGCTGTTGCCGCAGGCGGCATCATTATTCTCTTCTTTCTTGCCAACGCCCTTCCCTACTTTACGCGGTTAATCAAGTTTGTCTTGTCTTTTACGTCCCAACACCTTACCTATCCGTATTTCCTCAGCCGTCATCGATTGTTCGGTCCGTGGACTCGGGCCGACGTTCTCATTCACCTGATCTACGTTACAGCGAACGTCTTCTGCCTCAGCTTCCGAGCTTCCACGGTGTCACAAGCTGGCCTTCGAGCTGGGATACTTTCACTGATCAACGCTGTCCCCCTGTTCGCTGGGCCCCACCTCAGCTTCCTCGCGGACGTGCTCGGGGTTTCTGTAATTACATACCGACACTTTCATCGATCGGCAGGGCTGATGTCGTTCTGCCTCGTCCTCTTCCACGTCCTTGTCGCCGTGGTTGGCCGAGGTTCCTTTTCCATATCCACGAGCAAACCCCTGTTTGGCGTCATCGTAAGCTCTCGACCAGTCCTACCGTGCCCTCACTGATTGTTTTAGGGAGGGGCATCCCTCGGTGCATTGATCCTCTTTTCCCATCCCCTCCTCCGCAAGATCTCATACGAGCTATACCTCCGCGCGCATCAAGCGTTGGCTGCGCTCTTCCTCTATTCCGCCTGGCTGCATCTTCCATCCGACAGACTCTTCCCTCGCCTTTACCTCTACCTTTCCGTCGCCTTATTCTCGGCAACGCTCCTGGTCCAGGCCGTGGGTATCCTGTACCGGAACTTCACCATCCGCAACGGCCGTTCGCGAGCTTGCTTTACCCGCCTCCGCGGGGCAGTCAAATCACCATTGTGCTTTCGAAGCCGCTTAAAGTCGAGTGCGGACAATATATTAATCTCTGGATCCCCTCCCTCAGCTTCTGGGCCTTTCTACAAAGCCATCCGTTTGTGGTAACGTCATGGGCGGACGGGAGGCAGGAAACCCTGGAGCTTTTCGTGGAGCCTCGCAAAGACCTTACCCGAGAGCTTTTGAGTCACGCCGGGGCCGATGCGAAAGACTCGCGTATGGCGCTGTTCACTGGGCCCCATGGAATTAGCGCGGCAGTGGGCGAGTACGAAAACGTGCTAATAGTAGAAGCTGACCGATTTCAGAGATCGGTATCGCCGCCCAGGCACTACTGAATGATAGCTTGGACGCTGATAGGCTGGATAGAGGCTACGTCTGAACCCGGCGGCCGTGTCTCCAAAGACGTTACTGAACATACGTAGATTCTATGTATCTCTATCTACCTTGAATCTGGTAACGTCCAGGAGGTCTCTTTTGGTCAACGTGCCACTGTCTATAACGGGAACGCCGACCTGCAGGACAAAGTGCGTACGGAGGTCGCGGGAAAATATTCAAAAGGCGTACAGAAGAATATCGAAATGCTGCAGGATAAAGTTCCAGAAGAGAAAGAAAAAACGCTAGTTATGGGTGAGCTCTCTTTCCCCTTAGGTAAGTCATTTTTAACTCGTTTAGTTTCCGGGACCGGTCGGCAGCGAGACGACATCCAGGCGGTCATACGTAAATATCTAAAAGAGCAGGTGAGAATGCTGGAGTCGGAATATCAGCCAACGGGATAGCTCGGTCTATTGGTGGCGAGATTATCATGTTAGCATGAATCTTTCTTGTAAGGCGAAGATACGACTCCTGAGTTCCCTTGCATTGCAGCGTTTAAACTTCTCGAAAAAATCAAATTCAGCCACGTAGACAGACCAGCCGAGAAGACATAATAGTACATGCCCGGGCCTGCGCGTACCACCCAGGTGCTCCTCGTTTCTGATCGCTCAATGCTCCCTTACCCGCGTTTTCATTTTGCAGCCCAGGCACCTGCCTTCCTCCTTCGCTAATTCTATACGGTACTTTCGGCCTGAGAACCCAACGCCAACGCAGAAATAGTATGGCACCTCCTTTTCTACTTGTCAAACTAGGAATTCTCTTCTAGGAATATTTCTCTCCTAGAAACGTTCTCCTAACGGAAATCCTCCCCTAGGAGAGAGACGTTCCTAGGAGAAAGTTTTTGGGAGAGAGACGTTCCTGGGAGAGAGTTCCTAGGAGAGAGATGTTCCGGGAAGAGAGTTCCTAGGAGGGGAGATGTTCACCTGAAGCGACGTCGCTGAACCTCAACCTGGAGAGACGGTATCGAAGGAGAGGTTCTACGAAATGCATTTACAAGCCTCGTACAATCGGTCAGTCTCCATGCATGCTGCTCAAACAAGTATATTGTGGCATTAGATGCTGCGATTACATGCGCCAGGTGGGCGAGCCCAGACGTTGGATCAATACCAGACAAAGATATTGAAGCCGTGAATTACCGAAAACAGCTTGTCGCCCTCTACGGCTCCAGGGGAATTAAGTTGATGTGCTCGTCAAGGGTGAGGCATGCACCGACATGATCATGGCTCCGCCTGGCTGTCCAATAAACCTCCCAGATCTCCTCATGTTTCGTTACCTCTGGGACTATGGTAGATTGCAGAAGTTCATCGATGTAGCAAGCCTCAGTATGGTGGAGTTGTGGTCTAGTTGCGGTATAGTACGATGATATTGTCGGCTCCAGTATTGCAGTATCGAGGCCAACTTGCCCCCGTACAAGTCTGTTGAATCTTGTGAAAAGTTTCCCTCCGGTAAAGCTGGGTGCTTGACCAGGACGTACTCGCGCGAGAAACGCTAGGGCAATTAGGATGAACGCCATTCCCTTGACCCCTATCTCTTGACGAAGATCATTGATCAGCCCTTCCTGTATCTCTTCACCACGGTTCGATGCTGCCCATGTGCGAAGCACATCCAAGGTGCGAGGGCTAGCGGTGTTCCGAAAAGCCCACGTAAGAAGTAAACGAGCGTCTGTATCTCGGTGGAGAGGGAGCCCAAACGACTTACATATATGTATACTATTATAATTAGTATACTTTCCTCTAATATCGAGAGTCGATCACCTGACATAAATGTAACGCAGTCAATAGAGTCCTGAAGAGTAAACTCATGGAGGATAGGCTCTGAGTCCAGAAACCACACCGGAGTCCCGAGCTGCAGACCTATTTGCTCAATATCTTCAATAAGCATAGTCCGGACTCCATGAACTCCGGACATCTTAGACCTCGACAGGGTTTGCAGTATAAAGGGATCACATGTTCCGAACGGCTTGGGTCCTGGGGATCTCAGTCCAAAAGAAATGCTGTAGAGATATATGATATCTTGGGCTGAAAGATCTGAAGACGTCCTGCTGATACGCTCATATCTCTTTGTCTGTCCGCCGCCAGAGGTATAGAGCAGATCACGGAGAAGCAGAACAGTATCAAGCTCAATCCGTTCCTGGCGTTGGTCCGTAAAACTCTGAGGTAAAACTTGTAGGTATTCTTCGATGGCTATGTTGTTCGGGTACCATTGGTCGAGGCCTCGTTCAAGAAGACGAGGGTCCTTTTCTGCGTGATAGCATAGGCAAAGGCCCTTCCAAGCATACAATTGTTTGCTATCAGTAGGAGAGTTCTAAGACTACTTAGCGTATGAAGTTCGTTGGCCCTGAAAGATTTACCTGAAACCCTGTGCAGAAAAGAGCGTATTCTAACCTCGCTGCAAGGCCATGTTGCATGGCAAAGTTCCTATAGCAACTCGAATCCTCGTGGTTCATTTGGGTAATAGCGGATACCCCGTTGCGAACAAAGCGTTCTTGAGCGTCCTTTCCCGCCTTTGGCCTTCCGCGAGCCTGTACCTCATTATTGTGGGGTTGTGTTGGATCAATGTCCTCGATCCTAGGGTATGTTGCCGTTGGAAGATCACCTGGCGCCTCGATAACAAGATCCCAAGAGTCCCATACTCCGACGTGGTATTCTATTCCAGTATGGAGCACCTTAATACTGTTGTCCTCGAACCACTTCGAGAAAGCATCAATGGCTGCAGGTGCCGTGAAGCGAACAATCCTCGGTGCATCGTAACGAAAAGCCGTCGGTGAGGTAGGGAGTTTAGCTACCTATACGAAAACACGCCCACTGTTACCCAGTATTCGTCTCAGGAAAGGGAAAAGACTATGCCAACCTGATTCACTCCTATTGGGGGCGACTTCCTCGGATGAGAACCAGGAATTGCAATAGTGAGGGTCGGTTTAGTCATTGTAATGAAAGGCTTCTAGGCGTAGGGAGGCGAGGAAAGGTTGAACGACTTGCGACGTGGATGCCGGGGCAGAAAGGAATATTGGCTGCTAATCTTGGTCCAGCTTGCAAATGCAAGGGATCAGCCCCAGAATCGTCGCAACAGAACTATATGATCTTTGACGAGTCATCAAAATTTACTGAGTACACTCAGACGGCGAGGAAGTTGGTGGGTCCTAACAGCAGATTAATTCAGGGTTAGAATTCATTGGACAGCATCATGCGTCCTTTTGCAGCTAGGGATCGTTAATGTGCATGAATGCAATATGCAGGACTGACTGGGATTGCTTGTTCGGATGTGTGCATGTGCCAATCAATACTCCAAGTGTCTTAGACATGAGTTTTCACATCTACAGAAAGGCATACTACCGAAACGCCCGCTGATAATAGGCTCGAGCTATACATCTCTTGCGGGGTCGAACATGGTCGAGCGTGAGCGTGAGTGTGCATCGTTCGATGGGCCAGCATCACTAGCGGTGCCTACCCCTGCAGGACTGTGCCCTGGCACACTCGATTGCTTTGTATCTTTGTATGGTAAGTTATAACGTCGGAACGTATCGAAAAGATTTAGTAAGTCCGCAGCGTAGATGTCGCTATCGCACCGAGGGATTTCTAGATCGATGGGTCAGTCCACTGGACGTAAGTGGGGAGACATATCGCTTACAGCATGTTACCATCTGGCCAAGAAGCGTACCAAAGGGCCCTCCACCACTACAACACGTTTTGCACTTGCCGTAGGTGGTAGTATGCTGTGAGTTCGGGTGTGCGCCGGTAGCCTGACATATTTTCCAGGCGTCCCTCTTATTGCATACCGTGCACTTGTGGTAGCTATGCTCATTGTTCTAATGGCCGCAGGCTCTGCATTTGCCTTCTTTACCTGAATTTGTACTCACGCTTAGTTTTTACAGAAAGCGTATGGAAGTCAGGGACGCAATGGTAGCTGAGCAATCAAATCGATGTGCCTCGAAGTGTTGCCCATAGCGTAGATAATTCGTTCATCATGCCAACTCATTACCAATCGAAAAGTCAGATGAACGAGATTTCTCAGCCGATCTTATCACCTAAGCCCCTTGGTGAGCCTTTGGATTTAGATTCCTTCGCGAGCTTGAATCCATTGGCTTATACTTGGCGAAGCAAACTTCACAGCGGAGAACTGTATTGGGAAGCTGATGAAGATACGGCGAAATGTGATATGATATCTTCCTGGTAAGAGAGGCTATGGGCCATAATTTGAATGCTACTACGCATCCTTAAAGTCTATCACTGATTTCTTCCAACTCAATTAGCTCAGATCGTATCGCACCACCTAATGTACGCATTTACCGAATAGATTGACCAACGGTCAAAGTCAGCGTCCAGAGCCGGTACCCCACAGAGCCAGCAACTTTAGCGCCTTCCGGACAAGGAATTATGCATAGCGATTTGCGTGTCTCCCGCCTAGTGCTTCTATCGCGATCAACGTGGAGTCTAGAGGCTACTGCACGAGGAGCTGATAGGCTTAGAGAAAGTTGCACCGAAGGATCGCACCGCATAATTTCCGATCAGGTGGTGTAGGTGTAGGTGTGGTTCCGGCGGAGGTGTCACATACGGAGAAGGTTGTGGAAACTTCTTTGGTGGTTATCGATTCATGCACGCTTGGTAGGTAGCAAGTGTACGAAGTGTGAGAGGGTCTTAAAGAAAGAGGAGAAGCAATCTCCGTGAGTGCTACTGGGACAATCAAGGCCCTTATTTCTAACATTCGGACAGCGGTGACCTATGCGACGATTGTAAGCCAGCAGCTGGACAGAGCCTAGGGCAAGATGGTGGAAACGGAGCATAAGGCACAACGGTGGAAATAGGGTCACTTCGCGTCAGTACCCAGGTAGCACTTGAATCAGCTCCAAACACCCAGACTAAGCCAGAGTCAATCAAATCTATACGACAGTTGAAAACACCAGGACGGCCAGCAGTGTGTAAGATTGTGTTCAAAATACGGATTTACCTGAATCAAAGCCAGCTATTGAATTTTCGTTGTGCTTCGCTAGTGTAGCTACTACTGTCGTTAGATATCTCCTCGTCCTCCGAGTCAGTCTCATAGATTGGACTCAGCCACGGATCCTCGTATGCATTCTCCGCCGGCCTTCCCTCTCCATTATCTAGGACCCAGCGAAACGCAAATATCGTAGCATCAATGGACGTGGTTTGGTTCTCTAGGTGGCGAAGGTTATCGGAAACCTCTTCTCCAGGCAAAAAATTAGGAGAGGCATGTGGAGTTACCGAGTTTCTCCCCACATCGTTCTCCAGTATGCTTTCGTTGTGAAAGTCCTACGAGAGCCCTTAGTATGCTATTGCATGTCTGTCGCAATCCATCTGGACCTGTCTTCTCTATGGGCAATTCCTCAATAAAACCCATCCAGGAGGCTTCCAGGGCGTGAAAGGCCCAATTCTGTAGTAGAGGCAATCCTTCCACTATGTATCTACTCGCCCTAGCCCCTTCTTTCTTATATAATTGGTTATATATAACCTTCTTCTCTCTTATTTGATTTATAATCTCTAAGCCTTTATTATTATCATATTCTTTAGCTAGAGTAGTCTAATAGAAGGCTTATAATACTCTTATTAGGAGTTATTACACTTCTCTCTCCTAATATATAAGGCTAAGCTATTATAATTATATTAGAGGTATAATTATACATTATTATAACTAATATATAATTATTTCCTAATATTAAATTATATAATAAACTACTTATAAGAGAAAGTAGATTATATTAAAGTCTTACTAATTATACTAGAAATTATGAGGTTACTACTCTTACTCCTACTTATAATTATAATTTAGATAGTTAGGAAGCGGCCCTAACTTATTAATTCTGAATTTAGTATCTCTTATATATAGAACTAATACCTTTCATAGGAATTAAAGTAGGTATTATTATAACTACGTTTAAATTAAAGACCTCTTAGCTCTATCTTTTAATAGGTTTATAGCTAGTACTATATATAAGTAGGACTTATTATTAAATATAGATAATAAGATTATAAGTCTAGTTATTATTATAGTAATACGCCTAGGATACTGCTTATATCTAATACTACTAGTATTAATACTTATTAAGATATATTAAAAGACATTTTAAAAGATTAATCTACCTAATTATTTATCTTAATCCTCTATCTTAATATTAGTAATTAATTTATAATATTTAATTATAATAATAGTATCCTACTATCTATCTTCCTTATTTTCTTTATTTAATTCCTTCTACTTAGCTAATTTATTACTAATCTTACTATTCTTTAAAATAAAAGATCTTATATTCTTCTTCTTAGGATTACTTATAATAGCTAGAACTAGTAAGTTATTACTTTAAATATTATTAAAAAAGTGGTAATATATACTTATAACTAGTAGTATAAATAATAATCTTAGAATTACTTTAACTACGTAAGCTACTTAAGATATCTACTAGCTTCTTAATAGCCTTTATATCCTTCTTTATAAATCTAGTTATAATAGCTAATACAAGTAATTTATATTAAGGAATTAATTAAGAGATCTTATTATAAGTCTTAAGATTGGCGAATAGTCCTAAGCTCTAAAGCAAAAGGTGACGCCTGTAGGGAGGGGTAGAAACCAGGGTAAGGACCTGAATAAGCAGGATGCTGACCTTATATATCTATCCTTGGTTTCCTAGCGGAAAGGTCCTCGTCTATTACAATTAGGGGGACGACGAGTAGGATAGAGCCGGTGGAGATAGGGATTCCCCAGGGGTCGCTAATCTCCCCTATCCTCTTCCTGTTCTTTAACGCGCCACTTATTAAGGAGTGTACGGCGGCTAAACTACAGCTGCAAGTTAGAGGGTTTATAGATAATATCCACCTGCTAGCATATAGGAAAACCACAGAAAGTAACTACAAGACCTTAGAACTAGCACACGAGATCTGCCTTAAATGGGCTTCGACGCACGGGGCGAGTTTCGCCCCCCAGAAATATGAATTAGTCTACCTTACCCGTTGCCCCCGTCGCTTCAACATAGGTGCGGTTGTTAGCCTGGGGCATGCGATAACAAAGCCACAAACGGAGATCCGAGTCCTAGGACTATATATCGACGGTAAATTACGGTAGGGCCCGCACCTGAAGAGAGTACAGGCGAAACTCGCCACCTAGAGCCTCGCCCTGTCTATAACGACGGCATTAACCTGGGGAGCCACCCTTAGCAGGGCAAGGAAAGTATATAGCGCGATAGTACGACCAGCCATAACCTACGCGTCCGCCCTGTAGTATATACCACGAGGACTAAGGGATACGAAGAAGACGCACGTGAGGAAGCTTGAAGTCATCTAAAACAGCTGCTTGAGACGCGTGCTAGGGGCATACAAGGCCACCTCAACGCGAGTACTAGAGGCAGAGTCGGGGATAGCCCCTATGTAACTGACACTAGATCACTCGGTTCTCCGCCGGCATGCGCTAAAGGGGATCCACCCGGTGACGGTAATAGGGAATAGGCGCATCCGAAGGAAGCTAAACGCTAAGAGGGGGAGGAGGAGAGAGGTAGCGAAGTCCCCCGCGGAAGAGAAGAACGAGTGGGCTCTGCGCTCCCTACGCCTAGACGACTGGGGCGCGATCGCAACTAGGGGGGCAGCCCGCCCCCCCCAGAGGATCGAGAAGACAATACACCATTGGTGGAGGTCCTCCTGGGATACCATATAGGACGAATACTAGTCGGGACTAGGAGCTAGGGATCGCCCCCCCGCCCAGCTCAGGGGCCTGTGGACCGGCAGGAGGACCCTCCATGAGGGCCTCTAGAAGGCTGAGAGCTCCGTCCTTACGCAGATAAGAACGGGAAAGATCGGGCTAGCCGCCTTCTTATACTAGTATAGAGTCCCCGGCTTTATATCCGCAAGCTGCGGGTGCGGCTGGCGTAGGCAGGATACGAAGCATATCCTTATCCATTGCCCTAGGCTCCAGGACCGCCGCTAGGAGCTAAAGGATACCTCAGGCGCGGTAGACGCCTACAGGATGCTTACGAACGCGGGGGGGGCAAAACGAGCAGCGAGATAGATGATCTAGACCGGGCTGCTAGGCCAGTTCTCGCTCGCAGCGAAGTAGCTATACTAGAGCCGACCTTAGACGTAAATCTTTGCTACCGGAGCGAATTTCGCTTTTATAGTACATAAGCCGGCCCTAGGGAGCTGGACTAATATAGTAGTAAACACGACCGCCTATTACTATAGAGGACCGAATATAGTATAAAGAGAAAACGGAATAGAAGTTATAGAGAAGGTAGGAAAGGTAAGGGTTTTCACCCGCGCTTATACTTAGCATAGGTACACGGTTTCCCCTACGAGTCGGCTACCGTCGTGGCGACTATAAAATACCCGCAGGCCCCCGCAATTATCTTTTATTAGTTTAGATAGACGCGTGTATAATTCATTCATTTATTTATATTATTATATTATTATATTATTATATTATTATATTATTATATAATTAATATAATATAATAAGTAGGAATATTATTACTTATATATTATAATAAAGATATAAGGCTAGTTTAGAGTATATATCTTTAAGCTCTTATAACTTATAATAATATAATTCTTATATTTTTATACTAATATATTATAAGAATAGTATTAGTAGGTAATAGATAATAGATAATAAATATTTATAACTTACCTTATATTAGAATTCATATCGGGTTAACCTCGGTAATTACTAATTAAGGGGGTCTTAGTAGACTAGAAGAGATTTTCTTATCTACGTCCTATTCTTATAGCTATTATTATAGTTAATAGTTATTATTACATATATATATATTACCTAAGACACGTATAAATAACTTATTAGATCCTTATATAACTTAATACCTTATAACTTAGCCTTATACTTAAGTAATATTAAGATATTAGATTTCAACTAATAATACTTATAAGATTAGTAGAATTATTAATATTAATAGATAATTTTATATAATTTTCAAAATATTAGATATTATAAATTAATATAAGTTAATCCTTTTACTATATATATTATAAGATATAATTATTAAGTAATATAATAAGATTTTAATTAGTAGTTTTAAGAGGTAGATTTAATTATTATATAAGATTTTAAAAGAATAAACTTATATATATAAATATATCTTTTATAAAATTAATTATTATAATATAATTTTTAAATTATTAAATACTAATAATTTATATTTAAACTTATTATAAAATAGATTAAAATTATATTTTATTATTTATAATATATTATTAACCTATCTTTAATACTAATATTAGTATTATCTTATATATATTAAGGACTAATCTTAAATAATTATCTTAAAATACTTTAAGTATATATATATATATATTTATAAAAATTTACAACTTACTTAAAGTATTTAAAGTACTTATAAGTAAGTTTAATAGGAAAATCTTTTATTCTTACTTATAAGTACTTTAAGTATTAAAATTAATAGGTTTTAATAACTTATCTATTAAATTAGTAGCCTATATACTTAAATAACTAAAGACTTTTAAAACTTTAATAAATTTATCTATCCTTAATAGAGGGGGGTAATAAATAAACCTTACTAGTATATTTTTAGTATAGATTCTAAATCTAAAGTCTATATTTAAATTTATTAATTAATAAGTAAGTTAAAGAGGTTTTTAGCTTATCCCTTTAGAAATAACTAAGCTTAGGCCTAAATCTTTAAAAACCTTAAATTAAAATTTACTAATCTACTATTTTTATATAATTTAATTTAATACCTTTTAAAGATTTCACTTTACTTACTTAAGGGTATTAAAATTACTCTAAATACTTTTAAGTTTCCTTCTTACTTTAAGTAGGTTTAAGATTTATAAATATATAAGTTTTTATAATATTAACTATTTCTTTTAAATAATATTATATTAAGGTTATAAATATAAGTATTAATTAAATTATAATATTATAAATTATCTTATATCTTATAAAGGTTACTTCTTAAGTTAATCTTATTAAGTACTTAAGTATTTAAGATTAAATAGCTACTCTTACCTTAATATATAATCCTTAATAAAGTTTTAAATTAATATATAATCTTAAGATTTATATACTTATACTTAAATTAACTTTTATATTATTTAATTAAACTATTTCTAATATATTAAACTTCTTTAATATTTTATAGAGGTAAATAAATTTATAATTTTATAATATAAATATTATATTATAAGTCTTTACTTATATCTAATAAATTTAATAGGTCTTTTTAAGCTAGTAATAATTTCCCTTAATAGACTTATTATATATTAAAAGATAGATATTATTAATAAAGCCTCTTACTTATATAGGGAGTATATTCCTTATATATTCCTTAATTAATAATTTATTAAAGAATAGGAAATAGATTAGTAAGATTAATAAGCCTTAAGATATTCTTATTCTTACTTCTTTTATTTAACTAAGTCTTATCCCTATTATAATAGATATTACCCTTCCTTAAAGGAAGCTTATAACCTAAGTTATAAATCTTATATAATATATTATTAAAGGCTCCTATTATATCTAATAGTAATAAGCTTATAATATTATTTTTACCTTAATTTTAAATTATATAAATTAAGTTTATTAAAGTCTTAAAGGTTATCTTTATTAACTTATCCTTTCTTACTCTTATTTATTACTTTAGAAGGAGTTTATAATATCTTATTAAGCTATTAAGGCGCCTAAATATTATTATCTTTAAAGCTTTCCTAAATATATTAAGTAGTACTATTAGTTAATATACTTTTAACTTTAAGTAATTTAGTTTCTTTAACTTTTTTAAGATAAGTATCTTTACCTCCTTAAATCTCTTTAAGTAATAAATACTATTTAAATAGGTTTAAAAGAGCTTTATTATTACCTTAATTAAATATTTATATAAGATATATAAGAACTTATTTAATAGTCTTAAGATCCTTAAGGCCTTATTTATAACTAAGTATTAAATTACTTTTTAGACTTCCTTAAGCTTTAAGGTAAAAAAATAATAGGGTAAGGTATATTATATCCTTAATATCTCTTAAGTTAGCTTAAGAAGGAAATAAGAAAGGGATCCTTCTTAATATTTTTATATTCCCCTTAAAGTTAATTACCTTCCTACCCCTCTTATACTTAAGGGCTAGGAATTAAGGGAGTTCCTTAAAGAATATACTCCTTTCTCTTCCTTATTATACTAGCTTTTAAATACTTATCTTCTTTAAAGATATTATATATATTACCTCTTAATAGTATAATATATAAGTCTTTCTTAATATTAAGACCTTATCCTTATTTACCTCTTAAAGTCTCCCCCTTATAATAGCTATTTAATAATATTTATAACCCTTTAAGGCCTCTTTTAAAGCCTTTATTATCCTTATATAATTTATTATTTAATATAACTCTAAGCCTTTAAAGGACTTAATATTAAGGATAATATTATTTATAATTTCTTAGAGAATTATAATTAACTTATTTATATATATTATTATTTCTTTATATAATACTAGTAAGTAATAATTTAATACTCTTCTTATAATTACTTTATAAATATATTCTTATAACTACTTTAAGAATATAAATATTAAGAGGTAATTAAAATTAATATTAACCTCTTACTTAACCTTATATCTTAATATTATATTATTAGTACCTTTAATAAGAAATAATAAGCTAATTATACTTTATAATCCTTAACCTTAAAGTTATAGAACTAATGGAAAAATAAGCTAAACGGTAATACGAGAGCAAGCGTACGACCGCAGATACGCCTCAGGCGCGCAGAGCATATAGCAGCAGAGAGCCTAGAGCCTAGGGCTACACGCTGACGGAAGGGGTGGGAATAGAGACGGTGACGGCGGCGGTAGAGAAAAGGGTAGTAGAGACGGCGGTAAACGCGAAAAGTCGCGTTAAAACACACTATAGAAGGTAGTAAATAGCGAAGGGATAGTAATAGATAGCCTCTAAGAGAGACTAGTAAGGAGGAGGCATATAGAAAGTATAAAGTAAAGAACTATTAAGGGTATATAGGTAATATAGGAACTGAAATTTAAAGAGCTATAACTATAGATATAGCGACTCCTCTAAGTACTACTACGAAATATATAAGACTATATATAAGAGTTAGAGGAAGAAAGACACGCGATTAAAGAAGATAAGCGCGGCCTATAAGTAAAGGTTAAAGCCCCCTAGTACGCTAGGAATACGGATAGCTAGGCCTAAGTACTAGGCGGAACGCCGCCTAACCCTAGCCTAGCTAGAGGAACCGTAGGACCGGATTCTTCCTCCTATCCCCCTACGATAATTAATAATATAAAAGCGAAGTAGATAACGCTTAGGTTCGATAATAAAGAGATAAGGAAAGCTTTTACGGGCTCGACTAGTATATAACTAGTCCACATATTTAGGAATAACGCCTACCTAGTAGCGGCGTCGATCGTAGCCGTAAGGCGAATAATAAGGGGAGATATTATCCTTAATACCATAACGATAGAGGTAAGATAGGAACTAGAGGAAGCTACGGAATAAGTAAAGAGCGTAGACCCGTCTATAAGGATCCTTAGGCAAATATACCTAATTAGAGTATATAGCGTACGTAAGGATACGGTCGACGATATAAACTAGGCGAGTACTATTAAGATCCTTAAGAGGGATAATACTAGGTTATACCCCGGCCTTAAACTTATAAGCGTTCGATGGCTAAGATTCGCGTTAGAACTAGACTAATACGGTAGGAAAAAGAGATACTCTTCGCTTATAGTCGAGGTAGCGGGACTAGACATTATAAATAGGCTGATTATAGAAGGGCTCCTAGAGAGTAGCTAAATCTACTACTACGAAATATAGATACGGTCCGCGGACTTAAAGTAGTACTTTAACTACTAATAATATGGATATATATCCGCGGTATATAAAAATAGAACCAAATATAGTAACTATACGGGCCCCCACTAGACCTACGAGTATAGCGCCTACTACCTAAAAGAGGCGAAATGCGCGGTATACGGGGGCAGGCACGTATTAAGGAGTAAAGAATATAGTATTTACTAGAAGGAAATACACCGCATGTAATAGAAGATATAAGGAAAACCCAGGTAGTACGCGGTACTACCTAAGTCACCGACCTATCCTACGGTAGAAAGAAGCTAGAAAGGTCGCGTAGATACGGAGGGGTTCCAGATCGTAGGCCCGATAAGAGGGATACTAAAGAGGAAAGTACTCGGTGACGCTATAACGAACGTACAAGGGGCACCTTAAGTACTAAGGAAGGTAGGGAGGCCGAAGAAGATCAGCATCGCTGAATAAGGGTAGAAGGCCTTATCACTACCGAGTAGCTAGGTGACACGAGAGCTGACAGCCGATAAGGAGAACTAGGGGCTAGGAGTAGAGTACTAAATAGAAGTCGACCTAGAGACTTCTAATAAATTATAAACCAAACCTTAGGATCTTATAATATAATATTAATAGATAATTAAAGGTTATACTCCCCCTCCTAGAGGATAACGAGGTTAAGGAATTCGATATAATTACGATCTAAGAGCTAAGCTAGAACCTAGCGACCTAGACCTCATATAATAGTAATACTAGTAGGTTCTACCTAGTATATAGAAGCGGATAGGACACGCGTATATGCTTTTATATTAATAAAAAGGCCGATATAGATAGCTAGGAGGCTATCTACTATAGTAAAGACCGATGTTCCTTACGGATTAATATTAAGTCAGGCGAGGGAGCTACGGCTGAGACGGCATGGATCTATAATATATATAATCCCTCCCCTCCTATACTAAAGTCCCTTAAAGGACCGTCGACCCTACTAGACTTAGAACGGGTATTATAGAAAGATGAGGAGTAGATCGTAGTCGGAGACTTTAACCTCTACCACCTATTATAGAATAGCCTAGGACGGTACTCTTACCACGTTATAGCCGATAAACTACTAGACTATACCACTAAGAAAGGAATAAGTCTCGGTACGCCCGAAGGAACCGTTATATAGAGGAGCCGAGGACTCTAGAGCGCTATCGACCTAACGTTCCTTACGGAAGGGGCCTATTACGCGATAAGCTCGTATAGGGTAAGGGAGGACCTCTATTATAGATTAGACCATTAGCTAATAGTAACGGAGCTAGAGTAGTCCCGGGAGGAGACGCCTACCCGTATAAGGAGGGCATAGAAGAAAATTAAGGACGAGACGGTTAAAGAAGATATTAGGAAAGGCCTCGGTGTACTAAACCGAGCCCTTAGAAGACTAGCGCTAATAGTACCTACCGATGTCGATTAATATACGGGGAAGCTAATAATAGGGCTCCTAGAAATTATTAAAATCACCGTCCCGATTACCTAGCCAAGCCTAGAGGCTAAGTCGTACTAGAACTATAGTTATATTAAGACTACGAAGGAAGTAAGGGCTCGCCTTAAAGAATACTACCGCGGAAGGAGTATATATACCAAGGAAGTATTAAAAGAGGCCGAATACGTAAAGGTATAAACGATCCGTAAGGTTAAAGTACTCGCGTTCCGAGAAGGCGTCTATAAGGTATCCTTAAAACCTACGGGGGTATAGAGGCTAGCTAGATAGGGTCGGTAAAAGAGTAGAAAGCCAAAGGAACTTCCTTAGTTCCCAGCGATAAGGGATAGAATGGGGGGAAAGGCTATAGACTTTAATAGTAAGGTGAGAGCGTTAAGGAGGACCCTCTTCCCTCCGCCTCCCTAGGCAGACCTAGGGGATATCGCGACGGTAAGGTACCTAGCGCCGATAGAGCTCCCACACGTGGTTACAGCACGCGAGGTAAGTAAGGCGATCTAGAACCCAGCCGCAGATAAGGCCGCAGGGAGAATAGGGATCCCGAACCGATTCCTGAGGTTACTAACGGGAGAGCCGATTATAGGCGCTATCGTATACTTGTTTCAGGCTTATATAGAGGTGGGCCATTACCCTACCTAGTTTAAAGAGGCGAATACGGTAATTCTAAAGAAACTAGCGAAGAAGGATTACTTAGAACCTAAATCGTATAAGCCAATTATACTCCTTAACACGCTAGGAAAAGCGTTAGAGACGGTAGTCTCAAGGAAGCTTAGCGACCTTACGGAGAAACACCACCTGCTCCTACTATAATAGATAGGAGTACGAAGGAAACGCTTAGTCGAGACGGCCCTTAAGGCCCTGACGGATACAGTTTATACGGTATAAAACCATGGCAATAATAGATGGGACGATTCCAGTCATCATCTAGTAAAGGGGGAATGCCAAGCGTTTCAGGGTCCGTGTAGTGTGCTATTACTAAATATGGCTAGCCGGTTACTTAAAGGGGTTTAGTACCCGTACACTTATGTAATTATCTCTATAGTAGTTTAGATTTTCCTTCCTTAATACTTAATGAACTTGACTATTACCCTGGATTTTATCTACCTCTATTAGGTTATAAGCCCGGATCTTCTATACTATATATAATCTATTTATCCTAGGTATCTAGTCATTTAATCCATTCATTCCTAGTTCTTTATTAAACGAAAACGGCCTTATTAGGGTCCGTAGAATTTTTTATAAGCGAAACTAAAGGTTTCTCCGCCACCTAGTTTCCCTCGCAGCATTCCTATATTAGTATAGCCGTTATTATAATAGCGTTAATTAAAGGAGCTGACGAGGCTATTAAGGTTCTAAAGCTTTAAGGTTTAAATAACTACGAAGTATAAGCTGAAGTAATATTAAACGCCCTTAAGGCGGCTAAGCTATAGCCGTATATTACTAAAATAAAATAACGCCCTCGTCCTATCATCTATTTAGATGGATCGACTCTTACTATCGAGTAGGAGGACTAAGTCTACACCCGTCAGCGCTATATCGATAAGTATAATGAAAATGCGGAGTTAGTAATTAGCCGTATCCTTAACGCTATAACTACCGCTGTATAACGTAATGCTCGTGCCAAATACGTATCGATAATCAAGCCCGAATATCAGACGGATTAGGACCTAAAGGCGCTATAGGATTACCTCTATAAACGGTATATAGAGCGTGGGTAGACTACTAAGTAGGTACTTATAAATCGTATCTCGGAGCTTATAATTAGTTCTATCAACGAGAAGGCTAGTAACGAGCTTGTTTTAAAGATAAACGACCTTATTAATAAAGGAGTAGTATAAGATATCACGTAGAGCGACGTCGTCAAGCTTATAATAATATCTAACCTACCTGCGGAGTTCGATTAATTTAAAATATATAAACGAGAGGAGGCTTAGAAGCAAATATACATGCCTGAGTCTAGCGAGCTAGGCTACTCCCTCTAGGAGTATATTAAATCTATTACTACTATTAATAATATCGCTAACGTTATAAGCGGTAAGGGTTATTAAACCCAGCCGAATAAAGGTAAAAGAAAAGAGAATAATAATAAGGGTAGTGATAGGCCTAAGTGTAACTACTACAAGGGATCTCATCCTTCTAAGAACTGCTGGATCAAGTATCCAGATAGTGCTCCAGACTCCTGGAAGCAAAAGTAGAAGGAAAAGGCCGCTAATAAGGCCGCCGGCGAGGCTAAGGATGCCTTAAAATCTAAAGCCGACGTTATATACATTATACGCCATACGGCACTTACCGTTAATACTTAAAGCAAATATACGGTGAATAAGATTGCTAATTATTCGCTGCCCTAGAAGATTATTATCGACTGCGGAGTAACGACGTTTATATTCGCTAATAAGAGCTTCTTATATAACTATATTATCAGCGAGACGCTAGTTAAAACAGGCTCCGGCGAGGTTCTAGTAGCCCTAGGTAAAGGCACCGTGTTTCTCTAATTGGAAGGCCTAAATGGGCCGAGAAACTTCATCCTAAACAACGTTCTATAGTGTCCGGAGCTAGGCTATAACTTGTTAAGCACTATACCATTAGCTTACAAGCATATCGAGGTGTTTCTACGTGAAATTAGAACCCCTTCAGAGTTCTATCACGCCGGCGAGGTCTTTAGAGTCGCCGACATTATTAACAACTAATATATAGTACGAGGCAGTATAAAAGCGAATGAGTAAGCACTCCTTATAGTAACTCCGCAGCTGCTATACTAGCGCATGGGTTATCTAAACTATAACTCAGTTATATAAGTCCCTTATAACGCTATTAGCGTTGAGCTCCAAGGCTATAGGCCTAAGGAAGTGTGCGGACCATGTATAAAAGGTTACTAACGCATAGATATAGGCTACTTACTAATACCTAAGGCCACGAAGCCGTTTATACTAGTATACTCCGACGTCGCTAGGCCTTATCCTATAACTCGGCGGAATGAGCGCTACTATATATTATTCCTTGATAACTACTCCGGAGTCATCCATATATATATAATAAAGCGAAAGGAGGAGTCTTTTAAGAAGTTTAAGCAGTATAAGGCATAGGTAGAGCTCTAGTCATCTAATAAGATCAAGTATCTATATACGGATCGTGGTGGCGAGTACGTTAAGGGTGAATACTAGTAATTCCTTACCGACGCCGGCATCTAGTAGGAGCTAACTATAGCCTACACGAAGTATTAGAACGGTAAAGCAGAGCGAGTTAACTATACCCTTATATTATCCGTTCGTTCCATAATATCGTTAGCGAGGCTGCCGAGAACGCTATAAGCTAAACTTATTAAAACTACCGCCTATCTTCGTAATAGGAGCCCTCGGGGTAAAGTCCGCTCCGCTTATGAGATCTTAAACGGTAAGCAGCTAAATTTAGAGCACCTTAAGGCTATTAGAGCTCGTTCCTAGGTATATATCCCATAGGAGAAGCGTAAAACCACCTAGTCACGCTCCTAGCAAGGAATATTCGTCGGTTATAACACCGGCGTATCTAATTATCGCATCTATAATCTACTAACAGGCCTTATTAAGGTTATATATACCTTTAGCGTAGATAAGGCTTATCTATTTAATCGCTCGCAGTCTAATAATCTATCGGCAAGCTTCGCTGACGCTGAATGGCATGAAACTGACGATGCGGAATACTTTAATCTAGATAAAGCCGCTGAACCTACATCTAGTAGGAGCATCGATGACGAGCCAGCTCTATTACCTACTCCTCCTTACACTCCGCCTACTCCTTCACCTACACCTCAGCCCCAGACTCAGAGTTACTATGGTGCCGGTGGGCATATAGGAGGTGGATATATACAAGGAAATGCAGGAGGTTCTAGCTAGAGCTATAGAGGTTCTGCTTAATAATTAGATGACGAGGATCTAATAGCTATCCTTCCTCCCTCTACTAATTAAGATATACGGCGTAGTACTCGTAAGCGCTTACCAGTTAAATATAACGAACCTGATACTTTCGGTAATATTTACTATGATCCGTTAAGGAAGATTCTAAAGGCTAACTTTAATACACGTCACCTACCTTAGTTACACGTTTATATGTATCGTGTACTCGCTACGCTATATACTGGCCAGGATCAAGGAGGTTTAGATAAACCCCTGACCCTTAACGAAGCTATAAAACGACATGACTAGCCTTAGTAGCTTAAAGTAATATAATCGGAGGTTGACTCGTTACTCGAAAACGGTATATGGAAGCTAGTAGAGCTACCAGCCAGCCGTAAGGTACTTATAAGGAGATGGGTATTTAAACTAAAGCGCGATCGCTTCGGTAATATCCTTAAATATAAGGCTCGCTAGGTTATTTATAGCTATAAGCAGAAATATGGCTTCGACTATAACGAAACCTTTGCTTCGCTAGTTAAATCATCCTCGTATAAGTGCCTGCTATTAATTAGTATACTTCGTAAACTAGGTATTCGACAGCTAGATATAGTTACCGCGTTCCTATACGGATTCCTCGATAAGCTAGTATTCGTGGAATAACCTTACTACTTCGTCACTAATAAGGAGCTTATATGCGAGCTTCTAAGGGCCTTATATAGCCTTAAATAATCGCCGCGTGTGTGGTATAAAACACTAGTAGATTTCCTAGCTAAATTAGGCCTCTATCCGTTAAATTCTAACTATACTGTGTTTATTTCTGGAGATCGCTCCATATTCCTCGCGGTTTATATGGATAATCTCCTTCTATTTAGCCTGGATATGAAAAGAATGGATGAAATTCAAGAGAACCTCTCCGCCAGATTTAAGATGACGGATTTGGGCCAAATTTCACATTACCTAGGCATAGAGGTTGACGTTATAGATGATATAATTACTATACGCTAACATGCCTACCTTATTAAGGTTCTTAAACGCTTCGGCATGCAAGATTACAAGCCCTTATCGACGCCGATGGATCTAGGAGCCCCCGGAGTCCTTACGCCGTTACTAGATGAGGTAACTAAATTAACGAAGTCATAGTATTAATTAGCTATTAGCTCGCTAATATAGCTAGCGATATACATACGCCTAGATATTACGTATGCTATATATATACTAAGCAAATATAATTTAAATCTAAGTAAGGAGTACTACGCTTATTTAACTAGGATATTTCGATATATTAAAGGCTTACTAGATCTAGGCCTTATATTTAAATTAACTGGATCCTCCGACGTTATTAGCTATAGCGATTCTAATTTCGCAGCCTTAATTAACGGACGGAAATCAACCGGAGCCTATATATTTATGCTCGCTAGCGCTCCTATATTATACTAATTAAAATAGCAAGCTACTATTACTCTATTAATATATGAAGCTGAGTATATAGGGCTATGCGAGGCCGGTAAGGAAGCCATCTAGCTAGGCCGCCTACTTGTAGAGCTGGGCTAACGGGCCCCGGAGTCACCTATTCTACTATACGGTGACAATCAAGGCGCTAATACCTTAATATCAAACCCTGAGTTCTATAAGCGAACCAAGCATATCGAAACTCGCTATTATTAGATTCGCGGTCAAGTGGAATAAGGGGTTATTTAAATTAAATATATTCTAATAAAGTAAATAGTTACTAACGGCCTTACGAAGCCACTACCTATATATGGGTTTAAGGACTTTATAGGCATGCTAGGGCTCGCCACCGACCTTACTAGCGATGCGTATAAGGCGTAACATGCTAGGTAGGTAGGATTAGTAGATGAAGCCTAAGTGGGAGTAATAGATGGGACGATTCCAGTTATCATCTAGTAAAGGGGGAATGCCAAGCGTTTTAGGGTCTATATAGTATGCTATTGCCAAATATAGCTAGCCGGTTACCTAAAGGGGTTTAGTACCCGTATACTTATATAATTATCTCTGTAGCAGTTTAGATTTTCCTTCCTTAATACTCAATGAACTCGACTATTACCCTGGATTTTATCTACCTCTATCAGGTAAAAGCGGTAATAAGAGAAAGGTAGCCAGCCTACTATCTCTCGACGTAGCAGGCGCCTTCGATAACGTTTCCTATAAGAGGCTCCTTTATAACTTACGGATAAGAAGAACGCCGGCCTTTATTACTAAGTAGGTCGCGAGTTTCCTATTAGACAGGAAGACATCGATTACCTTAGGAGGTAAGACTAGCGAATTAGAAGAGGTCGAAACAGGGATCCCCTAGGGCTTACCTATTTCACCGGTACTATTCCTATTCTTTAACGCACCGCTCCTCGAAGAATACGCTAAGACCAGGCTCCCGATATAGGTTAGAGGCTTTGTCGACGACGTCCACTTACTAGCGTATAGCGAATCTACTAAGGCCAACTACAAGTACCTAGAGAAGGCACACGAAATCTGCCTATACTAGGCGCGTACTTACGGGGCGGCGTTTACCCCCTAGAAATACGAGCTAATATACCTATTACGGACCCCGAAGAAATTTAATATAAAGATAGTAATCAACTTTAATAACGTGGTAATCGAACTAGGATCGAGCTTGCGAGTCCTAGGTCTTTATATCGACTTAAAACTGCGCTAGGGCCCCTATATTACCTAGCTGAAAGCGAGGGCGGCTACCTAGACCAGAGCTATCAGCTATATAGCGGGGTCGACGTAGGGAGTAACCCTAGAGAAGTATAGACTAGTGTATAGTATAGTAGTAAGACTAATGCTAACGTTCGCCGCCCCGATCTAGTACTAGCCTAAAGGCACGAGTGAAGCGTCGAAAACGCCCGCGAGAATACTAGCGGTGATTTAGAACTAGTACCTTCGAACGGTGCTAGGGGCTTATAAGGTCACCCCGGTTTAAGTTCTTAAGGCGGAGGTAGTAATCGCACCGATAGACTAGTAACTCGATAGGCTAGTCATACGACACTAAGTATCAAGAGGGGCTAACTCTATAATAATAAATGGGAACAGGATAATTTAGAATAGGCTCTACTAGCGGAGGAGGCGCGACCTACTACCTACCCTAACCTAGGAGAAGGAGAGGTGGGCCCTCGACTCCTTAGGCTACGACTATTAGGACAAGGCGGCCATAGCTATTAGGAAGAAATAGGGTAGACCTTAAGTACTAAAACCGAGGAATACTAGAGCACTAGGGTAATTAACGAGAACGTGAAGTACTAGGCACGGCGACGTTAGATCGACAGGTAGGAGAAGTATAAGGTAGGCCTTTAGGGCCAGCTAATATCCCCCGCTTAGTAAGGGGGCCTATTCGATAATCGGCTTAATTACTACTATATACTACGGAAAGTAGAAAGCTTAATAGCGACCTAGCTCTAAAGCGGAAAGATCGGCCTAAACTACTTCCTCTACCGTATATATATCCTAATAGTAGATAGCGGCGAATACTTATATAGGTAGAGGAAGTAAGATATGAAATATATTCTCTTTTTCTGCCCTGAATTTAGGGAAGCCCGGCGGCGGCTTTTTACGGAGGCTGGCACGACCGACACTCGGAGAATACTAACCGAAGTAAAGGGTATTAGAGTAGCGGCACGATAGATAGTAGAGACTAGAGTAATTACATCCTTCTCGCTGGCAGGGAGCAACTAGCAAGGTCGAGGCTCCTATAGGGCATCGAGTAGGAAATCCCAGTAAGGAAAAGGAGGAAGAAGAAGAAGAAGAAAACGCGGGGGCTAAAGGGGTAATAACCGCCCCGAGACCAGCCGCGTAAATCTAACTATCTTACTTACTCTACCGGCCGTAAAGCGGTAGTTTAGACTATAACTTACTAATACGTAAGACTAGGAATATATATAAGTTCCTACCGTGGTATTAGGAGCCTAGCGGTACTACCGCAAGGCTAACGATTAATGGAAGGGTACGGATAAAAGGGAGTTTTTAACTAGTAACGGTTTCTCTAGCGGCTAACGAGTATATTCGGTGCTCGGGGGTAAAATTATAAGGAATACCCTTATAAGTAACGTAGTAGTAGCTTAAGTAGGCGTATAAATCAATTAATTAATTAAGGAACTTATATTATTTATTAAAAATTATCTTAATATAACCTCCTTAATATAAAGTTACTAAGCCGCTAGAAAAGTAATATAAGATTAGAATTAGAAAAGTATTATAGTAAAGATAAATACTAGGTAAATTATCTATTTTATATATTACTTAATAGCTTAGGTAAACGAGTTATATATTTTAATTAATAAATACCTTAACTAATATTTTTAATAATATATAAAAGCTCGGCTTTAATATCTATTATAGAAATGCTACTATCTCTACCTACTTGTTACGGCCATAACAATACGCGAACCTCGGGTTCTTGTACTACGCTCAACGGGAGTACTTCTTGTCATGCAGGCCTGTAGGTCATGTGGATCACTGGGAGAACCACACGAACCATAGTGCCTGTGGATCTTATAGATCACTAAGTGAACCACAAGAGGGTGGATCGATAGGCGATCCACGAGAACTACATTTTGGCACAGTTTCCTATGTCTATATAGATTGGCCATCGAAGCTGATCGAAAGTCGCTAACTATATCTAATCGCCTGAAGTCCAGATCTTCCCTCTGCATTTCAAACATGTTCAGCCTTGAGAAGATCTTTGTAGGCTTTATCGATCAGCTGTCCCAGTAATAGTCGTATGGAGTGGGATTGATCGGCATACGTTCACGCCGTATCCAACGTAGCCTGCGTTTAATCGATGCGGCTCAAGGCGGCTGCTGGACGGCCCCCTGCAGCCCTGCAGTCCCCGCTTTTGGGGAGATAACTTCGGGGCAGCCTGAAGTACGCAACGCTTGTTATGCACAGGTGCAAAGCTGGGGTAGTTCTTCGCCGCTTCCAACAGCATCAGAGGTCTTGGACTTCTTGGAACCCTAGGGGTGATAGGCTGACAAATAGCATAGCAGCCCCCTATCACCACCGTTGACCATAATGCACAGGATCAGGCCAATGACGTCCCGGTATGCGGACACGGCTCATCGTCATTTGAGTCCGCCCAACAGGATATCGCCGGCTCTATAAGCAGTGTCAATGCGGTCCCGGCGAGCAGAGCCTCCTCCTCGCCATTATCGTCTCCTCAGTCATTCTCCTCTAGGTCATCCCTTCTGCCTTCGTTGCCAAGGAGGACCTCTCCACTTATTGACGATTCTCGAGACGAACCGTTCTTGGTTGGAACAAATTCGCGCCGACGCTCCGGCAAGGTGACTACGCAAAGCACCGATCTTCAGGACGAGTCCGACTTCGAATCTAGGAGGGAGGCGAGCGGGCCGTGAGGTCAGTCGGTGACGATCATTCCGACCTGCAGCCATTGCCAACGGAGGTACAGACAACCGAAACGTCAGAAGAAGATCTATTATGGACAAAGAGGAGGCTGAGGTCGAACCCCGGCCAAACCGGGGTGACCCAACAAGCCCGATCAATAGAAGATTACAATACAACTACAAAGACGCAAAAGGGGACAAAGAGAAAAGCATCGACATCTTGTGAATTATCCGCCGCTGCGGACCGTACAAGTCCTGGACCTCTCATCGCTTTGGTCAATCAAATTGGGCGAACGAATACGATAGTGGACATACGGAGACCATCCAAGAGCTGAAGGCGAGGCCGTATCCCGCACGTGCTCTTGCCGAAAGCCTCCATAGCAGAACACCCATGCAGATCGATACCCCACCTGCCCAGATTATTCAGGTGACTCTAAACCTGGTCCGAAACATTGAGGGTAGTATCTTCAACGAGTACCTGTCACGCATTTGCTATCGAATATTCCTCGCGGACTTTTACTGCGCCTATCGTGCTACACAAGCCCAATCACACGTCTTTTTACAGGAGCTGGACCGACATCCCTCCTAGCATCCTCACGGGTCCCAATCACGGCTTCGGAGTAAGAGCGGAGCAATCAAGGAACGCTTCATCGAGCTTGTCTTCTGTCAATCGACCGGAAAACGGGATCGGAAAAAAGACTCCACACGTGTGAATAATTGGCAGAAGGCAGGTAGACCTTGGTTCGAACTCATCAATCGATTTGGGACTGGGATCTTGCTACTTGTACCGGATGAAGTGACCAACCGCAGGCAAGTATAATACCATAAGCCCTAGCACCCGCTGTGGGCAATACAGGTCTCTTCTTCACTGGCTAATCGATCTCTTTTCAGACTACGAGATATGAAGAGTTCGGAATTCAATAATTTTCTCAGGCTTGCTGAAGAACGAGAGCCGGAATTCAGAGAAGTGCTCGCTGCTACAAACGATATGGTAAAGGAAGGATTCCAGGACTATATATTACATGCAGAAACAGCGATAACACACCCGCCGAGCCTACTACCATCTCCGCCGTCCGGACTCAATATGTCGGAAAGCACTGCATCTATTATGTCCGGATTTGAACATGGTGTCGGGGCAGGGGATGTGTGTTCGGGGCCAGATCTAGACAGTCTCCTAGAATTTTCTTTCCGACAAGCTACAGAAGGCCAGCAGCTGAATAATATTGTTGGCCAGTGTAACCTGTAGCCGAGTACTCGATTCGACGATCTAGAAGTCAAGAATTGTTCTGTGGATTGGCGAAGGGAGACAGTACTTGCAGATCACGTTCTCTCCAATGAAGGCCAGACTATAGATCCGACAAGGGGTCTTTTGGAAGAGGAACTGGTATCTCCGTCGATCTATTCAGATAGTGGAAGCGACTGTCACATAGACGGTCCTTAGCGACATCCTTGAATTTAGACAGATACGTAGTAGCTGAAAGGTGTAACTAAGTCGAAATTTTTACGCTAGTATTCGATCTAATAACGTCCGTTAGCGGCTCGAAAGTAGATTATTTTCGTTCGGGTCGAATTAGAGCCCTCTCAGGTACTCGGAGTCTTTACTCCTCGAGGTTAGGTTCGGGCAAGTATTATAGAGTGAAATATATTGCGAAGTATAGTGTAACCTTAGTAATAGTATAGAGGTGGAGGAGATAGCCAGGCGAGATCGTTTAATATTTAAATACGTAGGCAGCCAAAGAGCTCCTCCGCTAATACTTAAGCTAAGAGTAATAGTGAGGCTAAGAGTGAGGGTAGGGCTGAGGGTGAGGCTGATCTATAGGACCGAGACTATGGTAGATTTTTAGCGCTGATTGCAATCGTTCATTATTAGAGGCGGTTGATATGGCCTCTACCCCACTCCTGTGCCGTGTCAGCCTAAAGTCTCCGCATAGCCGCCATCCCATTGCTCGCCTTTGCAGAGACCAAACTTCTGGTGTCTATATTAATTGTCAGGACCATGCCTATTTTGTTCGGTCGCCGGAAACAAAAGGTCCGACCCGCCAAGGCTTCAGGCTCTGGAGACCATGGACCTAAAGCTTAAAACCCAGCTGGCCAACGCGGAGACAGCATTGTAAAGGAAGCCACGCCCCTGCTTGATCAAGGATCAAGCGAAGCCCGGAAAGCGGGATTGGGCGTGAAGACCCTCTATGAGCCCAAGAAGCCTATGGATGCGATCGTAGAGTAAGATCAGGCAATCGAACCCTTACTCTAAGAGCTTTCAATGCTGATTGAATCAACAAAGCATTGTCTTCGTCCATGGTCTGACTGGGAGTTCATCTGATACATGGTTGCAAAGGGAAACTCAAATCTATTGGCCAACCGATCTGTTGAGCTGTGATGAACCCAAAAGCCGCATCTTATCATTTGGATACGATGCAGACATTGTAAATTTGTGGACTCCTGCCTCTCATAATTGTATCGGCGACCATTCACAGAACATACTAGGGGGTTTGACTCGTTTGAGAGAAAGAACGGAGACGGTTAGTATGAGTTGTCATTACAAGATTATCCAATTCTGATTCTTTTCTAGGAGGGTCGGAAAATCATATTCGTAACGCACAGTCTTGGCGGTTTAGTCGCGCAAGACTGTTTGTCAAGAAAACATGCTGAGCCCCATCTGAATCAACTCGTCCTGCACACAGTTGGAATCGTGTTCCTTGGGACACCTCATCATGGAGCAGATCTTGCCAAATGGGCCAACTTCGGAACATTTATCACGAAATTGGTCAAACCATCAAATTCGAGTCTGGTAGCCGTTCTGGGTCCGGGGTCAGAAGTGCTCGCAAGAGTGCAAGATGGGTTCCACACCCTGTTGCGGGAGCGCGAGAACAAAGGCTCAAAGATAGAAATCACCTGCTTTTTTGAGGAGCTTCCTCTTCCTGTGGTTGGCAAGGTGCGTTCTTATTATTGTTGCTCACTTCCATCAATGCATTGATGATCTCAAGGTGGTCGAAACACATTCTGCAGTTATTTCGGGGTATGCACGCTACGGGATACACGCGAACCACATGGTAAGCACGACGTTCATAATTGAAATAGCACCTCTCGCTGACCGCTTAGGACATGACAAAATTCAGCAGCAAAGACGACAGCGGCTATAAGGCTGTGTCAGGAGAGATACGAAGAATGGTAAAGAAAGTAGAGCTTACACATGGTATTGCCCCTTTCCAACCAAGTGACTTCACCGCTTCAAGGACATGCCATGCTCACAATTGGTGGGTAACATCATTTGGCAAAAATGCAACGTTATTTTCGACTTTGGATGCCAGATCTTTGCTGAAGCCAGCATGCAGATTTATCAAAGAAGACGAATGATAATGAAAGGGAGTTGGAATACCTCCGCGCTCTGAATTCCTCTTCTTACGAGGAACATAAACGGAGAAATCCCCCTCGGTCCGAAGGAACATGCGAGTGGTTTCTTGGGACCCAGCAATATCAATCATGGTTGGAGAGCCAAAAGTCGGAGGTTTTCTGGATCTCCGCAGATCCAGGATGCGGGAAGTCCGTGCTTGCGCAATCCCTGATTGATCGAGATATCCCCAAGGCCAACGGAAGGACGACGTGCTATTTTTTCTTCAAAGACGACGACCCTGAGCAACGAAGTGCATCGAATGCGCTCTGCGCTATCCTACACCAGCTTTTCTGCGACAAAAAAGCCCTTCTCAAGCACGTGGTGACGGATTTTTCCGAAGTCGGTCAGGCAATATCCCGACACCTCCCAAGGCTGTGGCGCATTCTGATTCGCGCCGCAAAAGATCCGATCGGAGGGGAGATTATTTGCATCTTTGACGGCCTAGATGAGTGCGAGGAAGCTGACCTTGACAAGTTGATTCGTCTTATGGTCGACTTCTATGAGAATACGATCTCAGAGCGGGAGACGACTGTCATCTTGAAGTTCCTGATTACAAGCCGCCGCTATCAGCATATTGAACGCAAGCTCAGCATAATAGATCGGTCATTAAGGTCTATCCACCTCTCTGATTCAGGAACGATAATCCCGGAGATTGATCTATTCATCCACGACGAGACAAGCAAGATTGGTGTGCAGTTGATGTTGGAAGAAAAAGTGCGTCAGGAGATGGAAGATGAGCTGAAGAAAGTCGAGAACCGAACGTATCTATGGGTCCATCTGATTCTAGACGTGATCCGGAACAGCGTGGGAAAGACTCAAACCCGCAGTCTAAGGCGTCTCATCCACACACTCCCGGACTCTGTCTCCTGTGCGTATGAGAATATCCTGGGAAGAGCGAGTGATCCAGAAAGAGCAATCAGGACGCTGCAGATCATTCTGTCTTCTCGTAGGCCACTGACAGTCGGAGAGTTGAACCACGCATTGGCTATAGATACCCGAGTTTCGCAAGCTTTGGAGCCAGAAGAAGACGACGACCATTTCAAATACACGATCCGCAATCAATGCGGGCTTTTCATTGATATCGCAGAGTCGAACAAGATATACCTGATTCACGACACAGCAAGAGACTTCCTTTTGTCTGACAAGCTGACCAAAGCAAACGACCGCAATTTGAGATTCTCCCAAGCGTGGGGTCTTCCTCTGAAAATGCAAGACTCACACCAATCCTTGGCAAAGGTGTGCATTACTTATTTGTCCACGGGTACTTGGTTTGATGCTCTATCGGAAGACGAGTTATATTTACCGCTGCTAGTAAAGGTGGACGAAGTGCCATTCCTGCACTACGCCGCACACAACTGGGCTTATCATGTTAGCCAAGGATCTGAAGGGATCTTCCAAGTCGAAATACTTGAATTCTTATCACAGAGCAGCAGGATAGAGTTCTTGCTCCATCTGATCTGGCTCAATAAATTATCTCGGGATTACTGGACTTCTGCTTATAAGGCGCTACTACACAGCCCACCTATTATGGTAGCGTCTTTTTTTGGCTTGGAAAGAGTAGTACGCGTCTTAATCGAGGATCCGACCTCGCTAGACTTAAGAAGCAGTCAAGGAGCAACTGCGCTTTAGTGGGCCGTCTGGCAGGACGAGAAATCTATCGTACAGATTTTGTATACTGCCGGAGCTGACCTTAACGCTAGAGATGAAGAACATAATACGTCTCTGCACGTCGCGGCATTGAAGGGTCATAGCGTATTGTTAGACCAACTCCTAGACCTTGGAATCGCTATCGATAAACAGAACAAGACTAGGCACACTGCGTTATATATAGCGGCTGCCAACGGGCATAACTTGATAGTAATAAGTCTGCTAAATAGAGGGGCAGATACGTTGATTTATGATATACAAAGGAGGAATGTATTGCACCATGTAATCGACAACCAAAGGCTTGGTATAGATATCGAAACAATCCGTCTGCTCTTAGAATATAGCGTTGTGAGCGAGGAGGCAGATATTAATAACATGACTCCTTTGCATCTTGCCGTGAAATGCAACTAGGGTAATGTTATATCGCTCCTTCTGGACCACGGAGTTTCAATTAACCTGCCAATTGAACGTAAATTCTGGTCAGGTCGAATGGAAGATGGGCATATCTATTATAGCCTTCAACACCTAGCCGTCCAAGATTTCCGACTAAATCCCTTATTCGCTGGATATACCCCCCTTCATGCCGCGGCGTTGTTTGGGAAGGCGGCTATGGTCCACTTGTTACTTGACCGTGGAGCGAATCCTAACGCCCACGGAGAACATGGCGAGACGCCGCTACACTTGGCGCTGACCGCCGGTATGGGAAAAAGGAAGATCGAGGACGCGTGGACTGACCCGATTAATTATGTCGAGGACACACTTAATATGATAGTAGACCATCTCGAGGATGACAACAAAGAGGCCTATGAATACGTTCACAAAATGCGGGAAGACATAATCCTTGCACTCTTGAAAAGTCCGGAGCTTGATGTTATTATCCAAGACGCCTGCAACAGAACCCTCCTACATGTGATTTAATACGGTCACTGCGAGGGAAGCGAGTATGTGACAAGGATTCTTGAAAGAGGTTCCGACTCAAATGTTCGTGATAACAAGGGCAGAACGGCTGTCCACCGGGCCGTACGAGCTGGAGATCACAAGTCTTTAAATATGTTCCTGCGGTACCAAGTAGATCCATTTATGACCGACGATCTCGGACAAAATTTGTTACATCATACCTGCGCCAGCCGACGGGGGCGCGAAAGTGTGCAAACCATCTCACTTCTTCGACATATTACTGGTCCAGTACTCCTTTCCTCCAGAGACGGCCAAGGGCAGAATTACCTTCATCATGCGGTATCACAATTTGCAGATATTGACCTTGTGCGATTCCTCATCGTTCTTAGAGTTGACGTCAATCATCCCGACGACCAAGGCCATAGCCCGATGATGACGGTAATTATTTCAGCACCCTTTTCGTGTTAGAGAGATGTACTGCGCGTCCTTCTAGAAGCCGGCGCGGATCCGCGTATAACCGATAATGCTGGTAAGAATCTAATCCACTTGTTGATGTCGCATGGGGATTTTACCGAGACAGAAACCCTTAATTTACTTGCAGACCATAACATAAGCATCAACGCAATTGATAGGAAAGGAAGAACAGTCCTTCATCATGCTGCTATTGCAGGTACACTCAGTCGACCAATCTTGTACGCTATTTTAAAGAGATGGAACCTTGACGTCAACGCCAGGGACAATGACCAGAGAACGGCTTTGGATTATGCAATCGTGGAAGCCGGCTTGCCACGCCATCCGGAATTGTTTGATACAGGTCGGTGGCATCGGTCGAGGGACTTACTGCGCGAGGTGGGTGCAGACGAACCGATACCATGATTTCCAAGGAGAAGCCAATCTCAGTCGACTGTCCAGACGCTTTTATGGCTTGCTGAGGCCAGGAAAACAGTAAGGGAACCACGTCTGGTAATACATAGTGGACGCGGACGCCGAACTTCTCTCCGCAGCAGCGGGTCTCAAGTCGGAGTCACATCGAATCAGGGATAGGCACATACGATCGTCTGACCATCCGTATGGCGGTGGAATTGCGTACCTTAGAAGCACTTTTGAGCTCGGCGCGGCTGGCGAAGTATTTGCTCGAGACATCCGAGTCGAGCGCTCGTTGTTCGACTGGCACACTGCTTTGGATTTGACATTCTGCTCCGGTTTTGACACCTAAAATCCGAGTGACGTCTACCGGGAGAATTGGCGCAGTGCCTTGAGTGCCTTGCCACCTGGTATTTTGACTCTCCTGGGTCACGTTGTATAGGAGGATGAGGCGGTGTGAGTATAGGAGGTCTATAGTGCCTCGCTACTGGTTATTCGGGCTCTCCTGGTGACCTTGTCTAGGAGAAATCTTCTAGGGCGAACGCCAGAGACGATTTCTTCTATTCGTAGACTAATATAGTAGAGACGAGAAAAGAAAGGGACTTCCCTCTCTTCCGAAGATTACTAATAGTCGTACTAATACGTTGTATTTTCGCTTGGAGGAAAGCCTCGTATAATCCGGCTAGTTATCTCCGACGAGTAGCACGAGACGTTGAATTTTTAACGCTTAACGAGATTCCTAGCGATCTATATATAAAGGAGAATAGGTACTACTTTAAATCGAATTTGGATTAGTATTACTAAATTAAAACTTGAAGCTTTACTATAAAAACGCTATATAAAAAATAAAGGTAAAAGCGAGACCTAAAAGAAGTACCTAAAAAGAGGCTATACACGTAAAAAGATCTTATACACTATCGCCGTATAATTCTTAAAGTGTATAACGCTCGAGAGGACTACCCCTACTACCTTATATTATAGATACGGGCACGGTACCTTATCTGTTAGGACGAAGCTTTTTAAGTACCTCCCAACCTCGTTTATTATCTAGTAGGGTTTAGTATATTCGTAGACTCGATAGTAGTAGGGTAGGCTTTCGTTACCTAAATAAAATAGGTATTAGGTAGGCCGGTAGATTATAGGAAAAGCGTTCGTACCTACGTCGGAGTCGCTTATCGTGTTATTCGAGTCCTCTTATTTAATAATAGCCTTGGGCCGACCGCGGCGCTAGGTTTCTCGCCGATAGTATAAGATCGTTCGGGCCTCGATCGCTTTAATTCTCCGCCGGAATTATTCTTTATTTAAGAGACTCTCCCCGGGGCTATAGATTAATTAGACAACCTTAGCTCGCTCGGGGATATTGTAGACGATCGGTTTAGTCTATTATATACGTCGTATAGATATAGAAACGACCGTTCTAGTAGAAAATTAAGTATTAAAGGTTATAGTATTAGCCGTCCGAAAGTATCGCTTTCGGGCCTATACGATTATCTTAACTCGTAGTCTCTTCTTTATAGAATTTAAATAGGCCTCTACTTTTTTCTTCTTCTAGAATAGAGTCGTACCTTAAACATTCTTAATACTTCTATATCCCCGCCTACGGATTCGTTCTATAAGAACTTTATTACGTTAGCTAAGCTTAATTACATTAGGATAGACGGCTAGCTTCGTCTTCTACTCTAAAGATAACTCTATTAGTATACTCGTATCGGCTATTAAGCTAGTAAGTCTAGCTATCTTTTATACGACCTCGTTAGATATATAGCCTAGGTATAGGCCTTAGTATTAAACCGGACCTCTTAGTCTAGATAATAACTAACTACCCCTTATCGATAGTTAAAGGTCTAAGCCCGGACGAAGAAGGGAGCCTTATCTATTACGGGTATATAAAGTTAGCCTAGGTAGTAGTATTTAGAGTAAGATAGGAGCTATAATTTAAAAAGAAGTAGACCTACTATTAACGATATTTAAGAGGCGACGTCGGAGTCCGTACTAGGTAAAGGAATATTAGAAGCCCGCCTTCTCCCTAAGTCGCTTTAGGCAGCCGATCTACGTGCTCGTACGTAGAGGGTCCGTCGGCGATATACCGAACTCTCCTACGCCCCGTAATTTCTCCCGAAAGACTAGAAAATTTAAGACGTCGCGCTTCTACTTTAACGTTAAGCTTTTCCTACCCGGCGATATCTTTACCTAAAACATATTCTCTACCTTTTAAGCCGACTTAGCTTCAAATACATCGTCGTAAGCCGCGAGAGATATTAAATAACCGAGGAGGGAGAATAGCGGATTATTATTTTCTCTATTAATAAAGAGGGTTTTTCTAAATGTATATACGTTAGTTAAGGATCGCTATTAGCGAAGTAGTAGTCGGGATAGAGTATCTTAGGGAAAGGTGGGAGGCTAATATAATTTATATTCGCGGATAATTATCTTCTCCTTTCGTGTAAAGGAGAGTAGCTTTTATAAAGATAAGGTTTAGCTTTCCTAGGGCTTCGTTGGCCACGATACTAATAGTAAAATATCGATAGAGAAAAAATCGAGTCTCTTCGGATCCGGTATCGTAATCGTTATTAGTGTTAAGATCCTCGTTATTAGTATAGATCGAACTTGAGATACTATTGTGGTCGCTTTCGCTGTTATAGTTACTGCCGCTATCGCTGTTCTTATCGCTTCCTGTGCTAGTATCACTATTAATGTCGCAGCCAGAATCAACGGCCATTAAAACATCGTTATCACGTCTCCTCTTCCCACGATGGCCACCATCGCCCGTGGCCTTAACGAAATCTTTCCTACTCTTCGTGGCGCCGGCGACCGCTATCGCGTCAAGGGACTCGTCCGAGTCATTGGAATCGTTGAATTTAACTCGGGTGTCAAATAAGGAGCATGGTCGGCAGCCGCAAAAGACGGCGGCAAGTATACCTGTAGCGACTTAGACCCGTTGCCGCTCGTCTGAGTATGTTGCATCATCCAGTACCCAATGGCTGTATTAATACTCTTCGCGACTCTTCCCCTAATATTTGCATGCTGCGCTCCCGCTCTCGTCTTTTACTATGGATAGTGTGTACCTTTTCTGGAAGGAGGGGACAGAGAACAAGCGAGAGAGGAACTGGAAGAGGTGAAATGATGGTCAGTATTCCGCCGAGGGGCAGAGTCAGATCTTCAACGAATTGTCTGAGTGGTTCACAGATAAGATCGAGGCAGAGGTTCGTTGGAGTGTCAGACGACAGGCCGTACATCACGGCTTGGTGAGCCAATGGGTTTCGGTTTCGCAGTTTCTGCTGGTGTCAGTAGGAGATCGGAACGTTGAGGCAAGATCACTGACTTGTTCCACTTGATGATATGTGTCCCTCACCATAGGATGTTCGCGAAGATAACAGCGTATCCTGAATGCGATGCATCGATGCTGGACAACAAGATTCTCCACCGAGCGTTCTTCACAATCTTGAGCGTGCCTTAAGCAATCCTTAAACCTGACATGTGCGAGTACCGAAAGACTCCCTTGGTTGATGACGTCGGCGATCTGCTCAACATCCAAATTTTCTGTCTGACGAGGTTCCCAGGGACAGACGAGGTTGGGAGAAGGACAATTCGGTTCCACCAGCGACGCAGGCTGGTGAGGCTACTGCCGAACTGTTAGCTGAAGCTGAAGAGTAGATAAGCAGACGGATAGTACAGCACCTTATACGCTGGTGAGGCTGCCTCGTACGCTAGCACGGCTGGCGACTCGCTGCGAGGTGCGTCGTCGCGAGTATAAAGGTGCGATTCCGTGAAGGACTATTAGTAGAGCGAGTGTATGGTAAGTGTAGACTATCGAAATAGATAATATAGATCAACGTGGTCAAATTAATACCAGGGAGCGAAATTCAACCGGTCACGAGTGAATGTAGCACAAGTGTTCTGCCAGGAACGTTGACAATAGCATAACGTGGAGAATTTACAACCTTATTAACACTGAAGGGGCCTACTAATGTATTAGTATCCGCCTCCACGTGTTGATGTGACGGCACCTGTATTAAGAGATGTGACTGAGTTTGCTTTTAGCTATGTTTGTTGCCGTAATTATCTGATAGCGAGTGTAAACTCCACACTAATCACAAGCTACGAGTTACGTCGGCGGTTAGCGGCATCCATGGCGTCGCGCTAGTAGGAGGAGACTCATCGACGGATCTATATTCCAGGTCTACAACCGGACTTTTACAACCTAAGCTTCTTCTAGACATGACTGTTATCATGAGAGGGATGATGTGAGCAGGATTATTCCCGGCCTATTCGGGCAATTTTCGTCGAGCCTTCAAAGGACTTTGACCATCGGTAGGAGTATCATATTGACATTAGTGGAATTTCAAGCCACACGAGTGCTTTAAAACGGCGTCCGCCTTGTTCAAGCTTCGTTCACGCAAACGCCCGCCAAGGTGACGTGGCCTGCCAGCATTGGAGGGACTGCCAGAACTGGTCGATAATATATTGAAGGTCCCGTACCATCTTGATATAACTATGTTGTGGTTGAGTAGGGGGAAAAGTAGGATAGGCAGAAGTAGGATGGCAGAAGCAGAAGGATGGGAAAAGGAGTGGGCATGCGTTTGACCCCGAAAAAAAAGGCTCCTATTTTGACCGTCAGCCACATGAAACTTCCAATATATAAATAGCAAGAAAATGATGTTTCCGAAGCTAGCACTGGCAGAGACAGCCCTATGAGGCGCAGTACCGTGCCTTGCATATGTCCCGCTCAGAGCGAGACGCGCGCTTCAAGGGTCAAACATGACCTATATTGCGCCTCAGGTCTGTGTACTGACCAGAATCGCTTTCGGATTCTATAGCTAATTGTGTCGTGCGCTTCCAGTCCCAAGCCTGCGTACACGCACGACAATCCACACCGTCACGACAGTTTCAATCGGCTTGCTAACCATCGTTCAAAGCGAACGCAAATACCTACTTCTCTAACCGATCCTACGCCAAGTGATACTCCTCTGAAACCGTTATCTGAAGCCTCTTATTGCGAGTCCGAGGCGACCACAACGAGTAACACACTGCTATACCTGAGCCATTGGATTGCGACAACCCCAGGCACGACAGAATATTGAAGGGCAACCCGAAAGAGACGGAAGACCCTGTGGACCGATACACATTGGAGGGAGCTCGAGAACGTGGTCTGTGGATGTTTGATCGTCGGCTGCGTATTCGACAAAGATGCTGGATAAGTTGCCGCCCGAGATTGTCCAGCTGATCCTCGAACGGGTATGTTCTTGAACGGTGACAATTTCTATATCTTACGCAACGCAGATTCATGATAGAAGAGACCTCAAAAGACTCTGCGAAGTCTCCAAGAGTCTCTACACCTATACCGTTCCCAAACTGTATCAGGCAGTCACCCTTCGCGTCGGTGAAGAATGGGACTTTAACGTCGAACCGCTTTTGAGGGCTTGTACATCACCTAATAACCGCCTCCAATATATGAAGCACCTCCATTTTATCGCTGATTTTCATCGGAGACTGTCGAGTCGCTGTGCGGACAATAATTGTCATTACCCGGACCTGGAGGATCTGGAGAAAGAGTTGGAACCGTTGTTTGACCGCCTCGACGATAATAGTCTCCATAGTTTCAGGTGATTGAGGCCCCCTGGCGCTTCTGAAGCTCATTTACTAAGATACTATATGACAGCTGGGAACTAGGGACCTGCCTACCTTATGAAGTGCTTACGTTTCTTTCGACGAAGCAAAATCGCTTGACCTCTCTGTCGCTCGTGACCGATAATCACTGCATCTGGCGGCAGTACACGGAGGCCTACCATTCCCTTACCTTGCTCAAGTGCCTCCGACATCTTTCGTGGTGCGCGATACAGTCCACGAAAGACTTCTGTGCGCTCGCGAAGATCTTCAAAGGGAATTCGGAACATTTGGAGAACTTGGAGCTGGATCTCCTCGACTGGGCCGATGCCAGTGAGGTGCTACACCGCGGCGATGGGAACCGGTCGAGCAACCCTTTCGCTCGGGACGTCCTGAGACTCGAGGCTGGCCAACGGAGAGTGCTCTTCCCATGTCTCCGCCGCTTGTCGCTCTCGGCCGTATCCTTTCGTCGGTCGATCGAGGACATGGCATCCGCGTTCAACTTCGAACGGCTGCAGACTTTAAAGCTACGGAATTGTCCCGGGACCAACGCCCTGCTGGAAATGCTGGTGGATTCGGACCAAACTATTCGTCTCACGTCTTTGGAGTTAGTCGTGCGCAGCCTCTACCCGGAAGAGTCCACATCTAGGCCGGCAGCATGCAGGTTCCTGCAAATGTTCCATGGCCTGAAAGATCTATTTATGTTGGTTGATGCACCGGAAAGCGCCACCGAGACTTATTGGAGGGCGGTTCTTTATCATAAATCGACGCTGAGGCGAGTCGTATATCATGAACGGTGTGTCGACCTCGACGATGAATCCCCGAATCTTGAGCTCCCTATGGATAATGGGTTGAAATGGGATCGGTCGATGTTCGACTCGTTTCCCGGAAGCGATCTCGAGTGTGTTGGTTTGTGTGACTCTCCTGTGTATTTGGTATGTTCTTGACCCTCTGAATAGCGATTGATGAGACGACAGACTGACCGCTGGCCCAATTCGCTTCGTTCTAGGCCCCCATCTTGAGCATGATCACTCCACGACCGAAGTACCGACTCCTGCATATCAGACGGACAGGTCCCCTGCTATCCACACACCGTTCACTAAACGATGAAGGATCCAGCAGTCACGAATCGAGCGGCGAAGATATCAGCAGTGATGAGCTCGGCAGCGATGACCAAGATAACCACACTATGGATGGGTCATCGGACAACGACGATCCAAGTTTCGTCTTGCCGAGCGGTCTCGTTCCGACGGACGGAGCAAGATCAGGCGAGTATGGGCGTGCCACGTAAAGCAAGGAATCGACGTTCAGTGACCACGATCTACTTAACGCCACAGTCGGTGACATCGCCAAGAACGTGTTCCATGAGTTCCTATCAACGGACGTCGAAGAGAAAGCGGGTGCTCTGTTTCCAAAGGTCCCGCGAAACGAACTGGCCTTCGCACACTAGGCGTCCGGACCTGACGGCCTCACGACCCTTCTAGTCTTGGCCCTGGGAGATTTTTCGTTCCAGGGGCGCTTTGCTGACGACCAGGTGCTCCTCTGCCGTCAGGAACGAAGAACCTCCGGGAGCGCTGATGATGCTCTGTCACCAACCGCACATCCACCGGAACTGACGTTTCGGGAGGTAACAGGTGAAGATATAAACCTACAGGCCCTTATCGATGCTCAGAGTGACTTATTAGAAGCATGTCCGGTAGGTAGCCTCTTACCCCCGCTCTTCTAATACTTTACAAGTCGGCTGCTGCTTTACCCGCATTCGCCTCACCCAAACAGAATTCAAGTCATGGTAAGTTGCAAGGCAACAAAATAACCATACACTCTAATCGTGCTCTATGTCCTCAAAGACTCTCCTGAGATAAAACAGTTCCGTTACGGTGTGTGGTGCTACCCTCTTCTCCGGTTTTACTCCCTGGCCTTGCGCTGTATACATTCGTAAGGAGGGACGTAGCGGCTTACTAGCGAAGTAAAATCTCTAAGATCGTGCAGGATCTCAACGACCTTGAGCCTAGACAAGGAATTACCTTATCTGTCGCCAATAAGAAAAGTCCTAGCGGAACGACCCGTTACACAACCGATCTTAGGAGCTATGTGAGAACAAAGTAATTTCAAGTTCCAACAAGCGGTGTATTTGAGATTGAACTAAATGACTTTTATAGAGTAAGTTTTACAAGTATCAAAGTTCATTTTAAACATAAGACGTGGAAAGCTTATAACCAATTCAATCCCTAATCCAATTTGTAAATTATGAATTTAACTAACCAATTTCAATCTCATCTCGGTTCGTCGAACGTATACTTAATCGACACGAAATCTTCTCCCCGCCTCAGGTGAAGTTCTGTCGGAGTAC